>Ga0187777_10001112_pt1 | contig 17460 bp, 16 predicted proteins | sample 1015_Q2_SP5_10_M_FD_132416 | JGI IMG/M metagenome (GOLD analysis project Ga0187777, IMG submission 132416) | Tropical peat soil microbial communities from peatlands in Department of Meta, Colombia - 1015_Q2_SP5_10_MG | ecosystem: Environmental > Terrestrial > Soil > Wetlands > Peat | place... | reverse complement strand
CGCGTGGCGCGCAAGCGCGCGATACGTCTCGGCAAGCTCCGGCTTGACTTGAAGTGCAGCCAGGTGGCGTTGAATCGTCGCCGCGTCCCCGCGTCGAATCGGCCCGGTGAGGCCGTTCGTGGTGCCCTGCGTCGCGACGTTCTCGACGGGATCCTGCGCGGCGTGCAGCGTATGGCAGGCAGCGCAGGGCACGTTATTCGCCGCGTGCGCACCCGTCGTCCAGGCGTGAGTGTTCGACTGATGACAGACGAGGCACTGCGCGTTCTGCGCTGCGGGTGAGGAATGTGCCTTCGGACCAAAATCCACGATGCCCGCGGGGTGCTCGCCGTGCGCTGCCACGTGTGCGCCGCCCGGTCCGTGGCAGGCTTCGCACTGCAGTCCCCCGTGACCGAAGGGACCGCGATCATCCTTGGGGCGGGCGTGTTTGGTCTTGAAGAGCCCCAGGAGCGAGGCATCGTCGTGACAGCCGAGGCAGCTGTCGGCGCCCTTTGGGCTGTAGCTGGCGGCGGGCGGCGGTTGCGTTTCCGCGGCGGCGGCCGAAGTCATCGCGCCCGCGAAGAGCGCGATGACTACGACGGCACTGCCCGCGGGCAGCGACATTGCTCAGCGATCCGCGACCGGGATGTTGTGCACCACCGCGACGTCCGCCACGGCACCCATGCCATGGCAGAGCGCGCAAGTCTCCGTCGTGGCGGGACTCGCGCTCGGTACGGTCCGACCCTCGGCGTCCTTCGCGACGGCGGTCGAACCGCCGTTCTGCTGCATGTGCGAGAGCGCGAGGCTGTCGACATGGCAGGCGGAGCAGATGGCCATGTTCGCCGAGGTCGAGATCGGATTGCCGGCCGTTGTCGGATTCGCCGGATTCTTCGAGAGACCTGTTATGAAGGTGGTCGCCTGCACGGCGCTCGTGTCCACGGGGTAGTAAGTACCGGAGTTGTGACACATCGCGCAGTCGTTGAGCTGTCCCGGAAAGACGACATCGGCGAAGTTGTTGATGGACCCACCGAAGCCATAGATCACGGTCGGCACACCGGCCGCGGCGCGGTTATTGCCATCGTGGATCGCATGGATCATGAAGCGGAAGTTGATGGATTGCTCCCAAAGCCCATCGACGCCCGGAGCCGCCAGCGTCTGTCGCTGACTCACGTCGGTGGAGGCGGGGTTATGGCAGGCGACGCAAACCTGCGTGTTGTCGTTACGATTGTTACCGTGCAGCTGCAGCGCGAAATGGCACACATCGCACCTGGCCGTGCTTACAACCTGCCGGCGCGGCACCGCGGTGCCACCCCCGACATTCCCATAGGCGACCGCGCTCGTGACCGCAATCCGATCCGCGCCCGGTCCGGTGGTCACGACCCCGGGGTGCCCCTCCAACACCACGCCGACGTTGGCGATGGCCGGGCAGGCGGTGGTTCCAGCGGGCGGACAGTTGGCCGCCGGAGGTGGCGGCAACGCGGTAGGTGAGGTGAGCGTGAACGATCCATCGGCAGCCGGACCGGTGATCGCAGCTGCAGGCACTCCCGCCGCGCAGCCTGTTATCCCCGTGATGGGATTCAGTGAAATCGGCTGTCCCCAGCTGGCCGCCGCGGGTGCCGCGGCGCTGCCCCAGTTCGTGTAATCGCTCGTCTCCCACGCGATGTCGATCGCCAACCGCGCGGCGCCGCCGCCGGCGCACACCGGCTTGCCGGTGCCCGGATCGATGCCTGTGAAGGGGGCATCGGCCAGGATGTTGTACGGGGCGTTGTTGTTGGTTGGATCGACGATCTTGAAGTTCACCACGGGGTAGATGCTGCCCGCGTTGTTGGTGAAGGTGACGCTGTTGATGATGTACTGGAACTTGGTGGCGGCGACCACGTCCGGAATCACGTGCACCTGCGCGACTTCGAGATTCGGCAGCGTGGTGTTCGCATGGCAGGTCGTGCACTGTGCGTTGTTCGCAGCGCCACCCGCATGTCCTGCGCCGGTCGTGAAGTTCACGGTGTCGTGACAGGCGCCGCACGCTTCGACTGTCGGCACGCTCGCGTAGTTGCCCGCCTGCGGCGCGTTCGGGTCGTTCTGGTTGTGACAGGTCGTGCAGTTGCGCGTGTCCTGCGGGAAAAGAACGGTGTTGAAGTTATCGAGCGACTTCATGTAGCCGACGATCCAGTAACCTTGTCCGGGTAGCGGCGTCGTGTTCGGACCGCCCGCCGTCTGGATGCTCGGCAGGTTAATGCCCGTGTGAATCTTGTGGACCATCTGCTTGAAGTCGAGCGGATTGCCGCTGTAGGGATCCGTCGTGCTCGGGTTGTGGCACATCACGCAATAGTGCGTGTCCACACGCGCGCCGCCATGCAGCATCAACTGCGTGTGACACGTGTTGCAGGTCGGTGTGTCGACGATATCGTTCTCAAAGATCCCAGTCGTGGCCCCGGTCGAGGGCTGGAAGCTGTAGGGACCGTTGTTGGCCTGGGCAAGCCCGCGGATCTCGAACGCAACGCGATGCGTGAGTGTCGCATTGTAGGTCACGTTCGGATCGGTCGTGATGTCCTTCTGGAAGGTGTACTGATAGGTGCCGTCACCGTTGTCGACGAGCTTGCCCGAGGCGCCGTTCTCGGTCGTCGCCTGCGTCGCCGGCGCCGGGTTTGCCACGCAGGTCGCCCCGGTGGGACATCCCGAGGGGGTGACTGTGTGGTAGATGTAGGACTGCCACGTGGCGGCGTTGCCATTCGTGCCGGGAGTGAGTTTGGCGATCACCCAGCCGATGTCGGAAGCGGGCAGGCCCTTGAGCGGCACACCGTTCTGATCGGCGAGCGAGAATTTCACAACCGGCGGCGAGTCGATCGTCACGCTGCTGATCGTGCCGGTGATCGAACTCGCGGTTGAGACATCGACCGCGCTAATTCCAACTCCCGGCGGCCCCTGCGGCCCCTGCGGTCCCTGTGGACCCGTCGCACCCGTCGCGCCAGTGCTGCCACTGCAAGCCGCGAGCAAAATGAGAACCGCGGCACCTGCTAGGCAGGTTGGCGCCAGTTGATGAATCGAGCGTGAGTCGAACGCGAATCTTGTTGACATAGGCCGCGCCTCGAATATGCAGCCGCCCCTTCTGCGGGCACGCCACGCTGCGAGTCTTTTATACCCCCTGTTAGGAGTTGGTACATCGTGAAAATCGGCTAGGTAGTTTTCGCTTTTTGGTTCGTAGCTATCCTTATGCGGATAGGTGTTAGTAACTAACCGGGAATAACAACTTGCGCGTCAGCTTGCATTTTCACGAGCCATCGAGTTAGCCAGCGAGCCCGCGAGAGTTAGTGATGGCAGTTGGCGCGGTTGACTATTCCCATCCGCTGTGACTACCGTAGCTCGCTCCGCGGACGCTCAACGCGGGACAAACACAGCAACACCTGTCGCGGCGAAGGGGATTCCTGCCATGAGAGCTCTGCTACTCGTTGCAAGTGCAGCGGTCGGATCGTTGTTATTTCCCGCGATCACAATCGGCGGTGCTGACCCGAAGCTGGTCAGCAGCTGCGAGGAGTGCCACGGCACTAACGGCGTGAGCGCCGCACAGGACGTGCCGACGATCGCGGGCGTCTCGGCGCCGGTGCAGAGCGATGCGCTCAAAGCCTATAAAGGCAAGACCCGGCCCTGCCCGAAGGTGAACTATAAGAGCGGCGATACGGCGCGCCAGGGTGACATGTGCACGGTCACGAAAGATCTGAACGATGCGCAGATCAGCGATCTCGCCGCATACTTTGCCGGCAAGTCCTACAAGGCGTTGAAGCAGTCGTTCGATGCCGGTAAGGCGGCGACCGGCAAGCAGATTCATGCTCGCGACTGCCAGAAATGCCACTCCTCGGGCGGCACGGACCCGACCGATGATGCCGGCATCCTCGGCGGTCAGCCCCTCAACTGGCTCAAGGCCACGATGACGGAGTTCCGGAAAGGCACCATCGATCAACCCAAGAAGATGAAGGATGTCGTGGCCAAGCTCTCGGACGCTGACATCGAGGCACTCGCCAACTATTACGCGAGCGAGCAGTAGGCAGACGCTCGCGAGGTCGTCATGTCCAATCCCAATCCGACGCCTCAACCCTCTCGGTGGGGGCGACTGTTTTCCCCGCCGCGGAACAGATGGCTTCTCGGTATCCCGCTCGGAGCGCTGCTGTTTTTCGTGCTCGGAATCGCACTGCTCGGCGGTGCGCAAGCGTTCCTGCACGTCACGAGCACTAACAAGTTCTGCGCGTACGCCTGTCACGAGATGGCAGCCTTTAGCACGCCTTCCTGGGAGCAAAGTTCGCACCACAAGAACGCACACGGTGTAGGGGCCGGCTGCCCCGAGTGCCACGTACCGGGGCCTGAGATCCCGAAACTCGAGCGCAAATTCCAGGCCCTCGGAGAGGGGTGGGGCCACCTCACGGGCACGATCAGCACACAAGCCAAGTTCGATGCCAAAAAAGTTCAGATGGCACGGCATGTCTGGGCCTATATGAAGGCCTCCGACTCGCGCGAATGCCGTGCGTGCCACAACGCGGCCATCTGGGACCTCAGCGCCCAGAGCCACTCGGCGCAGATCAAGCACGAGAAAATGAAGACGAGTGGCGAGACCTGCATCGACTGTCACAAAGGCGTGGTCCACGAGGTGCCGCTCGGCGCCGACACCGGCTGATGAGCAGCAAGGTGAAGCCCGCGGCGATCTTTCAGCCCGATCGGGCCTGGTGGGATCGGCTGTTTGCCATCATCGATGCTCGAGATGCGGACGGCTTCGTCGCCGCACTCACCGCGGATGCCGAGTTCCGCTTCGGCAATGCGCCGGCTGTGCGGGGGCGGGAGGCCATCCGCGCCGCCGTCGCCGGATTCTTCTCCGCGATCGCCGCCTGCCGCCACCGCCTGCTCGCGTCGTGGGACAGCCCGGGCACAACGGTCTGCGAGGGTGAAGTCACCTACACGCGCCATGATGGCAGCACCGTGACACTGCCCTTCGCTAACGTCTTCGAGCTGCGCGGGGATCGTATCGCTTCCTACCGCATCTACATCGACAATGCGCCGCTTTTCAGCGCGCCGAGGTAATCCGTCCGGAGCCTTGGGGACTGCAGCTTTCCCTTATAGGAGTCCCGTAGAAAAGCGCGTAGCGTCAAAAACCGGAGGCCATCCGGTGGTAAATACGCTCGTACTTGGAGTCGGCAATCCGCTGCTCAAGGACGATGGCGCGGGGGTCCATGCTGCGGCGCAGTTGAAAGCCGCCATGGGGGAACGCGAATCGTTGCAGGTGCTCGATGCCGGCACGCTCGGTTTTGCGCTTTTGCCCGAAGTTCAGCGCTGCGGCGCCCTCATCATTATCGATGCAGCGCGGGAGGATCTTGCTCCCGGAACTGTCACCGTACGGGAAGGCGCCGCGATGGATGGTTTTGTGCGCCGTCGCGGCCGCAGCGTGCACGAGGTGGGAGTTGCCGATCTTCTCGACATGGCACGGCTCTCGGGCCGTTTGCCGGCGCGGCGCGCACTCATCGCCATCGAGCCGGCGGAGATCGATTGGGGTACCGATTGCACACCCGCCGTGGCGAGCGCGCTGCCGGTGGCGGTCGCGCGCGTGTCCGACCTTCTCGCGCGATGGCTCTCGGCGGATGAGGTGCAGCATGTCGCCTGAGCTGGAGCGGCGCGCGCTCGGGGCGATTTCAGTCGCCGTCGAATTTGAGAGCGGCAACGTCCCGTTACTTCTCAACGAACTGTGCCACGCACTCGAGCGGCTGCTCGCCGATGGCACATCTCACGCGCTCGATCTGCGCGCGATTCCGCTCGCGCCCGGGGAAGAGGATCGGTTGCTCCTTGCACTCGGGCAGGGGGAGCTCGTCGCGCAACTCGAAGCCGACGGATTGAGTGAAATCCGTGAGTGTGCATACCCCGGGATCTGGTGCATTACGCATCGCAATCCCGCCGGATCCGTCGTCGGTCGGTTTATCGAGGTCACGTTCGTGCCGGCGCTTCTCGCCTCGCAGCGCGCGGATGTGGCGCTCGGTCTTGTGCGCATGACACGAACATTGCGAGGGGAGAGTCGTGCGCAAGAAGGCGCGGGGGCAGCCGTACCGCCAGAAAAGGCGCACCACTAAGCTTCAAGGGGAGCAGCTATGGATCGGATGAATCAGAGTGTCGCCGAAGCGCTTGCGGCGCGCGGCGTCAGCCGACGCGGCTTCATGAAATTCTGTGCGACGACGGCGTCGCTCATGGCTCTGCCACCAACGCTCATACCGACGATCGCCGCCGCGCTCGAGAAGGCGAAGCGCCCCTCGGTCATCTGGCTTCCCTTCCAGGAGTGCACGGGCTGCACAGAGTCCTTGACGCGCTCGAATGCACCGAGCATCGAGAGCCTGATTTTCGAATCCATCTCGCTTGATTATCAGGAGACGCTGCAGGCTGCCGCCGGCTTCGCGGCCGAGGAGGCGCGTAACGCCGCGATGGAGGCCAACTGGGGGCAATACCTCCTAGCAATCGATGGCTCGATACCGCTCGGCAACCCCGGTTACTCGACGATCGGCGGGGTGAGCAACCTTGACATGTTGAAACATGCCGCCGAGGGCGCGAAGGCGATCGTGGCTATCGGCACTTGCGCCGCCTTTGGAGGCCTGCCGAACGCGCATCCGAATCCAACCGGCGCGGTTGCCGTGAGCGACATCGTGAAGAACAAGCCGATCATCAACATCTCAGGCTGCCCGCCGCTGCCGGTGGCGATTACAGGCGTGCTGATGCAGTTTCTGGTCTTCGGGCAGTTGCCGGAACTCGATGCCCTCGGGCGGCCGAAGGTGTTTTTTGGCCAGACGATCCATGACCGCTGCTATCGCCGGCCCTTTTACGAGCGCGGCCAGTTCGCCGAGAGTTTCGACGACGAGGGTGCGAAGCACGGCTGGTGCCTCTTTAAGCTCGGCTGCAAGGGGCCGACGACCTACAACGCCTGCGCGACGGTCAAGTGGAACATGGCGACGAGCTTCCCGATCGAGGCCGGTCACGGCTGCATTGGCTGCTCGCAGCCGCACTTTTGGGACGCCGGCGGTTTCTATGAACCGCTCTCCACGACGCGCTGGGGCGGCTGGAAGCAGTTGGGCATTGCGGCTGCCGCGGGTGCGGCTGTCGGGGCCGCCGCGGCGCTCGCGACACGAGCCGGAACGGGAGCCGCCAAGAAAGAGGAGAAAACATCATGAGCCTCTTGGACTTTGCGCGCGGCCCCGCCTTTCACGTCGCCATATTGATCTTCGTCTTTGGCGTCGTGTGGCGGCTCGTGGGGGTTTTTCTACTGCGCCGCAACCGCGACCTCTCACCCGCGCGCGCGGGGCACCTGCTCGAAGGTGGTATGCGTGCGATCCTGATGCGCTCGCTGCCGCCGCACGAACTCGAGAAGCACATCGTCTTCCAACACGCGAGCGGCTACGGCTGGCACATCGCGTACTTCGCAGCGTTCCTCCTCTTCGGGCCGCACATGCCCTTCATCCGGCAGTTCCTCGGCTTCACGTGGCCGACGCTGCCGAACACTTGGTGCCTCGCGCTGGCTGCGATCGCGCTCGCGCTGCTGATCGTGCTGCTGCTGCGTCGGATCGTGAATCCAGTGCTCAAGCGCATCACGAGCGTCGATGACTACATCAGCTCGGTTGTGACGATGTTGCCGCTCATCACCGGCATTGCCGCGAACGCCCATGTGCAGCTCTTCGGCGTGCGCTATGAGGAGCTGCTTGCCCTGCACGTGCTCTCAGTCTGTGCGCTCCTCATCTGGTTCCCGTTCGGGAAGCTCATGCACCTCTTCCTCGCGTTCCCCGCACGCTTCCAGGCCGGGGTGCTGCTGCAGCGAAAAGGGGTAGAAGCATGAACGCGACGACCTTCGAGACCTTCCGGACCGAACTCGCCGGCCTCGCAGGCCGCGCCCCGCGTTCGACCCTCACCGATGCCGAGCGCGTCGCGCGGGCGAAGGCGGTCATTCGGCGGCGCGTCGACGGCAGGAATGCGGCATACCTCGAAACCTGTCTGCATTGCGGCATGTGCGCCGAGGCCTGTCACTTTTATGTCGGAACCGGTGAGGCGAAGTACACGCCGATCTACAAGGTCGCGCCGCTCCGGCGCGTGTACCGGCGGGAGATCGGTCCGATGCGCTGGTGGTACCGCCTCGTGACGCGCGACATCAGCGCCGCCGAGCTCGAGGCCTTTCAGGAACTCGTCTTTGACTCCTGCACCGAGTGCGGGCGTTGCGACCTCATGTGTCCGATGGGAATTCAGATCTCGCCGATGATCGGCATCATGCGCCAGGCACTGACCGCCGCGGAGCTCGCGCCTGCGGAATATCGTGCGGTCAAGGCCGAGCAGACCACCGCGAAGAAGGATCTCGGCATCGGACCTGCGGAAATTGCGGCGCTCGCCGCGCGTCTCACTGCAGAGGGCGTCAAGGTGCCCGTCGATGCCGCGAAGGCGGACATCGTCTACTTTGCGACCTCGCTCGATGTGCGGCTCTTTCCGGAGTCAGTGAAGGATGCCGCGCGGATTTTCAACCGCTTGGGGGCGTCCTGGACGCTTCTCGGCAGGAGTGCGGAGCTCCTCGGAACCGGCGAATCGAACACCGAGGTCAATGTGACGGGCATCGTCGCCGAGGCCGAGCAGCGCGGCGCCAAGATCCTCATCCTGCCCCAGTGCGGACACGCTTACCCGCGCATGCGTTTTGAGGCCGCGAATATCCTCGCTCGCGAGCTGCCCTTCGAGGTGCTGACGATCGCCGAGTACATCGGCCGGCAGCTCAAGAACGGCAAACTCAAGCTCAAACCCATCGCGGGGCGCCCGAAGGTTACCTATCACGACCCGTGCAAACAGGGGCGACATGGAGGGGTATTCGAGGAGCCGCGGGAGGCCATTAAGTCGCTCGGCCTCGACCTCGTCGAGATGGAATCACACGGGCGCACCTGTTACTGCTGTGGAGGCGGGGGCGGGCAGTTCCTCATCGATCGCGCGCAGCGGCTGCGGCAGCGAACGTTCGAGATCAAGATGCACGAGGCGGACGCGACCGGTGCGAAGAGCCTCGTCACCTCCTGCAACAGTTGCCGATACAACTTTCTGGCCGGCGCCGCTCAGGCGAGCTGGCATACCGAGGTACAGAGTCTCGTCGAGCTGGTCGGCAGGCAGCTCGCGGACTGAGAGTTAGAAGAGGAGTTCTCGCAATGACGGCACAAGCCTCTCGCCTGGTCGTTGACCCGGTAACACGCATCGAGGGCCACCTGCGCATCGAGGCGCAGCTCGATGGCAATACCATCGCCCAGGCCTACTCCTCCGGCACCATGGTGCGCGGCATCGAGATCATCCTGCGTGACCGCGATCCGCGCGATGCCTGGGCCTTTGCGCAGCGCATCTGCGGGGTGTGCACGCTCGTGCACGGCATCGCTTCGGTGCGCGCCGTCGAAGATGCGCTCGGGATGAGCGTGCCGCCTGACGCCCAGGCGATCCGCAACCTCATGATCGCGGCGCAGTACGTACACGACCATGTCATGCACTTCTACCACCTGCACGCCCTCGACTGGGTCGACGTGGTGAGCGCACTGAAAGCGGACCCGGCGGCGACCGCGACCCTCGCCCAGTCGATCAGTCCTTACGCACGCAGCTCACCGGGTTACTTCGCGGACGTGCGCGCCAAGCTGCAGAAGTTCGTCGAGGCGGGTCAGCTCGGCATCTTCGCCAACGCCTACTGGGGACATCCGGCGTACAAACTGCCCCCGGAAGCGAATCTGATGGCGGTCGCCCACTATCTCGATGCCCTCGAGTGGCAGAGGGAGGTTGCGCAGCTGCACGCGATCTTCGGCGGCAAGAATCCGCACCCGATGTTTTTGGTCGGCGGCACGCCGAGCCCGATCGATCTCAATTCCGACTCGGCTGTGAACGCCAAGCGTCTCGCACAGGTCGCGCAGATCATTGGCCAGATGCGCTCCTTCGTCGATGAGGTGTACGTCCCCGATACGCTGGCGATTGCCGGTTTCTACAAGGACTGGGGCGGGCGCGGCGAGGGGCTCGGCAACTTCCTCACCTTCGGCGAGTTCCCCGCCGGACAGGCAAACGAGCTCGATAAGCTCCTCATCCCGCGCGGCGCGATCCTCAATCGCAACTTGAGCGAAGTTCAGGAGGTTGACCTGCGCGATGCAGAGCAGGTTCAGGAGTACGTCGGCCACTCGTACTACGACTACTTGGGCGGCAAGAACACGGGGCTGCACCCCTGGGTGGGAGAGACGGTGCTCAACTACACCGGTCCCACCCCGCCCTACGAGCAACTCAATGTCGAGCAGAGCTACTCCTGGCTAAAGTCGCCGCGCTGGCGCGGCCACGCGATGGAGGTCGGACCGCTCGCGCGTGTACTCATGCTGTATGCAAAGGGTCACCCACAAACGCACGAACTCGTCGACATGACGCTCAAGAAGCTCGACGTGCCAGTGGCTGCGCTCTATTCCACGCTCGGACGGACGGCAGCGCGCACGCTCGAGACCAAGATCATCGCCGATGCCATGCAGGGCATGTATGACGGGCTCATCGCCAACATCAAGGCAGGTGACACCAAGACCTTCGACGAGACGCGCTGGGACCCCTCGCGCTGGCCGGCGGAGGCGAAGGGCGTCGGTTATATGGAAGCGCCGCGCGGCGGGTTATCGCACTGGATCGTGATTCGCAACGGCAAGATCGCGAACTACCAGGCGGTGGTGCCGAGTACCTGGAACGCCGGACCGCGCGATCCGCAAGGTCAGCCCGGTGCCTACGAGGCCGCGCTCGTTGGCCATCAGCTCGCCAACCCGAAGCAGCCGGTCGAGATCCTGCGCACGATCCACAGCTTCGATCCGTGCATTGCCTGCGCGGTGCACGTCACCGATCCGAAGCAGGGCGAGCTCGTGCGGGTGAAGGTCGTCTGAACGCCGCCGCCATCGAGCGGCGGCGGGCCTCAGCAGATACGGGGCAGCGGGTCGTCCTCGAGTTCCTCGAGAAAGCGTTCGCCGCCGAGCGGGGTCGTCAGCACGACGCGGGTCTGCTCGGCAGTGGTGGTGCCGATGAGCGCCGCCTCCTGTCCTTGCGGCAGGGCTTGTAGCGCTTCGAGCGCCCGCGGCGCGCTCTTCGCATCAACGACCGCAACCACACGGCCTTCGCAGGCGAGGTAAAGCGGATCGTAGCCGAGCATCTCGCAGACGGATTGCACTGCAGGACGCACCGGTATTGCGCCCTGTTCGAGTCGGAGGCCAAGTCCGCTCGCGCGACTGATCTCGTGCGTTACCGTAGCGAGACCGCCGCGCGTCGGGTCGCGCATGAAGCGCAGCCCTGGCACGGCGAGGAGTGCCTGGGTGAGCGGCAGCACGCTTGCACAGTCCGAGTCGAGTCGGCCCATGAGACCGAATTCCTCGCGCGCGAGCAGCACCGCAGCGCCGTGATCCCCGACCGGGCCGCTCACCAGCACGGCATCGCCCGCCTGAATCGCCTCGAGCCCGAGATGGTGCGCGCGAGCGCGCAGTCCAACCCCCGACCCGCTCAGATACAGGCCCGCCGCCTCGCCACGCCGCACGACCTTGGTATCGCCCGCAACGACCCGCACGTTCGCAGAGCGAGCCGCTTCTCCGAGCGCGGCGATGATCCGTTCGAGCTGCTCGAAAGGCAGGCCCTCCTCGATGATGGCGCTCAGAGTGAGATAAATGGGCGTGGCGCCGCTCACTGCGAGGTCGTTGACGATGCCATGGACCGCGAGCGAACCGATGTTGCCGCCCGGGAATTCGAGGGGCTGCACCGTGAATCCGTCCGTCGTCAGCATGATCTCACCCTCACCGAGGGTGACCGGCACGGCATCGGCATCGGCATCGAGCTCGGGGTTGCCAAGGTGGCGGACGAAAATCTCGGCGATCAGCTCGCGCATGTAGCGCCCGCCGTTGCCGTGAGCGAGACTGACGTGCGCGTCTTGCACTGACTCTAGTCCCGCCCCGCCGCACGGGCACTGCGTGGCGCGCGATGCGCGAACTCGACGATCTGCCCGACCGCAATCCCCGCGTCGTTCGCCGGGATGCGGGCGGGCGAGAGCACCTCGAAACCTAGCGCACTGAGCCCACTCGCCGCCTTCTCGGTGAGCAGGCGGTTCTGGAATACCCCGCCCGTCAGGCCCACGCAGCTCAGGGGCCGCGTGGATGCGATCCGCGCGGCGATCGCGACGAGCGTGCGCGCCAGGCTGTCGTGGAAGACACCGGCACGTTCGGCGGCCGGGCGACGCACATCGAGGAGCGTCGGCAGGAGCGCGGCCCAATCGGCGCGCAGCACACCATCCGCAGTCCGCTCGAGCGGGAGCGCCTCACCGAGGGCGTGCGGGTCACTCGCGGCCTCGAGCTGCATCGGCGCTTCGGCTTCATAACTTGCCTCGTGCTTACCGAGGATGAGAGCGGCGGCCGCATCGAAGAGTCGCCCGACGGCGCTCGATTGTGGTGAAAAATGCGCTCGTGCCCAGACGTCTCGCAGCATTTTCGCCGCGGCGGGCGCTCCAGCCCAAGCGCACCCAGCCTGCCAACAAAGCGAAGCCGCCGTGCGCCACGGCTCCTTTGCCGCACGATCACCTCCGGGCAAGCGAAACGGCCGCCAGCTTGCGACTCGTCGCCACGCGCCGGGAACGCCGTAGAATGCTTCCCCTCCCCAGAGCGTGCCGTCTTCGCCGAGCCCGACGCCGTCCCAGGTGAAGACCAACACCTGACCTTCACGCGGCTGCTCGGCAAGAAGCGCCGAGGCATGCGCGTGATGGTGCCATACCGTCACCGCGCGGAGGCCCGAACCTCGCGCCCAGCGAGTGCTCTCGTAGCCCGGGTGCGCATCGCACGCTACCACCGTGGCGCGCACCTGGTGCAGCGCCTGAAGGTCGGCGATCACCCTCTGGAACACCGCGAGGCTCCGCGGCGCACTGAGCGTACCGATGTGCGGGGACAGCACGAGGCGGCGGTCCCAGGCGATCGCCACGCAGTTCTTGAGATGCGCACCCACCGCGAGCACGGGCTCAGCGACCGGCCGAGATAGCTCGAGTTCGAGTGGCGCGAGACCCCGCCCGAGGCGGATCGCGCGCACCGCGCCGCGCGCGCTGCGCAGCACCGGGTCGTCAGCCGGCCGCGTGATTCTGCGGTTGTGATCGAGAAAGACATCCGCGATCGCGCCGAGCCGCTCGTGGGCGGCCGCTTCGTCGGTCAGCACGGGCTCGCCGCTCAGGTTGCCCGAGGTGGCTACCAGCGGCCCCGCGAAATCTTCGAGCAGCAGGTGGTGGAGGGGACTATAGGGAAGGAAGGCGCCCACCTCGTTGAGTCCCGGGGCGATGCTCGGTGCGAGCGTATGGTCCGGGCGCAGCCGAACGAGCACGATAGGTCGGGCGGGTGCACAGAGCGCCGCGCACTCGAGGGGTTCGGGTTGAGCATCCTGCCGCAGCCGCTCGAGTCCGTCCGGTCCGCGCCGCGGGTACATGACCGCGAGCGGCTTCGCGGGCCGATGCTTGCGCAGGCGCAGCCGCTCGACGGCGGCCGCGTTTCTCGCATCGGCCATGAGGTGATAGCCGCCGATGCCTTTCACGGCGACGATCGCGCCCGCGCGCAATGATTGGATTGTTGCCCGCAATGCCGCCTCGCCAAGCTCGAGCGGTTCACCAGCGGCATTGCGCAACGTCAGTTGCGGCCCACAGACCGGGCACGCGATCGGCTCGGCATGGTAGCGGCGGTTCGCAGGTTCGACGTATTCAGCGCGGCACGCCGCACACATGACGAATTCCGCCATCGTGGTGTTAGAACGGTCGTAGGGCATGCGCTCAATGAGCGTGTAACGCGGCCCACACTGCGTGCAGTTGATGAAGGGATAGCGGTAGCGCCGGTCGGCAGGGTCATCGAGTTCTGCGCGGCAATCGTCGCAAAGGAACTGATCGGGCGGCACATGGATCTCTGCAGTTCCGGCGGCCTCGCTTGCGAGGATCCGGAAGTCGCCGAACGCGTCATCGACCGCGAGTTCCTCGTGGGTGGTGAGTCGCGCCCGCGCGAGCGGTGGCGCGTCCTTGATCAGCTCGTTCGCGAAGGCGTGGATCGCGCGATCGGGTCCCTGGATCAGAATCTCGACCTGCCCGAGCGCGTTGCGCACCGTGCCGTGCAGACCGTGGCGCTGCGCCAGACGATACACGAAGGGACGAAACCCGACGCCCTGCACGCGGCCGGTGAGCAGCAGCCGGTGGGCGAGCACGAGATGATCCTCAGGCGCTCACGGCGCGCCGTACCGTTCTCTCTGGAACGCGCACGCCGTTCGCCCACCAGATTCGGCACGCGCCTTCATCGGAGACCATGCAAGGGCCGATCGGGTGATGCGGATGGCAGGCTGCCCCGTACAGCGGGCACTCGTTCGGGTAGATTTTGCCGAGCACGACGCTCGCGCACTCGCAGCCGGGGGGCATCTCGCCCGCGCGCTTGCGCGAGGCTTCCGCGTAGCTCCGAAAGCGCCGGCGCGCATCGTGCGCCGCGTACGCGTCCCGCAGCGCGAAGCCCGAAGCGGGGACCATACCGATGCCGCGCCAGTTCGCATCGACGACCTCCATGACTTCGGCGAGCAGCTGCTGCGCAAGCCGGTTGCCGCCCGGGCGCACCGCGCTCGGATAGCAGTTGTCGAGAAACGGACGACCTTCAAGGAGTTGCCTGAGAACCGAGTAGGTTGCCGCGAGGAGCGTATCGGGAGTAAAACCCGCGACCGCTGCGGGAAAGCCGTACTGGTCGACGACGAACTGCCATTCCTCGGGCCCCATGACGGTCGCGACGTGACCGGGCGCCACGATGCCATCGAAACCCGGACGCCCTGCGGCGAAGAGTTGCGCGACGATCGGCCAGGTGCGTCGCCCCGAGAGCAGCACGTAGAGGTTCGCAGGCGCGCCCGCGGCCAGCATAGCCGCGACCGGCGCGGTTGTGGTCTCGAAACCCGCAGCGAGAAAGACGACCGGTCGGGGCGCGAGCATCCTTGCGAGACGCGCGGCCTCGTCCGGACTTGCGATGGGGCGGACATCGGCGCCGGCAGCCTTCGCCTGCTCGAGCGAACGCGGTTCGCGCTTCGGTCCGTTGACGGGCACGCGCAGCATGTCGCCGAAGGCCACGAGGGTCAGCTCCTCGTGGCGGGCGAGCTGAATGGCTTCGTAGATGTCTTCCTCGGGACAGATGCATACCGGGCAACCGGGACCCGGAATGATCTCGACCAGCGCTGGCAGCGCCGCCCTGAGTCCCGCACTGCTGATCGCGCGCTCGTGTCCGCCGCAAACGTTGAGAATCTTCACGCGCCGCTCGAGCGGCAGCGCGCGGATGCGCTCGAGCCACTCGCGGGCATTGCTCATGACGAGGCTCCGACTGCGACGGCGGGAGCATCGCCGCGTGTGTTCGCAACCTCTCGAAGTGCGCGCCGCGCGGCGACCTGGGCGGCAATCCAATCAATCCACGCGCCGATGCCTAGCCCGGTCTTGCTCGATACGGCAAGGATCGGTGCGCGATTAGCGAGTGCGCGCACCTGCTCGGTGACCGCAGAAACGCTGAATTCCTCGAACACCGGCAGGAGGTCAGCTTTACTGACAAGTACCAGCCCCGCCGAGCGGAACATCACCGGATACTTCGAGGGCTTATCCTCGCCCTCGGGCACGGAGATGAGCGTCACGTCGGCATGCGTGCCGAGTGAGAAGCTTGCCGGGCAGACGAGGTTGCCCACGTTCTCGATAAACACCACGTCAAGACCCGCAAGCGGCAGGTGGTGCAGCGCATCGTGAACCATTGCGGCATCGAGGTGACAGGTCGAGCCGGTCGTGATTTGAATGGCGGGCACGCCGTGACGGCGAATCCGCCGCGCGTCGTTGTCCGTCTCGAGATCGCCCTCGATCACGGCGCACGCGAAGCGACCCGCGAGTGCATCGATCGTGCGTTCGAGAAGCGCGGTTTTACCCGAGCCCGGTGCCGACATCAGATTGACGGCAAAAACGCCGTGCTCATCGAAGTGGGCGCGATTGTGAGCGGCCTGCTCCTCGTTCTGGTCGAGGATGCCGCGCATGACGGTGATCGTGTGCGTCGGCAATGGCGTCTCTGCCTTGATGCCACAACCACAGGTCTCACACATAGCCTTTGCCCCGCGTTTTCTTCTTTAGTGCGTGGCGCCGACGAGCTCAACGCTCTGCAGCGTGAGCTCTGTGCCACTTACCACGTGTGTTTGCCAGCTGCCGCAGACGCCGCACAAAAGCCGCTGCACCGCCACTTCGCTCGTCGTCCCGCATTGCTCGCAGCAGACCGCGATGACCGATGGGATCCATTCGAGCGTTGCCTCGGCCGTGAGCGTGCTGCCAACACGCGCGACCGTATAGGCACGCGCGAGCAGTTCGCCATCGACTCCCGAGAGCGGACCGATCAGCACCCGAAGATGCGCGATCCCCTGGGCGCCGTGTTCGCGTGCCACGCGCTCGGCCTCATCGATTAGCGCGAGACTGACCGCAAGCTCATGCATTTTCGGCTGCCAGGATCTGGTCCAGAACCTGCCACGCGGATCTCGCCGCCTGCGGATCGATCTTTTGGATCGCGTAGCCGACGTGCACGAGCACGAAATCGCCCGGGGCGATGGGCTCGCCCTGGAGCATGAAGAGACTCACCTCGCGCTCAATGCCCTTGGCTTCACAGCGCGCGAGAAACCCCGACACCGCTTGGACCTGCATTGGAACGGCGAGGCACATATATCCACCCCTCCAACCGATCGTAGGGCGAGGGCATCGCGGGAGTCGTCGTGGAAAGCACGTATACAAAGGAAAAACGCTCCCGCTCGCCCGTACTCCATCGCGCAATTGTGGGTGCACCGCAGCGCCGGTTCGTGGCCGAGGCAGCTAGGCCGCGGCGCTCCTCAGGCCCGGGCGCTGAGCTTCGGTTCCCGGTGCGTCCGCCACCGACGGATTTCGGCGAGTTCCGCCGTGGGGCGTTCGCGGATGACGGGCAGGCTTCCGCTGTAGATGCGGCCTCGATCGGCGTCGAGGGTCAGCGGGTCTCCCTCGCTCAGGCGTTGCCCGGCGATGCGGCAGCTGCGGCCTGTCGAATCGATCACGAGCAAGGAGCATCCGACGAGACACACCTTGCCGAGCTGCCGCGCGACGACTGCAGCGTGCGAGGTGCGTCCGCCGGTTGTGGTCAGAATGCCCGCAGCCGCTGCGATACCCTCAATGTCGCTTGTCTCGATTTGCGGGCGCGCGAGGATTACCGGGCGACCTTTGGCGGCGAGCTCGACGGCTCCCTTCGAATCGAAGGCTAAGACTCCACTCGCGACGCCGATGCTGGCAGTCACTGCGGTGGCGAGAGGCTCGGCGCTCACTTTCTGATCTAGCCGCGTTCGCTCGATGCGGTCGAGCTCATAGGGTTCGAGCCGGGAGAGCGCCTCGCTCTCGGTGAGCTGTCCCTCCCGTACCATGTCCACGGCGATGCGCAACGCGGCCCAGGGCGAGCGCTT
>Ga0187777_10001111_pt1 | contig 17495 bp, 13 predicted proteins | sample 1015_Q2_SP5_10_M_FD_132416 | JGI IMG/M metagenome (GOLD analysis project Ga0187777, IMG submission 132416) | Tropical peat soil microbial communities from peatlands in Department of Meta, Colombia - 1015_Q2_SP5_10_MG | ecosystem: Environmental > Terrestrial > Soil > Wetlands > Peat | place... | reverse complement strand
GCGCGGCCTCGCGGCCGAGCGCGATCTGCTCCTCTTCCCGCTCGAGGGCGAGCAGCGCCCGGGCGTGGCCGGCGTCGAGCCGGCCCTGGGCCAGGAGCTCGCGCAGCTCGCGGGGCAGGCGCAGCAGGCGCAGGGTGTTGGCGATGGTCGAGCGCTCGCGGCCCACCCGGCGCGCGATCTCCTCCTGCGTCAGGTGGAACTCGTCCTGCAGCCGGTGGAAGGCCTGCGCCTCCTCGAGCGGCGCCAGCTCCTCTCGCTGCAGGTTCTCGACGATCGCCAGCTCCAGCAGCTGCTCGTCTTGCACCTCGCGCACGGTGACCGGCACGGTCGAAAGGCCCGCCGCCAGCGCCGCCCGCCAGCGCCGCTCACCGGCGATGATCTGGTAGCCGCCGCCTCGGGGGCGGACCAGGATCGGCTGCACCACCCCGCTCTGGCGGATGGAGGCGGCGAGCTCGGCGAGGCGGGCGGGGTCGATCGCCGAGCGCGGCTGGAAGGGGTTGGGCTCGAGCGCGCCGATCGGGACCTCCGCGCCGGCGCTTCGTGCCTCCCCGCCAGCCGGCTCGGCGCCGGGCGGGTCGGGGATGAGGGCCGAGAGCCCCTTGCCGAGCGCCTTGCGGCGGGCCGCCGTGCTCATGGCCGCTCGCCGCTCACTTGACGAAGAGGGCGAGCTGGCCGTGCGACATCAGCTCGCGGGCGAGCTCGAGGTACGCCTCCGCCCCCTTGGAGCGGATGTCGTACAAGATCACCGGCTGGCCGAAGCTCGGCGCCTCGGCGAGGCGCACGCTGCGCGGGACCTGGGTCGCGAAGACCTTGTCCTTGAAGTGGCCGCGCACCTCGGCGATCACCTGCTGGGTGAGGTTGGTGCGCTCGTCGACCATCGTCAGCAGCACCCCCTCGACCTCCAGCTCCGGGTTGAGCGCGCGCTTGACCCGCTGCAGGGTCGAGACCAGCTCGGAGATGCCCTCGAGGGCGTAGTACTCGCACTGCAGCGGGATCAGCACCGTGTTGGCGGCGGCGAGCGCGTTGAGCGTCAACAGCCCCAGGCTGGGCGGGCAGTCGACCAGCACGTAGTCGTACTGCCCCACCACCGGGGCGAGCGCTTCCTTCAGGCGGTACTCGCGGGCCAGGGCGCTCACCAGCTCGACCTCCGCCCCGGTGAGGTTGCGGTCCGAGGGCACCAGCTTCAGGTGCTCGAGATCGGTCCCGACCACCAGCTCCGCGAGCGGCCGCTGCTCGATGAGGGCCTCGTAGAGGCTGGGCCGGCTCTCGCGCGTCTTGCGGCCGAGGCCGGAGGTGAGGTTGCCCTGGGGATCGGCGTCCACCGCTAGCACCCGGCGCTCGGCGGCCGCCAGGCTCGCCGCCAGGTTCACGGCCGTGGTGGTCTTGCCGACACCGCCTTTCTGGTTGGCGATGGCGATCGTCCGTCCCAAGGGCTCTTTGCGCCTCGCGTCGAAGAAGCGGCAGGATAGCACGCCCCCCAGCCCGTGCCCGGGGACCAGGCCTCATGTTCCACGTGGAACAGTGGCCTGTCGGCGGAAGAGGTGGACGTCCCGCCTTTCCTCGGCGAGGACGACCGCCTCGAACGGCGGCTCGGCCGGCGGCGCCTTTCCCAGCACCAGCACCTGCCCGCCAGGAGCCAGGAGCCGGTCGAGCTCGCCGAGCGGCAGGCGCAGCGCGCGCAGGCTGAGCGTGCGCGCCAGGGGCCCCTCGTAGCCGTCGTGCCGGGCGCGGACCACCGTGACCGCGCGGGCGGGAACGGCGTCCCGGACCGCCTCGCGCAGGAAGGCCCAGCGGCGCAGGCGCGGCTCGAGAAGCGTCACCTCCAGGTCCTCGCGGAGGAGCGCCATCACCAGGCCCGGCGACCCATTTCCCGAGCCGATGTCGATGAGGCGCCCGGGCGCCGGCAGGGCGATCGCCGGCAGCACCTCGGCGACGAGCAACCGGACCCGCTCATGGGGGCTGCGCGCGGCGGTGAGGTTCGTCCGCGAGCCCCAGGCCGCCAGCGTGTCGAGGTAGCGCTCGAGCCGTCCCAGCCCCGGCTCCCGCAGGCCGAGCGCCTCGAGCGCGGGCCGGTGCGGGCTAGCGTTCGTCGCTGTCCTCCGGTCCGGTCGGGGCACTGTCCCCGCCGGGTGCCTTCGGTCCGATCGTCACCCGCCGCTCCGGGCCCTCCCCCTCGCTGTAGGTGGTGACACCCGGCTCGCCCTGCAGGGCGACGTGCACCAGCCGACGCTCGTAGGAGTTCATCGGCGCGAGGCTGCGGGGCTGGCCGTCCTGGCGAACGGCCGTCGCCACCGCCCGCGCCTCCTCGGCGAGCGCCTGCGCCCGCCGCTCCCGCAGCCCGGCCGCCTCCAGCCGCAGCCACTTCGGGTGCAGCTGGGCTCCGTACATCCGCTGCAGCAGGTGCTCGAGCGCGCGCAGCACGCCGCCCTTGCCGTCCTCGCCGTGGAAGAAGGCGGCGTCTTTGCCGTCGAGGCGGACCCGCAGCGCCTCCTCGTCCTCCTCCAGCTCGCACTGCAGCTCGAGCTGGCCCGCGTCGGCCAGCGCCCGCACCACCTCGCGCACGCCGGCCCTGACGTCGCCCGGGGGCCGCTCCGGCGCCATCGGCTCGGCCGAGGGACGCTCGGCCGTCTCGTGCGGCGTGCGGCGGGGCGCGGCTGCAAAGGCGGCGGCGGGCCGCTCGTGGACCATCACCGCGATCCGGGCCGGCGTCGGGTTGAGGCCGCGACCGCCAGGGCCACCCCTCTCCAGCACCACGTAGCGCAGCTCGGCGATCGGCAGCCCCAGGCTCGCGGCCGCGGCGGCCAGCGCCTCCTCGACGTCCGTCCCGCTGAAGAGCCGGTCCCTCACCGCGAGTGCCTCTTCGAGCCTTGGGCCTTCAACTCGGCCGGGCGCAGGAAGCGCATCTCGGCCCACTGCTGCAGGATCGACCATAGGTTGGAGGTGAGCCAGTAGAGGTTGAGCCCCGCCGGCGCCCACAGGAACATGCCCGCCAGGACGAGCGGCATCAGCATCATCATCCGCTGCTGCGCCGGGTCCATGGCGCTCGGGGTCATCTTCTGCATGGCGAACATGGAGACGCCCATCAGCACCGGGGTGATGTAGAGCGGATCCTTCTGCGCCAGGTCGGAGATCCACAAGAAGGGCGCCCCGCGCAGGTCGATCAGCACCGAGAGCACCCGGTAGAAGGCGAAGAGGAAGGGCATGGTGAGCAGCAGCGGCAGGCAGCCGACCGTGAACTGCGAGCTCATGCTCATGCCGTGCCGCGCGTAGAGGGCACCCATCTCCTCCTGCATCTGCTGGCGCCTGGGGTCCATCATGGGCACCTTGCGGTAGCGCTCCTGGATGACCTTCATCTCCGGGGAGATCTTGGCCATCTTCAGCCCGTTGACGATGCTGTAGTGCCGGAAAGGCGCCATCGCCAGGTTGATGAGCACCGTCAGCAGCACGATCGACCAGCCCCAGTTGCCGACGTGGCCGTGGACCCAGCGCAGGAGCCCCATGAGCGCCACCACGATGGGACCGATCCAGTCACCGATCTGCACCACGCGGTCGAGCTGGTAGCCGAGGCGCGCCAGCTCCTGGCGGTCCTTGGCGCCGACGAAGAGCAGCACCGGCTCCCCGGCGGCCGCCGTCACCGCCGCCACCGCCGCCGTCACCGGCTTTTCCTCCCCGTGCGGAGTCAGCGTCAGCGCCCGCAGGTCCGCCGGCGCCGCCACCGCCGCCGGGACGAAGAGCGCGGCGAAGTAGTGGCTCTCCACACCGACCCAGCGCACGGCACTGAGCGGCTGGCCCGCCGCCGGCAGCTTGCTGGCCGGGAACTGCTGCACGCCTCCGCCAGACAGGAGCGCGACCCCGTTCGGCTCGGTGTAGCCGCGGACGTCTCTCTCTTCGGGCGTGGCGTTGCCCACGCCCGGCCCCCACAGCACGCGCACCGGCAGCGGCTGGCCGCCGCGCCGGAGCGACACCGAGATCGAGACGAGCCCCCGTGCCGGGAAGCTGAGCTCCTTCTCGGCCACGAGCTCGCCGCGGGAGAACTCGAAGCGCAGCGCCTGAGGCTCGCTTCCCGAGACGCGGAGCGTCTCCGCCGTGGGCCGGAAGAGCGCCTCTTTGAGCTCCGCGTCGAGCGCGGCGTCGCCGGTTTCGAGGTCGAGCGGCCGCAGCGCGGCGCCCTGCGCCGGGACCATCTCCTCCGGCCGGCCACGGGCGTCCTTGTAGCGGGTGAGGGTCCAGGACAGGAGCCGGGCGCCCTTGTTCGTGAGGGCCACGGAGTAGTCCGGCGTGACGACCTCGACCCGCCGTTCTCGCTCGTCGGCCACGGCGGCGGGCGACGACGGGGGAGCTGCCGCCGCCTTCGCCGCCGGGGCCGCCTCGGCCGGGACAGCGGGGGAGGCGGCGGGCGGGACCGGCGAGCGCGCGGTCGCGGTCGGCGCCGCCGCCGGCGAGGGCGCAGGCGGCGTCGCCGGGGCGAAGAAGATGCTGTACGCCGTGAGCCCGAGGAGCGACAGGGCGACGGCCAGCAGCAGGCGGCGTTCTTCCATCACGACCTCGAAGGGTGAGCGGGGATGGCGGTGCTGGTCGCGGCCGGCACGGGGTCGAAGCCGCCGGGAGAGAAGGGGTGACAGCGCAACAGCCGCCGTAGCGCCAGCCAGCTGCCGCGCGCGGCACCGTGGCTGCGCAGCGCCTGCTCGGCGTAGAGGCTGCAGCTGGGGAAGAAGCGACAGTGCCCGCCGAGGAGCGGCGAGAGGAGAGCGCGGTAGCCCTCAATGAGCAGGATGAGGCCGCGCGCCGCGCGGCCGGGTCCTTCGGGCGAGCTCGGCGAGCCGGCGGTCGAGCTCATGGTCGACGTCGGCCTGGCCCAGGGCGGTGAGGCCGGCCTTCACCAGCACGACGATGTCGAGGCGGGGCGAGTCGCGCCGCAGACGCCGGAAGCTCTCGCGGAGAAGACGCCGGGCGCGGTTGCGGGCGACGGCGTTGCCCACGCGACGGCTCACCACCAGCCCCAACCGGTCCACGTCCCTGCCGTTGGGCGCTGCCAGGAGCGCGAACAGGGCGCCCTCCAGGCGCGCGCCGCCGCGGAACACGCGGTCGAACTCGGCCCGCGTCCGCAGACGCTGGCGTTGCCGGAAGCGCGCCGACATCCTTCACGGCCGCAGCGAGGCCTAGGCCGCCAGGCGCTTGCGGCCCTTCTGCCGACGGCGCTTCAGCACCAGCTGGCCGCCCTTGGACCGCATCCGCACGAGAAAGCCGTGAGTGCGCTTGCGGCGGCGGTTGTTCGGCTGGAACGTCCTCTTCATGGCGAGACCCCTCGTGGGTGACGACAGCTCGGCCGTCACGCTTCCAAGACAAACTCCAAAGGTTAGCGAGCACGAAGCCACGCTGTCAAACGAGGACGCTCGCGCTCGGGCGGGATCCTTGTACGCCCCTTTGGCGTGTGCTACCGTTCACGACCGTCACGGACATCCGACACGGCGGTCCTTCCCGATGCCCCCTCAAGCCCTTTTCCACACATGTTGAAATCTCTGTGCAAAAGGGATACGCCACCGGGCGTTGGGTGCGCCATTCATGAATTGACTCTAAGTATCTATAAAGAAAGGTACTTAACCGACCTGGCCTGGCGGCGTAGGCTGGCGGGACAAGCTCAGTAGATGGCCGAGAACCTGTGGGACGAGGTGCTGGGGCGCGTCGAGAGCAAGGTGAACAGTCACAGCTTCGCCACCTGGTTTCGCCCGACCTCGTACCTCTCACGCGATGCCGACACGCTGCGCATCGGCGTCCCGAACGGCCAGTTCCGCGAGTGGTTGAGCAAGAACTACCTCGGGGTGCTGCAAGAGGCGCTCGTCGAGGCGGGCTTTCCGCAGCTGCGCATCGTGTTCGAGGAGGTGCCCCAGGAGACGCCCGCCGTGCCGACCGGGGGTGCTGCCGCCACGGACAAGGACGAGACCCACCTCAACCCGAAGTACACCTTCGAGAGCTTCGTGGTCGGCTCCTCGAACCAGTTCGCCCACGCCGCCGCCCGGGCGGTGGCCGAGATCCCCTCGAAGTCCTACAACCCGCTCTTCATCTACGGCGGGGTGGGGCTCGGCAAGACGCACCTGATGCACGCGATCGGCCACTACATCCTGGCCCGGCGGCAGAAGCCGCAGACTCTGCTCTACATCTCGACCGACCGCTTCATCAACGAGATGATCAACGCCATCCGCTTCGACCGCCTGCCCGCCTTCCGCGCCAAGTACCGCTCGATCGACGTGCTCCTGATCGACGACATCCAGTTCATCGCCGGCAAGGATCGCACCCAGGAGGAGTTCTTCCACATCTTCAACGCCCTGCACGACGCGCAGAAACAGATCGTCATCAGCTCCGACTGCCCGCCGCGGCAGATCCCCACCATCGAGGAGCGCCTGCACAGCCGCTTCGAGTGGGGCCTGATCGCCGACATCCAGCCCCCCGACATCGAGACCAAGGTGGCGATCCTGCGCAAGAAGGCGGAAGCCGAGAGGGTGGAGGTGCCGGAGAACGTCGCCCTCTTCATCGCCAGCAAGGTGAGGACCAACATCCGCGAGCTCGAGGGGAGCCTGATCCGGCTGATCGCCTACGCCAGCTTGACCGGCCGCGACATCGACCTGCCTCTCGCCCAGGAGACGCTGCGCGACCTGCTGCACACCGACGAGAAGCCCATCACCATCGAGATGATCCAGAAGTTCGTGGCCGACCACTACAGCCTCAAGATCAGCGAGCTCAAGGCCAAGAACAACTCCAAGTCGATCGCCCAGCCTCGGCAGATCGCCATGTACCTCACCAAGACGCTGACCGGCGCCTCTCTGCCGGAGATCGGCAAGGAGTTCGGCGGCAAGCACCACTCGACCGTCATCCACTCGATCCGCAAGGTGGACGACAAGCGCAAGCAGGATCCCGAATTCGACAGGCTGATCAACAGCTTCGTCCACGCATTCCGATGAGCTTGCCGCGATTCCCACATGCGCACCGCCGCGTCGCGCGCCCGGTGCTCTGCGCAGCGCCGCCCTTCCACCGCCTCGGTGTACGACGCGGTGGGCCTCTCACACCCTTGTCCACTTTGAACTCCTTTTCCTCTCCTCGACTTACGCTGTTTTCAACGTTTCAACGTCGCCATATTCCTTTCCTTAAGTTCTCCTGGCTTCTGGTAGAACCAACGTAGAAGAGGAACGCTCATGGAAATCCTCGTCCGCCGCAGCGACCTCGCCAAGGAGCTGCACCTGGTGCAGGGCATCGTCGAGCGCAAGAACTCGATCCCCATCCTCTCGAACGTCCTCGCCGAGGCGCACTCGGGCGAGCTGCGGATCTCTGCCACCGACCTCGACGTGTCGCTGCTCTGCGGCTGCCCGGCCGAGGTGAAGGAGGAGGGGGCGGTCACCCTCTCGGCCAAGAAGCTGTACGAGATCGTGCGCTCGCTGCCGGAGGCCGAGGTCAGCCTGAAGCTGGAGAAGGACGCCTGGACGCGCATCCGCTGCGACCGTTCCGAGTTCCGGGTGGCGGGGCTGCCGCGCGAGGACTTCCCCAGCCTGCCCGACTCCAAGGCCAGGCACGCGGTGGACCTCCCGGCCGGGCTGCTGAGGACGCTCATCCAGCGCACGCAGTTCGCCATCACCGCCGAGGACGCCCGCTACTACCTGGCGGGAGCCCTGCTGGTGATCGACAAGGACGCCGTCTCCATGGTGGCGACCGACGGGCACCGCCTGGCCTGGGCGCAGCAGAAGGCGTCGCTGAAGGCGGAGCCCGCCCGGGTGCTGGTGCCGCGCAAGGCCATCAGCGAGCTCGCCCGGCTGATGGAGGAGCTGGGGGCGGAGGAGCCCGTCGGCTTCCAGCAGAGCGACGCCCATCTCCTGTTCACCGCCGGCGGCCGGCGGCTCGCCTCCAAGATGGTCGAGGCCCAGTTCCCGGCCTACGAGAAGGTGATCGCGGTGGCCGGCGACAAGAAGCTCGTCCTGCGCCGGGAGGACTTCCTCTCCGCCATCCGCCGGGTGAGCCTCCTCTCCTCGGAGCGCGGCCGGGCCGTGCGTCTGGCCCTGGAGTCGGGCAAACTGGAGGTGAGCGCGTCCTCCCCGGAGCTGGGCGAGGCGCGCGAGGAGCTCCCGGTCGACTACGCGGGCGAGGGCACCGAGATCGGCTTCAACGCCCAGTACCTCGTCGACTTCCTGCAGGTCGTGGGAGGCGAGCAGGTGCTGCTCGAGCTGCGGGACGCCGAGAGCCAGGGCGTGCTGCGCCCGGCAGGGGAAGCCGAGGGCGAGTACCGCTACGTCGTCATGCCGATGCGGTTCTGAGGTGACATGGTCTGGGTCGAGAGCCTGGCGGTCCGTGACTTCCGGAATATCCACGAAGCCGCGCTCGATCTCCATCCTGGGATCAACGTCTTCCACGGCCGCAACGCCCAGGGCAAGACCTCGCTCCTGGAAGCGGTCGGGGTGCTCTCTCGCGGCCGCTCCTTCCGCACCGAGGACACGCCCAGCATGATCCGCCGCGGAGCCTCCGGGCTGGTCGCCCGCGGCCTGGAGAGCGGTGCCGCGGGCGCCGGCCAGTTGGAGGTGGAGCTGCAGCCGCAGCGGCGGGTGTTCCGGGTCGACGGTCGTGACGTCTCCCCGCGCGAGTACCAGGGAAGGCTGGAGGTGATCGTCTACTCGACCGCCCGGCTGCGAGTGGTGCACGGCAGCATGCGCGACCGCCGCTCGTTCCTGGACCGGCAGGCGGCGGCGCTGTGGCCCTCCTATCGCGCCGAGCTGCGCACCTTCGAGCGGCTGCTGCAGCAGCGAAACGCCGCCCTGGAGGGCCGCTCGGCCGACCTGCCGGCCTGGACCGAGCGCTTCGTGGAGAGCGGGGCGCGGCTGCGCCACCGCCGCGCGCTCTACGCCGAGCGGCTGACCACGGCTCTCGGTGCGGGCTTCCGGCCGGACGGCGAGAGCTACGCCGTCCGGCTCTCCTCGCGGCCGGCGAGCGAGGAGGACTCGCGCCGGGCCCTGGTCGCCGAGCTCTCGTCGCTCGCCACGCGAGAGCGGGCGGCCGGGCGCAGCCTGGCCGGGCCCCACCGTGACGGCGTCGCCCTGCTGCTCGACGGGCGAGACGCCGCAGAGGGCGCCTCCTCGGGACAGGCCCGCAGCCTGCTGCTGGCCCTCGCGCTCGCCAGCCTGGCGCTCTATCGCCAGGAGACGGGCCGCTCGGCGGTGGCTCTCCTGGACGACCTCGACTCCGAGCTCGACGAGAGCCGCGCGGCCGAGCTGTGCCAGCAGGTGGCGCGGGGCGGGCAGGCGCTGGTGACCAGCGCGCACGCGGGGTGGGCCGAGAGCCTGCGGCCGCTGGGGCGAGTCTTCTCGGTGGTGGAGGGCATGGTGCGCTGCGCCTGACGCGCCGCGCGGGAACCGATCGATCGACATGAGCGAGACCGAGACCAAGACGCCGGCGACGAACGACTACGGGGCCGACGCCATCCGCATCCTGGAGGGGCTGGAGGCGGTGCGGGTGCGGCCGGCCATGTACATCGGCTCGACCGGCGAGGCCGGGCTGCACCACCTCGTCTACGAGGTGGTCGACAACTCGGTCGACGAGGCGCTGGCCGGCTTCTGCAGCGAGATCGGCGTCACCATCCACATCGACAACTCGGTGACCGTGGTCGACAACGGCCGTGGCATCCCGGTGGGCCCGCACCCGGCCGTGCCCGAGCTCGACGCCGCCGAAGTGGTGATGACCAAGCTCCACGCCGGCGGCAAGTTCGACAAGGGCGCCTACAAGGTCTCCGGAGGCCTGCACGGCGTCGGCATCTCGGTGGTGAACGCGCTCTCCGAGCAGCTCGAGCTCGAGATCTGGCGCGACGGCAGGGTCTACCGCCAGTCCTACTCGCGGGGGCTGCCGCAGACGCGCCTGGAGCAGACTGGCCGCACCGACCGGCGCGGCACCAAGGTCACCTTCAAGCCCGACCCCCAGATCTTCGAGACCACGGACTTCAGCTTCGACACCCTCTCCCAGCGGCTGCGCGAGCTCTCCTTCCTCAACCGCGGCATCCTCATCACCCTCCACGACGAGCGCGACGGCAAGAAGCACCGCTTCCAGTACGAGGGCGGCATCGCCTCCTTCGTCGAGCATCTGAACCGCAACAAGGAGACCCTGCCGCAAAGGCCGGTGGAGATCACCGGCGAGCGCGAGGGGGTGGTGGTCGAGATCGCCATGCAGTGGAACGACGGCTACGCCGAGAACATCCACTGCTACGCCAACAACATCAACACCCACGACGGCGGCACCCACCTGGCCGGCTTCCGGGCGGCACTCACCCGCAGCCTCAACGGCTACGGCCTCTCCGCCGGGCTGCTCAAGGAGGGCGAGGGGTTCGAGGGCGAGGACGCCCGCGAGGGTCTGACGGCGGTGGTGAGCGTCAAGGTCCCCAACCCGCAGTTCGAGGGGCAGACCAAGGCCAAGCTCGGCAACTCCGAGGTGAAGAGCATCGTCGAGGGCCTGACCCACGAGCGGCTGTCGGCCTTCCTGGAGGAGAACCCTCCGGAGGCCAAGCGGGTGGTGGGCAAGATCGCCGACGCCGCCCGCGCCCGCGAGGCGGCGCGCAAGGCGCGCGACCTCACCCGCCGCAAGGGCGCCCTCGACGGCGCCGGGCTCCCCGGCAAGCTCGCCGAGTGCCAGGAGAAGGACGCCAGCAGGAGCGAGCTGTTCCTGGTGGAGGGCGACTCGGCCGGCGGCTCGGCCAAGCAGGGGCGCGATCGCGTCTTCCAGGCGGTGCTGCCGCTGCGCGGCAAGATCCTGAACGTGGAGAAGGCGCGGCTGGACAAGACCCTCTCCTCGGAGGAGATCCGCAACATCATCGCCGCGCTCGGCACCGGAGTGGGCAAGGACGACTTCGACGCCAGCAAGCTGCGCTACCACCGCATCATCATCATGTGCGACGCCGACGTCGACGGCAGCCACATCCGCACCCTGCTGCTCACCTTCTTCTACCGGCAGATGAAGGAGCTGATCGAGCGCGGCCACCTCCACATCGCCCAGCCGCCGCTCTACAAGGTGAAGCACGGCAAGAGCCAGACCTACCTCAAGGACGAGCACGCCCTCGACTCCTTCCTGCTCGGCCGAGCGGCCGAGAACCGCCGGGTGCGTCTCGCCTCCGGCCAGGAGGTGGAGGGCGCCAAGCTGGCTCACCTGGTGGGCAAGATGGTCTCGGTGCAGAAGCTGCTGGAGCGGATCGAAAGGCGCGGCATCCCCCGCCAGCTGCCGGAGCTCCTGCTGCGCGGGCGGATCAAGGACGCCGAGGTCTTCACCGACAAGGACCGTCTCAAGGAGCTGATCCGTCCGCTGCGCGACGCCGGCACCGACATCTTCCTGGAGTACGACGAGGAGCACGGCAACTACGACATCCGCCTGCGCAGCGGCCAGAACGGACACACCCGCGAGGCGGTGGTGGACGACGAGTTCGTGACCTCGGCCGAGTACAAGGCGCTCTACTCCGCCTACGAGGAGATCCGCGAGCTCGACACCCCGCCGCTGGTGGTGGTGGACGGCAGCGAGACCAGGGTCGACTCGCGCGACGCCCTGGTGGCCCACATCCTGGCCGAGGGCCGCAGGGGCATCGCTATCTCCCGCTACAAGGGGCTCGGCGAGATGAACGCCGAGGAGCTGTGGGAGACCACCATGGACCCCGCCACCCGCTCGCTGCTGCAGGTGCGCCTGGAGGACGACGAGGTGGCGGAGAACATCTTCACCACGCTGATGGGCGACGCGGTCGAGCCGCGGCGGCAGTTCATCGAGGAGAACGCCCTGAACGTGCGCAACCTGGACATCTGACGCCGATGGCGACCGAGCAGGACCCCCTCGCCCAGAACCGCACGCCGACGAACATCGCCGACGAGATGCGGCAGTCCTACATGGACTACGCCATGTCGGTGATCATCGGCCGGGCCCTGCCCGACGTGCGTGACGGGCTCAAGCCGGCCAACCGCCGGGTGCTCTACGGCATGCAGCAGATGGGCCTGCAGCCGGGCCGGCCGTACAGGAAGTGCGCCAAGATCGTGGGCGAGGTGATGGGCAACTACCATCCCCACGGCGACGCCGCCATCTACGACACCCTGGTGCGCATGGCGCAGCCCTTCAACATGCGGGCGCCCCTGGTCGACGGGCAGGGCAACTTCGGCTCGGTGGACGGCGACCCGCCGGCGGCGCAGCGCTACACCGAGGCGCGGTTGACACGCCTGGGCGCCTCCATGATGGAGGACATCGACAAGGAGACGGTCGACCTCCAGCCCACCTACGACGACAGCTCGCTCGAGCCCACGGTGCTGCCCACGGTGCTGCCCAACCTGCTGGTCAACGGCGCCGCCGGCATCGCCGTGGGCATGGCCACCAACATCCCGCCCCACAACCTGGGCGAGGTGGTGGAGGCCCTGCAGTTCCTGCTGGCGAGCCAGGACCTCACCCCCGACGAGAGGCTGGAGGGGCTGATCGCCCGCATCCACGGCCCCGACTTCCCCACCGCCGGCTTCATCATGGGCCGCTCGGGCATCGACTCCGCCTACCGCACCGGCCGCGGCACCATCGTCATGCGAGCCCGCTCGGAGATCGAGCCGCGCAAGGGCGACCGCGAGTCGATCGTCATCAGCGAGATCCCCTACCAGGTCAACAAGGCCCGGCTCATCGAGAAGATCGCGGAGCTCGCCCGCGAGGAGCGGATTCGCGGCATCCAGGACGTGCGCGACGAGTCGGACCGGCGCGGCATGCGCATCGTGGTCGACGTCAAGCGCGGCGAGCCGGCGCAGGTGGTGCTCAACAACCTCTACAAGCACACCCCGCTGCAGGACAGCTTCGGCGTGATCATGCTGGCGATCGTCGAGCAGCGGCCGCGGGTGCTGAACCTGCTGGAGACCTGCGAGCTGTTCCTGGAGTTCCGCCGCGAGGTGGTCCGCCGGCGCACCGCCTTCGAGCTCAGGAAGGCCGAGGAGCGCGCCCACGTGCTCGAGGGCTACATCGTCGCCCTCGACCACCTCGACGAGGTGATCGCCCTCATCCGTGCCTCGCAGAGCCCGCAGGTCGCCCAGCGGGGGCTGGTCTCACGCTTCTCCCTGAGCGACGTCCAGGCCGACGAGATCCTCAAGCTGCAGCTGCAGCGGCTGACCGCGCTCGAGCGCCAGAAGATCCTCGACGAGATGGCGGAGCTGCGCACGAGGATCGCGGACCTGCGCGACATCCTGGCCTCGCCCAGGAGGGTCGACGCCATCATCGCCGAGGAGCTGACCAGGATCCGCGAGGCCCACGGCGACCCCCGCCGCACCGAGATCGTGGCCGCCGCCGACGAGATCGCCATCGAGGACCTGATCGTCGACGAGGACGTCGCCATCTCCATCACCCACAGCGGCTACATCAAGCGCACCAACATCACCGCCTACCGCGCCCAGAAGCGCGGGGGCCGCGGCAAGATGGGGATGAAGACCAAGGACGAGGACTTCGTCTCCGACCTCTTCATCGCCTCCACCCACTCCTACATCCTCATCTTCACCGACCGCGGGCGCATCTACTGGCTCAAGGTGCACGAGGTCCCCGACGTGGGGCCGCAGGGCAAGGGCAAGGCCATCGTCAACCTGGTGCAGCTGCAGCCGGGCGAGAAGCTGGCCGCCACCTGCGCGGTGCGCGACTTCGCCCAGGGCGGCCAGTACGTGCTGCTCGCCACCCGCAACGGCATCGTCAAGAAGACGGAGCTCGGGGCCTTCGCCAACCCGCGTCCCTCCGGGATCATCGGCCTGCTGGTCGAGGAGGGCGACCAGCTGATCGACGCCGTGCTCACCTCCGGTGAGGACGAGCTGCTGATCGGGACCGCCCACGGCATCGCCATCCACTTCTCCGAGCAGGACGTGCGCCCGATGGGGCGCACCGCCTACGGGGTCAAGGGGGTGGAGCTGGAGGAGGGCGACGCGGTCGTCAGCCTGCAGGTCGTCCGCAAGGGCGGCACCGTGCTCACCGTCTCCCGCAACGGCTACGGCAAGCGCACCTCGATCGACGAGTACCGCCTGCAGAGCCGCGGCGGCAAGGGACTCATCAACATCAAGACATCCGAACGCAACGGGCTGGTGGTCGGCGTCAACTTCCTGGCCGGCGAAGGACAGGTGATGCTGATTACCGAAAAGGGTATGATCATCCGGCTGAATACGGCGGAGATCTCCACCATCGGCCGGAACACCCAGGGCTTTCGCATGATCCAGCTGGAAGAGGGCGACCACCTCGTCTCCGTCGCCCGGCTGGCCGAGCGTGAAGACGACGACGAGAGCCTGGCGGGCCCCGCGCCGGCGGGCGGGAGTCCCCCACCGTCCAAGGAGGAGGCATGAGGGAGCGAGCAACGGCGATCGCGGTGGCCATGGCCCTGGCGCTGACGATGGTGGCCTGCGGCGGGGGCGCCGAGAAGAACGTCATCAACCAGTACTTCACCGCCCTGCAGGCGAACGACACCAACACCCTGACCAGCTTCGCCATGGTGCAGTTCAACCAGCCGGTCACCGACTGGAGGATCACCTCCGTCGGAGCGGAGACCAAGGTGTCCGCGCCCCTGCCCGACCTGGTCAAGAAACAGAAGGACCTCGAGGCGGATCTCGCCAAGAACACCCGGGAGGCCCGCGCCTGGGGCAACGACCTCAGCGTGTACCAGAAGCTCGACCAGGTCCGCGAGGCCGAGAAGAAGGGCGGCAAGATCCCGCCGGCGCTGCAGCCGATCGCCGAGAAGTGGACGAACTACAACAACAAGGACCGCGAGCTGAAGAAGCAGGCGACCGACGCCAAGAACGCGGTCGAGCGCGAGAAGCGCAACGTGGCGCTCTCGGTCGGCAACGTCGAGGACCTCGACACCCTGAAGGGCGACATGATCACCAAGGACGTCGACCTCGACCTCACCATCAACGGGCAGAAGAAGCCCTACGTGATGACCCTGCGCAAGTACGAGATGACCGGCGGCACCGGCGGCCGCATGGTCTCGCGCTGGGTGGTGCAGAACCTGACGCCCAAGGCCTGAGCGAGTCCCTCGACCCGCCGGGTCGCCCGCGCCCGCGGCCGCCGCTATTCGGCCCGCGGGCGCGCGCGTCTCGGGCTCACACCGTCTCCAGCCCCGCGAAGCGCGCGACCAGCTTCTTCGCCCCCACCCCGGGGAAGGAAACCGTCAGCTTGAGATCGTCCCCCTCGCCCTCGCGCCGCAGGACGGTGCCCACCCCGAACAGCGGATGGCGGACGCGGACACCGGGACGAAAGTCGTCGCCGGCGAGGGCGGTGCCCGTCCTCTCCGGGGCCGCCGCCGTGGCGGCCGACCCGGGCGGCGCCTGGCGCACCGTGGGGCGCGCGGTCGCGCCGGCGCCGACCGCACGTCCCCTCGCGAACAGCCCGCCGCTCCTTTCCAGGGCCTCGCTCGGGATCTCCTCGAGGAAGCGGCTGGGCTGGGTCAGCCGCCGCTGGCCGAAGACCGCGCGGCTGCGGGCCCACGAGAGGTACAGCCGCTCCATGGCCCGGGTCATCCCCACGTAGCACAGCCGCCGCTCCTCCTCCAGCCCCTCCTCGCTGGTGAGGCTGCGCGAGTGGGGCAAGAGGCCCTCCTCCAGCCCGACCAGGAAGACGGACTCGAACTCGAGCCCCTTCGCCGCGTGCAGCGTCATCAGCAGCACCGGGACGTCGTCGCGCAGCCGGTCGGTCTCCGAGACGAGAGCCGCGCGGTCGAGGAACCCGGCGAGCGAGGGGACGCTCTCCCGCGCCTCGTAGTCGGCGGCGGCGGCCAGCAGCTCGGCCAGGTTCTCCAGGCGATCCTGGCTCTCCTGGCTGTCCTCGCGGGCGAGGGCGGCGGTGTAGCCGGTCCTCTCCAGCGTCCGCTCCAGCAGCCGCCGCACCCCGAGGCTCGCTGCCTCCTCACGCAGCTCCGCGACCGCGTCGCGGAACTGGCGCAGGGGCACGAGGGCCCGGCCCGGCAGCGAGGCCTCGTCGGTCGTCCGGACGAGGGCCTCCCAGAGGCTCTCGCCGCGGGCGCTGGCGGCCTTCTCCAGCTCCTCCACCGTCTTGTGGCCGATGCCGCGGGGCGGCACGTTCACCACCCGGCGCAGCGCCACCGAGTCGCGCGGGTTCTGCAGCAGCCGCAGGTAGGCGAGCACGTCCTTCACCTCCCGCCGCTCGTAGAAGCCCACCCCGCCCACCACCAGGTAGGGAACCCGCGCGCGCAGCAGGCCCTCCTCGAACAGCCGGCTCTGGGCGTTCATCCGCATCAGCACGGCGACCCGGCCCCGCTCGCGCAGCCGCGCCGTGCGCTCCACCACGAAGGCCGCCTCCTCGAACTCGTCCATCGCCTCGTGCAGACGCACCGGCTCGCCACCCTCGCGCACCGCCCGCAGCGTCTTGCCCTTGCGGCGCAGGTTGCGCGAGACCAGCGCCGAGGCGACGTCGAGCACGCGCTGCGAGGAGCGATAGTTCTCCTCCAGGCGGAAGACCCGGGCGCCCGGGAAGTCGCGCTCGAAGTCGAGGATGTTCTCGATGTCGGCGCCGCGCCAGGAGTAGATCGACTGGTCCTCGTCGCCGACCACGGTGAGGTTGCCCTTCGGCCCCGCCAGCAGCCTCACCAGCTGGTACTGGGCGCGGTTGGTGTCCTGGTACTCGTCGACCAGCAGGTAGGGGAAGCGCCGCTGCCAGGCCGCGCGCACCGCCTCCTCGCGCTCCAGCAGCTCCCTGGCCCGCAGCAGCAGGTCGTCGAAGTCGAGCGCCTGGGCGGCGGCGAGCACCGCCTGGTAGCGCTCCATCACCCGCGCGGTGAGGTCGGCGCCGAGGCCCTCCTCCTCCTCGCCCCCGCCGCGCCCTTTGTTCTTGCGCCGGGAGATGCGAGAGAGCAGCCGCCGCGGCGGGTGCAGCTTCTCCGAGAGGTCGAGCGCGCGCATCGCCTCCTTCACCGCGGAGAGCTGGTCGTCCTCGTCGTAGACGAGGAAGGAGGGGCTGAGAGAGGCGGCGCGCGCCTCCTGCCGCAGCAGGCGCAGGCACAGGCTGTGGAAGGTGGAGATCCAGGCCCGCATCGGCTGCCCCTCCAGCAGCCGCTCGGCGCGGCCGCGCATCTCCTCGGCCGCCTTGTTGGTGAAGGTGACGGCCAGGATGCGCGAGGAGTCGACCCCGCGGTCTTTCACCAGGTGGGCGATGCGGTGGGTGATGACGCGGGTCTTGCCGCTGCCGGCCCCGGCCAGGATGAGCACGGGGCCAGAGACGGCAGCGACGGCGTCGCGCTGGCTCGGGTTGAGGCCGGCCAGGACCTCGGAGGGGGCGTTCACAAGCGCCCTACTCGACCGTCACCGACTTGGCCAGGTTGCGGGGCTGGTCGACGTCGCGGCCAGCGCGAACCGCCAGCTCATAGGCGAGCAGCTGCAGCTCCTCGTCGACGAGGGCGATCGGCCCGTGCTTCATCTCGCCCGCCGGGTAGCCCTCGGCGTGGAGATAGGAGATCTCCTTCAGCTTGGGCGCGCCCCCGAGGGAAACCACCTCGC
>Ga0187777_10001110_pt1 | contig 17497 bp, 13 predicted proteins | sample 1015_Q2_SP5_10_M_FD_132416 | JGI IMG/M metagenome (GOLD analysis project Ga0187777, IMG submission 132416) | Tropical peat soil microbial communities from peatlands in Department of Meta, Colombia - 1015_Q2_SP5_10_MG | ecosystem: Environmental > Terrestrial > Soil > Wetlands > Peat | place... | reverse complement strand
GTTGCGTACGATCTCCAGGTTGTTCATGTCCTGACCGGTAGCGTATTGGGTTGAGGCCCCCGCGACCAGCCGTCCCTGGTCGTCCACCACATAGGGAGTGAGTCCACCGCGGCTCACGTCCTGTAAGCGCCGGATCAGGAATTGCAAATCGACGACTGAACCAATCATCCCAACAAAACGCCCATCGGCCATGACGGGTGTACTTACCAGCATCACGGTGCGCGCGGACTTGCCCGTGCCCACGACGAGGGCCTGACCGTTGTAACCGCGTCCTTCACGAGCTGCGGCGTAGGCCCGCTCCAATTCGCGTTGCAGAAAAGCATCCGCCGCGATCCTGCCCGCCGAGATTCCTTTCGCTTCCGAGTTAAGTAAGGTGGCGTAAGCCAGATCCTCGGAAGACGAAACAAAGTTCTCCAGCAGAGCGCGCAGTTCCGGCGCTTGCACATGTTCGGAAGTGAGATCCCCTCCGCTCGCCACTTGCAGCGCGGAAGATAGGTTGGCCTGCATCAGCCGGAGCGATTCCTGATGTTGCGAGATATCGTCGGCCACCGAGCGCGTGACCGTGTTTTGCAGGAGTCTTTCGTTGGTGATCAGGCGGTCGCGATTGATGGATTCCACCTGGGCCGAGTAAAAGTACATCGGAACCACGCTTACCAGGATGAGCACACCGAGAATCACGTACAGAATTGGTATGCGGGATGGTTTCGGCAGTTTCAGCGGCAAAGCGGCCTCAAGCCGTGTCAGACACGGCAATCACACGCAAGTTGTTCATTAAAAGTTTACTGGGATCGGGGCGCCTGACGCCTTGGTTCCGCAGGACAATGCCCGTTACGAAAGTACTGAAAATGAGGGCTTATTCGGAGTACCAATGAGTGCGTTCGGTCTGCGGCCACGGAATCGCAGTGCAACGAACTCTCTAGTCGAACACCATTCCACCGGTAAGACCGGCGATACGGTCGATCTTATGGTCTAAACACCACTGTTGCAGTTCATCGACAATTTTCTCGGTGGCGCATGGATCCCAATAGCTGGCCGTCCCAATCTGCACCGCGGTGGCACCGGCAAGCATAAATTCAATCACATCCGCCGCGCTTGAGATGCCGCCCATGCCGATGACCGGAATCTTGACGGCTTTGGACGCGTCATAAACCATGCGCACCGCGATCGGCTTAATCGCCGGCCCCGACAAACCGGCAGTGACGTTGGAAATCCGTGGTTTGCGGCTGTCGGTATCGATTGCCATCGCCAAAAACGTATTCACCAGTGAGATCGCATCCGCGCCGGCTTCTTCGGCTACGTGGGCCATCTGCGCGATGCTGGTCACGTTGGGAGACAGCTTCACGATGAGCGGGCGGGCAGAGTGGCGTCTTGCGGTGGCAACAACTTCGTCCAGAGCCCGCGGATCACAGCCGAACTGAATTCCACCCTGTGAGGTATTGGGACAGGAGACGTTCAGTTCGTAAGCCGCAATTCCTTCGCCCTCATTCAGGATCTCGATGGTTCGTTCGTAATCCTCGCGGGTGTAGCCGAACACATTTGCAATGGCCACGATGTTCTTGAGGCGCCGTAGTTTGGGGAGCTTTTCATCTACGAACGTCCGCGCCCCGATATTCTGCAACCCGATTGCGTTCAGCATTCCGGCAGCGGTTTCATAAAGACGCGGTGGAGGGTTACCCGCCATCGGTTCTTTCGACAAACCCTTGACGACGAAGCCCCCGAGTTTATCAAGATGGACGACATCTTCGAACTCGACTCCGTAGCCGAAAGTGCCGCTGGCGGCGATCACCGGGTTTTTCAACCGAATGCCGGAGAAAGTAACATTCAAATCTGAGCGGCTTCGGCCATTACCAGGAGATGTCATCGCGGTTGTAGTGTACCTTACCGCTGATCCTCTTCACCAAGCAGATGCAATAAGACTACGTTTTCCGATACAGTAACTCCATGCTGGATCTTAATTTTGTTCGCGACAATCTGCCGCTGGTGGAAGAGAAGCTGCGTCAGCGCGGGCTGAATCCAGCCGAAGTCCTGAAGGATTTCAGCCAGGTCGATGCACAGCGGCGGCAGGCCATCACCTCGGCCGAGACCATGAAGGCGCAGCGCAATCAGGCGTCAGAAAAAATTTCCCAGCTGAAGAAAGCAGGCCAGGACACTTCCGCACTGATTGCGGAAACCAAGCAAATGCGCGAGCAGATTCAGGAAATGGAAAAGGCCGCCGAGGAATATGACACCCGCCTGCGCGATATTCTCGCCGGCATTCCAAATCTGCCGCATGCCAGCGTGCCCGTCGGCAGCAGCGCCGAAGATAACGTTGAGGTCCGCCGCTGGGGTACGGCGCCAAAATTCGATTTCACGCCCAAACCTCACTGGGAATTGGGAGAACAGCTTGGGGTCCTGGATTTAGAACGTGCGGTAAAGCTCACTGGAGCACGCTTCGCAGTGTATTGGGACCTGGGAGCACGGCTGGAGCGGGCATTGGCCAACTTCATGCTCAATCTGCACACCCAAGAGCACGGCTACACAGAAGTGTTGCCGCCATTTCTGGTGAATTCAGATTCCCTGTACGGCACCGGACAGCTTCCAAAATTTGCTGCGGACCAGTTTCGTGTTCCGCACGGCGATAAGGATTTATGGCTCATTCCCACAGCCGAAGTGCCCGTCACAAATTTGTATCGCGATGAAATTCTCGACAGCTCACGACTTCCGGTCTACCTCACAGCTTACACACCATGCTTCCGCAGCGAGGCGGGATCGTATGGCAAGGATGTCCGGGGCATTATTCGGCAGCACCAGTTTCAAAAAGTGGAGTTGGTGAAGTTCACCCGACCGGAAGCATCGTACGATGAACTCGAAAAACTTACGCACGATGCGGAAGAAGTGCTGCAGAAGCTGGGATTGCACTATCGCGTCATGGCTCTGAGCACGGGCGACATGGGTTCATCCTCGGCGAAGACGTATGACCTGGAAGTATGGCTGCCCGGCCAGCAGCTATTTCGCGAAATTTCTTCCTGCTCCAATTTCGAGTCATTTCAGGCGCGGCGGGCGAACATCCGCTATCGTCCCGAAGGAAAAAACAAGACGGAGTTCGTGCATACACTGAACGGGAGCGGACTCGCGATTGGACGCACCTGGGTAGCCGTCGTCGAGCAGTATCAGCAGGCTGACGGTACCGTGCTCATTCCAGAAGCTTTACGCCCCTACATGGGCGTCGAACGGATTACAGCAAAGGATTTTGTGGCGGCAAAGAGCAAGGTAGGAGCACATTCCTGATCTACACTGTCAAGGTAGGGAACAGGTAAGAGTTGGCTACAGTCGAGACAAAAACCGCGTCGGTTGCAACCCCTCCCTCAGCCCCGTTCGCGACTGCTTGGGGAGTAATCCGCAGTTACGTTCTGTGGTCGCACGAGCGCGGCACAATTCAATACGACGTGATGGTTACTTTGATTCTCTTATTTGTTTTCCTTTCGCCGAAGCTCATAAATTTTAAGGACAAACCGGTAGAGCACAATCCTCATCGCACGGGAGTTGTGGTTATGCCTGATGAGCACGGCGGCCTCGTCTATCAGGTGGATGCCTCGGCAATCACGGCCAAAGATGAACCAGGGTTGCACAGCGAACTATTGCGAATCATTGAGCCCATCTCCGGCGGAGTCGCAATCACGAAAATCGAGGGCGTACGCGACCATTCTGGCCACGTTCAGCGTTACAAAGTCTGGGTAGAACGAGAGTAAGGAGACCAGGCGAAGAAACGTGAGCTTATCAAAATCATTTCAGTTCGTTTTTTTTCTTGTGGTTTTCACCGCTCTTCCCTGCTTGAAAGCTTCAACGGCACATCAGACTCCTACAGCAGCTGCACAAATGGGAGGAGAGCCAGGCAATTTGAGTGGCGCCAGCGCGGAGTTGCAGCGTGTGATTGCCCAGATGGATCACACGGCGTCCAACTTTCGCACCACGAGAGCCAGCTTTGTGTGGACTCAATACACCACAGTGGTAAACGACATTACCGACACGCAAAAGGGGACCGTCTATTTCCGCCATGCCGGCCAGCAATTGGAAATGATGGCAGACATCAGCGATCCTGCGCCGCCGAAATACGTACTCTTCACCGGCAGCAAAGTCCAGGTTTATCAGCCAAAAATAGATCAAGTCACCCAGTACGATACCGGCAAAGATCGCGCGGCGTTCGAGAGTTTCCTGGTCCTTGGTTTTGGGGGCAGCGGACAAGACATGCTGAAGTCGTTCGAGGTCAAGTATCTCGGCGTGGAAAACGCCGGCGGCATGGAGACGGCAAAGCTTGAACTGGTGCCTAAGTCCGAGAAGGCACGCAATACCTTTAATCGCATTTGGCTGTGGATCGACCCGAATCGCGGCGTATCGGTACAGCAGAAACTCTTCGCGCCGGACGGAGACTACCGGCTTGCCGAATATTCTGACATTCGTCTGAACGAGAAAATTCCGGACAGCGTTTTCAAGCTTAAGACCAGCGGCAGAACGAAGTTCTTGTCCCCCAAAGGCTAAGTGTTACCTGGAGTTAGCCCGGCGAAAAGATAAAGGCTGAAAAAATGAAAGTAGGGCGTTATACTGCAAAAACGTACTTGCAGCGGTACAGGTTCTCAGATTCATCAGAATTTTCATGGCCAGAGTTTTCACAATTCCTGTTCCTCCCAAAGTTCCCCGCCGCCGTGAACGCAATCCCGATCCGCGCTACGTGGACGGACAACGGCTATTAGTTGAAGCGATGAAATATCTGACTCGGGCTGACCCAATCGCAAATCGCCCGGCTATCGAATTGCTTTCCGAGCACGTGCGCACCCGTTTTCGGATGACCGATTCTCCTCTGGCCTGAGCCTGCTCTCCGAGGTTACCGTTAGCATTCGCAGGGGTGAGTGTCTGGCGGCAGAGCGTCAGAATTGCTGCAGCTGCCAGGACAATCACGACGGGATAGCACTCAAGAGTGTAGCGTGGCTCGGGATTCTCCAGGGTTCCCAGGAAAGCGGACCGTACCACCACAAAAGTGAGCAACAATCCAACGTAGGGCATGTGCCGCAACCGAACGCCTCCCAGCAGGGCCGCAGCAATATAGAGCAAGTTGACAACGCCGAGTGTGATGTTGAGCGCAAGCCATTTTGGCGGTTCGTCGAATTCCCACCATCGCGTGTTACACGGAAGTAACTCGGTGCGCGGCCGAAGCCACATATCCGCAATCCGCAACAGGGGCAGCCAGAGGTAATACCGCAATGGAGCGCGGTGGATGCGCTGCGCAGCCACTTCCGCGAATCTCAGATCCAGATCGGGTGTGATGCGTAGCACGCGATTGTAGTCGTCCAGCAGCCGGTTAGTGCGATCCCGCTCTGACTCATCGTCGAAGGCGCGGGAAGGAAGCTGGTCCACATCCATCGGACTTCCGGGCACCGACCAGTAGATTTCCTCGGTCGACGCGTAATCGGCGATCCAAGTTTTCATCCAACGCTCAAAACCCAGCGGGACAAATGTTCTCTCTTCGTTCGCATACCGCGGCGCCAAGGGTTGAAATTGGTGAAAGGTGTGCATGTTCCGCACCGCCCACGGGACAAGCGGGGCGATGGCAGTGATCAGGACAATGGTGGCCTGAAGCACGCTTACGCGGGCATCGTCAGTGCGATCCGGGCGAATCAAACGCCAACCCAGATACACCTCGATCGCGACGAGCAGTAATCCACCGTCCGGCCGCAGCACCAGGGCAGCGCCGGTCGCCAGGCCGACGCCCGTCCATACGCGCCAGCTTGAATTTTCCAGGCCGATGACGGCTAAATCCAAGGCCAGAGAGGTGAAAAAGATTTCCCATGTCTCGGTCAATACTGCACCGCTGTAGTTGGCGAGAAAAGGGCAAACCGCGGCCAACACAAAAGCAATCTTCGCAGCTCTTGGCGAGATCACCCGTTGAGCGACATCGGCGACCACAAAGCAGGTGCCAATATCCACGATCATTTGCAAAATGAGGACTGCCCGGTAGTGCTCGACGCCGAAAATCCAGAAGACGATGGCGAGAAAAACGGGATATCCCGGGAGGCGGATGTAAGTTGGGGAAACCTCGTTGATGCCGCTAAGTCCATAGATGCCGTGCAGCACCCAATTCTTGGCGATGTCGCCGTAAACGAGAGAATCTGTCGTGATGGCAGGAAAACGAAAAATAAACAGCAGGCGAAGCGCGACTCCGCCAATCAGCACCCAAAAGACGAAACGAGAAGAGTTGCGCACGATCTCGCGCACACACGGAATATAGCAGCTTTCAGTATCCGCAGAGCTTCCGAGTCATCGCGCCCGAACGAGAGGTTAGGTGGATAGAAACCGAGCGGGCCGATAAGAATCAACGCGCATGTCGTTGACCGCATTTTGCATGCATTCTACGATGTAGTGAGTCGAATGACACAGCCCGTCTTTTACGATCCCCGCCAGGCCCGATGGAGGCGCCTGCGGCGCCTGTTCGACGCCCTCGCGATCTGCTTCATGCTGCTGGTGATCTTCTTTCTGTACAACGCAATACACGGCGAGCAACTCCCGGCCTTGTTCTGGAAGGCAGAAACCAAGCCTTACCACGCTTTGAGGGAAACTGAGCGGCAAAGGGCCAGAGAGCGTCGCCGTTTGGCCGCCGAGCGTCGCTCACACCATAAAGGGCAGGGATCTCCGCTTCTGAAACCAGATACCGAAGAAGGGCCACGGGCGGCTTTTTACGTCGCCTGGGATGCGGCGAGCTTCTCGTCTTTGCGCGAGTACGCCCGCCAAATTGACCTTCTGTATCCCGAATGGCTGCACGCAGTAACACGAGACGGGCGGCTGCAGGCGATTGACGAGCAGACGGGCAAGTTCTTCGATGTATTGCAGGGCACGACGCCCCGCACCGTGGACGACAAGGTAATGCCCTTTCTTAAGTCGGAAGGGACCGGCATGGAAGTGTACCCGATGGTTAACAATTCCAACGGAGCAGATTGGGTCGATATCAGCGGCTTTCTCAATGACCCGGCGGCCCGCGCGCGCTTCCGCCACGAAATTGCCGTGTTTCTGGCGAGCGACAAGTACCGCGGCCTCATGGTGGATTTCGAGGAGTTTCCCCGCAGCGGTCAGCCGGGCTTCAACAAGCTGTTAACCGAACTTTCCGTGGAACTGCACGGCAGGGGGCTGAAATTGTACGTCAGTGTTCAGCCTCATAACGAAGACTTCAATTATTCAGTAATTTCTGCCGCTGCCGACGGGGTAGTCGTCATGGATTACGACGAGCATTTCCCCGGCGGCGAGCCAGGCCCGGTTGCCTCGCAGGATTGGTTCGTAAAGAACCTGCAGATTGCTAAGAAACTAGTTGCACCGCAGAAGATCATCGTGGCCATCGGCAATTACGGCTATGACTGGGTACAGCGAACAAAGACCGGTGAACTTCCGCCAGGCATGAAAGACACCAATTCTTCAGTCCAGGATGCCTGGCTGACGGCAAGAGATTCCGAAGAAGACGTGGACTTCGACGGGGACGCCCTGAACCCCCATGTCAGCTACATGGACGAGAATAACCTCCGCCATGACATCTGGTTCCTGGATGCGGTCACCGCCTTGAATGAGATGCGTGCCGCCCAAACTCTGGGCATCCAAAGCTTCGCCCTTTGGCGTCTGGGATCAGAGGACCGCTCGCTTTGGAAAGTGTGGGACATCCCGGGCGAGGCAGATTCAGTCGACAAATTGAAGGATGTGCCTCCGGGCGATGACGTCGACATGGAAGGCAACGGCGAGATTTTTCGAATCGAGGCTGAGCCTACTCACGGCACGCGCACTCTCACAGTTGAACCCTCGTCCGGTCTGATTAGTGACGAAGAGTTTGACGCTTTACCCGAGCCATATCGAGTCGCGCGGTATGGGTACGACCCCAACAAGGTGACGCTCACGTTTGATGATGGTCCCGATCCAGAATGGACGCCAAAAATTCTCGATGTCCTTAAGCGCAAAAACGCGCCAGGGACTTTCTTCCTGATCGGCCTCGAGGCGGACAAGTTCGGCGGCATCGCGTCGCGCATTTACCGCGAGGGGCATGAAATCGGAAATCACACGTTTACTCACCCCGATATCAGCAACATATCTACAAAACTGAATCAGCTGGAAATCAACCTGACGGAGGAACTGTTTGCCAGCCGTCTCGGGGTGCATACGATTCTGTTCCGGCCACCTTATTCGATTGACCAGGAGCCGGACACCACGGATCAGGTTCGACCGCTGAAGATCGCGCAGGATATGGGCTATATCATCGTGGGCGACAAGGTCGATCCCAACGATTGGCGAGAGAACCCGCGGCCCACGGCAGCGGAAATCGCGGATCGCGTGATTACTCACCTGCCGCCCTGTGGCGCCGATACCCGCTTCTGCGGAAGCATCGTTCTGCTCCATGATGGCGGCGGAAACCGCAGCCAGACGGTGGCTGCATTACCCGAAATCATTGACGGCATTCGAGCCAAGGGCCTCGAGATTGTTCCCTTGTACGACTTGCTGGGTAAAACCAAGGCTGATGTGATGCCGGCCTTACCTGCGAACGAGCGCTGGGCGGCGCGCATCGATTGGCTTGGCTTCGCGCTGTGGGATTTTGTCAGCAAAGGCATCGTCTGGATCTTTTTCCTCGGCGACTTATTGATGACCGGGCGGCTTTTGTCCATTGGGGCTCTCGCGATTTACGACCGTGTGCGGCAGAACCAGGTTGACGCTCCGGTCGGGGCGGCTTCCTACCGGCCTAAAGTTGCGGTTTTAATTCCGGCCTACAACGAGGAAAAGGTCATCACGCGAACCGTGCAGGCGGTTCTGGATTCCGACTACCCAGACCTGCGCGTGATTGTCATCGATGATGGATCGCGCGATCGGACCCTGGAAGTAGCGCGCGCGGCATTTGCCGAGGAAGAGAGGTCCGGTCGCGTGCTCATCCTCACCAAACCGAACTCGGGCAAAGCCGAGGCGTTGAATTTTGGACTTCAACATCTTCGAGATGAAGAGATCTTCGTCGGAATCGATGCAGATACTGTGATTGCCCCCAATGCAATCTCGCGTCTGGTTCCGCATTTCCAGAATCCCAAAGTCGCAGCGGTTGCGGGAAATGCCAAGGTCGGAAACCGCGTCAACCTTTGGACGCGTTGGCAAGCCCTGGAATACATCACCAGCCAGAACTTCGAGCGGCGCGCGCTCAACACTTTAGGAGCGGTGAGTGTCGTACCCGGCGCGATCGGGGCATGGCGAACCTCGGCCGTAGAGGAAGCCGGTGGTTATCACACCGACACCGTTGCCGAAGATGCCGACCTTACGATGGCCCTGCTGCGACGTGGCTACCGCGTGGAGTACGAAGACCTGGCGCTCGCTTATACCGAAGCGCCGGTCAATGCCAATGGCCTCATGCGGCAGCGATTTCGCTGGTCTTTCGGCATTTTGCAGTCGGTCTGGAAGCATCGCGCGGTTTTCGCGCGAAAAGGAGTCTTGGGCTGGGTTGCTTTGCCGAACATCGTGATCTTTCAGATCCTGCTGCCGGTGGTGTCGCCATTCATTGATCTGATGTTTACCGTCGGCGCGGCCTGGTATTTCCTGCAAAAATATTTTCATCCGGATTCGACCGATCCTGCGAGCTTCCAGCGCCTGGTTTTGTTTTTCGCCGCATTCCTGGTCATTGATTTCATCACTTCGGCCATCGCATTCGCGTTGGAACGGCGGCAGCCCGAAGCAAAAGAAGATGTCGGACTGCTAAGCCAGGTCTGGCTGCAGCGCTTTGCTTATCGGCAACTGTTTTCAGTCGTTCTTTTTAAGACCTTGAAGCGGGCGATTGAAGGTCAGCGGTTTGCGTGGGACAAGCTGGAGCGGACCGCCGCATTGAGTTACAAAGTGCCGCAAAGCCGCGAGTCGGTGAAGGTCCCGTAGCAGAGGCATTTCAGACACTGGCGGTAGTATCATCTTCACGTGAGGTGCACTTATGGCAACGATTGAAGCCCCGGTTCGTCCAGAGATCCGCTTGCATGAAGGCCGGTTTGAAAACGAGCGCCTGCTCGACTTTGGCAAGGAAGAGAACGCGCGGAAGATGCGGGCCGCGATCGAGAAAGTGCGCGGACAACTGGGCCGCGAATATGACCTGATCATCGGCGGCAAGCGAATCAAAACTCAGGAGAAGATCAAATCGCTCAACCCTGCCCGACCTTCCCAAGTCGTTGGAGTGCACCAGAAGGCAGGCAAAGAGCACGTCGAACCGGCCATCCAGGCGGCGCTGCGGGCGTTCGAATCCTGGAGCCGGACCTCCGTCGAGGAGCGGGCCAGCCTGCTGTTTCGGGTAGGCGACCTGCTTCGCGAGCGCAAGTTCGAATTCATGGCGTGGATGGTCTTTGAAGTCAGCAAGAACTGGGCCGAAGCTGATGGCGACGTCGCCGAGACCATCGACTTCTGCGAATACTACAGCCGCGAGGCCTTGCGACTGTCAAAGGTCACTACAGATGTCCAGCTACCGGGAGAACGTGATTCGTTGTTCTACATTCCCCTGGGCGTTGGCGCCGTTATTCCACCGTGGAATTTTCCCTGTGCCATCATGGCTGGTTTGACGCTGGCTTCCATCGTTGCCGGGAATACTGTGGTCCTCAAGCCTTCCAGCGATTCTCCAACGATCGCGGCAAAGTTTGTCGAGCTGCTGGAGGAAGCAGGAGTCCCGGAGGGCGTAGTCAACTTCTGCCCGGGATCAGGCGCTACTTTCGGCAATGCTCTGGTGGCGCATCCGAAGACTCGCTATATCGCATTTACCGGGTCGCGCGAAGTCGGGCTCGACATTAACAAGAGCGCCGCCGAAGTTGGCTCCGGTCAGCTCTGGATCAAGCGGACCATCCTCGAAATGGGCGGCAAAGACGCGATCATCGTGGACGCGGATGCCGATCTCGACGCCGCTGTCGAGGGTGTCGCTGCGTCTGCATTCGGCTTCCAGGGCCAGAAGTGCTCCGCCTGTTCCCGCGCCATCGTGGACGAGCGGATCTACGACAAATTTCTTGAACGGCTCAAGGCCCGCGTCGAGAAGATCACCGTCGGAGATCCCGCTGAAAATCCGAACATGGGCGCCGTGATCAACGAAGGTTCGATGAAGTCGATCCTCGACTACATCGAATATGGCAAGAAAGATGGCCGACTCATCACCGGGGGCGGGAGGGCGAGCAATGCCGGGGAAGGCTATTTTGTTCAGCCCACGGTAATCGCCGACATTAAACCCAAATCAAAACTGGAACAGGAAGAAATCTTCGGCCCGGTGCTGGCCGTGATCAAGTCAAGAAATTACGATCATGCTCTGGAAATCGCGAATGACACCGAATTCGGCTTGACCGGTGCGGTGTACAGCAAGTCTCGGGAGAAGCTCGAGCGCGCAGTCCGTGAATTTCACGTCGGCAACCTGTACTTAAACCGCAAATGCACTGGCGCCATGGTTGGCGCGCATCCGTTTGGCGGCTTCAACATGTCCGGTACAGACTCGAAGTCCGGAGGGCCCGACTACCTATATCTTTTCACCCAGGCCAAGTCCGTGGGAGAGAAGGCTTCTTAGGTCCGACGGATGCGAACGACGTTAGCGCTGCGTGCACCCTTCACTTCGCCGAGTCTCTCATTCACTTCGGACTCTCAGGAATTCATTGCGCTTGCGTTGCAAGCCCGCCTGGACATAATCGAGCGCGAAATTCTGCGCCTGGCGCAGCTCGCGTCAACAACCAACGACCTCAAGCGGCAACAAGAGTACTTGACGCTGGCGCAGGACTTGCAGAAAGATGCCAGGGAAATCCGTGCCGAGCTACATCGTCATTCGCAGGCGGCCAGTGAGGACAGCTGGTGGGCCGCTTGCCGTCACGCCGTGCAGACGCATCTGAATCGCTTGCTCAACTGGCGGGGTGGCCGTCTGCGGTAAAGTACCAAGAGCACAGATCCGGCGGGGCAGTCTCGATTCGCGAATTGCCGGCTTGCTAACTATCTTCCAATTGGGGAAAGAACCAATGAGACTTCGGGTGGCAATCTTGTTTTACCTCATCTGTTGCATAACGATGCAGTTGTCCGCGCAGGATCCTTCCGGCCGCGCGGCTGCCGAGGCGGCCGGCAAAGTCATGAGTCCGGCCCAGATACGGGCACACATGCGCTTTCTGTCCGACAGCCTTCTGCAAGGCCGCGCCCCCGGAACAGCCGGGTATGACATCGCGGCTCGTTACGTCGCGACCGAACTGGAGGGCATGGGTCTGAATCCTGGCGCTTCGGGCAGCTGGTATCAGACAGTGCCCTTAGCAAAGGCTGTAACGGATGCGTCTGCTAGTTCTCTGGTGCTTACGCGCAATGGCAAGGAGCGGAAGCTGATTGATGCCAAGGATTATGTTCTCTCGACGTGGTTCGCGAGCCCGGCGAAAGGGGAATCCAGACCGGAGAGTGATGTAAGTGCGCCTGTCGTTTTCGTGGGTTTCGGCGTGACTGCACCCAACCGGAAATATGACGACTACTCTGGGGTTGACGCGCGCGGCAAGATTGTCGCGACCATTTACGGCGGGCCGCCGGCATTTCCGTCCACAGAACGAGCCTACTACTCCGATGAGATTGTGAAGCAGAGAAACGCTGTCGCGCATGGAGCAGTGGGGCGACTCTCGATCGTGCTGCCTGAGGATTGGAAACGGTATCCGTGGGATTGGCTGGTTCCACAGATTCAAGTGGGTGAAATGCATTGGCTCGACAGTCATGGCGTGCTGCATGATTTCTTTCCGGAGTTGCGCGGTGCTGCCCTGCTCAGCGAACAGGAGACTGAATTGCTCTTTTCCGGGGCGTCGAAGACCGCGGAAGAAGTTTTTGCTGCGGCTCGAGCCAGTAAGCCGCAAGGATTCCCATTGCCGCTTGGTGCCCACATCCACACCGTTGCGAATCAAACCGTCGTTCAAAGCCCTAACATCGTTGCTGAGCTGAAAGGCTCCGACCCGGCTCTGCGCGATCAATACGCGGTCTACACGGCGCACGTTGACCATCTTGGAATTTGTCCTCCTGTGAATGGCGACAATGTCTGCCACGGCACTATCGATAACGGTTCCGGGACGTCGACGCTACTGGAGATCGCCCGAGCTTATGCCACACTGCCGCCGCCCCGGCGTTCCGTACTCTTCGTCTTCGTCACGGGAGAAGAAATGGGACTGCTCGGCTCAGACTATTTCGCACACTTTCCAACCGTTCCCCTGAGATCGATCGTGGCGAACGTAAATATTGACGGCGCTCCGGGAACTTACTTTCCTATGAAAGACGTTGTCGCACTTGGAGCGGAACATTCCAGTCTCGGGGATGAGGTCGCATCGGCTGCGAAAACGATTGGCTACGACCTGAGTCCAGATCCGATGCCGGAGGAGGTTTTGTTCATCCGCAGCGATCAATACTCATTCGTTTTGCAAGGAATACCCGCCGTCGATATTACAGATGGCACGCGTTCGACCGATCCCAAGGTGGACGGGCTGGCGGTGATCAAGCAGTGGCTGGTGACCCGTTACCACACACCGCTTGACAACATGGAACAGCCGATCGACTACGACTCTGCCGCAAAGGGAGCGGTAATGAATTTTCTCGTGGGATACCAGGTGGCCCAACATGCCAATCCTCCCGACTGGAACAAGGGAGATTTCTTCGGCACAACTTTCGGCCCGCGCCACAACGCGCAACGGGAAGCAGAATGAAAGCCACCGGATCCAAATAAAAAGGCCGCCAGTGGCGGCCCTTTCCTCAAATTGCTTAGTTTTACGATGGGACCGCTTGCTGTCCCGCTTGGGGACTGGCTGCGGCCGTCGCCGCTGCGGCTTCGTTCAGGATGCGGTGATGAATGGTGAACAAGGCCAGCTCCAGCCGGTCGGAAACACCGATCTTGTCGTAGACATTGCGCAAGTAGTTCTTGATCACCTGCTCGGTGGTACCGAGCTGGGTTGCAATTTCCTTGTTCTTGTATCCCTGGACGATCAGGGCAACGATCCGGAGCTCCTTGGCGGTCAACCGGTCGCGGACTCGCAGGCCTACCATATCGTTTTCGGTGAGCTCGCTCGGTACCGCGATGTCCTGCACCCAAGTCTCGCCCCGCGCCACTTTGCGCACGCAATCCACCAGAGCTGCGCTGGTCACGTTGCGATAGACAACTCCATGAGCTCCGTTGCCCATATATCGCTGGGCGCTCTCGCCGGTATCGGCCAGGATCACCACTCGCGTTTTAACCTTGTTTGCCGACTGCAGGATGGCATTGAAGTCGTTGTGAAATCCACCCGCCACAATCAGCACTGCCGCACGAAACTTGTCGAGAGCCATGAACATCTGCTCAGCAGTTTGGGCTTGCGCCACAATCCGCATCTCGTCTTCAACGGCGAGCACTTTGGCGATCCCCGCGCGGAAAATTGCCTGATTGTCGGCCAGAATCAGTTTCAACATGGCGTCACCACCTCAAAGTTACGCAACCCCGGCCTGATCTGGCCGGGCACATCAGGGCGGACCCGATCGGTTATCCCCCGATCACAGAATCCTATTCGCGGCGTATAAAATCGTACGAGTCGATCACACAGGCCACGCCGCGTGTGTCCTTCGCGTCGCCAGAGGCGGGCTCATCCGTACGTACTACTCGCCCGCGGCACTGCACAACGACCGGCTCTTTAGCGCCCGTCACTTCCGGTGGCAGGGCGATCTCAAATTCGACATTGGAGCCGACATCCAAAGCAGCATCGGCGCGGATGTAGACTCCCGCCGCACTCAAATTTCCAGTTACACCAGCGTGCTGCCCCGCCTCTTCGGTCTTGTGAATTTTTATGGGTAATTCCAGAGGGAACCGTTTTCCCGTCCGTGCTTCGGACACAAGCCCTCCTCGTTCCTGGCCATTCGTGCGAGCAGAAGCCAGCTCCATAAGCGTCTCCTATGGAGTTTGTATTGTACTAACCCGCCCTTATATCACGGATAGTACCCCCTCTCAAGCCCGATTCGTGCCAGAACACGGGTAGGAAGTAGGTTCCCCTGCCACAATAGGACTCGCAAATACCGTCAAATAAGAATCATCCCGCCTGGGTCGAATCCCATGGTGCTGGCCAAACATCTATTGCCGGGTAACGTGCGAACCGGAGGGATGATCGGCGGGCTAGGGCCCGAGTCCACAATCGATTACTACCGCTCCATCATTGCACGCTTTCGCGCCCGGAAACCGGGCGGGGGATATCCGCACTTGATCATCAACAGCCTTGACGTCGACAAAGGCATTGCCTTCCTCGATGCGGGGCAGCTTCACGACCTGGCTGACTATATCTCCGGCGGTGTGGAGTCGCTGGTGCGGGCCGGTGCGGACTTCGCTTTCATAGCGGCAAACACGCCCCATCTCATCTTCGATGAGGTTCAAGGCCGGTCGGCTATCCCGCTTCTCAGCATCGTTCGTGCGACGTGTGAGCACGCAAAGTCACTGCGCCTGAAGAAGGTCGGTCTGTTTGGAACCGGTTTTACCATGAAGGCAAATTTCTACCCCGAGGAGTTTAAGCGGGCAGGGATCGCCTTGGTCCGTCCTAAGGAAGCAGAAGGCGAATTCATCCATAGGAAGTACATCGATGAACTCCTAAACAACCAATTTCTGCCGGAAAGCAGGACCGAGATTCTGCGGATTGCGCAACGCATGCAAGCCGAAGACGGAGTGGAAGCCGTGGTCCTCGCAGGCACGGAGTTGCCGCTCTTGTTGCGCGACTCGGGCAGTTCCCCGGTCAAGTTTCTCGACACAACCGTAATTCACGTGGAAGCGATCGTTGACGAGTTGCTAAGCTAATGACCCACCGAGCCCGGAGTAGCACGCCTTCCCCGTGGTCAGCTTCTGAGGAAAGGGCTCATCTAAACTGTTTGACCGATAAGGTTTTGAAGGAGTTCACATGACCCTCAGGCGCGAGCAGTTTCCTCGAGCTTTGTACGTTGTGGTTTTGTGTTCGTTTGCCCTGCAGTTGGTGTCCGCTTGTGCCTGGAGTCAGCAGACTCCCTCTGGGCAATCGGCCAAATCAGGTGGGTCCGCTCCGCAGAAGCCCAATCCCATTACCGAACTGGGTAAAGCCGCAGGCGGCCGCCCATCAGAAGCGCCGGCAATCCTGCAGCAGTTGAATTCGGCCCTGGAGAGCGTGGTAGCTAAGGTTTCGCCGGCAGTTGTGCAGATTCAGGTAACCGGGTTCGGAGCGGTGGAAGGAAGCAGCAGCCACGGTGAAACAGCTCTGGTTGCACGCCAGCGTGCCATTGGATCAGGGGTAATCGTTGACTCCGACGGTTACATTGTGACCAACGCTCACGTGGTGGAGGGTGCGCGGCGCATTCGGGTGATATTGCCAATGCCCTCAGTCGATTTCCCACAAGTCCAGCCGGTTGGAAAACAGCATGTCGTAGACGCCAAGCTGATTGGCCTGCACAAAGAGTCCGACCTCGCGCTCATTAAGATCGACGAAACCGGCTTGCCAACCCTGTCGCTGGGAAGTGCACGCCGCGTGCACCAAGGACAATTAGTCTTTGCCATCGGCAGCCCGGAAGGCCTGGAAAACTCCGTGAGCATGGGCGTGGTCAGCTCGGTCGGGCGCCAACCCGATCCGGAGAACCCCATGGTCTACATCCAAACCGACGCTCCCATTAATCCCGGAAACAGCGGTGGACCCCTGGTGGACATGGATGGCTACGTCCTCGGCATTAACACCATGATTTTGTCCCAAGGCGGCGGCAGCGAGGGCCTGGGATTCGCGATTCCTGCCAGGGTTGTGCGCTTCGTGTATTTGAGCCTGCGAAAGCACGGCCACGTGCATCGCGTTGAGATCAAGGCGGCCATGCAGAACATCACGCCTTCTCTGGCGGAGGGACTTCATCTGTCGCAGAGCTACGGCGTCATCGTTTGCGATATTACGCCGGATGGTCCAGCCGAAAGCGCCGGCCTGAAGATTGGGGACATTGTCATCAGCGCCGATGATCGTCCAATCGATACCTTGTCTGGGCTGACTGCCGCAATGTATCTCCATCCCCTTGATGAACCGTTGAAGATGGTGGTGAAACGGGGGACTGAAACGAAAACCTTGTACATTCCGGTGATCGAATCGCGCAATCCCATGGAGAAATTAGTGGACGACGTCGACCCTGACAAAAGTCTGGTTGAGCCGCTGGGGATTTTGGCGGTTGATTTGAACGATCAATTTCGTTCGGTAATCGGCGATTTGCGGATTCCTGACGGGGTGTTGGTGGTCGCCCGCGCGGCCGAACTTATCAGCCCCGAAACCGGTCTTAAAACCGGCGACGTCGTTCACAGCGTCAACAACATGCCAATCAACTCAGTGGACTCGTTTCGGGCGATGTTGAAAGAGGTAAAGCCGAATTCGCCAGTTGTGCTGCAGATCGAGCGTGACGGAGGCCTGCAGTGGCTCGCGTTTGAGATGGATTGACTCGACTCGGGTAAGGCTCGGAGGTATCTTGTGGTCCAACGTAACGCCGACGCTTACAAAGTAGCCCGGCGGATGCC
>Ga0187777_10001109_pt1 | contig 17500 bp, 13 predicted proteins | sample 1015_Q2_SP5_10_M_FD_132416 | JGI IMG/M metagenome (GOLD analysis project Ga0187777, IMG submission 132416) | Tropical peat soil microbial communities from peatlands in Department of Meta, Colombia - 1015_Q2_SP5_10_MG | ecosystem: Environmental > Terrestrial > Soil > Wetlands > Peat | place... | reverse complement strand
CGCGCAACGAGCGCTCGAGCCGCTCGAGACTCGCGCCGCTGCGCCGCCCCTGGCCCTGAGATGCGGGACGGACGGTGAGTGCGTGACTTGGCAGCTGTTCGATGGGTAGAGCCCCGCTTCCGATCTGACTGCTCACCGGTGCATCGGTCACCTCGAATCCCTCGCCGAGTGCGCGCTGCACGGCGCTTCGTAGCCGTGCCGCCTGCTCGCGCATCGCCGTGGCGGGGCGCGTGAGGAGGCGCAGCGTCGTGAGCTCCTCGGCCAGGTTCTCGGGCGAGCGATACAGCGCAAGCACCGCTTCGAGCGCCGAGAGCGTCAGTTTCCCGACCCGCAGCGCGCGCTTGAGCGGGTGCTTTTTGAGTTTCGCGATGAGGTCGGCTCGCCCGAGGAGCAGCCCGGCCTGCGGACCGCCGAGGAGCTTGTCACCGCTGAAGGAAACGAGATCCGCGCCGGCACTTAAGGTCTCATGCACAGTTGGTTCTGCAGGCAGACCCCACCGGGTGAGATCGATGAGAGAGCCGCTGCCCAGGTCCGCTACTAGCGGTACCTTGTGCTGACGCGCGAGCGCCGAGAGCTCACCGAGCGGCACGCTTTCGGTGAAGCCGCGGATGACGTAGTTGCTCGTGTGCACTTTCATCAGGAGCGCCGTTCGCGCTCCCATTGCCTGTTGGTAGTCGCTGAGATGCGTACGATTCGTCGTGCCAATCTCAACGAGCTTCGCTCCCGCCTGGCGCATGATGTCGGGGATGCGAAAGGATCCGCCAATCTCGACGAGCTCACCGCGCGAGACCACCACTTCGCGGCGCGCGGCGAGCGCACTCAGCATGAGGAGCACGGCGGCGGCGTTGTTGTTCACCACCGTCGCCGCCTGCGCACCGCTTAGTTCGCATAGCAGCGCCTCGACGATCGCATCGCGATCGCCCCGCCGACCCGACGAGAGGTCATATTCGAGGTTCACGGGTGAGGTGCCGCAGCGCAGCAATGCCTGCACCGCCGCTTCCGGCAGCACCGCGCGCCCGAGATTCGTGTGAAGCACCGTCCCGGTGAGATTGAACACCGGCCGAAGTTCCGGGCGAGCGCGCTCCCTAAGTGCTCGCTCAAGTGCGTTCGCTATCGCAGCGACGCTCAGCGCCTCGGGCGCAAGTTTCGTGGCAAGGGCCGCCTTGCGCAGCGACTCGAGATGCGTCCGCAGGGCGCCGATCAGCTGGCTGCGGCCGTAAGCTTGCAGCAACGCACCAAGCGCCGGCTCGTTCAGCAGCCGGTCGACCGAGGGTATATCCGCGGCTCCCGGGGATCGCGGAGTCCTGAGCGCATCGTCCATCATCACCCTGCGAGTTTAAGCGCACGCGGGGTATCGAAGCTGATCCTGCGGAAAGGGGGCGTTCAGTCAGCCGAGGGTTGCCAAAGGAGCGGGTTACCGGCTGCCCGGCGATACCTCTCCGCGCTCATGAGAAGATCCAGGGCGAGGCTGCCAAGGTCATCGGCGAGGGGCTCAACGCCGACGTCCTTTTCCTGATAGAGAATCTTGCGATACGTGCGACAGGTTTCGCAGCTCTCGGCGCGGATCGCCTCGGAGCCGCCCTCCACCAAGTGATACCGGATCCCCTCGGTTGCGAGACAGTGGCTGCATTTGATGCGGATCAAGTGCCACTCGCTCGCGCAAAGACCGCAGCTCAGGTAGCGGTAGCCGTGAAACTGCGGATCTGCCCGCACGATGCTGGCGACCGGAAGCGTCCCGCACACGGGGCACACACCCGCGACCGGTGCGTGGGACGCCCGGTTTTGCGCCGCCTCGAGCTCCTGACTTACTGCTGAATCGAGGCTCGTGGCCATGTGGGCCCAATAGACCTGCAATGCCGCCATGATGAACGGGGCGGCCTGAACGTCGAGCCCCCTGAAACTGACTGCCAGCACGCAATCGGCCTGTTTTTCGAGCTGCGCAGGGTCCTCACCCGCGAGCCGTCGGCAAATCTCCCGCACGGTCTCCGGAGCCTGAGGGGCAACACTCGCACAAAGCTGCGCGAGCACCGTTCGCCAGCGCTGATCGCGCGGCCAGCCCAGCGCTTGCAGTACCGGCAAGTCGTGCTCGCGGGCGCGCTCGATGCGCGTCTGGAATTCTGCGGCATCGCTCGCGCTGGGTCCGGGATAGGAGGCAAGCCTCGCAAGCTCCCGATGCTGAGCGTCAGACAGCGCCGCCATCAGCGCGAGGTAATCTCCCAGGGCGTGGCCGTCACTGAGGGCGCGCAACCGCTCCGCGCGTCGGCGGAAGAGGGTGGCGGGATCGGGAAGTCTCAGTCGCGGTACGGAGCGCTGCTGGCCGAACGCCTCAATTTGCGCGGGGTCGAGTATTCGCTGCATGACTCATCATCTCGCGAAACCACGCCCGATGGTGCTTCCAGGCCCAACCCGGGGTCACGGTCCCGCGCGTCATGGCGCGTACCGAACCTGTCACCCAGAGCGACGCGTAGACATGCACGATGATCGTACAGATGAGCACCAGAGCCGAGATGGCGTGGAGCATTGAGGCGAAGCGGATCAGTCCCACCGGGAAGACGGCCGATAGGTACGCGCGCCAGATCACAAGCCCGGTTAGGACAAGTAAGAGGAGGCTCACGACACTGACCCAGTAGACCAGCTTCTGGCCAGCATTGTAGCGGCCGACCTCAGGCAGACGTTCTTCGTGATTATCGATGACGTCCCGGTACTGCTTGAGCCACTGCCAGTCGCGCGGCTGCATGTTGTTGTCCGATCCCATCCTCGCTGCGAGGAAGAGGAATGCGATGGCCATCGCGAGGCCGAGATAGGGGTGCAGGATCCTCGTCCAGGGGCCTCCACCAAAGAGCGCGCTCAGGCCAAAGAGGGCGGGATGGAAGAGGGCGAACCCGGAAAGTGCGGCGAGCAGGAACGCGATCACCGTGATCCAGTGATTGGTGCGCTCGGCGGCGCTGTAGCGCACGATGGTGGCGCGCGGGTCGTTCATGGTGTTTTCCCCATGCGTTTGGCCGCCTCATCCGCCGCGGCTTCGTCGCGGGCATCGGTCTCGTTTGGACCGGTGCGGATGTAGTGGAAGAATCCGGCGAGCGCCGTCAGGCCCATGATCGCAAGTGAGAGGGGCTTTGCAGCGCCTTTCCACACGCGCACCTCCGCACTGATCTGCGGATCCTTCGGCAGGTTGTGGTAGAGCTCGGGCTGATCGGCATGGTGCAGCACGTACATGACGTGCGTCCCACCAACCCCCTCAGGATCGTAGAGCCCGGCCTTGTCGAAGCCACGCGACTTTAAGTCCTCTATCCGTTCGGCGGCATGGATCTGCATGTCCTCCTTGGTGCCAAAGACAAGCGCCCCGGTCGGACACGACTTGATGCATGCGGGCTCGAGTCCAACCGACACGCGATCGGAACAGAGCGTGCACTTGTAGGCTTTTTTGTCGTTCTTGGAGATTCGCGGGACGTCAAAGGGGCAGCCGGTGATGCAATAGCCGCAGCCGATGCAGTTCTCCTCGACGAAATCGACGATGCCGTTCGCGTACTGGACGATCGCTCCGGGCGATGGACAGGCTTTGAGGCACCCCGGATCCGCGCAGTGCATGCAGCCATCCTTGCGGATCAGCCACTCAAGATCGCCCGGGGTGTTCTCCACCTCCGAGAAGCGCATCAGAGTCCAGGTGCTGCCGCTCAAATCGTGCGGGTTCTGGTAGGTGCCGTCACAGGTGCCGACCTCATCGCGCAGATCGTTCCATTCTGCGCAGGCAACTTGGCAGGCCTTGCAGCCGATGCATTTGGTGGTATCGATGAGCTTGGCGACGCCGCCACCGGGCGGAGTCACCCGGATGTCGGGCGGCCGCGTGGTGGTGGCGGAACGGCGCACGATGTCGAGCGATTGCAATGCCATGCTGGTGTCCTACGCCTTCTCGACCTTGACGAGGAATGATTTGAACTCCGGCGTCTGCGCGTTGGCATCGCCCACAAACGGGGTGAGCGTGTTGGCGAGGTAGCCGGGTTTGGCAAGCCCCTTGAAGCCCCAGTGGATGGGGATCCCGACGTGATGCAGCTTCTTGCCGTCCACCTGAAGCTCCATGAGGCGCTTGGTGACGACCGCCACCGCGATGATCGAGCCGCGGTTCGAGCTTACCTTCACGCGATCGCCTGGGGCGATCCCGATTTCCTGGGCGAGCTTTTCCCCGATCTCGACGAACTGCTCGGGCTGGGTGACGGCGTTGAGCGGGTTGTGCTTCGTCCAGTAGTGGAAGTGTTCCGTGAGCCGATAGGTGGTCGCGGCGTGCGGAAAATCCGCCACCTTGCCGAAGGTCTTACGGTCGTCGGGAAAGACGCGCGCCGCCGGATTGTTGAGCGCCAGCGGTTCCTTGGGGCTTAGCGGATTGCTCGCGAGCGGTGTCTCGAACGGCTCGTAGTGCTCGGGGAAGGGGCCCTCGACCATGCTCTTGCGCGCGAAAAAGCGCGCCACCCCTTCCGGATTCATGATGAAGGGGCCCATGCCGTGGGTCGGGTCCTCGTCCGCCTTGAAGTCCGGGACGTCGGCGCCGCCCCAGGCCGTGCCGTTCCAGGAAATGAGCGCACGGCTTCGGTCCCAGGGCTTGCCGTCGGGATCACACCCGGCACGGTTGTACATCACGCGGCGGTTTGCGGGCCAGGAGAAGGCCCAATTCAGGGTCTGGCCGATGCCCGTTGGGTCGGAGTTGTCGCGGCGCGCCATGAGATTGCCGTTCGGTCCCCAGGCACCCGCGAAGATCCAGCAGCCGCTGAGCGTCGTGCCATCGTTTCGCAGCTCGGCAAAACCGGCGAGCTGCTCGCCCGCCTTGCGAACGATCTTGGTGGGATCCTTGGGATCGGGGAGATCCTTGAGCGCCTTGCCCGTGTACTCGCGCGCAAGCTCCTGCGGCTGGGGGCTCTTCGGGCGCGCGTACGGCCAGGAGAGCTTCAGGATCGGGTCGGGGTAGGCACCGCCGTCCTTCTGGTAGAGCGCACGCAGTCGCGTGAAGAGCTCGCCCATGATCTCGAGATCCGAGCGCGCTTCGCCCGGCGGATCCGCTCCCTTCCAGTGCCACTGCAGCCAGCGCGAGGAGTTGGTGAGCGCGCCTTCCTCTTCGGCGAAGCAAGAGGTCGGGAGGCGGAAGACCTCGGTTTTGATCTCTGCCGTGTTGACGTCGTTATGCTCGCCGAAGTTGCGCCAGAACTCACTCGTCTCGGTGGCGAGCGGGTCCATGATCACGAGGTATTTGAGCTTCGCGAGCGCGGCATTCATCTTGCCCTTGTTGGGCGAGGCGGCGAGCGGGTTGAAGCCCTGGCAGATGAAGCCATTCATCTTGCCCTTATCCATGAGCTCGAACGTCTGCAGCATGTCGTAGAGCTTGTCGAGCTTCGGCAGATAGTCGTAACCCCAGTGGTTATCCTGGGTCGCGGCATCCCCGTACCAGGCCTTCATCAGGCTCACGAAGAACTTGTCGAGGTTCTGCCAGTAAGAGAGCTGATTTGGCCGCAGGGGTTTGAAAGCGCGCGCGGCAATGTAGTCGTCGTAGTTCTGTTCCTTCTCGCCCGGCAGCGTGAGATAGCCCGGCAGGAGATTCGACATGAGGCCAAGGTCGGTCAGACCCTGGATGTTCGAATGCCCGCGCAGCGCGTTCATGCCACCGCCGGCGATGCCGATATTGCCAAGCAGGAGTTGCACCATCGCGGCGTTGCGGATCATCTGCGAACCGGTCGAGTGCTGCGTCCAGCCGAGCGCGTACATGATGGTCATGGCGCGATTCGTGGTCGAAGTCGAGCCGATCATTTCGCAGATCTTGAGAAACTTCTCCTTGGGCGTGCCACAGACGCGCGCGACCATATCGGGCGTGTAGCGTTCGTAGTGCGCCTTCATCAGCTGATAGACGCAGCGCGGGTTGGTAAGCGTCGGGTCCGATTTCACGAAACCGTCGGCGCCGAACTCGTAATCCCACGTGGTCTTGTCGTAGCTGTGCTTCTCGGGGTTATAGCCCGAGTAGAGGCCTTCGTTGAAGGCGAAATCATCGCGAACGATGAACGTGACATCGGTGTAGTTCTTGACGTATTCGTGCTGGATCTTGTCGTTCGCGAGGAGGTAGTTGATGACCCCACCGAGAAAGACGATGTCGGTGCCGGTGCGGATCGGCGCGTAGACGTCGGCGACGGACGCCGAGCGGTTGAAGCGCGGGTCAACGACGATCAGGCGGGCCTTGTTGTGGGCCTTGGCCTCCGTGACCCATTTGAAGCCGCAGGGGTGGGCTTCGGCGGCATTGCCGCCCATGATGAGCACGATGTCGGCATTTTTAATGTCGACCCAGTGATTCGTCATCGCTCCACGGCCAAACGTCGGGGCAAGACCTGCCACCGTCGGGCCGTGTCAGACACGCGCTTGGTTGTCGAAAGAAAGAATGCCTAAGCTGCGGATGACCTTCTGGGTGAGGTAGCCGACCTCGTTGCTGCTCGCCGACGCCGCGAGCATGCCTGAGGTGACCCAGCGGTTGACCGTGAGTCCGTCCTGTGTCTTCGCGACGAAGTTCGCGTCACGGTCCTCCTTCATGAGCTTGGCGACGCGTTCCATCGCCTCGTCCCAGGAGAGGCGCTGCCATTTGTCCGAACCCGCAGCGCGGTACTCCGGGTAGAGCAGGCGGCTCGGGCTATGCACGAAATCGAGAAGTCCCGCACCCTTCGGGCAGAGCGTGCCGCGGTTCACCGGGTGATCCGCGTCTCCTTCTATATGGATGATGCTCGCCTTGGCGTTCTTCGCGCCATCGCCGAGCCCGTACATCACAACACCGCAGGCCACCGCGCAGTACGGACAGGTATTGCGCGTTTCGGTGGCCCTCGCGAGCTTGAATTCGCGTACCTCGGCGAGCGCCTTGGATGGGGAGAAGCCCATCAAGACCAAGCTCGAGCCAGCGAGGGAAGCGCCGGTCACGCTGAGGAACTGGCGCCGGGTCATGTCAGACATGGAAATCCCCCTGTTGCACGCCGACCTGCGGAGTGTACCGCAAACGCGCTGCATACACCGTCTGCCCCATATCCGCCGTTCGGCTGCCAGTCTGCCGAACGCTCCCCCTTACGGGCGTGCCCGCTCCGACTAGGTACACTCCCTCATGCTTGCCGACGCGGCGCAGGTTAGAGAATTCTCATGAAACGAAATCCGCAGGTCATCGCGTTCATGACGCCATTTCCGTACTCGATTGACGTCGACGCACCGCTTGAAGAAGCGCACAAGCTGATGCGCGCGCACCACTTCCGGCATTTACCGGTGACTTCGAACGAGGCGATCGTCGGCATCGTGACCGATCGCGATATCAAACTGGTGCTGGGACCGGATTTCGGGAACCCGGAGGAGAGGGAGCTCAAGGTGCGCGATGCCTACATCGATCGGCCGTGCGTGGTATCGGCATCGACCCCCGTTGCAGCCGTCGCGCGCACCATGGCCGAGAACCACATCGGCTCGGCGATCGTCACCAAGAACGACAAACTCGTCGGCATCTTCACCGTGACCGATGCCTGCCGCGCCCTTGCGGAGATCCTCGAGGGCCGGCACGGGGAGGATCCGGACAACGCCGCGTGAGGGGCGGCTACGACACGTAGAACTGGCTGAAGTACTTACGCCACTTCAGGATTTCGCCGTCGCCATCGCAAAGGAGCGGCCGCTCCCGATAGCACTTGTTGTTCCAGACGATCATGTCGACGGATTCAAACCCCGCCTGCTCACCGCTCCCCTGACCAATTTGCTCCTTGAGGTAATCGGCGGCGATATGCGCCTCCTGGGAACCTTCGGGGTAGCGTAGATGGGTGAGTCCCATGCGCATGATGGTCTGCGACTTACTTACCGGTGTGGGATAGCTCACCATGGTGGTGACTACGTTCGCGCGCCGGAAGCGCACCACCTGAAGTCCGGGTCCCGCCTGCTCGATCACGATCATCCCGTTCGCCATGTCGACGTGCCACCAGATCCCATCCGCGCGGCAGGTGCCGGTCGGGATGACGGGCGAGTGGTGCAGATACTTTAGGTGCGCAAAGTCGACGCCGTTTTCGCCGAGCTCCTGGATGAAGGTGTTGACCGGCCATTCTCCGCGCTGCGGTGCAATGTAGTTCGGGTCGTGGAGCTCGGGGATGTCAGGCACCTCCCACATGGGAGGCTCGCGCTTCGGGTGGTACCACGCCCAGACGATGCCGTGCTTTTCGGTTACCGGCAGTGCCCTGAGGATTGCCTGACGCTTGGTGATCGGAGGCATCACCTTGGCGTATGGGATCTTGGTGCACCAGCCCTTGGTGCTGTAGGCCCAGTGGTGGAAGGGGCAGCGGATCGCCTCGCCGTCCACCTTGCCGCCCTTGCCGATGTGCGCCCCGAGGTGCGCGCAGTAAGGATCGACGACGCCAGCTTCACCGCCCTCGGTGCGAAACAGCACCCATTCCTGGCCGAAGTACTGGATATTGCGTAGCTCGCCGGGCTTGAGCTCCTCGCTGTAGCTCACGAAGAACCAGCCGAGCGGTACGGGCAGGGGACATCGCTCGATCGGCGCATCCTCAGCACGACTGGGGCCCGTGCCTTTGGCGCTGCTCACGACGCTACTCATGGTTGGCTCCTTCGAACTCTCGTTGACGTATCAGGCGGGCGGGGGCGCGCCCGGCTGGTTCGGGTAATACGGTCCGATGATCATGCCGCCATCGACTACGATCTCGGCGCCGCAGATATAGGATGAGTCATCGCTCGCGAGGAAGAGCGTCACGCTCGCGACCTCCTCGGGCTGGCCCATGCGTCCAAGGGGCACTCCTTTGAAATACTTCTGCACGAACGGCCGGTGCTCGGGCTGGCGCACCGTCATCGGCGTCTCGATGCCGCCGGGGTGGACCGAGTTCACGCGCACGCCGCGATGCCCAAGTTCCATGGCGGCGACCTTCGTGAGCCCCCGTACCCCCCATTTGCTCGCCGAGTAGGCTCCGGTCGCGTTCGAGCCCTTCATGCCATCGACCGAGGAGATGTTGATGATCGCGCCGCCGCCGCGTTCGATGATCTTCGGTGCCACCACCCGGATGCCAAGAAAGGTGCCGACGAGATTAATCGCGAGCACCCGCTCGAACTCCTGCTTCTCGATGTCGAGCAGGCCCTTCATGAGGAGCACGCCGGCGTTGTTCACGAGGATATCGACGCCGCCGTACTGGCCTACCGCATCGCGAAGGAGGCGCTGCCAGCTCTCTTCGTCCGAAACGTCGTGATGACGAAAGAGCGCCACACTGCCAAGCTCGCGTGCCAGCGCCGCACCCTCGCTCTCAAGAACATCGGCGATGACCACGCGAGCGCCTTCAGCGGCAAAGAGCCGCGCAGTGGCGGCTCCCATGCCGCGCGCCGCACCGGTGACGATGGCTACCTTGTTTGCGAGTCGGTTCATGGTGAAGCCCCCTTTGTGCCAGTGCGGTGCACGCCCGCACGGGCAGGCGAGCAGACAACGGTACCGTTGGTTCCCAAATTACCACGAGCGCGAACCGCTCTGCGAGTCTGTCCGCGGCGCGAATCGGCGCCGCAATCCCCGCCCGCACGGCTCCGCCGGCCTCGATTGATAATCGAAACCGCCAGTACATTAATTGACCGTCGCGGCAGCCTCGCGCACAATAATGCCCGCCGCGGTCGCTCCGTACCGCGCAATCACCGGCTGGCTCGCGCGACGCGAGGAGGTTCACATGAGTTCCGTTGCCCCGGCTACCGAGCGTCTGGTTTCGGCCGACTCGCACGTGCATTTCACCGACGAGTGGGTCAAGGCGCGCCTGCCCGCGCGGCTGCACACGGTATGGGACGAGGCCGGGAAGAAGCAGGCCGCGTACGAGGCGAGCGAGCTGCGACGCGGTCAAAGGCAGCTGCAGCTCGAGGACTTCGTCGATCCCGAGGCCGCCAAAGACCCCGGGCACTTTGAGCCGCACGCGAAGCTGCTCGCCATGGACCGCGATGGGGTGCAGGCGGAGGTGATATTTCCCGAGGTCGGCGGAGCGAAATACTGCACGCCGAATCTTATGGGAACGGATTGGAAGGAGGCGCTGCAGGGTTACAACGACGGCATGGCGGACTTCGCTGCCGTCGACCCGCTGCGCCTTTTGACCGCGTATCAGATTCAGCTCTTCGACATCGACTTTGCGGTCAAGGAAGTGCAAAGACTCGCCAAGCGCGGCGCGCGCTGCGTGCAGATCACCCCGTTCCCGACCGAATTTGGGCTTCCGGACGTACATGATCACCGCTACGACCCGCTCTGGTCGGTGTTGTCGGAGACCGGAATCGCGATCCTCAATCACCTCGATGTCAAAGCCTCCCTCTGGGATGTTTTCCGCCGCGACCCGACGCCGCAGAAGGGTATCTTCACCGCGATGCCCGCGGTCGCGCTCGCCGAGCCGCTCGCGTTCTGGATTCTCACCGGCACACTCGAGCGCTTCCCGAAGCTGCGGGTGATCCTGGTTGAGCCGGGACTCGGCTGGCTGCCGTTTTTCTTCGAAGTCGTGCTCGATGCCCGCATGCACGCGCACTATGAGTTCCCGGGCGTCAAGCTCCTACCGAGCGAGTACTTCAAGCGGCAGATGGGAGCGACCTTCATGTACGAGCCGAGCGGGCTCGCCGCTGCCTACAAGTTCTTTGGCCCCGATTGCCTTTACTGGTCGACCGACTTCCCGCACCCCGCCACCTGCTGGCCGAACTCGCGCAAAGTGGTCGCCGAGCAATTCGACAAAGCGGGCATCCCGGAGCACGACCGCAAGAAGATCGTCAGCGACAACGCGCTGCGGCTCTTTGGCCTGCCGGCCTGAGGTTCGCAATGGCGGGGGTGCTCGATTCGATCAGCGTCCTTGATCTTTCCTGGGGCATCGCGGGTCCGATGACCACCATGCTGCTCGCCGATCACGGCGCGCAGGTGACGAAGATCGAGCCTCCCGGGGGCGATCCGTTCCGCAGCCAACTCGGCTACCGCGTTTGGCAGCGCGGCAAGCGCAGCGCGGTCCTCGACCTCAAGAACGCCTCGGAGCGCGCAACCTTCCTCGCTCTCGCCACGCACGCTGACGTGCTCGTTGAGAGTTTCTCGCCAGGGGTCACCGAGCGGCTCGGGATCGACTACGCGACGCTCGGCGAGCTCAACCCGCGACTTGTGTACTGTTCCATTACGGCCTATGGCCGTAACAACAGTCACTCCGCCCGTCCCGGCTACGATGCGCTCGTGGCAGCGCGCACCGGCCTTCAGTGGGAGCAGCGCGGCTGGCCCGAGGGCGCCATCAACCACATGGCGGGCGTCCCCGATCCCTACGCGGAGCTTGAGATCCCGTACGAGTGGCTCCAGGGCGCACCGCGCGAGGGCCCGCTCTTTCCCGCTTCCCACTGGCCGAGCCTCGGAGCCTTCTTCGCCGCGAGCACCGCAGTGAGTGCGGCGTTGCGGGCGCGCGAGCTCACAGGGCGGGGGCAGTGGGTCGAAACGTCGCTCCTGCAGGGCGCGCTCGCCTGCGGGAGCGGTGCCTGGCAACGCGCCGAGAAGATCGATAGGCCGATGTTCAACAGCTGGATTCTCGGCTCGCGCTCACCGAAGGGGCAGTTTCAGTGCTCGGATGGGCGCTGGATTCATAACTGGGTACCGAACCCGCGGTTTCTCCTCACCGCATCAAGCGGAGATGAGCTCAACGCCACGCCGGATCTGAAAGCACGCAGCGATCCCGATCGCTTCGGCACCGGACCCGAGGAACTGCTGGTAATGACGCATTATCAGCCGCTGCTCGCGGCGGCGGTACGCAAGTTCCCCGCGCGCGCCTGGGTCGACGCCGCGGCCAAGGCGGAGATGACGATCCAGGATGTGCGCACGCCCGAGCAAGCGCTGACCGATCCGCTCTTCCTCAAGGACGGCTGCGTTGCCGAGATCGTCGATCCCGAACTCGGCCGGGTGCGTCAGGTAGGGATCACCTACCGCCTCGGCACGAGTCGGGGCGAGATCCGCGGCCCCGCGCCGCGCGTCGGTGAGCACACGGCGCAAGTAAAGAAGGAGGCTGAGGCGTTGCGCGCCAAGGCCGCACCGAAGGCGCAGAGTGGGCGGCGGCTCGGCGCACCGCTTGAAGGCGTGACGGTGCTCGATCTCGGGCTCGCAATTGCTGGCCCCTACGGCACCCAAATCCTCTCCGACCTCGGTGCGCGGGTCATCAAGATCAACGCGCTCTACGACACCTACTGGCATTCGAATCACATCGCCTACATGGCGAACCGCGGCAAGCAAAGCATCGCGCTTGATCTGAAGGATCCGCGCGCGATGAAGGTGCTGCTGCAGCTCGTCGAGAAGGCGGACGTGGTCCAGCACAACATGCGTTACGACGCCGCTGAGCGGCTCCGTATCGACTATCAGAGCCTGAAGAAGAGCAACCCGAAGCTGATCTACTGCCACACGCGCGGCTTCGAGACCGGGCCGCGCGAATCTCTCCCGGGCAACGATCAGACCGGTGCGTGCCTCGCCGGCGTGCAGTACGAAGACGGGGGCATGTCGGCAGGCGGCAAACCGCTCTGGTCGCTCACGAGTCTCGGCGACACGGGTAACGGATTCCTATCCGCGATTGCGATCATCCAGGCGCTCTATCACCGCGAGAAAACCGGCGAAGGTCAGTTCTGCGATACCTCCATCGTCAACGCTCACCTTCTCAACACTTCCTACGCGCTCGCCCGCCCCGACGGCAGCGGTTTCGATCGCCCCAAGATCGACGGCATGCAGTTTGGCCACAGTGCCACCGACCGACTCTACGAAACGCGCTCGGGGTGGCTGTGCATCGTGCTCGCAACGCAGGAGGAATGGGATCGCTTCTGCGTGGCGCTCGGACTCGAGGGTCTCGAGCTCGACAAACGCTTCGCAAACCCCGAGGCACGCAAGCAGAACGACGCCGCACTCGCGCAGGCCATCCAGGAGAAGCTCCACGAGCGCGCGGCGGCCGAGTGGTTCACGCTCCTCGATGCAGCGCGCGTGCCCTGCGAGATCTGCGACCCGACCTTCGCCCTGCGCCTGCACGACAACCCCGAATTCACCGAGCGCGGCTGGGTTGCCTCCTATCGCCATGCCTTCGTCGGTCGGCTCGACCAGATTGGGCTCGCCTTCGACTTTTCAGCGACGCCCGCGCGAGTGCAGGGCCCGCCACTTATCGTCGGACAGCACAGCCGGGAGATTCTCGCCGAGCTTGGATATTCCAAGGAGCAGATCGAGGAACTCTGCAAGGACTGCGTCCTCGCCTGGAGCGAGGCGGAAGGTCACCGCAAGATCCGCAGTCCTTGGCAGCCGGCGGCTCCAGCGGCGCCACCCGCGGCGACCAAAACGTGAGCGGCAACGAGGCTGAGGGGTCGCCGGCGCCGATCAGGCCCGATCCGGTTTTCACCGCGGATGCGGCGTTCTTCTGGGAAGGCGCGGCGCGCGGGGAACTCCTCGGTCAGCGCTGTGCCGACTGCAAGCGCTTCGCGCACCCACCGCGGCCGATGTGCCCGCATTGCCACAGTGTGCGGCGCGAGATCGTGAAACTCAGCGGCCGGGGCGCGGTGTGCAGCTGGATCACGCCCCGACATCCGCCGCCGGTCGGATTCACGGAGGCGCCGATCGTCGCGCTCATCGATCTGGAAGAGGGGATCCGGCTCGTATCCAACTTGGTTGAGGTGGCTCCCGAGTCAGTACGAGCGGGGCTTGCGGTCGAGGTGCGCTTCGCGCCGACTCGGGGCGGTCGTGCCGTTCCCGTGTTCCGACCTCGCGGGGCTGCGCGTGAGTAGGTACGCGGCGATTGCCGGCATCGGGCAGACGGAGTTTTCAAAGAACTCCGGCCGCAGCGAACTGCAGCTCGCAGCCGAGGCCGCGAAGGCCGCGCTCGATGACGCCGGACTCGATCCCGCCGACGTCGACGGCATGATCACGTTCACGCTCGACCCCAACGACGAGATCGGACTCAGCCGCTGTCTCGGTGTCAGGGATCTCGCCTACACGACCCGTATCCCCGGTGGCGGCGCCGCCTCCGTGGCGACGCTGTACCAGGCCATGGCCGCGGTGACCTCGGGGATTGCCGAGATCGTGGTCATCTGGCGGGCGATGAACGAGCGTTCGGCTTATCGCTTCGGGCAGCCGCTTGTCCCGCAAAGCGGCGGCATGGTGAACGTGGCCGGACAGGGAACGGGCTCGCTTCTTTGGTGCATGCCCTTCGGTGCGCAGACGCCTGCGAGCTGGGAGGCGCTTGCCTCGCAGCGCTACATGCAGACTTTCGGCATTACCAACCGCGATCTCGGCTACGTTTCCGTCGCCCAGCGCAAGCATGCAGCGACGAACCCGGCGGCCTGGTTCTACGGCAAACCGATCACGCTCGAAGATCATCAGCAATCGCGCTGGATCGTTGAGCCGGTCCTGCGGCTCCTCGATTGTTGTCAGGAGAGTGATGGGGGAGTGGCGCTCGTTGTGACGAGCCTCGAGCGCGCGCGTGACCTGAAGCAGCGTCCGGTGCGCATCGTGGCCGCCGCGCAGTCGATTCCCTCCGAGGTCGAGGTGATCTCGAACTACTACCACGCGGATCTCACCGTGATGCCCGAGGCGCAGGGCGTCGCACGGCGCATTTACGCGCAGTCGGGTCTGCGCCCGCAGGACATGCAGCTTGCGATGATCTACGATGCTTTTACGCCGCAGGTGCTCAGGCAGCTCGAGGCCTTCGGCTTCTGCGAGCGGGGCGAAGCGAAGGACTTCGTCAAAGGCGGCAACATTGAAGTCGGCGGGAGTCTGCCCGTCAACACCAATGGCGGGTTGATTGGCGAGGCGTATATTCACGGCATGAACAACATCACCGAGGCCGTGCGCCAGCTGCGCGGGGTGGCTGCCAATCAGGTGAAAAATCTCTCGCACGCGCTCGTTTCCTGCGGCATGGCGGGGGCGATCCTTTCAAGTCAGTGAGCGGCGCGCCCCGATGAGAATGATCAAGCCGGGCCTGCGCTTAAAGAGCGCCGTCTGTTCCACCGAGATCATGGTGCTGCGCTCGCCCGCCGCCGAGGCAGTCCTTTGCTGTGGCGGCGCGGAGATGATTGCGGCCGCGGACGCGCCGGCGTCCGGCGCGCGGCTCGATCCCGCGCACGCGCAGGGCTCGCTCATCGGCAAACGCTACGTCGATGAGGCCGATGCGCTCGAGATTCTTTGCACCAGGGGCGGGGAGGGCTCGCTCACCTTCAACGGCATTCCGCTTAGCGTCAAGCAGGCCAAGGCGCTGCCATCCTCGGACTGAGCCATGAACCTCGTGATGCTGCTCGAGATGGCAGCGGATGAGTTCGGAGAGCGCATCGCGATCACCTCGGGCGGCCAGAGCCTCAGCTTCGCGGAGTTGCGTAGCGCTGCCCGCGCCGCCGCGGAGCGTCTGAGCGCTGCCGATTGCCGCCATGCGGCGCTCCTCGACACGAACGGGTTCGCGCCGCCGCTCCTTCTTTTCGCGGCGGCCTACGCCGGTCTGCCTTACGTGCCGCTCAACTACCGCCTCGCGCGCGGCGAGCTCTCGGACCTGATCGCGCGTCTTGCGCCCGCGTGGCTCGTGAGCCGCCCCGAGCAACTCGAGCGGATTCAGCTGCCGGCGGCCATCCGCTGCCTCGAAGAGGCGGCGCTGCTTCCCTCGGGCGGCCCTGAGCCTGCCAGCCGTGAGCCCCCCGCAGATCCCCGGACGATTGCAGTTCAACTCTTCACAAGTGGTACGACCGGAAAGCCCAAGGCCGCGTTGCTGCGTCACGAGAATCTGACGTCCTACATCCTCGGGGTGGTGGAGTTTGGGGCGGCCTCCGCCGAAGAGGCGAACCTTCTCTCCGTGCCTCCGTATCACATCGCCGGGGTTTCGGCGATTCTGAGCTCGACATACGCCGGCCGCCGTCTCGTGATGCTCCCCAACTTCGACCCCGCCGAGTGGGTGCGACTCGCGCTCGCCGAGCGGATTACTCACGCTTTCCTCGTACCGACGATGCTTCTGCGGATCATGGACTACCTCGCCGAGTACCCTTCTGTGCCGCGCTTCCCAGCACTGCGTGCGATCTCATACGGCGCGGGCAAGATGCCGCTCAGCGTCATCGAGCGGGCCTTGCGGGTCTTTGCTGGCGTGGATTTCATCAACGCTTACGGTCTCACCGAGACGAGTGCAACGATTTGTCTTTTGACACCCGAGGAGCATCGCGCGGCAGCGGCCAGCAGTGCTCCGAAGGTGCGCCGGCGGCTGGGATCGGTGGGTAAGGCCCTGCCGAATGTCGAGCTCGCAGTACGCGATGCGGCGGGTCAGACGCTCGCGCCCGGGGAGTCGGGGATCATTTTCGCGCGCGGCGCGCAGGTTGCCGGGGAGTACCAGGGCACCGGGAGCCTCCTCGATGCCGCTGGTTGGTTCGCGACACAGGACCGCGGCTCGATCGATGCCGAAGGCTACGTTTTTCTCGAGGGACGGGCCGACGATGTCATCGTGCGGGGCGGCGAGAACATCTCCCCGGGGGAGATCGAGGAGACGCTGCTCGCGCATCCCGCGCTCGCCGATGCCGTGGCGATCGCAATTCCAAGCGAACAGTGGGGCGAGGCGGTCGGTGCCGCGGTCGTTCTAAAGAGCGGTGCTTCGGTGACGGTCGAGAGCCTGCAGGAGTGGGTGCGTGTGCGGCTGCGCTCATCGCGCGTGCCCGAGCGCATCGTATTTCGGGCCGAGCTGCCCTATAACGAGATGGGCAAGGTGTTACGGCGTCTGGTGCGGGTGGAATTCGAGAAAACGCCCTAGAGCGAGCGCGCGATCAGTTCCTTCATGATCTCATTCGTCCCGCCGTAGATGCGCGTCACGCGTGCATCGGCATAGAGGCGTGCGATCAGGTACTCGTTCATGTAGCCATAGCCCCCGTGCAGCTGCAGGCACTCATCGAGCACCCGCTGCTGCATATCGGTCGCCCACCATTTCGCCATGGACGCCGTGGCCGCATCGAGCCGGCCCGCGATCACCTCCTCGATGCAGCGGTCGATGAAGACGCGCGTGACGCGCGCGATGGTCGCAGCCTCGGCCAGCCGGAAGCGGCTGTTCTGGAACTCAAAGATCGCCTGCCCGAATGCAGTGCGTCCCTTCACATAGCCGAGCGTGACATCGAGAGCGCCTTCGATGGCAGCGAGGGCTTGCACGGCGACGATGAGGCGCTCGTAGGGAAGATCGCTCATGAGCTGCGCGAAGCCCTGACCTTCCTGGCCGCCGAGGAGTCGATCGCACGGAATGCGCACCTCCTCGAAGAAGAGCTCGTTCGTGTCCTGCGCCTGCTGACCGATCTTTTCGAGGAAGCGCCCCACGCGGTAGCCCTTCAGTCCCTGCGTCTCGACGATGAGGATCGATGTGCCTTTCGCCCCAAGCGCCGGATCCGTCTTCACGACGAGCAGCACGAGCCCGGCAAGGAAGCCATTGGTGATGAAGATCTTCGAGCCATCGACGATGTACTCATCACCCGAGCGCGTGGCGTGCGTGCGGATCGCCTGGAGGTCTGAGCCGGT
>Ga0187777_10001108_pt1 | contig 17501 bp, 14 predicted proteins | sample 1015_Q2_SP5_10_M_FD_132416 | JGI IMG/M metagenome (GOLD analysis project Ga0187777, IMG submission 132416) | Tropical peat soil microbial communities from peatlands in Department of Meta, Colombia - 1015_Q2_SP5_10_MG | ecosystem: Environmental > Terrestrial > Soil > Wetlands > Peat | place... | reverse complement strand
GTGATCAGAATGGCAGAGAGCGAACGCGCGTCCTCTCCAACTGCCTTCATGCGTTTGAATGTTTCGCGACAGGAGATTCCCGCATCCACCAGGATGCGCGTGGAAGAGCTTTCGACAATGGCAGAGTTTCCCCGGCTGCCGCTTGCCAGCACGGAGACAGAGACACCCATGGGCGAAGCATACTCGCAGACATTGTGGAAACGCGATAACTTTCTGGATATCCGAGACCTTGGTGCGGAATTCAGGACGGGTTCTGAGTGAGAACGCCTAATAACAGCAATTGTGGGAATGTTTACTACCGCAGCTTTCGGCGTTGGCTTGTTTCAGGACGGGAAGGAATTGAGAGCGTGGCCGTCGGGTTTGCCCCCCACGGTTGGCAACCTCCAGCAGGCGCAAAAAAACAAGGTGCCTGAAAAGCCTTGACCAGAGCCACCTAAACCGCTAAGGTGCTTCACGGCGCACGTTCTCACGATTAGCATTTGTCGCGTCAAAACTCGGTTGTAATACAATTCGCGATCTCACGCGTTATATATCAAAAAATAAAGTCAATTTTCGAAGTGAGAAGTGTAGGAGAAAGCTATGAAAGCCCCCGCGCCCTCACGCTGCTCGACCTCTTGCGTTCGGAATGACTCCCGTTTTCAACCTGTCCGTCAATCTCTTCGTGTCGCGCTAACGCTGATCATTGGCGTTCAGTTGTGCAGTGTGCCTGGAGTCAGTGCGCCTGAAGTCAGTGTCGAATACTCGGAGTTGAACACCCTCGTAACCACTCGGGATGTCGAGGATCTGCCTTTAAACGGCCGTAACTTTGGAAACCTCGCGGCCCTCGAGCCTGGCACAACCTCCTATGCGCTCGGAAACAACGATTCCGCGTTATTCAACCTCGACAGTGTGACGGGCGAGAGTTCAGCCAACCCAATACCTCTTCAAATCGGTGATATCGACCCGATCGATACTGGAAGCACAGTGCTAGCTCTATATGGGATCGCCGGAAACGGAAGCGGAGGAGTCGAAGTCGCAATGAAGTCTGGCACGAACAGCTTCCACGGCAGCTTTGGGGAACCCCTGCTGAAAGATAAGATGTTCTTTTTTGACGGAGCATCCTGGAACCTAATCGCTTCCTCGAACATGATTGCGCCGGGCAGCAGCAAGCCGTACGGCTTTCAGATGAGACCGTCAGCCATCAGCAGCAAGTTTGCCGTCTTTTCAGCGGGGGGCAATGGCTACGATACCAGGCAAAACGGGCAGACAACGCTGTATCTCTCACAGCTCGGACCCACCCCCAATGTTAGGCGTCTGGTGGGAGTCGATGACCCTTTGGCCGGCGGGACGGTTTACAGTATCGGACCGGTGAAGATCAACACTCAAGACGAGATCCTTGTCAAGACCGACATCTTCCGCAACGGCGCAATCAACAAAGGATATCTGCTGTATACAGGACCCTCGCTCCAATTTAGCCTCATCAACGGCGATACCAACCCGTTGGGCGGAACCTTTCAAAATATTGGGAAAGCTCTTCTGAACAACTTCGGCTCGCTTGCATTCGAAGCGAATCACACGATTTACATCCGGACGGGAAGCGGAACCTTCATCCAAGGACCTAGCACTTTCACTGTCCCGGACCCAAGCGGCGCAACCAAGTCATTCGCGATCGCGAACGGAGACTTTTTGCTGGATACCTTCTTTGATGATGCAAGCTACTTCTTTAACACGCCGCTCACAGGCAGTGGGGCGTTTTCCAATTTTGGGGAATTCAAGCGATATCCCGGCACAATCCCCCTCAATAAGCTCATGTTCTGGCAAGGTGAACCGGCGGGTTTTGCGGACAAGACTCTCTCGAATCGGACCTTCGGAATTTCCTACGACCCCGTAGGAGAATTCACCATAGGGTTCAAACACCCTGAAGGCGGAAGCAGTGTATATGTACAGTCTGGGGACAATCCGCCGTCGCGTTTGGTCTCTGACGGACAATCGTCAGGTTTTTCCTACGGTGGCACAATCAGCCTGGCGAACCTCCGTAAAACTTTCACATTGGTCAATGGATTCAGATATTTCGATGTCGATATACTCGGCGGACGCGCTTCTCACGCTCTGATCCAGGCCAACCCCCTGGCAAGCAATGTTCTTAAATCTGTCGTCAGCAATGTCTACCCATTACCCACTGGTGCCCGCTATGAATTTGGTCGCGAGATCATTCTGAACGATCATTATTACGGTTTTCACGCATTTCGCAATGGCGGACAAGACAATGTGTACCTGGGGAACCGCCGGTCCGGCATAATCAAGAGAATCATTGGCGACTACGACTACATTCCGCAGCTTTCCGGCTACGTGCGCTCGGTCTCCTCATTCTCGATCAACGCCCATGGAAATTACGTCTTAAGCGCGGATATCATCAACGGCCAACCGGATTATCAGGCAATTCTAGGAGGCTCCTTCCACAGGCGGTTTTCGGTGATCGCAAATACGGGTGGTGGCTCGCCTGTTTCGGGAACTACCTGGACCTCGTTTCATGGAAGTTGCTCGGAACTCAACTACAAGAATCAATTCACGTTCAAGGCAGGCCTGAGCGATCGGCGCGCCGGACTGTTCTCCTATAATCCTGGCCCCATACCGAGTATCTCGACGATTGTGACCACGGGACAAACTGTCGGAAGCCGAATCATCGCACGGCTCGGGTTCCACAAGATCAACGCAGTCGGGAACATCTTATTCGAAGCTAAATTCCAGGCGAACCCAACCTCGTCAACAACGGCCGGAAATGCACTTTTCTTGCGTGATCCACTGGGCATCCACCTAGTGATTGGCACAGACAGTACCGTCAGCAGTGGAACGGTGCTCAACGTGCTCGGCGCGCCGAGCTTTAACGACAGCAATGAGACTACCGCGATGGTCAGTGTGAAGAATGCCAGTAGTACCACGGGCGCGATCATTCGTAGTTGGGGGGGCATCTCAACGGTCATCGCTCAAGACTCTGGTTCCACGCCCGGCGGCGGAGTTCTCAATCTCGGGCGCCTCGACGTCGCCGGAATCTACCGTCCGACATCATCCACGAAACTTGATAATTTGTGGAACATGGCGTTCAACTCAAACCTGACCGGCGGTAGCATAAATAGTGCGTACTTCTTTATGCCCAACGGCGGTTCGTTACAACTTAGCGCCAGCGCGGGGCAAACATTACCTAGTGGCGGTCTATTGGGAACAATTCCGACCAGTTCTGGCGAAGACCCGTTCTTTGCGCTCGCAAACGGCAGGTTCGTCATCGTGAATCATGAAATGTCGATCGATGGTGGGCTCCAGAATGGCGCCTTCGATCTGATTTCCGACGGCACAATCCGCTCGATACTTCAGATCGGCGACAGGATTCACAGAACAGAAGGCGCGACAGTTTTCGACATCAGCACACCAGTAATGGATGACTTCGGTAACGCGATGTTCCAGGTGGGTCTTACCGGCGGCACCGCACAGCGGGCGATAGTCGTCAGCCCTCGGTTCCGTTTCTGAGTTTGCACATAACAGAGGCTGTGGCCCCTTTGCGCCCGACGCCATTGCTCGTGATCATTGTTTAACATCTTGCTTCGACAATTACGACGACCGCTCCGGAGGAGGACTTAAAACCAGAGAGAATCACGGCAACGAACCGATTTTGGACAAACTCGGTTTCAAATAGCGCTTTCTCGCTCATCACCGTCGCAAAATCTCTATTACACCCACTGGCCCCCGCCAACCCGACTACTGTTTCAGAATCTCATTCAATCCACGCCGGAAAAACGACCCGCCGTAAGCTCCGGCGATGCCGGTAAGAAAGCCAAGAAACGATTCGTAAATTTGTGCTGCATAGGGCTTCTCGGTAAGAAACAAGTACGCCAGCAGTTGAACCACAGGAACGAACACCGCAATCGTAATCGTCCATCGCCACGGCCTTTGCGGCCGGAAACCTCCCAGCAACATGGCAGAGGCCAGGACAAAGAGGGCGGTCAGCAGCAGGTCACCGATTCTTACGTCCAGAATGCCGGCACAGATGCCGAGAATGGCGCCTATCAAGTAAATGGGCGAATCACTGCCTGAGGACCCGGCGGCTCGCCCTGGAACGGAGTCGCTCATGCGGCTAATACTTGTAGAACCCTCTTCCGCTTTTTCTGCCCAACCAGCCAGCATCCACCATTTTGATCAGAAGCGGACAGGGCCGATATTTAGGATCTCCCAACCCATTGTGCAGTACGCGCATGATATCCAGGCAAACATCGAGACCAATAAAATCCGCCAGCGTGAGCGGGCCCATAGGATGCGCCATTCCGAGCTTAAAAACCTCATCCACCGCTTCTGCCGTGGCAACGCCTTCCATCACCGCGTACATGGCTTCATTCAGCAGCGGCATCAGCACCCGGTTGGAAACAAAACCAGGCGCGTCGTTAACCTCGACCGGCGTTTTCTCAAGCTTGATTGCCAAATCACGCACCGCTCGAAAAGTCTCATCCGTGGTTGCCAAGCCACGAATTACTTCCACCAGTTTCATCACCGGGACGGGATTGAAGAAATGCATCCCGATCACTTTCTCCGGTCGTTTTGTCAGGGCAGCCAGTTTCGTGATCGAAATGGATGAAGTATTCGAAGCAAGTATGACTTCCGGCCGGCAAATGTGGTCAAGATCGCGAAAAATCTGGGACTTGATTTCAAGCTGTTCGGTGGCTGCTTCTATGACGAAGTCGCAGCCTTTCAGTTTCACGCGGTCCACCGACGTTTCGATTTGGTCCAAGGCAGCAGACTTGCCTGCGACGGTAATCTTGTTCTTTGCCACTTCACGATCGAGGTTCTTGCTGATTGTCTCCAACGCGCGATCGAGGAAGCGTTGTTCCACATCACAGAGCAGAACCCGGTGGCCGGTGCGAGCAAAAACATGGGCAATGCCATTGCCCATCGTGCCGGCGCCAACCACGCCGACGGTCTCAATTTTCATGAGGGGATCTCCGCCAGAAAACTTCAAAGTCTATCACTTGGCCGGAGTTGTCCGGAAAAACAGGAGTCAGGAGCTAGTAGGCAGGAGTCAGCAATAGCTGAAGAGCCTTCGTTGGTCGGTGAAACAAACCACAGGAATCTGAGCGCTCGGAGAAGCGCAGGCCGGAAACTGTTCTTAAATGCTGACTACTGACTACAAGGTACTAGCTACTGACTCCTGACTCCTGACTACTGACTACTGACTACTGACTACTGACTCCCGCCTACTGACTATTTTTTATTCTCTATCCAGACTTTCCTCGATGGCTACTTTGCCGTTCTTCTCGACGGTGATCACCTTTTGAAGGCTCTTGAAGCCTGACATCGTGATATCGACGACATAGTTGCCAGGATTCAAATAGAACACGACCGGTGACGCTTTATCCACGACGCGCCCGTTGACTGCGATCTGCGCGCCTTTGGGCTGAGTCTTGATGCTGACCGTCCCCATGCCGGCAGTTTCGGAGCCACCAAACACTTTCTTGAATTTGCCCCCGATCTTGATTTCATCGGTAACGCCCAGTGGTCGCAGTGCGGGCGTTAACTGCAGAGTTTGCCCGATCTGGGCGTTCGCTGTCGTGGTCTCATCAAGATAGCCTTGCTTCTTGAAGGTGAATGTATGACTGCCAGGCTTGTCGATAGACATCTGCACTGGGGTGGTTCGCCCGGTGTCGCGGCCGTCGATCCATACCATAGCGCCCGCGGGATCGCTGGTGATAGCCACGATAGCCGTTGTTGGTGCGAGTTGCACGCTGATCACGGACTTGCTACCTGAAGCGACATCCATGGCGCGCGTCTCAGTTGTATATCCAACTTTGCTGATGACGATCGTATGATGGCCGGGCAGTAAATCTGCAACATTGAACGGTGTCGGAGAAGTCAGCTTTTTGCCGTCAATCGTGATCTGTGCCCCTTGCGGGGTCGAATCGATGCTAAGTTGTCCCGCGACTATGCCCGGCGAAGCCGGCTTCGCAGTGCGTGTTGGCTTCTTCAAACGGGCGTGTTTGTTTCCCGCTGATCTCGGCGACGGCGCTTCCTGAACTGGCTCGGGTTGGATCTCCTGTGGTACGTTCACCGCAGGTGCCGTCGTTACCGGTTGCTCTGGCTGGCTGACAGGCGCCTGTGCGATGGGCGCAGCGGGCGCTGGCGCAGGCTTCGCCGCCTCAGTAGTTGCCCGCACAGGCGCGCTGTCATCGTCCGATTCACCAGAGTGAATGTGATATGCAATCCCTGCAACAACCAGCAAAATGATGGCCGCGGCTGCCGCAATCGAATAGATAAAGAACTGAGGCGGTGTCTGCTTGATCTCGCCCACCGCTTTTTTTGCCACCTCGCCCGGCCGTACTTTTGGTTTCTCGAGCGCAGCCTTATCGAACACAACTGCTTTCATTCCACCGTCGGGTTCTGGCTGCTCCTCCGAGACCGGCGCCGGGCTTGCTATGTGGATCTCCTTCAATGGAGGCAACTCGTTTATATCGGAAAAGCTGGGCCCATGACTTCCCGGCTGATTGTTCTCATCCATCATCGGATCAACCGCGATGTGTGGAGTCTCAGTTTGCGGCGCGGCGGCCGCTGCGGACAGGCTGGCTGCAGGGGAAGCCGCGACATCCGTGGTGGCTGGTTTTGGTATCGTCGTGCGCACAGTAACGGGCTGCGTCGAACTTCCACCCACGCTGGCGCTTGCTGCCCTGGCACGTGGCGCCGGAGATGCCGGTGCTGCTTTCGCAGGGGCATTTGCAGCCGGTTTCGGCGCCGCTGCTTTGGCGGGGTTTTCTTTACATTTCTCTAAATCGTTGACCAAGTCTTGTCCGCTTTGATAACGCTCCTCCGGTGCCTTCGCGATGGCTTTCATGATCACCGCACTGAGGCCAGGGTGAACCTTGCGATTAACCTGATCAGGGGCGACCGGAGTGGCTTCCAAAATGGCTTGCCGTACCTGGTCTGCGTCTTCGCCCACGAACGCCTTACGTTCGGTGACCATCTCGTAAAGAATGGCACCCAGGCTGAACAGGTTTGAGCGGCCATCCACCGGATCTCCCTTCAACTGTTCGGGAGCCATGTAGTGCAGAACCTCCGAGGACTTGCCGGTTGCCTGCGACGCGTACAATCCTGTGCTGGAGACGCCAAATCCGAGAACTTTGACGATGCCATCCCACTGCACCATGATTTTCGCGGGCTCTAAGGCACAGTGGAAAATCTTCCGCGTGTGAGCGTGATCCAGCCCTTGGCAGCTCTGGCGGGCAATATCCTGCAAGTCCCAGATCGAAAAGCCTTCTTTACGCGCCAGCATAGTGCCCACACTGTTGCCCTGGACGTATTCCATGGAGGCGCAGAGATCGTTATCGATTTCTCCCGCGCCATACAGGAGCGCAATATTGTGACTGTTAAGGATTTTGCTGGCCTCGGCCTCTTCGAGAATGCTCTTCACGAGCACGGAAGCCTGCTCCCCCAGAGGCGCCAGGCGAATCACTTTCAGGGCTACAGTTTGCTTGCTTTCGGTGTCGGTGGCTTTGTAAACCGAGGTGGCGTCACCGTGTGTAATTTCGCTGACAATTTCGAAACGCCCGATGTTATTCGACATTGCTCCTACCCCTCGCACAGGCGAAGAAAGGCCTGCCGATTTGGCGGGATTCCAGAGGGAGGAACGATAGTTAGAATAGCCCGACTCGGTTCACCGCGGGAGTTACGAAAGTCATTTCACTCCTAGGCAACTTGCTCCGGTTCGGCGGGTTCTGGAGACTCCGCCGGAATAACCACAAGAAACCGTAACCTCCCGGTTTGCACTTCGTTAATAGAAGAAAGGATGGAATGAAATGACACTTGTCCTGGCAAGAATGACATTTGTCACCGTAATCACCTGACGATCTCCACTAGTTAACACGTTGCAGGTCAAGGATTATGTCAGTTGGGAATGGTTGTGGCGACGGGTTCCATCAGCTATCCTTAGATGTAGCTGTGAGCCCCGCCGAGCTGGATTGGTTTTCTCCCGGAGTTCGATATGACTCTCACGCGGTTTGTCCGAAAGAATGCGTTTCGCAACAAGCGCCGTAGCCTGTTGACGCTGCTCAGCATCAGCTTTTCGCTCTTGTTGTTGACCGTGATGATGACCATCTGGCGTGCTTTCTACATGTCGGATGGCACCGCGGAGTCAGCACAGCGGCTGATTGTGCGCCACAAGGTTTCGCTGGCTCAGTTTCTACCCATCTCCTACCGGGAAAAGATCCGCACGATTCCCGGGGTTAAGAACGTAGTCAATGAAACCTGGTTTGGTGGCCAATACATCGACGATAAGCCCGAGCACTTCTTTGCGCAATTTGGCACCGATCCTAATGAAATTTTTGAGGTGCTGAGGGATTTTCACATCTCACCGGATCAGCTAGAGGCCTGGAAGAAAGATCGGGCTGGTTGCGTCGCCGATGCGGAACTCGCGAAAAAATTCGGATGGAAGATCGGTGACCGCATTCATATCAAAGGAACAATTTTTCCGCTGGATCTCGAACTCACGATTCGCGGAATGTTCACTACGGCTCAGCCTACCGAGACACTCTACTTCAATAACACCTATATCGATGAGGGCTGGCCGAAGGTGAAAGGCTTTGTCGGATTTTATGGCGTGCTGGCGGATTCCCCGCAGAGCGTGCCCGAAATTGCCAAAGCTATTGATGCGCGATTTCGCAACTCCGACCGACCCACAAAATCCGAGAGCGAAAAGGCATTCAATCTCGATTGGATTGCCATGCTTGGCAATGTGAAGGGTTTCATTTTGAGCATTTGTGCCGCGGTGGTGTTTGCGACCCTTTTGGTTTCTGCTAACACAATGGCGATGTCGATTCGTGAACGTACTCGTGAAGTAGCTCTTTTGAAGACTTTGGGATTTACACGTGGCACCGTTCTGGCGCTGTTCATGGGCGAATCCGTAAGTCTGGCAGCTTTTGGCGGATTGCTGGGTGCGCTTGCCGCCTCCGGATTGGTATACGTGATGGCCCGTTCGCCTCAGATGGGCCTCTTCCTCACGGGAGTCAGCTTCAGCTTACCCATGGTTTTGGTCGCAGTGTTTGTGGGAGCGACCGTGGGTCTGGTGAGTTCATTTGTGCCCGCGTTCAATGCATCTCGCCGCAACATCGTCGAGGGATTGCGGCACATCGGATAGGCGAGAAATTATGGCAGTTCCTCTTAATTACAACGTCCGCAATCTGAAGTTGCGCAAGAGTGCCACGATCATGACGGCGCTGGGAATCGCCCTGACCGTCACCACGGCCATTTTTATCTTGGCTTTGCTGGCGGGCTTGAATGCCGCCTTCAAAGGCAGTGGCAATCCACTCAACGTGTTGGTCTTGCGGAAAGGATCCACTGCGGAACTGGCGGCCGGCGGAGTAGATTCGGACGCGCTGCCGATCATGAAAGATCTGCCAGGCGTTGCCCACAATGCCAACGGGCAAGCACTGGTCTCAGGCGAGGACTTGCTCGTCGTTGTGCTGCCCAGAAACGACGGTACCGGCGACACCAACGTCACCGTCCGATATTTGTCGCCCACCGGTATCGAGATGCGGTCAGAAGTGAAACTTGTGGCTGGACGCTGGTTCACTCCGGGGCAGCACGAAATCGCAGTGAGCCAATCGATTCACAAGCGCTTCGCTCAAGCCAATATCGGCGATAGCATGTGGATCGGCAAGGGACCTTGGACAATCGTAGGCATTTTCGATGCTGGCGGTACCGCCCATGACTCCGAGATCTGGGGCGATATCAATCAGCTTGCCTCTGATTTCGACCGCACCAGCTATAACTCGGTGCTGCTTCGCGCCACGGATCCGGTCGCGGCCGATGCATTGAAGAACCGGGTGAGTGATGATCAAAGACTAAAGCTCAGCGGAATGTTGGAAACCGATTATTGGGCGAAACAGACCAGTTCCGGCAATCCCATTAAGTTCGTGGGCATGATCGTAGCCATCATCATGGGAATCGGTTCCTGCTTTGCCGCGATGAATACGATGTACGCAGCGGTCGCCTATCGTTCGCGGGAGATAGCCACGTTGCGCGTGATCGGATTTTCCCGACCCAGCATTCTGACATCATTTGTTTTCGAATCGGTGATGCTTTCGTTACTAGGGGCATTGCTGGGCATCGTTCTGATGTTGCCGTTTAACGGTATGACTACCGGCACCAACAATCCCGTCACATTCAGTGAAGCCGTGTTCAGTTTGCGCATGACGCCGGGGGTGGTGACCACGGCTGTGATATTTGCGATAGTGATGGGGTTGTTCGGAGGAATTGCTCCCGCGTGGCACGCTGCGCAGCGCGAGATATTAGCTTCATTGAGAGATTAGATTCCTTATGCCGCTGGACACCAAACATGCAGATTTGCAGGGACTACGAATCGACCGTTCATCTTCGACCGGAGATGGCGCCCCCTGGGCGCGCAGGTACATCATTATCGGAATCGCGGTCGTTGCGCTGCTCAGTGCGGCGACTTTGGCGTATCGGCTGTTGTCACCCAATGTTCCGGAAGTCGATGTAGTCCGTGCCCAGGCTGAGAATACGGCCGATGTCGGCGGCGTGGTTCTGACCGCAAGCGGCTATATCGTGCCGCATCACAAGATCAATGTGAATTCCAAGGTGACTGGGCGCGTAGCCTGGATCGGCGTCGAAAAGGGCGACAAGGTCAAGCAAGGCCAAGTCTTGGTGCGTCTCGAGGATGAGGAATTCCGTGCCCAGTATGAACAAGCCAAAGGCGCAGCTGAGAATGCTCGAGCATATTTTGAGGAATTGCAGCACGGATCTCGCCCTGAGGAGATCGACCAGGCGCAGCACAACCTTGACGAGGCGCGCGCCACGCTTGCTAATGACAAGCTAACTCTCGATCGGGATCGCGAGTTGTGGTCACAAGGTGTCGTTTCGCGGCAAGCCTTCGACGATGCCAGCGCGAAATTCGAAGCCGACCAGCAAAGGGTGCAATCGCTGGAAAAAGCACATCGCCTGGCAAAGATCGGCCCTCGGGAAGAGGAGATTACCCGGGCCAAGGGTGCTTTGTTGCAGGCTGAAGGCCAGGAAGCCTATGCCAAATCCTGGCTGGACGCAACCGTGATTCGAGCGCCGGTAAGCGGCACCATCCTCGAACGGACGGCGGAGAAAGGCGAGTTGGTGACCGCACAGTTCGCCAGTGGAGCTGAAGGTGGTCCACAAGGCCAAGTCGTAGCCCTTGCTGATCTCAACGACATTCAGGTCGAACTCGACATTGCGCAAGACGATTTCGCCAAGCTCAGTCCCAAACAGAAGGGCATCGTCACAGTCGATGCATATCCGGATCGCAAGTATCAGGGCGAAATTCACGAGATTTCGCCGGAAGCGAACCGCCAGAAAGCAACCGTGCAGGTAAAGGTGCAAATTCTCAATCCCGACGAGTATCTACGTCCGGAGATGAATGCCACCGTAAAGTTTCTGGCCGACAATTCAAAAGCGGCTAGTCCACAGGACTCGGGAATTTCAGTCCCAACGTCAGCAATTCACGACGAGAACGGCAAGAAGGTCGTTTTCCTTGCCTTTAATGGCAAGACTCTGGAGCGTGAGGTTCAGATCATTTCACAGAGCAGCAGCGGTTTTACCGTGAGGGGATTGAACGGAGGCGAGAACCTTATCACCGGCGCTCCCTCTACTTTGAAAAATGGCGACAGAATCAAGATTAAGGGGCAATCATGAGCACTGCCACACTTGCAAATACGGCTACCCAGACCAAAGTCGTTCAGGTGCAGAACGTCAGCAAAATCTTCAAGCGCGATGCCTTCGAGGTGAAAGCGCTGGATGACGTATCTATTGAGATTGCGGCGGGTGAATTCCTGGCGCTCATGGGACCGTCAGGATCGGGCAAGACGACGCTCCTGAACATGATTGCCGCCATTGATCAGCCCACGTCCGGAGAACTCCGTGTTTTGGGCGAAAACATTTTTCGTCTCAGTGATCGACAAAGTGCACGCTGGCGCAACGAGCATATTGGCTATGTCTTTCAGACATTTAATCTGATTCCAGTTCTGACCGCCTTCGAAAACGTGGAGCTTCCCCTGTTGTTGACCAAACTTAACGCGCAACAGAGACGCGATCACGTGATGACGGCTTTGAAACTGGTCGGCTTGGAAGAACGGGCGCAGCATCTTCCAAAACAGCTCTCCGGTGGCCAGGAACAGCGAGTGGCAATCGCGCGGGCCATTGTGAGCGATCCAACGCTGTTGCTGGCAGACGAGCCGACCGGCGATCTCGACAGCCATTCAGCCACAGAAATTCTGGAAATTTTGAAGAGGTTAAACGAGGATTTTCAGAAGACGATTGTTATGGTCACCCATGACCCGCATGCTGCCTCCTATGCTCACGTTACAAGGCATCTGGAAAAGGGAATGCTTCTTCCGGCCTAGCCGGCGCCGTCATCCGATTTGAGTCGAATACAGCGCTCTAGGCTTGGGCATCGTGGATGACTTGAGTCTGCTCTGAAAGCAACTCTGGCTCAGACACCCACTTCCAGGCACGGCGTCCATTTGGACGGGACACACTCTGTGCTTCCCCATACTCCACCAGCCGGTTGAGCACCGTAGTTACTGAGGCCAATGGATCCTTATGCCGCAGCAGGACCGCCGGCATGCGCTGCTGAATTCTGTCGCAGACCTCGCGTACGCTGAGCGGGGCTTCTGCTTCCATTAACACCAGTCGACAAGCCTTTGTGAAGCCGGGCTGTCGACCTACTGTTTTGCGGTCCACCAACTCCATCAAGTCCTCGCCCAAGATCTCGTCCCCGAACAGATTGGCCAACCCGGAGATGGTCTGTTTCAAGGTGCCGATGCGTTTCATGATCTCGGCCCGTTGCCTCATGAGCTGCCGCAGTTCCTCATGTGCAGTCTTGACTACCTCATGCACGTGAGGGTCGCTGTTCTTGAGAAAACTAGTGCCTGTGCCATTACTTCCATTCTGTGCCTCATGCATAACTCTCTCCCGACTCTCCGCTGCCTTGCCAATTGCCCCCATGCATCGGATACGCAAGCGTGCCTTTCAAGGTTCCGTCAGTGTCGACGAGTTGCAAAAACGAGAAATTCATGTCCGATTTTGGGACAAAAGGCAGTGTTTGCACCACAAAAGCGTATTGGTCAGTTAGACGCAAAAACACAATAAAAGGTGAGGAGATTTCACAAACTTGCTACGGTAAATTTGGCTGTTTAACGGGGTGGTACCAAGTTATGAACTCATTTGTGCGCGTTCCAACTAAGATTGATAGGACAGATTCCGGTGAGGCGATTGTTTACAATCGCAGGATGGAAGGCATTCGCGGGGTGTGCCGGTGAGGCTATCGCAAATTCTGAGCTTTCCGAATCAGCTCACGCTAATGCGAATGATTTTCCTGCCCTTCATAATCATTAAACTTGTGGAAGGACATTATCGAGCAGCCTTGATCTTATTCGTGTTGGCAGGCCTCAGCGACGGTCTCGACGGGCTGTTGGCGCGGACGCTCAAACAACAAACCATCCTTGGCCAGTATCTCGATCCGATTGCTGACAAGCTGCTGCTCAGCACGGTTTTCCTGGTGCTTTCCATCCTGCACAAGATCCCGTGGAAGTTTACGGTGCTGGTCTTCAGCCGGGACATCGCCATGCTCGTGGTCAGCGCGGTGCTCTACGCGATTGCTGGCTTGCGCGACTTTAGACCGAGCATCTTCGGGAAAGCCAACACGTTTGCTCAGGTCGCAGCCGTGTTTTTTGTGCTGCTACTCCAACTTCAGCCGAGCAGATGGATCGCGATTACGCGGACCACCTGCTTGCGCGCAGTGTTTGCCTTCACCATAATTTCATGGCTTCACTACACCTTCATCGTGGGACACCGCCTGCGTGCAATCCCTCACGGTTCATCCCATCTTTCGTCAACAAACGTCTAGGAGGTCAGGCCTGCCACACGCCGCAGCGTGGGCGAGAAATGGAATCACGACGGTTGCGGCATGTGGCACCAGGAAACAGCTACTTCATCTCGCAGGTTGTTTGGGCTGAGTCAACAATGACGCCTCTTGCAGCACACACCTGCTCGTTCCACTGCTTTTTCAAGTCCGCTGGTCCCGGAACTGTAGCTGGTTTGTGTGCCACCTCTCTTGCATTGACCGCTCCCTTGGGCTGCGGAATCAGCACAGCGAAGCTGTCGACGGTGGTTACGATCAGGTTAACGGCAGCTGTGACCCTGGCGGAAAGAGTTGGATCGCTCACGTGTACCGCCTGCAACAGTGCTGGCAAATTCTGGCTGAGATCGGCTACTGCATTCTGGATTTTTTGAATTACCGAGGTGCTCGGGTTCGCTTGGTATTCATTGTAGAGAGTTTGCAGCAACTGCAGGTCTCGGCCTGCCTGATTTGAGATGCTCTGAATTGCCGCTGCGTCGGTTGAACTCAGCTGTTGGCCGGACTGCAAAGTGGTCACGAGACTGCCTATATTCAATGCCATTTGAGCTAGAACAGGGAGGTCGGCCAGAGCGACTTTGATCCATTGCGCCGTACAACCTGTTGCCATCAGCGATAGGCAGAGCAGCATCATAAAGACTGTTTTCGATCTAGAATTACGTGTCATCGGGTTTCTCCTTTTATGTGAATTGAGGTTGGTGTCGCGAATGCAATCTCTGGACGAATACCTGCGCGAAGCTGAACAAGCTCACGGACATCTGTGCGCCGGCCAGGTGCTCGGCGTGCGTCTTGCCATGCTCGGTTTGGCGAAGTTGGGCATCGAAGATCCTCGTGGCACGGACCGGAAGCGCCTGGTCACGTTCGTGGAGATCGATCGTTGCGCGACTGACGCAGTCGCCGTTGTAACCGGCTGCCGCTTAGGCAAGCGCGCGTTGAAGTTCCGCGATTGGGGAAAAGTGGCTGCAACTTTCGTCGATGTCAGCACCGGCAAAGGCGTTCGGATCGCGGCTAAAGAATCATCGAAAGCCTTGGCCCGCCAGCTGCATCCCGAAATCAGTGACAAAAATAGCCAGCAAATGCTGGCTTATCGTGAAATCTCGGATGAGGATCTATTCACTATTCAGTGGGTCAAGGTGGAACTCCCTCCCGAGGAATTTCCCGGTTTCAAAGGTGAAAGAATTGTTTGCGATGTTTGTGGCGAAGGAATTAACTTTCGCCGTGAACTCCGGCGCGACGGCAAAGTACTTTGCCGCAGCTGCGCCGGCGAGCGATATTACGAGCCGCTGTAAGGCCTTGTGAAGACGGGCGCCCTCGCCCGTCCGGCCGAGCGAAGCTCGGCAGATCATCCTGCGGACTGCTCGTACGCGTGTGCTATCCGAAGGATCGTCTCCTCATCGAAGTGCTTCCCCAGAATCTGCAACCCAATCGGCAGTTTTTCTTTTGTCTCCCCGCAGGGGATCGAAATGCCTGGAATGCCAGCCAGATCAGCTGTCACCGTGTAGATGTCTGCCAGATACATTGCTAAAGGGTCATCTACCTTCTCTCCAAGCTTAAATGCAGCAGTCGGACTGGTCGGTGTAACGATTGCATCTACCTTCTTGAAAGCTTCGCGAAAATCCTGCGCAATGAGTGCGCGAACTTTTTGTGCTTTCAGATAATAAGCGTCATAATAGCCCGCGCTGAGCGCGTAGGTTCCAAGCATAATTCGGCGTTTCACTTCGGTGCCGAATCCCTGCTCGCGAGTCGATCGATACATTTCTGAAAGGGAGCGCTTAGCTTTCGCACGAAAACCATAACGAACGCCGTCGTAGCGAGCCAAATTTGATGAAGCCTCCGCAGTCGCTACGATGTAGTACGTCGGAATCGCATACTGTGTGTGAGGCAGAGACACAGTGACAATCTCGCACCCGAGTTGCGCGAGCTCTTGAATTGCAGATTCCACTGCGGCTCGAACCTCGCCATCCAAACCATCTCCGAAATACTCTTTGGCGATTCCAATCTTGAGGCCGCAAATTGGCCTTTCCAGTTCAGCGACATAATCCGGAACGGGTAGATCGGAGGAAGTTGCATCCATCGGATCGCGGCCTGCAATCGTGCGCAGCACGATCGCGGCGTCCTTTACGGTTTTCGTCAAGGGTCCGATGTGGTCGAGCGAGGAAGCGAACGCAATGAGACCGTAACGCGAGACCCGTCCATAGGTTGGCATAAGCCCAACCACTCCGCAGAACGACGCGGGCTGCCGAATGGAACCACCCGTATCCGACCCAAGCGCCGCTACCGCCATATCCGCTGCCACGGCTGCGGCTGAGCCCCCAGAAGACCCGCCAGGAACGCGGGTCAGATCGCGGGGATTGTGAACCGGACGCCACGCCGAATTTTCGTTCGAGGATCCCATGGCAAATTCATCGCAGTTCGTCTTTCCGAGCACAACGGCACCGGCTGCCTCTAACCGTGCCACGACCGTGCAGTCGTACGGTGGAACATAGTCGCCGAGAATCTTCGATCCAGCGGTGGTGCGCACCCCGCATGTGACCATCACATCCTTAATAGCGACCGGCACGCCAGCTAACACGGGAACTTTTTCGCCACTGTCAACCAGAGCGTCAATCTCGGCAGCCTTTGCTAGGGCGTGATCTTTCGAGAGCGTCAGATATGCGCCAATCTTAGGATCACCACTCTCGATCTTCCCGTAGTACCGTTCCGCCAAGGCGACGGCCGTCGTGCTCCGCTCCTTTACAGCTAGACGAGCTGCGTCGATCGTGAGGGAGCTAAGATCCATGAATCAGTTTCAGTTACTCGTGTCAGAACGTAGCAGTTAGTCAATGAGCGGAGTTGTCATTCCGAGGAGAGGAGGCACCAGGATTGTGCTTTGGAAAATACGGATTCCCGATTCCTCATCCCTGAAAGGGCTCGGACTGACAAATCGCCATCATTCTCTTTCAATCACCTTTGGTACGCGGAAAAAGGCTCCATCTGTTTCGGGAGCATTGGTCAGAGCAATTTCTCGCGGAAGGGATTTTCGCAGGCCCTCCACAACATCATCCCGGCTGGCGTAAGCAAAAGGCTCTACGCCTGCGCCATGTGGGCTCTCCCCGTAAGCTGCTTCGACTTGGGCCATGGGCTGCACATTTGCCGTGTCCACTTCGTTTAGCCGATCGATGTATTCGAGTATCGAATTGAGTTCACGTTGCAGGCGCACTCTTTCGTTGCCGGTCAGTTGGAGATTTGCGAGATCGGCCACATACGCGACATCTTGCTCAGTGACTTTCATGTTTGCTCCGCGAAAAGAACTGCCGCGAATTCTCCCTCTATTTTCAGATTAGCAGTTTTGACTGGGGTGTTATGACACAGTTTGGAGAAATATTTCTTGAACGGGTTCAGCAACTTATAAGAATTTTGGTCGAAAGGGGGACTTGACAAGATATGTGCCAAACAGGGAATTTTTGTCTCACCTTGCGATTTTTCCCAAATCGGTTCAGCGCTGAGCCTCGGTTGAATGTGAAAGTGGAAATTCTCGAAGGACCATATCCATCGCTTCGCCTTTTGTCTGTAGCCTACCCTCGAGCTGCCCATCTTCTATCGCTGCCAAAATCTG
>Ga0187777_10001107_pt1 | contig 17510 bp, 16 predicted proteins | sample 1015_Q2_SP5_10_M_FD_132416 | JGI IMG/M metagenome (GOLD analysis project Ga0187777, IMG submission 132416) | Tropical peat soil microbial communities from peatlands in Department of Meta, Colombia - 1015_Q2_SP5_10_MG | ecosystem: Environmental > Terrestrial > Soil > Wetlands > Peat | place... | reverse complement strand
CTCGAACCTCCAAACTTGGAAGCGGCCTCATAGGAGGCCGCTTTTTTCTTGCCGGGCGATTTCCAAAAGCGCGTTTTTGTGACGCGGATCACAAGCGCTGATCACCGGGCCCCATAGTTTGATTGGTGCCGGAACCCGTTTGTCTCCGGCAGCACAGGGGAAAACCCCGGGCGAAAATAAAGCGAGCACTGTCATGGTCCGTACCGCGATTATCTTCGTGATGGCATCGTTTGTTCTGTTTGGGGCGTGGACCGTCAATCTCGCAGCTATTATCCGGCAAACGATTTAAATCCGCTCGCGCCGCTAGGCACCAACATTGGCCGGAAGAGTAAATTTCTTGCCGTAAGGGTCTAGCCCACCTTTTCGAAGGCAAGACTGTCTGCGTGAGTGGGCGAAAGGAGTTTACGCTCGAACTCCGCCGCCGGCATCGGGCGGCCAAAAAAGTAACCTTGCCCTTGTTTGCATCCCATCCGCGCTAGCAAGTTGGCCGTGCCCCGATCTTCAATGCCCTCGGCGACCACCTCTAGGCCAAGGAGAGTGCTAAGCCCAATGGTGGAACTGACAATCGCTGCATCGTCAATTTCAACGCGTAGCTGGCATACGAAGGATTTGTCGATTTTCAATCCGTTGATCGGGAACTTTTTCAGATAACTCAGGCTGGCGTATCCGGTCCCGAAGTCGTCAAGCAGGATACGGATGCCGAGATTTTTCAGTTTGTGGAAAATATCTACAGCCTTTTCGTCGTCGACCAGAATATCCTCCGTTACTTCGAGCTCAAGACGCGAAGGCGTACAGCCCGTTTCCATGAGGACGTTTGCGATGGTCGAAACAAGATCGCCGGAGCGAAGCTGCGAGGGTGCGAGATTGACGGCGATTGACAGATCGTGACCGTTTTTCTGCCAGAGACGCGCCTGTTTGCATGCGGTTTGCATGACCCATAGCGCCATAGGGTCAGAAAGCGATGATGATGTCTTGACGACATGCATGAATTCGCCCGGCACAAGAAGGCCCCGGTAGGGATGGTGCCAGCGAACGAGCGCTTCCGCGCCAATGATTTTATCGTCTTCGAGGCTGACTTTCGGTTGATAATAGAGTTCGAATTCATTTCGCTCCACCGCACGGGCAAGTTCAGTTTCAAGTCTTGCTCTTGTCTCGAGTTCAATTCTGATGCTGCGTTCGAAAACAATATGTCGTCCGCGCCGTGATGCCTTGGCGCGGTACAACGCGAGGTGGGCATTACCGAACAGCTCGTCCGCCGTTCTGCAGTCCTTGGGAAAAGCGGCGATTCCAATGCTGACGGTGACCGGTTGCTGACGTGCTCCGACAGAAAGTGGACTGTCGCTAAAGGCCCGGCACATTCGTTCGGCCAGTTTTTCGGCATTCGCCGCTGCGTAATCGCCCTCTACAACGATACAAAATTCATCGCCGTCCAGACGGGCCACGAGGCTTGCGCAATCGAAAAATGTCGTGAGTCGCTCGGCAACGGCGCAAATCACCTGTTCGCCATAGGTCAGGCCCAGCATGTCAATGATAAACTGGAACTTGTCGAGACCTATGACGAGAAGCGCAATTTCGACCGCGTCAGATTTTGCCTTGACGATGCTTTCACGCAGATGCGTTGCGAGAGCATTGCGGTTGGCGAGACCGGTCAACGCATCATATTCGGCGAGGTATCGAATTCTGGCTGCCTCGCGTTGGCGGACCGAAATGTCCCTGAATATCGCACCGTAGTTGAATCCATTCCTGGCTTGCCAGCGAGAGAAACATGCCTCAAGCGGGAAAAATTCTCCGGTTTTTCGCCGTCCATAAATTTCTATCAGCTTGCCACCTGGCGCCTGCAACAACTCCGGCGGTAATTCGAGAACTGAAAAAGAATCGAATTTTGCCGGGTCATCGGTAGTTGCACAGATCTTTCCGAGCGGACAACCGAGTATTTCTTCGGATGTGAAACCGAAAATCGCCGCGGCGGTCGGATTCCAGACAGTGATCAAGCCATTTTTGTCGGCGCACACCAGGCCATCGCCAAGGGACATGGCAATCCGCTGGAAGCGTCTTTCCGCGATGATGCCAAGCAAGTCGCGAAGATCGATTTCATCGAGCGCAATGACGATCAGATACGCGGCAACGGCGAGATGCAGCAGCGCCGTGCCCGGCATGATGGCCATATTGACCTGAAGAGCCATGGCGCCGAGTTCAGCACCTAGTGATACCGCAACCAGGACGACCACGCGCACTGTTGCTGAAACGCGGCCCCAGAGCAGGACCATTATGAGGATGACAAGAGCTGGCCCCAGCAGGCTTGCGGTTTGCGAGGTGGGTTGCAGCAAGCGGTTCTGCAGGATCGATTCAGCAGCGAGCGCCTGAACCAATGCGCCGGAAACGATCCGGCTATTCGGGATACTGAATCTGTCGCCAAGCTCAAGGGCAGTTCCACCTACAATGATTTTTTTGTCCTTGAGTCGCGCCAACGTTGATGAGTCGCCACTGAGGACATCCTTGTAGGAAACGACCGGAACGGATGCAGCCTGAATGCTGAAATCGATCCAAAATGGCCCTTCGGCCGGTTTATAGCGGCCGGCCAATATTGTGGCCATCGATGGCAGAAATGTTCCGCCGAGTGTATCGCCATTGGGATATCGACGCACAATGCCGTCAGGTTCAGTCGTGATATTCACGACAGCCGGCCACGCATGTTTTGCGAAATCCGGCAGCGGTTGATTCAGATGAACCGTTTTTCGATTGTTGAATTCCGAAAACTGCTCAAATGAAGGAAGGATGACCGAGCCTCCTGCGGATCGCAGCGCTTCCGCGAGTGCTCGATCAAATTCCGGAGTCGAGGGAGTGCTGAAATCGACATCGAATGCGACGCCGTTCGCTTGTGCGCTCGACAGTTCTTTTATCAGTTCGGCATGGAGCCATCGTGGCCACGGCCAGACCCCGATTGCGTCAATCGAGGGAGAATCAATGGCTACGACGACAACCTCGCCGCTGGCCTGCCGTGGGAATGAACTGAAACGGAAATCAATAAGTGAATTTTTCAGTGCGGCGGGAACTCCGGTCAGCAGAGTTGCCACCAGAGCGCACATGGCAAGAAGATGCGGCCTGACGTCTTTCACTCCCCCTCGCCCTGTCGCCCGCCTGCATCAAGGTCCAGCGTTCGACGACACCTCAGTTGCTGTGGCCTTTGGCCTTGCCCTTACCGAGAGCGATTCCGACCGCGAGGCCGTTGCCATTCCCATTCCCATTCTCATTTCCATTTCCATTACCATTGCCATTACCATTGCCATTGCCATTGCCATTACCAAGGCCGTTGGCGACACCGTTTCCGTTTCCGTTGCCGTTCCCGAGCCCGGTGCCATTGCCGTTACCATTGCCAAGGCCATTGCCGTTCCCGAGCCCGTTGCCGTTGCCATTGCCGAGGCCGTTGCCGTTCCCGAGCCCGTTGCCATTCCCATTGGCTGCGGCGCTGTTGTCCTGCGCATTTGCCTTTGAAGCGGCATCGCTGATCGAAACGTCACCATTGCTCAAGACGGCCTGCCTTGCCGCGCTGTTTCTCTCGGCAGGCGAAAGGATCACACCATGTGCAAGGCCATTTGTTGCCTTTGTGAAATTCAGCGTCACTTCGCCAAGTGGCGCGCTGATCCGCAACTTATTGCGCGCGAGACCCGTATCGGCGGAAGCCAAGCTATTGTTCGCCAGGTCAATCTGGCTAAGTGCGCGCGCTGTCTTGCCGTTCGGGACATCGCTGGGCATAGCGAGGCCGCCTTTCGGCACAGGCACGCGTTCAAATGGCGACGTACGCGGCGCTCCGCGCTCGACCGGGTTGAGCTTGCCCGAGCCGCTCAACAAAAGACCGCCATGACCGAATGCCGAAACCTTGGCCGCTTGTCCCGGGAGAACGAGTGCGCGCTGGCCGGTCTTGAAGTCGGTGACTTCGACCCGGCCGCCAAGCACCGTAACATCCGCGCCGCGCCTGTTCAGGCTGACCTGAAACTCGGTTCCTTTAACGACGGCTGCCAGATAGGGCGTTTCGACCTGGAAATGTTTGACGTTACGTTTTTCTGCCCGGACGAGAACAGAGCCTGCTTGCTGCAGAATTGTGGTCGAGAGCCCATCTTTTTGTTCCGGTGGCAGGGCGACGACTGAATTTGGCGAAATCAGTATGGTTTCCTGATTGCGCGTCAGGAGGACACGGCCATTGGGGCCCGTACGAATGCTTTCGCCCGGCTTGAGAAGCGCCTCGTCGGATAGAGATGCCTGCTGCGCTCCGGATGTCGTCAACCAGACTTGGCCGGACGATTTGCTGACGTGCCAGACGGCCACATCTTCTGCGATCGCTTGCGACCCCGGGCCGCAATTAAGAAATCCAACCAATAAAACCGGGGCACAGAAATTCCTGATTCTGTTGAGCACCGGCGCCTCCTAGCGCTTGTGATCGCGTCTCAACTCTGGGGCGCGCTCCCAATCCCCCGACTGCATCGTTTCTGACGGAAATTGTTCAACATTTAGCTTAGTGCGACCTGTCCAGGGTCGGTGGTGCGGTAACAGATTGTTAACCGTGAATATTTACCTTTTGGGCGGGACAAGAGGTCATTCACATCGCGAGAACGCCAGCGCATGACGCGATTTCTCGCGAGCCTTCAGAGTGTTGTTACTGCCAGGTCACGAAAAGCTGCGGCCGCTAGTGTCCCGCTGCTGACGTTAATAATTCTGCTGATGCAGAGCGGGGCCGGGTGGGCGCAACAACCACCCTCTCAACCTCGTTACAATCCGCAACAGACCGAAGAGAGTCTTCAGAGGTTGCAGGACCAGCAGGGCCTGCGCCCCAAACCTCCGGTCCCCCTGCCAAGCCTTCCCAAGTCCGAAGTTCGCGCCAGCACCAAGCCGCTGTTCAAGCTCAGAGCGGTGTCGATTGACGGCGCGAGCACTCTCTCGCGTGAAGAGATTGCTGAAACTTACAAGCCGTACCTTGGGAAAACCGTGTCACAGGCGGATCTTGTTGCGATCGCGGATTCGATTACCGATTTCTACCGGAAGGCTGACTATGTGCTCAGCCGCGCAATAATTCCACCGCAAGACATCAAAAACGGACGTATCCGGGTCAAAGTCATTGAAGGACACATCGCCGAGCTGGTATTGAAGGGCGAGGGCGCAGACCAATTTGGAGTCCGAAAGCTTTTGGCGCGCATTACAGAGGAGCGCCCAACACGGCTCAAGACGCTCGAGCGTCAGTTGCTTCTGGCTAACGACACTCCAGGGGTCCGTGTTGCAGATACTGCGTTCGAGGAAATCGGGCAAACGTCAGGCAAATTCCGGCTTATCGTCTGGATCCAGACGTGGAATGTTTTTGCTGCCCTGGGATTTGACAACCAGGCGACGTCGGCGGTCGGCCCGTTGGAGGCATTTGTGACCACCGGCTTCAATTCGTATCTCCTCCCCGGTGATACTTTCAATTTCAATGCGTCGACCACGCCTGCAACGATGCAGGAATTCAGGTATGGGCAGGTCTCCTACAGCGCGCCGGTCGGCACCGATGGTGCCCGGCTTGGCTTCAATGTACTTAACAGCAACGTCGCGCCGGGCGACGCCCGCCAGCAATTCAACGATCATACCGAGACTGCCACCTACGAGGTGAAGGGCAGTGTCGTGCCGTGGGAAACGCGGAAGTCGTCTCTGTGGCTGACGGGAATTTTCGGCTACAGCGACACTTCCGAGCGTGACTCCTCCGGCATGATCTATAATGATCACTTGCGATACGTAAGCCTCACTGCGGATTTCAAGCTGCAGGACAATTTTGCCGGCTGGAACTACTTGAGCATCACAGGACGTCAAGGCCTCGGCATATTGGGCGCGTCCCGAAAGGATGACGACTTCCTGTCTCGCGATGGCGCCTCAGGAAATTTCTCGCTGGTCAATTTTGTATTTGCGCGATTGCAGCAACTGTCCGATGTCTGGTCGCTGAAGATCTCCGCAACCGGCCAAGTGGCTTCGGGGCCGCTCTTGATTTCCCAACAGTTCTATCTGGGGGATGCTGCTTACGGCCCCGGCTTTTACAGCGGGGATAGCGGCATCGCCACCTATGCCGAACTGCGGTTTGACCGATCCGTCTCAAACAACGTTCTAAAAGGTTATCAACTCTACGGTTATTTCGACAAAGGCGCTGTATGGAGCTTCAACACCGACGGCCAGGTACTTTCGATCGCGTCCGCCGGGGCAGGCGTCCGCTTTTCTCTTGCTGACGACTGGCAGGCCGGCGTCGGATTTGCCGTTCCGATCCATGCGGGCACGACGGCCAATAACGTCCACGCCACGCGAGTACTCTTTACGCTGGCCAAATCCCTCAAGTTGTGTCCGCAACGGTCCCAAATGCGCTGTCTTTGATCACTAGTATGATGGATTAGGCGCCACGGCGACGCGGCAGTAATCGGCGATTAAGGAGGCGACCCATGGCAGACGACGCTACGAAGGCAAAGCGGGTTCTATGCGTAAAACTAAGGACGCCATCGCCTAATGCGACGGCACTCCTCGTCACAATGATGAAAAACGCCTTCCCGTTATATAAGGCGTTTGGCGATGCGGAGATCCGCTTGCTACGAAATGTCGATGATCAGACACAATTTCTCCAGGTGATTGAGTACCAGACGGATCAAGCCTTTGAGCTTAACCGGCAGAAACTGGCCAGCGACCCGATGGTGCAAACCTACTTGCAAACATGCCGCTCGCTCTTTCCTGGCGCGCTCGAGATCGATGTCTATGAAGACGTGACCGAGAACGAATAATCCCTGGTTCCCTCCGAAGTGCTTGATTTTAGACGAGGATTGCCAACCGTCATACGCGTTCCGAGCGAAGTCGGCCCGCGGCGAAATGAGGACTTTGCCGCATTGCAGTATTGAAATCGAATTGCCCCGAACCCCGCCGGAAAAATTGATCGACAGGCTACGGCCAAATAATTGCCTCGCGTTCGTGCCGCAATCTATGCTCTAAACGTCGCCTATTAAGTTCAAAACGACAACACGGAGGAACCGATGCGGCGCATTTTCCTTGCTGCCCTGATTACTTCATTTGCTGTTGGATCTGCATTCGCGCAGTCCTGCGAGACCAAAGCCGTCGGCAAGGACGGCAAGGCGCTCGCTGGGGCAGCCAAGACCAGCTTCATCAAAAAATGCAAGCAGGATGCTTGCGAAGGCAAAGCCGTCGGCAAGGATGGCAAGCCGCTCGCGGGCGCGGCGAAAAACAGTTTCATGGCGAAGTGCGAGAAAGAGGCATAGCCGCTTCAACGGCGTAGGTCAGGAGTTAGACCATGCGTAAAATCGCGATCATCTGCTCGGCAATTATTGGCGCATCGCTTCTGTCGTTTCCTGCCGCCACCCAGCAAAAGACTGTCAAGGCGTGCCAGGAAGAGTGGCGAGCCAACAAGGCTGACAACCAGGCAAAGGGCATAACGGAGAAGGCCTACGTCACGCAGTGCCGTGGTGGCGCGGCCGCCACCACGCCTGCCCCGGCCGAAAAGAAAGCCGCAACACCTGCGGCCGAGAAGAAAGAAAAGAAAGCTGCGACGCCCGCAGCTGAGAAGAAGGCTGCACCTGCGGCTGAAAAGAAAACAGCGGCGCCTGCGTCGCCTCCACCGTCTCCGCCGCCAGCTGCCGCTCCGCCAAAGCCGGCGCCGACCGCAACAGCGACGGGCGCTTATCAATACTCGACCGAAACGCAGGCCCGGTTTCGATGTGGCGCAGGCACAGTTGTCTGGGCCAACTTGAACTCGAAGATCTATCACTTCGCTGGCCACAAGGATTACGGCAACACGAAATCTGGCGCGTACATGTGCGAAAGCGATGCGACCAGCCAGGGAATGCGCGCCGCCAAAAACGAGAAGCGTCCTGGAGCGTAGGACGGTCCTTACGGAGGTTGAAATGGGACTTCTGGATCAGTTCGGCGGCCTGAAGGGCGTGCTTGGCTCGGTTGCAGCCGCCGAGGGACCAGCCGTGCTGTCGACTCTTTTGGCCAAGACCAATCTTGGCAGTCTGCAAGGGCTTGTCGATCAGCTCCAGCAGGGCGGGCTGGGTGATCAGGTAAAATCCTGGTTGAGCAATGGCCCCAACATGAACGTGACGCCCGATCAGATTCGGGCGGCACTCGGGAATGATCAGGTCAGACAACTCGCTCAGCGTTTTGGCATTCCGGTCGATGACGTGCTCAAGATGCTGGCTGAACATTTGCCCAACGTTGTCGATCAGGCGAGTCCGAACGGAAAGATTCAAAAAATGTAACGCGGCGTTTTGCGGGTGAGCGGCGTTGGGCCGCCCACTCGCTCCGCCTGTCGTTGCGCAAGCGTAATCAAGGTTCGTCAAACGCTCGATCGCCCATTTGCGTCGCACGAGCGGAGCGACTCCAGGTCGCATGACATCCCGGGTGAAGATGTTATTCCTTTACCCGCACGCGCGCGGCCGGAAATGGTGGATCAATGCCACAGTCCGCCCTGAAACAGATCAGTACATTGCGGACCTGCGGGGGCCTTCTTTCTCGCCTTGCCTATGAGCGGGCGAGGCGGGAGGGCGTTGATGTCGGGATGTTGCTGCATCAATCGGGGCTGACGGCTCGCGCGATTAAGGACAAGGATACGCCACTCGGTGTCCGGAATCAGATCAGATTTGTGGAGCTGGTTGCGGACGCGGTCGGCGACAAGATCCTTGGATTTCATCTCGCTCATGTCTACGACCCGCGTGAAATCGGCTTGCTGTATTACGTTGCGGCTTCAGCCGAAAACCTTTGGGAATCCTTGTTGCGGGTCGAGCGATACAGTGCTCTCGCGAACGATGGCATCGTGTTGACGGTGAGAAAAGGAAATCTTCTTCGTATCCAGTTCCAATATGCCGGCGTGCCACGTCACACGGATACGCACCAGGTCGAGTTTTGGCTGGCTTCGCTCGTCCGTATTTGCCGTCGTCTGACCAATCGCGACCTCAAGCCTATTCACGTGCGCATAATGCATCCCAGGGCCGAGGATCGGCGCGGAATAGCAAAGTTGCTCGACGGCGATATTGAAACGGGTGCGCACGTTGATGAAATCGAGTTTCCCCTGGAAATCTGCGACTTTCCGCTCGTGACAGCCGACCCGTACCTCAATCGATTGTGTGTGCAATGCTGTGAGGAGACCCTCCTTCGTCGCGAAACGAAGGGGAGCCCTCTCAAGATCAGGGTGGAAAACGCGATTGCTGCCATCTTGCCGCACCGGAAAATCCGCATCGATATCGTCGCGGGGAAGCTCGGCATGAGCTCGAAAACGCTGGCGAGAAAGCTAACGTCGGAAGGCTGCTCGTTTGCCCAGACGTTGAATGATCTGCGATCGGCCCTGGCCCATCGTTACCTAGCCGACCGATCATTGACGATTTCGGAAATCGCCTGGCTTCTGGGCTATTCCGAAATCGGGGCGTTTACCCGTGCGTTTCAGCGATGGACAAGAATGACGCCCAGTGCGGCGAGAACTGGACAGCGGGCATCTGGGCATCGGTTGCGAGTCGTCCGCACTCGCAAGCCGAATTTGGCGTCCGACACTGGCAAAAATCATCAAATTTATGGCCGGAAATGACAAGACAAAGCCGGTCGCGCATTTTAAGCGAACGGTCTGCGGCTCGGGGGCGAGCCGAGGCTTTGCCAGATGCTAAAATACATCATTGAAAATCTTCGAACCATTGCACAAAGATGTTCGACGTGTGCCCGCGATTGCAAGCACGGAGAACTTTCGCGTGCTCTGCAGGAGCTGAGTGTCGAACTGACAGTAAAGGCGCGAGAGCTCGAAGTGAAATTTGACCAATGACCGGCTTTCGCGAACTGCCGAGCCTGAGCCTTCGGTGACGTTAAGTGCCGCGATAAAGTTTGCCTTGTTGCGAACGGCTTGCTTCTCCAGGACTTCATCTTGATGGCAAAAAGATCATCCGATCCTCTTTCCAAATCGTCGCTTGCTTCCCTATCCAACGAGGCTCTTTGCAAGCTCCGCGATGAAATCGCGGCTCTTCTTGAAGGTCGTGCAGAGTCCTTGCGCAAGGAGCTTGACCGGTTGACCGGCGATGCCCCTTTAAATGGCAATCGGAAAACGGCGAAACCCAAGCGCCTCGATACCGGCCCAAAATATCGGGGACCGGGCGGCAAGACCTGGGGCGGGCGGGGAGCGAGGCCGCGATGGTTGAGCAACGCGATCGAGGAAGGCCGCACCCTTGAAGAATTCCTGATCAAGTCGCAACAGGACAACGAGGCGCGGGCGCGGTCTCAGGATTGATGCTGGCGTGCACCCGGCGGCGGGTACCAGCGGCACAGATAGGAAATGTAATCGCCATATTCGCGGTGGATGGTCGTAATCACCGCGTATCTATTGTATTGGCTGCAATTACTCTGCGCGATGTCGCGGGCGATCTGCTCGTTTTCCGGCGACCACGGAATAATGCCACCAGTGTCATTGCCCTTGGGGCCATACACACCGCATGAAACGAGCGTCAAAGCCAGCGCCGCCATCAGAAATGACCGTTTTCTCACATTACCCTCCCCCGACTTTCCGCCGGCCGTCGATTCTATAATGCTAAAGGCTTGTCCGGTGCGCCACAAGCTGGGGTTTCCGGGCGAAGGCTACCCCGGGCACTACTTCGATGCCTCTGTTAAGCGCGCTGGCTTTGGGCTTTTCCGGCATCCGGTTCGTGAGCAGAGCTCAGGGGCGGGCGGCGGCTCACATCGGCAGCTTGACTTACACCGCCACTTTATTGCGTGTCTTGCTGATCTCGCGACCGATCAAGTCGGCGTAAGCATCAATGGGGAACGGCCTGCCGGTGAGGAATCCCTGCACCTCATCGCAGCCTTCCTTTGCCAGGAATGAAAGCTGACTCTCGTTCTCGACGCCTTCGGCGAGCACCGGAATGTTGAGGCTGTGTCCGAGAGTGATGATGGCGCGGACAATCGCCATTGAGTGGTGGTTATACTCCAGATCGCCGATGAACACGCGATCGATTTTGATCTTCTCGAACGGAAATGCGTGCAGGTAGGACAACGAGGAGAATCCTGAGCCAAAATCGTCGAGGGCAATATGAATGCCCAGCATCTTGAGCTTGCGAAGGATCGACACGGCGCGCGAAAAATCGTCGATCAACACGCCTTCGGTAATTTCCAGTTCAAGCCGGTCCGGCTTCAAGCCGGTTTCCAGCAGGATCGAATGGACAAGACTCGGCAGATCGCCGTGATGAAATTGGATGGGCGAGATGTTGACGGCGACCTTGAGCGGCTTTGGCCAAGATGAGGCTTCCCTGCAGGCCTCGCGCAGTATCCGCTCGCCCAAGGTAATGATGAAGCTGCTTTGCTCCGCAACCGGAATAAATGTGTCAGGCGGGACCATGCCGCGCTTGGCGTCGTCCCAGCGGGCCAGCGCCTCGAACCCGACGACGTTTCCAAGCGCGATCGTTTTCTGCGGCTGGTAATGCAGCAACAGGTCGCCCTGGTCGAGCGCGGTCTGCAGATCCGTCTGGAGTTCGCGACGCTCGCGGAGACGCGAGCCGAGCTTCGCTTCAAAGAATCGAATTGAACCGCGTACCTCAGATTTGGCCTGATAGAGCGCGGCGTCGGCATTGGCGATCAGTGCCTTAACGTCGATGCCATCGTCAGGGAAGACCGCAACCCCTATGCTCAGCCCGACCTGCAGCTGGTGACCTTCGATATCGAAGTTATCCCTAAACGCGGCCAGCATACGGTCACCGATGGCCTTGGCGGCCGCTTCCGGTTTGTCACTGTTCAATACCACGATGAACTCATCGCCACCGATGCGCGCGAGGTAGGCGCCTTCGGCGGCTTCCTGCAACCGGCGGGCGGCCTCGCGGAGAAGTCCGTCGCCAACCAGGTGACCGTAGATGTCATTGGCCTCCTTGAACCGGTCGAGGTCGAGGCACATGACGGCGAAGCGCTCGTCGGTTTTGATTGCTTCCTCGAGCGTCGCTGTCAGGTGCTCGAGCAGTGAGGCCCTGTTGGGAAGGCCGGTAAGGGAATCGTTGTGCGCGAGATACCAGATGTGCTGTTCGGCCTGGCGGCGCTCAGTGACATCGTCGAGCACCGTGAGGATATATTGGGCCTTGCCGTCGTCATCCCTGATAGCGGTCTTTTTTGCAGTTATCCGGCGGAATCCCTTGGACACTGTGGGAATTTGATGCTCGGGAGTGTGCACGATGCGGTCGTACAGCGCTGCTTCATTGTCCGAGCGGACAATCATATCGGCGCGCTCTGTCGGAAATATTTCGTGTGCGGTCTTGCCGATCAGTTCTCTACGGTCAGCCCCAGTGAGCTCTTCGTAAGCGCGGTTGAATAGCGTGAACCGGTTGCCGCGGGTATCCAAACCCGACTTGTCCAGGTCTCTGACGACGATCGGAACGGGAACGTGCTCGATGACCGCATTGAGGAATATTTTTGTTCGCCGCAGCTCCGCTTCGGCAAGCTTGGTCTTGGTGATGTCGTGGACGACCGTCAAACGCGCATGGTGCCCATCATAGGTCAGCGAGTTTGAGTAGACAGCAACATCGATCTGGGTCCCGTCTGCCTTCAAGTGTTGCCCGATGTTCTCGGTGAATTGGTCTTCCGGCAGCGAGCGGATGAAAGCACTGAAACGCTCCCGGTCCTCAGGGGGCCGCAAGTCTGTCACTTTCATCGCCATGAATTGCGTACGGGTATAGCCATAGTGTGCAACGGCGGCCTCATTGACCGCGAGAAAGCGTAACGTATCCCGGTCGATGACCCACATCGGAACCGGGCTTCCCTCGAAGAGCAGGCGGAACGATTCTTCGCGGCGTTTTGCCTCCGAGACGTCCTCGTGCGTTGACACCCATCCGCCGTTGCTCATTGGCCGGTGGACAACCGCGATGTAGCGCCCGTCGCGCAACCGGTTCACGGTTTGATATGCGGCATTAATGGATACGTCATTGAGCCGGGCCTTGAGGAAGGCCGGCCAGTCTTTCGGCGCATGTCCCTTGGCAATTGTGTGTTCCAGAATGGTCTGAAACTGCGTGCCGGGTCTCGTCAGCTCCTCGCTCAATTCATAGATGTCGGCGTATTGCTTGTTACAGATCATCAAGCGCTTGGAAGCGTCGAACATGGAGAGGCCCTGAGAAATATTTTCCAGGGCAGCGTTAAGCTGTTCATCCTGCTTTCGAATGGCGTTTTCCGCTTCGACTTTATCGGTAATATCCTCATGTGTTGCGACCCAACCGCCGTTCGGCATCGGCTGATTCACGATCTGGATGATGCGGCCGGTCGGAGTCGGGACGTTTTGCTTGCTTAATATCCGCTTGGCGATCTGCTTAAGCAACTTGGCATAATATTCATCGGGATCGCCGCCAAATGAGCCGCATTCCTTCCGGTGCTTGAGCAGATCCAGCAACGACAACCCAGGTTTTACGACCTCGCGCGACAGGCCATAGATTTCGATAAATCGCGAATTAGCGACGAGGAGTCTCGAGTCTGAATCGAACATTACCAGGCCCTGCGACATGTTGTTGAGGGCAACGTCGAATTGCAGACTTTGCTGGCGCAGCTGCTCGGCCCGGTTCCGCTCCGCACGTGCTTGCACAAGCGCCTGGTAGTTGTGGAGCAGATGCATGAAGAGCGTGGCGAACGCGGCAATGATGACAACCATCAGTGCCGCTGCGCCGGCGACATAGAAAGAAGTTTTCCTCCAGCTGGCGAAGAGAGCGTCTTTGGTCTTGGTCGCAGTTACGACGACCGGGAAAGTGCTGACCCGGTGCGCAGCGACCATGCGAATTATGCCATCGATTACGCCGGCACTCATGCCCACGCCGTGATCAGTGGTAGCCGTGAGCTGCAAAGCGACTGCAGTGGGAAACCGACGGCCGATGTCCGCGTCATTTTGCGGATACCGCGCGAGCAAGGCGCCATCGTTTCGGAACAGAGCAAAGCTGCTGTCAGGGTCGGCGCCGATTTCGCTGAAATAATTCTGCAAGTATTGCAACTCAAACGCCGCGGAGATGACTCCAAGAAATTCGCCATTCGGGCCGGAAATCTTGCGAACCAGATTTGCCACCCAGCTTCCGGTTGCGCGATTGCGCACTGGCCCGCTCAAGAAAGATGTCGAGGTCGCGTCAAATTTTGCAACGTTGAAGTAGTCACGGTCGGCGATGTTGATGTCAGGGAGGGGCCACTGGCGTGAGTAATTGATCAACTTGCCATCGGCATTGAAGATGATAAGTGCGCCGACATAAGGAATACCAGCGGCTTTGTCGCGCAATTTCAGATGGACATCATAGCGGCTGAGATAACTTTCGAACGTCTTTGTGCTGATTCCAGGCAGGCGCGAAATATCCTCGACGAGCTCCTTTTGGACGACTTCTACCCCCGTAAAAGTCTGCTCGATCTGTTTTGCAATGATGAGCGCAGAGGTTGCGAGCGTTTTTTCGCTTTCTGAAATGACCCGGCTGCGCAGATTAAGAGCAACAAGCGCGGCACTGCCCACAACGATCAACCCGAGGGTGACCGCGCACAAAATGATCAAGCGCTCGGGGTTGAAATACTTCGATGACGGCGCGGGCGCGTCCGAGGCGCCGGCAACCTGCGTCGGTACCGCTTTAGGAAACCATCCCAGCATGGAATCCGAGTATTTGTTATCAGACGCCTGTCCAAACGGAGCGGCAGTCATAATGCAAAGACTTTAATCATTCGCCTTTTGCGAGGTGTCGTCTCCCGGAAACCATGTTGCGAAACGATGCTGGTGGTTAACAACTGACTTTAAAATATTGGAAAAGATTTCTTATTGCGCACCGTCCGGCGATGTTTAGCTCAGAATGCCGACGGCGCGCGACGCCACGAGGGCAATCGTCGCAAGCGATATGGCGGATTCGGCCATCATTAGCAGCTTGGCTCTGACGGTGAGCGGAAACGTATCGGCAGGGGAAAACGCCGTCGCGTTTGTAAACGCCAGGAACAGGTAGTCGATAAAACCGGGAGACCAGCCAGGAAACAGGGTCGCCTCGCCAGGCTGCTGTTGCTGGGTGAATATGAAATCGTTGGGCTTGTCGGGCCGGAATCCCTTGGCGGCCGGGCCACCACGATCTAATGCCCAGAACCACAGCGCAAAGATGATGACGTTCGTCAGCCAGATATTGATTGCGTCCAGAAGCAGCGTGCGCCGCTGCCGGCTGTGCCCGCCAATATAGCTGCAATCAATCGCGCCAGCGCGCCGAAATTCATCAGGGTCACGATGGCAGTCAGCAGGATCGCCAGGCGGCGGACCATCAAACGGTCGCGGCCGACAATATCCCACTGCTCGCTGGTCGATGCCTTGCGAGCACGGCTTTGCGTCCATGCGGTGGCGATCGACAGGGGGATGAGGAGCGCCAGTTCAACAACAGGCGCGAGCCAGCGCGGCCCGATCGTCAGGTCATTCACGATAGCGATCTGAAGGCCGACGATGACAAGGACAGCACCGCGCGCAAGCCAAAAATCAATGGCCCGGTCTGCCAGATGTCTGTGCGATTGTGACATGCGGACAGAAGCTACCTTATTCCGGAAAATTCCGTCGCTCAAAGAATCTTGTGGGGATTGTCCTCTTTGCGTCGGGACTGGTGGAGTTGATCTATTCAGCCAACGCAAAAGACGAACAAAAGAGTCTCATATGTCGACCTGATTGAGTCCGTCCATATTCAGAGACCGCCGCAAGGTGTCTTTCTATTTACTGTGCGAGTGCTGCGAGCCCGGACCAATTTCAATTCTGCTTGTCTGTGGTTGCCGCTTTCAGGATTGGCGTCAAGCGCGCGATCTCGCTCCTGACCAGTTCGCTGAGAGCTTTTGGACCGCGGCGGTTCGGTTCTGCGATCTCGGCGCCGAGATCAGCCAGCCTTTTCTTCACGGCCTCCTCGCTGAGACCTTTGTTCAGGGCGTCAGCCAGCTTGTCGATGATGGGTTTCGGCGTTCCTTTCGGGGCGAATAGCGCATAGAAGGGGGCGCAATCGAATTGTGGCAAGCCCTGTTCATAGGAAGTCGGCACATCCGGCAGCAAAGGGCTGCGCTTCTTTGTGGCGATCGCGAGCGCCTTGACGGTACCGGCCTGCACATGCGGCAACGGACCGAGCACCGGGTCGCAGTCATAGTCGATCTGGCCCGCAAGAATCGCATTCATCACAGGCGCCGTGCCCGTGAATGGCACCATGGTCGGCTTGATGCCGATCGCCGAATTGAGCAGCAGGCAGCCGACGTAAGATACGGAGCCGACGCCCGCGTGCCCCATGTTCAGCTTGCTTTCGTTGGCCCTGGCGTAGGCAATGAACTCCTTGAGATTGTTGGCCGGGAAGTCCTTGCGGACCGTGAGTAATTCCGGCTGCTCGGCGATCAATCCGATCGGTTCGAAATCCTTTTCGGGGTCGTAGCCAAGGGCCGGGTAGAAGAACGGCGCGGCAGCGTGTGTGCCCATGTGGCCGGAAATAATCGTGTAACCGTCGGCGGGAGCGCGCGCCGCGCGGAGCGACCCAAGCGTGCCGCCGGCGCCGGCAACATTCTCGACCACAAATTGCTGGCCGAGATGACGTGAGAAGATATCGGCCACGATGCGGCCTGTTACGTCAGCCGGTCCGCCCGGCGCGAACGGTACGATCACGGTCACCGTTCGGGCCGGGTACGTCTGTGCCTGAGCACCACCGAGCCCGGCAAGCAGCAGCAGCCACGCCGCAATCCATCGTATTTTCATGGTCCCATCCCCTCATCGCACTCGAAAGCGAGCGTTCTCGTTTTCCCGGCAAGTCGTTATGATCTGCGTTGGCAGAAATCATCAAATTTCTGACCGCAAATGACAAGACGGGATCGCTGCGTTCATGGTTTGTGGCCAGTTGTAGCTACCGGGTGTGGAGGGGTTGGCTATCGACCAGGCGACCACCCGGTGAAAAAAGCTGGTCGAGTTATCTAAGACCGCCCGAGGCGGTCTTTCTTTTTGGTGCAAATTAAAATGCCGCCGCACGGAACCAAATGTTCCTGTCCCGATTGTCCACAGCGGACACACGTCCTGCGAATTTAGTGTGCGGTGCAAGAGGTAGAGCGATGCACATTTCGGGCGAAAGTCTTCTTGTTATTCTGCTGGTTGGCCTGGTCGCGGGCTGGCTCGCAGGCAGGATTGTCGAGGGCGGCGGATTTGGCCTCATCGGCGATATTGCCATTGGTATCGTTGGAGCATTAATCGGCAGCTGGCTGATGCCGCGGCTGGGCATCCATATCGCCAACGGCATTCTCTCTGCGATCATCGTTGCAACGATCGGCGCCGTGCTGTTGCTGGTGATTTTGAGGCTTGCCAGCGGGGCCTACCCGCGACGCCGCTGGCGTTGGTAGCGGGCGGCGGCTTCCTCACACTTTTTCGACGAATGAATCCACCACGCGCTTCTCGCCGGCCTTGTCGAAGGCGATGGTGAGCTTGTTGCCGTCGACGGCAACGACGTTGCCATTGCCGAATTTCTGATGGAAAACGCGCGCGCCGACAGCGAAAGATGACACGG
>Ga0187777_10001106_pt1 | contig 17513 bp, 13 predicted proteins | sample 1015_Q2_SP5_10_M_FD_132416 | JGI IMG/M metagenome (GOLD analysis project Ga0187777, IMG submission 132416) | Tropical peat soil microbial communities from peatlands in Department of Meta, Colombia - 1015_Q2_SP5_10_MG | ecosystem: Environmental > Terrestrial > Soil > Wetlands > Peat | place... | reverse complement strand
CGGCTCGACGTGGCGCGTGTGAAGCCCGGCTACCCCAATGGAGAACACGGCGGCTTCGAGTTCGTCGGCGACTTCGCGCCCTACGAGGCTCCTCCGGGAGTGAGCCGGCGCAAGCTCGTCGTCGTCGCTATCGCCGAGGACGGGCGCGAAACGAAGCTCGGCGAGCGGAGCTTGATCGAGGGCCCCGCGCTTCGGCGCTGGGAATCCGTCGCTCCCGCGGCGGGATCGGCATTCCACCTTATGCCGGCTTTGTCTGATGCGTGCGGGGACGGAGCGTACGGTCTCGAGAAGCGCTACGTGCCGTACCTTTCGCGCACCACACGCATCGGAATGCGCGTGCCGATTCTCTATCTGCGCACGACGCGGGGCGCGCGCGAGGACTTCGTCTTCGATCCCGATTTCGATCTGAGCATCCGGCAAGGAACGCGGGCGCTAGCCGACGACAGCCTGTCCGGCGTGCTCCGCGTCGCGGTAAGCAAGAACCTCCCGCTGCTGCTCACGCTGAACGGTGGCATCTGGGCCGATGCTTCGGGCGAAGCCCCGGAATGGGACCTCAACGATTGGCTCGAGCAGGATCCCGCCAACTGCCAGTGGAACGAGAGGGACGAAGTGATGCCGGACGATTACCTCAAGCATCTTCCGGGCTCGTTCGATGCACCCGAGCTTGCGCGCTCGCTCACCTTCAACGTCTACGCGAAGAGGGTGCGCCGGTACAAGAAGCGCAATCTGCAGCAGGTGGCCAGCCATATCGCCGTGTTCATGCGGGAGCATCCGGACTTGTTCGTCGGCGTAAGCGTGGACCCCGACAGCTACTTGAATCCATTCTTCGACGAGGCTCAGTGGTACGACTACAACCCGGGCTGCCTGAGACAGTTTCGCGAATGGCTCTCCGGCACTGGCCCCTACGCGGGCGTGCCGGAGCCGGACGTGCCTGATCTGCGCGCGTATCGCCGCGGGGTCGCACTGGCACTCGAAGAGGTGAGGCAACTCGCGCAGCGCCATTTCCCGACGTGGGGCGATGTCGACCCCCCGCGCGCGTTCTCGAGGGATCCGGCGCGTCCTTTCTGGACCGATCCGTGGGTCCGGGAATGGGAGCTGTTCCGCCGGCATCTCGTGCACCTGCACTACGACGAGCTCGCGCGCTGGCTGGTCGAAGCCGGCATTTCCCGCGACTGTATCTGGTCGGCGCAGGGCTTCATGGCGCCGACGCACGACGGGATGCCGTTCGCGGTCTCGCTCGACAGTCCAGTCAAGGACTTTGACTCGGGCGGCATGACGATCGAAGGCAGCAAGCCCTCCGACGGGCATCTCGGCGCGCTCCTTTACGGCGCAGCGGCTTCCAACGAGATCGCGACGGAGACCGGCAAGCCTCTCTTCAGCATCTTCGCTGCGATCGACCCCCGGTTCGCGGTCGTCGAGCTCAACACCGCGGACCTGCGCCATCCAGAGGTGCTGCCGACCTACGTCGACGGTTACCGCGCGTTCCGGGATTTGTGGAACGCCGGTGCGCGCTTCGTCTCGCCAATGGCGTGGAACGGGTCGAGCGGACGCTACGCCGGGCACCCGGACTATGTTGCGCGCACCGCGTGGCGCGAAACTCCACTCGAAGATGCTGCCTGCGACTTCCTGCTCGCCCGGGCCGGGCTGCCGCTCGAATCGCTGCTGTGGACCTTCGGCACGCCGCGCCACGCCGACGACGACGGATGGAAGGCTTCGAGCGGAGGGACGTCTCCCGGTCTCGGCTGCCTGCAGCTCGCCGCCGACGCAACCGGCCGCATCGCCATCGACTCTCCGCCGGACTTGCCGGCGCGCGCGAGCAGCGCGGAAACCTTCGTGCTCGGCCTCGACGACGCGAGCGCTGCGCAGGAGCTGCGCATACTGGGACGAGAGCGCACGGATGCGCCCTGGCAGGTTCTCGCCGGCGCTCGCGCGGGCGAGATGCACGAAACGTCCGCCGGGATCGCGGCCAGATGCAGCGCTGCCGCCAGGGAACGGCACATCGATCAGCTGCGGCTCGAGCTAACGGCGGCGCCAGGTCAAACCGTCGTACTAAGGCACGTCGCGGTGCTGCTCGCGCTCGCTTGACCGCAGTGGCTTCCGCAAGCGGGAAAGCCCCAACTGCGGTTACCTGCTACTTGTCGTCCAGTCGCATCTCGACGTAAGCGCGATCCCGCGTCTGGCGTATCCAGTCGTCGAACGCTTCGTCCGATTTGCGCTGGCGGATCGCAATCTGGGCCTGGGCGCGCTCCCGTTCGGCGGTGACGTCCTGCTTGCGCCGCTCCAACACCTCGATCAGGTGCCACCCGAAGCTCGTGCGCACCGGTCCGGACACCTTGTTCACCTGCAGGCGGTTCATCGCCTCCTCGAATGCAGGCACGGTGTCGCCGGGATTGAGCCAGCCGAGGTCACCGCCCTTGGCCGCGGTCGCGTCCTCCGAGTTGAGCTTGGCGAGATCTTCGAACTTCGCGCCGCCATCGATGCGATCCTTGAGCCGTTCGATTTTCGCCTTCGCGTCGCTCTCCGAGGTAATCTCGTTCACGCGGATGAGGATGTGGCGGGCGTGCGTCTGATTGACGACCGCTGGTTCGTCGTGGCTGCGCTTGTCGATCAGCTTCACGATGTGGAAGCCGGCAGCGCTTCGCATCACGGGTGAGACGTCGCCGACCTTCATGCCGCGCACGGTCTCGGCGAATATCGTCGGCAGACGGGCGCCCGACCGCCAGCCGAGGTTGCCGCCGGAAAGCGCGTCCGCCGCATCGGAGAACGTTGCCGCGACCTGGGCGAAGTCGCCGCCGCTCTTGATGTTGCGCAAGGCCTCCTCGGCTCGGCGCCGCCTCGCCTCGATCTGCTCGGGCCTCGCCTGCTCGGGAACGACGACGAGGATGTGCGCCAGCTGGTATTCGGTCTCGCCCCCGGGCTGCGCCTTGAGCATGGCGAGGTAGATGTCGACTTCGGCATCGCTGACCGTGATGCGGCTGTCGACCTCGCGTTCGCGCACGCGCTGGACGACGATCTCGTTGCGGATGTCGTCGCGGTACTTCGCATAGGATATGTTGTCGCGCGCAAGCGATTTGCGCACGTCGTCGACTGTCATCTTGTTGTCCTCTGCGATCCGCTGGATCGTGCGCTCCACCTGCGCGTCGTCGACCTTGATGCCGTTGTCCTTGGCGTACTGAAGCATCGCGCGCTCGGTGATCAGCCGTTCCAGGACCTGCTTGTCGAGCACGTCATTGGGAGGCTGCGCAACCTTCTGCCTCTTGAGCTGCTCGACTACGACGCGCTTGGCGTCATCGAGGTCGTATTGCGTGATCGCCTCGTCGTTGACGATCGCGATAACCCTGTCGAGCGCCTGCGACCGAACGGGTGCGCGGGGCTGCTGCGCACCAGCGTTGCCGGCTGCGCCTGCGACGAGGAGAAGTACGAGGAAAGCGCGAAAGAACATGCTCAGAACTCCGGAAAAAAATCGCTCGCTTCGCCGCCGACGGGTTGGAGCGTTGGATCGTTCACCTTCTGATAGCCGGGAACGCTGCGGCGGAGAAGCTCGATCGGATTGGTCCCGATACGCGCCAGTCCGTTAAGCTCGAATTGGACGTAGATCGAGTTGTTGACCTGTTGCGTGTTCGTCTGCAGGCGCTGCGCTGCCGCCCGGAGAACCCAACAACCCCCATTGTACTCGAGCCCGATCACGCCCTCCAGCGTCTTCGAATCGACGAGCGAGTAGTTCCAGCGCCCGATCGCGGACCAGTTGGCCGACAGAGGCCACTGCCCGGAGAGGTCGATCTGCTTCAGCTGCGTGATGTTCCCGCTGCTGTCGATATCCTGACGGTTGAACCGGTAAGTCGCGTTGAGGACCTTTCCGGGCGCGGGCTGCCAGCGCACTCCGAAGTCGAAGCGTTCGGTGAGCTTCGTGCTCGGTTGATAGTCGAGCGTGGCGGCGGCGGTCCACACGTCCGAAAGCCGGCTTTCGGCGGAGAGCAGGATGTCCGAGCTGTTCGAGGTGCGCGGCGGCTCGTTGAGCGTCACCTGCTGGCTCTCGAAGTAATACTGCTGTGCGATCGCGAAGCGCATCTTCTCCGCCCCCGTCCCCGGGTCGAGGAAGCGCGAGGTGACCGCCAGAGTGATCTGGTTGGCGTCGCCGATGCGATCGCTGCCGAGATAGCGGTTGGGTGTGAACAGGTGCGCGAAGTTGAAGTCGTCGGTCGCCGAGTCGAAGATGGGATAGGTGCTCTGGTTACGAAACGGGATCTGCACGTAATACGCGCGTGGCTCCAGCGTCTGGATGAATTGTCTGTCGAGCCACTGCGTATCCTTCTCGAAGAACAATCCGGTGTCGACGCTGGTGATCGGCAGCACGCGGTTGAAGTTCGTCGGCGGCACGGTCGGGTTGTCGAGGTCGTAATGCGTCATGTGCAGTCCGGTCTGCGCAGTGAAGAACCACGCGTTCCCCCGCTGCGACCAGGACACGGTCGGATAAAGGACGGAGCGCTCGCCGTTCGGTATGAGCGCGGCTTGACGAAAGCGGACGAACTCGCCCGCCGCTGCCCAATCGAGCCCCGCCCATTCGACCGGTTGTACGGTGAGCACAACCTGCGGTTCTCGAAAGTACGGCGGCGTGATCGGGTTGTTGGGGTCCTGCAGCGTCTGGTAGGTCTGCACTCGTGCGAGAAGGGAGATTGGTGCGTGGTCGTACGCGACTCCCCCTTCCCTAGGCAGGTTCGTCTGCGAGGTGAGCGCCAATCGGTCGGACAGGTCGGCAAAATACGTGTTGTCCGAGACCTTTTGCAGGTTGAGGTAGCCGCCGAGCCCGCCGCCGAAGTTCTGGTTGTGCTTCCAGGCGAGTGCGTAGCGGTTGGCGTCGGCATCGAGCCGGTCGCGCGGCAGATCCTCGGCATCGAATTCTCCCGCCGAATCCGTGAAGAGATAGCGGAACTGACTGCCGAACTGCACGCCGCGTCGGCTCATCGGCCGAAGGAGCAGGGTCGCGTCGTAGTTGGGGGCAAGGTTCAGGTAATACGGGATCGCGACTTCCAACCCGCGCTGGTTACTCGAGCCATAGATCGGCGTGAGGAAACCAGACTTGCGGTCGTTGGACAGCGGAAAGCTGAGGTATGGCGAGTAGAGTATCGGCATGCCCTTGAAGACGATCGTCGCGTCGTGCGCGACGCCGACGAGTCGCGAGCGGTCCAGATCGACGTCCCCAGCCGTGAGATACCAGTCGTCGTCACCCGCAACACAGGTCGTGTAGCGCGCATCCTTGATGTCGTAATGCTCTGGCCCGACAAACGTGAGTAGCGATGCGTCGCCCCTCGAGGCGTTCTCCCCCACGTGAAACTGGGGCTCGCTGACGAATCCCGTCTCGTCGTCACGCTTGAAGCGCGCTTCTGGGCCGGTGATCCAGTCGATCCCTCGCCTCAAGGTGACGTTGCCCTTGCCCCAGAATTCGTCGGCCTCCACGTCGTAGTGCAGCCAGTCTGCCAGCATCGTCTGCCGGCGCGTGCGCAACTCGACCTGACCTTCCGCCTGGACCCACTTCTGGCCTTCTCCTTCGAGGCGGTCCGCGCGCAAGAATATGGCCTCGTTCGGCGTCACGACGACGCCCGGCTGCGTCGACTTGAGCGGCGGTGGCTCCAGCGTGGGCGCCAGCTTGAGACGTGACGGCGCCACGGCCGGCTCGTCCTGGGAGATTTGCGCCAGCGCGACCCCTGCGGTGAGAAGCGGGAAAAGCGCTGTGCAAACGAAGCCTGAGCGGCGCGACATCAATGCTGACGCGGGCGAAAGACGAACCGAATGCTAGAATTTTGCATTCTAGCTTAAACGTCTATGCGGACTGTCCGATGACCGGGGCGAGTGCCGACGAGCGTTTCGAAGCGTTGCGAACGTGGCTCGCCGCGCATCTGCCGGCTCCGTTGACGGAGATCGCGCCCGCATCGAACGACGCGAGCTTCCGCAGATACTTCCGCATCAGCCTGGCCCGGACCGTGGCCGTGCCGGACCGTGACGCGCAGGCGGGGACGCTGATCGCCGTGGACGCGCCGCCGCCGCGGGAGGACTGCCGCCCGTATGTCGCGGTGGCGAGGCTGTTGTGCGACTCCGGCGTGCACGCGCCCGCGGTCCTTGCTTCCGATCTCGAGCGCGGCTTCCTGCTCGTCACCGACCTCGGCACACGAACCTATCTCGACGCGCTCGACGGGGCGAGCGCGCCCAAGCTCTACGGCGAGGCCTGCGCTGCGCTGCTCCGACTGCAGAGCGCGAGCCGCGAAGGCGTGCTGCCGCCTTACGACGAAACGCTCCTCAGACGCGAGCTGAATCTTTTCCCCGACTGGTACGTCGCGAGGCACCTCGGCGCCAACCTTACCGACGCCCAGCGCGCAACGCTGGAGTCGACATTCCGCCTCGTCCTCGATAACAACCTCGCGCAGCCGCGCGTGTTCGTTCACCGCGACTATCACTCGCGCAATCTCATGGTGAGCGAGCCCAATCCCGGCGTGCTCGACTTTCAGGATGCTGTCTATGGTCCGATCACCTACGATCTGGTGTCGCTGCTGCGCGACGCCTATATTGAATGGGACGAGGAGCAGCAGCTCGATTGGGCCGTGCGCTATTGGGAGAGGGCGCGGGACGCAGCTTTGCCTGTGCGCGCCGATTTCGCGGATTTCTGGCGGGACTTCGAGTGGATGGGCGTGCAGCGTCAGCTCAAGGTGCTCGGCATTTTCGCGCGGCTGAGCCACCGCGACGGCAAGCATGCGTATCTCGACGATATGCCGCGCGTGATGCGCTACCTGCGCGGCGCCTGTGTGCGGTATCGCGAGCTTGCGCCGCTGCTCTCGCTTCTCGACGGGATCGAGAAGCGGCAGCCGGTCGTCGGATACACGTTCTGATGCGCGCCATGATCCTTGCGGCTGGGCGCGGCGAGCGCATGAGGCCGCTGTCCGATGTCACGCCGAAGCCGCTACTTGAGGCCGGCGGCAAGCCGCTCGTCGCCTGGCAGATCGAGAGGCTGGTCGCCGCAGGCTTCAGCGAGATCGTGATCAACGTCGCGCATCGCGCGGAAGCGATCGAAGCTGCGCTGGGCGACGGGTCGCGATTCGGGGCGACGATCCGCTACTCGCGCGAGCCGGAACCGTTGGATGTCGCAGGTGGCATCGCCACCGCGCTGCCCTTGCTCGGCAGCGGCGTGGCACTGGTCGTAAGCGGCGATCTCTACACCGACTACGACTACGCGAGCCTCGCCGGACGCGCGAAGGCCTTCGCCAGTTCGACGGCGCCGCCGCACGCGCATATGGTGATGGTGACGAACCCCGCGTATCATCCCGGCGGCGATTTCGCGCTCCGCGACGGGTACCTGTCGCTCGAAGGGCGGCGGCTCACCTTCGGCAATATCGCCCTCTATCGCACCGCCCTGTTTCGCGAGCTCCCCCGCGGCCAGAAGCTGCCCATCCTTCCACTGTATCTCGACTGGATCGCCCGCGGCTGGGTCTCCGGGGAACACTACAGCGGAACCTGGGCCAACGTCGGCACGCCGGCCGATCTCGAGCAGCTCGATGCTGCGCTTCGTTCCTCTACCAACGAAACTCTGCCTTCGTGAATGCTCCGAACGAAATGCTCGCGGCGAATCCGCTTCTCGATTTCAGCGGCTTACCCCGCTTCCGCGAGATCGCTCCGGAACACGTTGCACCGGCCGTCGACGCGCTGCTCGCGCAGGCGCGCGCCACGATCGAGCAGCTCGAGTTCGCTGCGCCGACCTGGGTTAGCTTCGTGCAGCCTCTCGCCGATTCAGAGGACCGCCTCGACCGCGCCTGGGGCCAGGTCACCCACCTCAACGCCGTGGTCAACACGCCCGCGCTGCGCGAAGCCTACAACGCTGCTCTGCCCAGAGTAACTGCGTTTCACACCGAGCTCGCGCAGGACGAGCGCCTCTTCGCGGGCTTTCGCGCGCTCGCCGACGGCCCGGAGGCTGCGGCGCTCGACCCCGCGCAGCGCAAGCTCGTCGAGAATTCGCTGCGCGACTTCCGCCTGTCCGGTGCCGAGCTTGCGGTGGCAGACAAGGCCCGCTTCAAAGCGGTCGACGAAGAGCTTGCCCGGCTCTCTTCGCGCTTCGAGGACAACCTACTCGACGCGACCAACGACTACGCGCTGTACGTGGAGAATGCGGCGGAGCTCGCCGGTGTGCCCGCGGATGTCCTTGCCGCGGCCGCAGCGGCCGCCGCTGCAGACGGCCGGCCCGGATGGAAGCTGACTCTGCGCATGCCCTGCTACCTGCCCGTGCTCCAGTACGCGGAGAATCGCGGCTTGCGCGAGACGCTCTATCACGCGAACTCCGTGCGGGCGAGCGAGTTCGGTGCCGCCGCCCTCGACAACACGCCCATCATCCGTCGCATCCTGGAACTGCGTCGCGAGCATGCGCGCCTTCTGGGCTACCGGAGCTTCGCGGATGTCTCGCTGGTGCCCAAGATGGCGCAGACTCCCGAGGAGGTGCTTGCGTTTTTGCGCGACCTCGCCGCGCGCGCCAGGCCCTTTGCGCTGCGCGACATGGCCGAGCTCAGGCAGTTTGCGCGCGACAAGCTCGGGTTGGAGAGCCCGGCAGCGTGGGATCTGGCCTACGCCTCGGAGAAGCTTCGCGAGGCGCGCTACAGCTTTTCGGAGCAGGAAGTAAAACAGTACTTTCCCGAGGATCGCGTGCTGGTCGGCATGTTCCGCACCGTCGAGACGCTATTCGGGGTACGGGTTCGCGAGAGCTCGGCGGCGACCTGGCACCCCACGGTGCGTTTCTTCGATCTCACCGACCGCGAAGGCCAACTGATCGGGCAGTTCTACATGGACCTCTACGCGCGAGCGCGCAAGCGCGGGGGGGCCTGGATGGACCACGCGATCAAACGTCGGCGGCACGGCGCGCGCTTGCAGCACCCCGTGGCCTATATCACGTGCAACTTCTCCGCTCCGGTCGTTCAAAACGGCAAGTCGAGGCCGGCGCTTTTCACGCACGACGAGGTGCAGACGCTGTTCCACGAATTCGGTCACGGCCTGCATCTGCTGCTCACGCGCGTCGAGGTCCCGGGTGTGTCAGGCCTGGAGGGCGTCGAATGGGACGCAGTCGAGCTCCCCAGCCAGTTCATGGAGAACTTCTGCTGGGAGTGGGACGTAGTGAGGGAGATGAGCGCGCACGTCGAAACCGGGGAGTCGCTGCCACGCGCCTTGTTCGAGCGCATGCTGGCGGCAAAAAACTTCCAGAGCGGGATGCACATGCTGCGCCAGCTCGAGCTGGCGCTGTTCGACATGCACCTGCACTACGACTTCGATCCGGCGGGCGGAGCTACGGTGCTCGAGCTTCTCCGGCAACTGCGCAGCGAAGTCGCAGTGGTCGAACGCCCGGACTACGACCGCGCTCCTAACAGCTTCAGCCACATCTTCGCCGCCGGGTATGCCGCCGGTTACTACAGCTACAAGTGGGCCGAAGTGCTGTCGGCTGACGCCTACAGCTTGTTCGAGCAGCAGGGAGTGCTCTCTCCCGCCACCGGTGCGCGATTCCGCGACGAGGTGCTGGCACGCGGCGGGAGCCGCCCGGCGCTGGAGTCCTTCATCGCCTTCCAGGGGCGGCCCCCCCAAATCGACGCCCTCTTGCGGCATAATGGCATGTCAACGTCATGAGAAGACCCCGGTCAAGGAGGGCGTCATGGTCAGTGCGTCGAGCCGCATTCCGTCCATCGCCGGACTCGTGCTGATCGCCATTTGCGGCAGCGGACTGGCGATCGCGCAGGTCCAGCAGGTCTACCGCTACGTCGATCCGGAGGGCCGCGTCGTCTATTCCGACAAACCGCCACCGCCCAACGCGCGTGACGCACAGGCGAAGCGCATCGGCCGCAACACCATCGAAACGAGCAACCTTTCGTATACCGCCGCTCTTGCGGAGGAGCGGTTTCCAGTCACGCTGTACACCTTCGGGTGCGGCACGATCTGCGATACGGCATCGGCGCTGCTCAACAAGCGCGGCGTGCCGCATACGGTCGTCGACGTCGGTCAGGGCGACGGCGCCGACAAGCTGAAGCGCCTCACGGGCGGCCTCGACGCCCCGGCGCTCCAGGTGGGCGATCAGTTCACGACCGGCTTCAACGAGAACCGCTGGCAGTCGATGCTCTCGGAAGCGGGCTACCCGCAGACACCGGCGCCGCGGACCGCTCCGGTGGGCCGCGCTCCTCCGCCGACGCAACCCGCGCCGGCAACTGCGGCCCAGCCGACTCCGGCGCCCAGCGCGTCGCCGGCCTCGCCCAAGACCGACTACCCGCAATAGAATACTAAGCTAGAAGAAAGCGAGCCCGCTGCGGTGGCGGGCTCGCGCTTATCGACTCGCCTGGAGGAGCCTTCACATGACCAAGTTCGGGGTCGTTCGCGCCTTTGCCGTGCTCGCCGCGGCAACCTTGACGGCTGCCGCGGTCGCGGCGCCGGTGATCTTGCGCGCATCGCATCAGTTTCCGGGCGGCAAAGGCGACGTGCGCGACGACATGGTGCAGATGATCGCGCGCGACGCGAAGGCGGCCGGCGTCGATCTCGAGGTCCAGGTCTATCCGGGCGCGTCGCTGTTCAAGCCGAACGACCAGTGGAATGCCATCGTCAACGGTCAGCTCGACATCACGCTCTTTCCGCTCGACTATGCGAGCGGCAAGGTTCCCGTTTTCAGCGCGACGCTCATGCCAGGCCTCATTCGCAGCCAGGATCGCGCGAAGCGCATCAACGACTCACAGTTCATGAAGGACATCCGGGCCGAGATCGAGAAGCGCGGCGCGATCGTGCTCTCGGATGCCTGGTTCGCGGGAGGCATGGCGTCCAAGAAGGGCTGCATCGTGAACCCGAAGGATATGCAGGGGATGAAGTTCCGTGCTGCGGGACCGACCTTCGCGGCCATGTGGGAGGCGGCAGGTGCCAGCATCGTGAGCCCGCCCTCCAATGAGATCTATAACGCGTTCCAGAGTGGCGTTGTGAGCGGCACCGACACCAGCCTCGGCACATTCGCGTCGATGCGCCTGTATGAGGTGACCGATTGCCTCACCGCGCCCGGCAACAACGCGCTGTGGTTCATGTACGAGCCGGTGCTGATGTCGAAGAGGAGCTTCGACAGGCTCGACAAGCGCCAGCAGGAGGCCATCCTGAAGGCCGGCAAGGCCGCTCAGGCGTACTACGAGGCGAAGGCCGACGAAGTCAACAAGGAAGCGATCAAGGCCTTCGAGGACAACAAGGTGAAGGTAGTGACGTTAAGCGATGCCGATTACCAGGCATGGCTCGACGTCGCGAAGAAGTCGAGCTATGCACGGTTCGCCAAGGACGTGCCCGACGGTCAGAAGCTCATCGACGAAGCGCTCGCCGTCAAATGACCCGCCGCGGGCGGGAAGCGCACGCCACCCGCCGCGATCGCGGGCCGGAATCACGTAGCGGCCCGATCACGGGCGCGCTCCCGCCAGAGCGCCCCGAGAAACGGGCGCTCTGCACCTACGTCACCATCGTGAGCGCGCTCTCGCGCGTGTCAGGCGCGGTCGCGGCCGGCCTCATCGCCCTCGCCGTGCTCGTCGTCTGCGACATGGTGACCGAGCGCTATCTGCTGAACCGGACCACGATCTGGCAGATCGACGTGGTCACCTACAGCATCGTCGCCGCGACTTTCATGGGCAGCCCCTACGTGCTGATGCTGCGGGGCCACGTCAACGTGGATGTTCTTCCGTTGCATCTGGGTCCGCGCGCACGCTACTGGCTGGACCTGGTCACGTCCGGGGTCGCGCTCTCCTTCTGCGCCGTGCTTTTCGTGCTCTGCAGCCGCTTCTGGTATCAGGCGTATGCCGAATCGTGGCTGTCGAACACGGTGTGGCGCGCGCGCCTCTGGATTCCTTACCTGTCCATGCCGATAGGACTGGGATTGCTGGTGCTCCAATACATCGCAGGGCTATTGTGTGTCGCAACGGGTCGCTCGCCACCGTTCGGGATCAGGAGAGGCGAGCAGGCCGACGATTTGGCCCTCGCGCAGGCGCGACAGACCTTGGAGGACGCGCCATAACTCCGACCGGCCAGGGGACGCTCGTGCTGATCGTCACCCTGCTCATGCTGCTCTCCGGCATCCCCGTGGCGTTCGGCCTCGGCGCGATCTCGATCGTGTTCCTGTTGCTGTTCCAGGGCTTCGACGCCCTGCGCGTCGTCGCCGAGACGTTCTGGTCCGGCCTCGACGAATTCACGCTCGTGGCGATTCCGATGTTCGTGATGATGGGCGCGGCGATTGGTTCTTCGCCGGCGGGTAAGGATCTGTACGAAGCGCTCGACCGCTGGCTCTACCGCCTGCCAGGCGGCCTCGTGATCTCCAACATCGGTGCCTGTGCGCTCTTCGCAGCTCTCACCGGGTCCTCGCCGGCCTGCTGCGCAGCCATCGGCAAGATGGGCATTCCAGAGATGCGCCGGCGCGGCTATCCTGACGACATCGCGACCGGTTCGATATGCGCCGGCGGCACCCTCGGGATCCTCATTCCGCCGTCGATCACCTTCATTCTCTACGGCATCGCCACAGAAACATCGATCGGCCGGCTGTTCCTGGCAGGCGTCGTGCCTGGCCTGATGCTCACGGGGCTTTTCATGCTGTGGACGCTGTTCATCATCTGGAAGCGCGGCTTCCGGTCACACGCCCCGGGCTTTCGCTACACCTGGTCGCAGAAACTGGCATCGATTCCCAAGATCGCACCGTTCCTGGCGATCATCGTCGGCGTCATGTACGTTCTCTATGGTGGGGTAGCGACCCCATCGGAGGCAGCAGGGGTCGGCGCGGCGTTGTGCGTGGTGCTCGCCGTAGTGATCTATCGCATGTGGCGCCCCAAGCAGTGGTGGAACATTCTCCGCGACACGACCCGCGAGTCGGTCATGATCCTGATGATCATCGGCGCCGCCGTTCTGTTCGGCTACGTGCTCACCTCGCTCTACCTCACCCAGACGCTCGCCCAGGCGATCGCCGAGGCACACGTTAACCGCTGGGTGCTGATGGCTATGATCAACGTCTTCCTTCTGGTCTGCGGCTTTTTCATCCCGCCCGCCGCGATCATTCTGATGACGGCGCCGATCCTCTACCCCATCATCAGCGCCGCCGGCTTTGATCCGGTGTGGTTCGGTGTCATTCTGACAATCAATATGGAGATCGGTCTCATCCATCCTCCCGTTGGGCTCAACATCTACATCGTCAGTGCGATCGCGCCCGACGTGCCCGTCACGCGCGTAATGTGGGGGACCATTCCCTACGTGGTGTGCATGATGCTGGCTATCGTCATCCTGTGCTTCTTCCCGGAAATCGCCACATGGCTGCCCGACCAGATGATGGGCGGCCGGCATTGAGCGCGGCGTCGGCCGCCAAAGCCACGCCGTGAAGGTCGCGTCATGGAACGTCAACTCGCTCACGGTGCGCCTGCCGCGGTTGCTCGACTGGCTCGCGGCCACGCAACCCGACATCCTCGGCCTGCAGGAAACGAAGCTCGAGGACGCGCGCTTTCCCGCCATGGAGCTCGAGGCCGCCGGCTACAAGGCCGTCTTCCGCGGCCAGCGCACGTACAACGGCGTGGCAATTCTGTCGCGTCAGGCGCCGACCGAGGTCCTGCCCGACATGCCGGAGTTCCCCGACGATCACAAGCGCGTGCTCGCGGCGACGGTCGGTGCCATGCGCTTCGTGTGCTTCTACGTGCCCAACGGCCAATCCGTCGGATCCGACAAGTACCAGTACAAACTGCGCTGGCTGGCGGCGGCGACGGACTACATCCGCAGCGAACTCGTGCGCCATCCGCACCTCGCGGTCGTGGGCGACATGAACATAGCACCCGAGGATCGCGACGTGCACGATCCCGATCTCTGGCGCGGCCAGGTGCTGTGCACGGAGCCGGAGCGCAAGGCGTTTCGCGACTGGCTTGCTCTGGGATTGAAGGATGCATTCCGGCTGTTCGATCAGCCGGAGAAGTCCTTCACCTGGTGGGACTACCGGCAGCTCGCCTTTCCGAAGAACAACGGCCTGCGCATCGACCACATACTGCTCTCGCCGGCGCTCGCAGCGGCGTGCACCTCATGCCGCATCGATCGCCAGGCCCGCAAAGGCGAGAAACCTTCGGATCACGCTCCGGTCGTCGCGGATCTCGGACCTAACTGACCGGCAGGCCTTCAGCGCTTGTCCGGATCGAGCTTGAGCTCCCGGATCTTGCGCGTCAGCGTGTTGCGTCCCCAGCCGAGCCAACGTGCGGCCTCCATGCGATGCCCGCCCGTGTGCTGCAACGCGCGCAGGATGAGCGTCTTCTCGAACTCCCGCTCCAGGCGCTCGCCCACCGCGTGCTCACCGCGCGCGAGCGCCTGTGCCAGTGCGTGGTCGAGCACCTGCTGCCAGTTGCTCTCGGGCTGGCTCGCGCCGCCTTCAGTCGCCGAGCGCAGCTCGGGAGGAAGATCGCCGACATCGATCCTGGCGCCCGGCGCCATGACGGTGAGCCAGTGACAGATGTTCTCGAGCTGGCGAACGTTGCCCGGAAACGGGAACGTCGAGAGCACCTGCAACGCGGGCTCCGACAGCGTTTTCGGGTCCACCGCCAAGTCGCGAGCGCTCTTGCGCAGGAAATGGCGTGCTAGCAGCGCAATGTCTTCAGAGCGCTCGCGCAGCGGCGGCAGGCGAAGGCGCACGACGTCGAGCCGATGCAGCAGATCCTCGCGAAACAGGCCCTGGCGGACGCGCTCGTCGAGATTCTGATGCGTGGCGGCGATGATCCGCACGTTGGCCTTGAGCGGAGCATGGCCGCCCACACGATAGTACTCACCATCGGCCAGCACGCGCAGGAGGCGCACCTGAAGATCCGCCGGCATGTCGCCGATCTCGTCCAGAAAGAGCGTGCCGCCTTCGGCCTGTTCGAAACGACCGCGCCGCGCGCTCTGGGCTCCCGTGAACGCGCCGCGCTCGTGCCCGAACAGCTCGGATTCCAGCAGGTCCTTTGGAATCGCGGCGGTGTTGATGGCGACAAACGGTCCGCTCGCGCGGGGGCTGTGGCGATGCAGCGCGCGTGCAACCAGCTCCTTGCCGGTTCCGGACTCGCCGGTGATCAGCACGGTGACGTTCGATTGCGACAAGCGGCCGATCGCACGGAACACCTCTTGCATGGCTGGCGCCTGCCCGAGCATGTCGCCCGAATCAGTGGTCACCGGAGCGACTGGCGCGGCCGGCTCGGTCTCCGCGCTCGCGCGCCGGATGAGCGCGATCGCGTGATCGATGTCGAACGGCTTGGGTAGGTACTCGAAAGCACCGCCCTGAAACGCGGCCACGGCGCTGTCGAGATCCGAGTACGCCGTCATGATGATCACCGGCACGTCCGGATAGCGCTGCTTGATCTCGCTCAACAGCGCGAGCCCCGACCCACCGGGCATGCGGATGTCGGACACCAGCACCTGCGGGCGGCTCTGCTGCAGCGCTTGCAGCATGTCATCCGCGGAAGCGAAAGCCCGGTAGGCGATTCCCTCGCGCGCGAGCGCCTTCTCGAGAACCCAGCGTATGGACCGGTCGTCATCCACGATCCAAACCGGCTTCACCGGACTACCCCGTGCGTACTGATCTTCATATGCGTGCATGTTTGCCAATCTCGTCACTCTACGCGCCGGGGCGATTGAACTCCAGCGGCAGAAGAATCGTAAAGATGGTGCGACCTGGTTTGCTCTCGCACTCGATCGTACCGTTGTGTTGTGCGATGAAGGTCTGAGCGATCGTCAGCCCGAGTCCACTGCCTCCTTCGCGGCCCGATACGAGCGGAAAGAAGATCTTGTCGCGAATCGCCTCGGGCACCCCCGGGCCGTTGTCCTCGATCGCCACTGCGAGCGCGAGCTGGTAGCGGCGCTTCGCGAGGGTGACGCTTCTCGCGACGCGCGTGGTGAGGCGTATCTCGCGCGGGCCGGTGACTTCGCGCAGCGCCTGCGCGGCGTTCCTCACGATGTTCAGAATTGCCTGCGTGAGCTGCTCGGGGTCGGCGTCGAACTCCGGAAGGCTTATGTCGAAATCGGTGGCAAACGCTGTGTCGGGGAATTCCGCTTGAACTACGCTGGCAACGCGCGTCAGCAGCTCGTGGATGTTCGTCCTGAAATAGTTCGGCAGCCGGTGCGGCGTCAGCAACCGGTTGACGAGCGTCTGCAGGCGGTCTGCCTCGCGGATGATCACCTGCGTGTACTCGACGAGCGGCGGGCGATCCAGCTCGTGCTCCAGGAGCTGTGCGGCGCCGCGAATGCCTCCCAGCGGATTCTTTATCTCGTGCGCGAGACTGCGGATCAGCTCGCGGTTCGCCTGCTGCTGTTCCATCAATCGCTCCTCGCGAGCGATCTTGAGCTGCTGATCGATGTGTCGAAACTCGAGCAACAGGGCGGTGCCACCGGCCTCCACCACCGACACGGTGCACGATAGGTGCAGGCGCGGCTTGTCCGTGACGCCGAGCTCCAGTTCCTGTTCGGTGTAGGAAGCTCCGGTCGCGAGCGCCTTGTTCACCGCGAGGAAAAGCGCCGGTGCATCGCCGAACAGCGCCCGCGCGGAATGTCCGGCGAGCTGTCGTCGGGACAGCTCGAAGAGGTTTTCGGCCGCCGGATTTGCGTAGCGGACGACGAGGTCCTCGCCGAGCAGCAGAACCGCTGTCGCGAGGAGTTCCAGCCCCGGGTAAGGGCTGGCGCCTTCGTCGGCAGGAGAGAAAAACGGTGGCGGGTGGAGCATCCTGGTGCGGGAGCAATGCAGCGACGATAGTAGCAAGTTCTGCGCCCGCGATACGCCCTGCCCCACTCTACTTAGTCGCCGCCAGTTCCCTCTTCAGCGCATCGACGTTCTTCTCGTGCAGACTTAGCGTCTGCCTGAGCTTGGCAATCCGGTCCGCGTACTTCTGAGGAGCCCCCTTCTCTTCCGGAAGCGGCGCCGGCGCACCGTTGGCATACGCAACCCGCGCCTCGGCCAGCAGTTTCTCCTCGGTAGAGAGCTCTTCGGTCAGTACCTTGCGGCGAAGGTCGTCGCGACTCTTCTGCGTGCTCGCATCTACCTTCGGAAATCCTGCCGGAGTGGGCGTCTTCGCCGCGCGCTCGCCGCTCGAGCCGCTGCCGCCCACGCCACAGGAGAGCTTCTTCCAGCCCGTCTCTGGCGCAACGTTGGTGTAATGAAGATTCCCGTCGCGATCGATGTACTTGCAGATATCTGCCGTCGCCGGAGAAGCCGCAAGCACCAGTGCGCAGCAAGCGAAGCCGCCAGCGCACCACATCGAGCGGGTTCGTCGCGAAGAGCGCAGCATGGCCGGTCGAGTTTACCAAATGAACGGGGCAGGCCGTCGCCGGGCCGCCCCATCCTTAACGCCGCAGCTGCCATTTGGCTGACCGCCGCTGCCTCTTCGTGACTCCAACTCGCCTCGCGCGATCCCCACGCTCACGCGTGGGATCCCTCGCTGCGAGCTCGCTCCGCTAGCTCCTTAAGCATTCGTCGCGCACGCGGTGGCCCCGTGTCGCTACAGGCTGTAATACAT
>Ga0187777_10001104_pt1 | contig 17547 bp, 17 predicted proteins | sample 1015_Q2_SP5_10_M_FD_132416 | JGI IMG/M metagenome (GOLD analysis project Ga0187777, IMG submission 132416) | Tropical peat soil microbial communities from peatlands in Department of Meta, Colombia - 1015_Q2_SP5_10_MG | ecosystem: Environmental > Terrestrial > Soil > Wetlands > Peat | place... | reverse complement strand
TGTCTGCGCCCTGAGCCAGTCTGTGGGGATGCCCCATTTGTGAGCCGCCCACTGGATCAGGTCGTCGGTCGACGGGTGTTTCAAACGATCGCGCCCATCGACGTACTTGTTCAAGGGGTTGAACTGAATCTCCGTCTGACCCTTTGCGCTCTTCACGGTACGGAAGTAGCGCAGGTCGGCATCGGTCGGTCGGTAGTTGTTGGCCCTCGCGTTCATCCACTTCTGTTCGGGCATATGAGTGACCCGAGCAGCGGCGACTTGATCCGAGAGCGGTGGGCGACCGACAGGAGCCCAGGTCGTCTGGGGGTGCCCGAAGGCACCCCCTGCGACGGTCAGCGCCCACAGGACGACCGTGACCCCGCTGATTAGGATCTTTGCAGGCACTGACATGACTGCTCCTTACCAGGCCACGACCTTGACGTTCATCGGCAGGCCGTTGACCGGATCATCGCCAAGGCTGGTTGTGGACGGGACGACCTTGCCTGAGGCATAGCCCTCGGCCTTCAAGCCCGCGATGATCCCCGGCACGGCAGCCAGCGTATTCGGATGGTCATCGTGCATCAGAACCACCGACTGATCCGTTGCGGGAGCCCAAACCGTCCCATTGCCGTCAGTGTAACCGTTGACGACATTGCTGACGAGCTGAGCCGAGGTGTACAGCGGCGTCACGCCGTCATTGTTCTTCGTGTCCGAATCACCGGAGTCGAGCGTCCACATCGTGGTCGTGTACCCGAGAGTCTGAACGTAGTCGAACGTATCCACGGGGAACCCGACCGAGTACGGTCCTGTCATATCCCCGTACGGGGGACGGAACAGGTCTTCGGTGTAACCACCGGGCACCTGGCTGTTCACGATGGTCGACTGCTGCGTCAGCTCCGACTGGATCTGAGCCTCGGTCAGCGGCACGTCCACGTTTGACCCTGCAGGGAAAACAGTGGACGTCGTATCTGCGACGATCGGGATGGTCGTCGCATCCGCCGATACCTGAGCGCTTGTGGTGAATTCCTGCTGCACCCCTGCGCTCACCACGACGATCGGCTGTCCTGCGGCAAGCGGAGTCGGATTGTCGCCTGCGATCTTCAAGCCAGCGTTCAACGTGATCGACGTAGACCCCAGCGTCACTGCGGTCTTCACCGTACCGTCAGGCACACTCTGACCTGTGAAGCTGGTGTGATCGTACGTGTGGTTACCGATCTCCTCGCCGTTAGCGACTTCCATCGCATTGCAGGTCGAGCAGACGTCGGTACCACTACCCGACATCTGATCGCCAATGTTGAAGAACGTGGCGTGCCATCCACCCGCGTTCAAGTCGGCCACGTACGATGCCGAGAGGCTCGACGGTCCATCATCGAACGTGAGCGCCACGTAGCCCTTGGGCTGCACGGTGTAGTTCACCGTCTGGGTCTCAGTCAGCCCGTAGGTGTCGGTGGCCGTCACCTTGAAGGTGAAGGTCCCCGGGCCCTCCGCGCCGGACGTTGGGACGTTCGCCCCATTCGCCACTGTGCCGACGCAGCTCGCGATCCCGACCGGGCTCGTGCACGTGAACGCCGCCTTCACCGACTGGTTCCAGGAGAAGCTGCTGGAGCCATCGGAAGCGGGCGAGGTGATCGTCACGGTCGGTAGCTGTGTATCCACGACCGTGTAGTTGACCGTCTGCACGGTTTCATTGCCAGCCGCGTCCTTGGCCGTCACGGTGAACGTGTGGCTACCGAGCGAGTTGGTGGCCAGCGCAGCGCCGTTGGCAACCGTGCCCACGCACGAGGCCAGATGGAGGTCGGTGCACGTGTAGGCCGCATAGACCGACGAGTTCACCTCAACGCTCTGGTTTGCGGTCGGCGTGGTGATTGAGACCACGGGAGCCGTCGCGTCCACCGTCCACGATGCGCTCGTGGAAGCAGATGCCCCCGCGGTGTCCACGGCCTCGACCGCAAACGTATGCGCACCGTCAGCGAGGAAGCTGTACGGTTTGGGCGATGTGCACGGAGTGTAGGCGCCCCCATCGGATGCGCACTGGAACGTCACGCCCGCCTGCGTATCGGAGAACGTGAACGTAGCAGAGCCGGCGTTCGTGATCGCAGGCGGTTGCCCGCTGAGCGATGGCGCTGGCGGTATACCCGGCGGTGGCGTAGAGGTGGTCGCCGTGTAGCTAACCGTCTTGGTTGCGGTCTTGCTCCTACGACCCACCGTGTCCTTCGCCGTCACCGTGAAGGTATGCGAGCCAGCGGTCGTGCTGATGTTCGCGCCGTTCTGGACCGTACCAGTGCACGTCACGGTCCCCCGTGAGGCTGTGCACTTGTAGTTGGCCTTGACGACCTGCCCCGTGGTGTACTGGGCGCTATTGGGCGGCGTGGTGATCGTGATCGTTGGTGTCACGGGCTGCGGATCCATCAGCGTGAAGCTGATGACTCCGAGCTTCTGTACACCCGGGTGATGCTTGCCGCGCAGCCAATCGGTCAGGCTACGCTTGGCCGCCGCGCACGTCAGCGTGGTGCGGATGTGCGAGGCTTGCCACTGACCGACCGTCACGTTGGGGCATGTCCGGGTTGCAGCGAGTGCTGAACCACTCGCGGACAGGCTCCAGATCAGGCTCAAGATCAGCAGCGGGGGAAGCAATATGCGAATCCTTCGCATGACCTTCTTGTCCCTTCTGTAGTTGGTTTGTGCCAAGGCGTGGGATCTTGTCCCACTTGGCTTGCCGGTGAAAGATGTAGTTGATACCCGATCGCACGGTGACGAAGTTCAGCAGGTGGATATAGAAGATGGTCTCGACGCCGGTCATGAACAGGAAGCGTTTGGTCTCCCGATCGATCGTCAGCATGTAGGTCAGCGTCACAAACTGGAGTAGGTACATCGCCCCCAGGAAGATGACTAGGCTGCTCACCTTGTGCTCGAAGATCGCTGCGACCACGCTGTTGAGGAGCAGCATCGACACGATGATGTTGATCCACGGGGAGATCATGTGCATCGGCATGCCGATCATGCCCATCGGGTTCCAGTGCAGGAACATCGAGCGCTTGTACTTGCCTAGGACTTGCATGCCGCCGTAGGTCCACCGGTAGCGCTGGTTGAGGAAGTCTTTCAGCGTGACCGGAGCCTCCGTGTACGCGAGGGCGTGCGGGTTGAAGATCACCCGGTAGCCATGCTGAGCGAAGGCAATAGTCAGGTCCATGTCTTCCACCAGCGTGTCGTGCGAGTGCCCGCCGACAGCGTAGTAGGCATCCTTGCGGAACGCTCCGATCGCGCCCGGGATCACCTGCATGCATCCGAGCTGTGAGTAGGCCCGACCGTTCGAGTTGAGGCCGATGATGTAATCGAGCGCCTGGCAGGCGGTCAGGACGCCACTGCGGTTGGCCACACGCACGTTACCACCCACAGCACTCACGTTCGGATCCTCAAGCGAGCGCATCAGCTGCTCAACCGTGTCAGGCACGAAGATCGAATCGGCATCGATGCAGACGACGATCGAGCCTGTGCACCGATCGATGCCATACCGCAGTGCTGACGCTTTACCGCCATTCTCTTTGTGCAGGGTGATGAGGTCATACTCACCCGCAAGCTGTCGTGCAACATTCCACGTGTTGTCCTTACTGCCGTCGTCCACCAGGATGATCTCGGTGTGGTGATAGGTCTGGCTCATCAGCCCGTGCACACAATTGGCCAGCGTCGGCCCCTCGTTGTAGCAGGGCACGATGATCGACACGAGCGGTTGCTCGCGCTCCCATAGACGCGGCTGCAGGAGGCGTTTGCTGGCGCGGTGATGCTTGGATGAGAACCAGAGGATGAAGACCACGCGCGTGGAGAGGCCGAAGATCATCACCCAACTCGCCCGGTTGATGATGAGCCAGACAGAGATCCCTCCCTGGCTGTGATTGGCGGACGCCTGGTCGTGTGCCAGCCCCCATTGCTTCCAGCACATGACGTGGGCCTGGAGCGGGTTCAACAATGGCGAGAGGTCGCCAAAGCAGACCTGCCCGTGGCCCCACGGCGACGGCGAACTTACAGCAGCCGTCGCTACGGCAGGCGTCAGCGAGAGCAGCATTATGAATGCGGCCATCATGGCCCGTTTGTGCATTCCCCTTGGCCCCCTTGGGTTCTCGGAATCCATCCTTGGGTGCCCCTTCGCCCCCTAGCTCTATCTAGGTCACGGGAACCTCGAGCGGACGGATGCCTCGCTTGAGCAGCTTCGCCGTGATTTCCGTATCGAGGCCGAACCCGTTTTCACGTAGGTCAAGCTTGCGAAACAGGTCGACCGGTACGAGCTTCAGGCAAGTGTGCAAGTCGTTCAAGCAGGCATCAAAGAGAACGTTGGCGGCCAGCGTCAGCATCCGATTGCCCTGCGCGTGCCGGTAGGACTGATAGCGGGTGTTGGCGCCGAAGAGGCGCGTTCCGTAGACCACGTCACACCTACCCGCGACAATCGGTTTCACCATCGCGGCCAGATCGGCCGGGTCGTACTCGAGATTGGCGTCGAACGGGACCAAGTGGGTCCCGCTCGCGCACCGCGCCGCCGTCTGCAGCGCCGCGCCTTTGCCCAGGTTGCGCGGATGGGTGACAACGACCGCCTGCTGGTGACGTAGGGACCGGAGAATCGAGGGCGTCTCGTCGGAGCTGCCATCGTCTACGACGATCGACTCAAACGGACACCCGTGGTCGGTGCTCAGGACGGCGGCGATCGCGCCACCGATCGTGCGTTGCTCGTTGTATGCGGGCATTAGGATCGACAACTTGATCCTCTTCGCATCGAAAGCAAGCCCACGCGCCACGCCTCGCCCGGTCGCGCGGGGCGCCTCGGAAAAGGGATGGATTGTCTGACCGGCGCCTCCATCCGCGCATACTTCTAGCCTGCGATCCAATTGGATCACCCCCTGTCATCCTTTCTTGAGACTGTGCCGCCGGTTGGCAGGCCCCTACACACCCGAGCGGAAAGAGTCCGCAGCTCGGCGACGTCTCGTTACACAAACCCCAGAGAGGCGAGCCAAGCTGGACATCTGTCCGAGTTCTGCCGGATCGCCTCAAGAAGCCGGCGCTTTAATTCGATGAAAGCAGGCTAGCCTCGCCCGGCTGGGTTCGCACTGGGGGCCCCCCCTGGTCTTTTGGCCGCGGGCGCCAAATCCCCCGTCCACTGGGCGCCAATGGTGCTCAGAAGCTGTCCGCGCGTCAGGATTCTGCCAACGGATCGGTCACCACGTCCATATCCAGGACGGTGTCCGTCGTGAAGCTGAAGGCCGCGCCCGCTGTCAGACCCGGAGCGCTGACTACCTCCACCTGGACCGGGTCCGCGTCCCAGCCGCACACCCGGTAGAGCGCCTGAGTCCCGAGCCGGACCTGACGCCGAAGCTGCCCGACGGCGAACTCAGGTTCACGCCGCGGCCGCCTTCGCCGGGGCGAAGGCAAGAGTGTCGGGAACGCACCCGTTCATCGACCTAGAGGGTGACAAGCTGTAACAGCTCACCGCAACGCTACTCAGCCTCAGGGACGACTGCCCCGAACGGCCACCGCGATCGACACCGCCATACGTCGATGACCACGACCGCGAGCATCATCCCCAAGTAGCCCTTGTGCGCAAAGCTGAACGAGTGGCGTGAAATCGGCCACAGCAGTGACACTCCGCTCGCGGGTTCTGCGAGATCGCGCCAGAAGTGAATCCTGAGGCCGAGCGCGACCCCTAGCAATGTCGTCCGTCGCCGACGCCACGCGGCGGCGAGCAGCACGACCACGATCATCAGCAGCGAGTGCGTATAGAGACGCGGCGTACCGGCTGTGATCCAGCCGACGCCGAGATAGCCGGGGACGTGGTCGAGATCGATCGCCACCGAGGCGATCAGGGCCGGGACGATAAGGCGCTCCGAGGCCGTGCGGCCCAGAGCCCAGACGACGAGCAATGTTGTGAGCAGATGGGCCGATTCGTCAAGCGGCCCGCCCGGGAAGAAGGAGGACCCGGCCAGCTGACTGCCCCAGTCGGCGGCGGCGAGCCCCACGGCGGCGAGGGTGAGCGCCCACAGGGTTGGTCGTGGCCGCGCCCTCCTCACGTAGGGCTCAGCTCGCTCCCGTCCAGCTCATCGGGGTCGCGTCCGACCCCGCGCGCGGTCTCGAGCACATCGGCGAGCTCAAGCCACCCTTGAAACGGATCGCCGGAATAGCCAGGGCTGCGGATCGAGCCGCGGATCGGCTCGCCCTCGCGCTCGAGGTCAGCACGACACGCGCCTGACCAACCGTTTCTGATTGCCTCATTTCTTTCTGTCCCCCGACTGCTCGGTGCCCCCATCGGAATGGCAGGTATGGCGTCATTTCTCGTGTTGGCACCAAGAGGCCCCCTAGAGCTGGCGGCGGGGATTCCGGACGCGGTGGACCGACTCGACGAGGCGATCAACGCCGCCGGCGAGCAGCCGCGCCTCGCGGAGCTCGCGCTCACCCAGGCCGAGGCACTCGACCGCCAGGGTCGCCACCGGGAAGCCGCGGAGACGCTGTCCGCCGCGCTGGACCGGATCGAGGAGGCCGATCGACCACTCGCGGACGAACTCGAGGTCGCTTACGTCGCCTCCGCGTGCCTGGTCCCCAGCCTGTTCGACGATGCCGCCCGACGCGGGGAGGAGATGCTCACCAGGGCGGGAGAGCGGCCCTCACCGCGTCAACGCCAGGCCCTCGCATGGCGGCGCGGCGCAGCACCGGGGTGACGCCCGCGCCATGATCGTCCTCCTGGCCGAGCTGGCGTGGGGAGACGGCGAGCTGCTCGAAGCGGCGACGCCCGACGGGCTCAGCTGGCCGCTCCTGACCGGGGCGGTGCTGTTCGCGGACGAGCTCGAACGAGATCTCGAGATCTGCAACGCCGGCCTCGACGCCGCTCGCGAACGGGACTCGCCCGCCGGCTACGCGGCGGCGAGCTATTGCCGGGCCTGGGCGCTGTACGAGCAGGGTGCCGTCCGCGCGGCGCTCGCCGACGCAAAGGCGGCGCTCGACGCGGCGCCGGATGCCCGGCGCACCCACGTCCGGACGGCGTATGGCGCGATCGCCTGCTGCCAGATCCAACGCGGCGAGCTCGAGCCGGCGGAGGCGGAGCTGCACGACGCCAGCCCGGGCGCGATTCGCGGCGCTCGACCGCGGCTCTGGCTCACCTCGCGCTGGGAGAGCGAGCCGAGGCGCGCAGGCTCGCCGGGCCGAGCTCGAGCTGGCGCGGTGGTTCGCGACCACCCGCGTGGTGATCCGGGATCTCCGCGTCCTCGGTCTCGTCGAGCACGGCGAGCGTGGCATCAAGCTACTGCGCGAGGCAATACGGACCGGCCAGGCCTACCCACCTCGGTTGTGCGCTGGTCGATCTCGGAGCCGCGCTGCGGTGTGCCAACGAGCGCTCCGCGGCAGGCGAGCCGCTGCGCACGGCGCTCGAGCTCAGCCACCGCGGCGTGCCGTGCGGACCGGGATCGACTCACTCACGCCCAGCGAGCTGAGGGTCGCTGAGCTGGCCGCCAAGGGGCTGACCACGCGGCAGATCGCCGAGGCGCTGTTCGTCACCCCGAAGACGGTCGAGTTCCACCTGCGGCACATCTACCAAAAGCTCGACGTCGGCACGCGTGCCGCCTTGGCCGAGGTACTCGGCGAGGACCAGCCGAGAGGCTAATCGGGCCCGGCAAAGTTCGTCGAGCCCGCCCGGTACCAGCTCAGGCACCCCACCCGCGCGCCGATCACTAGATCGTGCTGCACTCCATCGCACCCCGGTATCGGCGCGGCCACGATGCCCGCGTACGCACCCGCGCCAGAGCGATCCGATGGCCGCGGCTCGTCGAGCGCGACTGGGAGGTCAACCAGCTGGACGGCTTGCTGGCCGACGCTCGCACCGGCATCGGCGCTGCCGCGTTCATCGATGCACCAGCGGGCATGGGCAAGTCCAGGCTGCTCTCACGAGCAGGAGACATGGCGCGCCAGGCGGGGATGCGCGTGCTCGAGGCGGCCGGTAAGGAGCTCGAGCGGGAGTTCACATTCGGCCTGGCCCGCCAGCTGTTCGAACCGGTGTGGCTCGAATCCGGTGCTCGCGAGCGAGCGGCACTGACCGCCGGTCCAGCGTGGCTGGCCAGATGGCTGCTCAACGATCCGAATGCCGAACCCGTGCACGAATCGAGCCAGGATGCCTTGATCCACGCGCTGTTCCACTTCACCACGAACCTCGTCGCGCCGGCCGATGACGCCGACGAAGAGGCACCGCTTGTACTGCTCGCCGACGACGTCCACCACGGCGACTCCGCGTCGCTCCGCATGCTGGCGTACCTCGGAGCACGCCTGTCCCAGCTGCCGATCGCGGTGGTGATGGCGGCCCGGTCCGGCCATGCCCCGCCCGATCCAGGCGCGCTGAGCGCGTTGCGCCACACCGCCCGGCGCCGCCTGCTCCAGCCCGCGCTGCTCACGCCGAACGGCGTGCGAGAAGTCGTCCGGCGGCGATTTCGCGACGCACCGGGCGAGTTGTACGCGACGTGCGCCCATCTGACCGGGGGCAATCCCTGGCTGCTCGCGGAGCTGCTGGCCGCGTGGGAGCAGGAGGAGCTTCCCGCGGTCGTGGCCACCGCGGAGAAGCTCGAGCAGACCGTGCCGGCGAGGATCCGAAGCGTGGTCGCCGCGCAGCTCGAGTCGCTGGGCGGAGCGGTCGCCGCGGTCGCCCGCGCGGTCGCCATTCTCGACGCCGGAGCATCCGTGCGGCGAGTCGCGATCATCGCCGAGCTCGACCCGGATGAGGTGCTGCGGAGCGCCGCAGCGATGGCGGCCATGGACCTCCTGCGACCGGGGACCCCCCTGTCGTTCGCTCGCCCACTGATCCGGGCGTCGGTGATCGCCTCGCTCTCGCCGTTCGAGCGCGCGCGCCTGCACCGCCGTGCCGCGACGATACTCATCGAGGATGGCGCCGCGGCCGATCAGGTCGCCGAGCACCTGCTCGAGTCGCCGCCCGGTGAGGACCCCGGGGCCGCCGCGATCCTCTGCACGGCGGCCGAGAGCGCCGCCGCGTCCGGCGCACTCGCCCGCGCGACCCAGCTGCTCGAGCGCGCGCTGGCCGAGCGGATGCCGGACGAGGTGCGGGGCGAGCTTCTGGCGGACCTGGCCCAGCTGGAGGCGAAGTGCGGCTCGCCGCACGCCTGCGCCCGGCTGTCGGAGGCCGCGCGGCTGACCGCGCGCCCCGAGCGGCGCGCCGAGCTGTGGCTCGCGCACGGCCGGGCCCTGTACGAACACCAGCGCTATCGAGAGGCCGCGGCCGCGTTCGAAGCCGGACTCCAGGATCCTGGCTCGCCGGACGGGCGCCTAACTAGTGAGATCGAGGCCGCGTATGTGCTCGCGGCATTGCTCGCCGGGCCGCTCGACCGCCGGACGCTCGACCGCCGGACGCTCGAGCGCCGCGATGCGATGCTGCTGAAGGTCGACCGCTTCGAGCCCAGCCTGCTCCAGCGGGCGGCCATCGCCCACACGGTGGTCCATGACGCACTGCGGGGACAGGCGCGGGCCGCCGTGAGGGCGCTGGGCGACCGCGCCTGGGGCGACGGCCGGCTGCTCGAGATCGCCCCGTCCGACATGCTCGGCTGGCCGCTTCTGGCGGCGGCACTGGTGCTCGTCGACGAGCTCGAACGTGCGGTCGAGGTGTGCGATCTCGCGCTCGACCGCGCGACGCGGGAACGTCCCGGCATCGATCCGGTCCTCCGCCACGTCCGGGGCTGGGCTCGCTACGGGCAGGGGCTCGTGACCACGGCGCGTGACGCCGCCCACGCCGCGCTCGTCTCGATCGCGAGCGAGCCTCGCATCGACGGGCGCGCCGCCCTCGCGTTGCTCGCCGCCTGTCACCTCGAGGCCGGCCGGCTCGAGCAGGCAGACGCCGCGATCGCTCGGCTCGAGCACAGCGCGACCCCGGAGCCGATCGGCTACCCCCTGATGCTCGAGGTCAGAGCTCGCCTGCGGCTGATGCAGCACCGCCCAGCCGAGGCCCTGGGCTATGCCTCAGAAGCCGGGCGCGCGCTCGACGTGCGCGGCGTGAGCGCCGCCCCCGGAGCGGTGCCGTGGCGCTCGACCATGGCGCTTGCGCACCTCCGCCTCGATCAGGCCGAGCTCGCGCGAGCTCTGGCCGAAGAGGAGCTCCAGCAAGCCCAGCGGACCGGGGTGACCCGTTTGGTGATTCGAAACCTGCGAGTGATCGGTCTCGCCACCGGCGGACCGGCCGGTCTGGATTTGCTCGCCGACGCGGTTGCCGCAGGCGACGGCGACGCCGCTCGGCTAGAGCACATCCGCGCGCTGGTCGACCTCGGCGCGGCACTCAGACGGGCGAATCGCAGAGTCGATGCCCGCAAGCCGCTGCGCCAGGGCTTGGAGCTCGCCCACAAAGGCGGAGCGGACGTGCTGGCCGCTCGGGCACACACCGAGCTGGTGGCGACCGGGGCCCGGCCGCGCCGAGCGGTGCTCAGCGGCGTCGACGCGCTTACCGCGAGCGAGCGGCGCGTGGCGGACCTGGCCGCGCGCGGCCTGACCACACGCCAAATCGCCCAGGCCCTCTTCGTGACGCCCAAGACGATCGAATTCCACCTGCACCACGTCTATCAGAAGCTCGACGTAGGCTCACGGAGGGACCTGGCAAGCGCGCTCGCGGACGAACGCGCAGCCTAACGGTAGCCGGCAGCTGGCCACGCCCGACCGCTGAATCGGCCCGATCGCACCCTCGGAAGTCGATTGCGCGCCGTCCTTAACTTAAGCGCCGAAGGACGCTTTAGCCTCCTATTCGGAAACTGAAGCGTCCAACTGAGGAGGTGGGACAGTTTCCAAATGCCGCGCGACCGGGGAACCGCGCTTGTCGGGCGAGACGTTTGTACAGCTGCCCGGGCCGTTGTGCACATCTCCCTGCAGGACGCGCCTACGAAGTTGTCCGGCTTGCAGTCCATGGGAAGGGGGCCGCTTTCCGGCGACTCGCCGGTTGACGCCGCATCAGCAGCCGCGGCGCAAGCATCCTGGTCGTCACGGACAGCCGAGACGTTCGTACAGCCGCCCGGCAGCTTGTGTACGTCCGGGGCCAAGAGGCGCCTCCGTTGGAGGAATCATCTGTCCGGCTTCTCCGTACGCCGATGTACGATGAATCCGTTCAATTATCAGGGACCCGTCGCCCCAGCTCGATTGATCAATCGTCGCGACGAGCTCGACGCTCTCCAGCGTGCCGCGGCCGACCGAGTCGCGATCCGCCTGGCCGCACCTCGGCGCTTTGGAAAGACAAGCCTCATCGATGCGCATGTTGCTGCGATGCGGGCGGTCGGGCACCGAGCGGTTCAACCGACTTATTTCGGATGAGCGGCACGTGGGGCCGCGACAGCCACTCGCGGCCGCACCTTCTCGACCCGTTTGCTAGGCGAGTGGCTACGCCGGCGATAACGCCGAAAGATACTCCAGCCTCCTATTTTGGAAACTGGAGCTTTAAAGCACCTGAACGTTCGCGGCGGCCGGGCCCTTGGGTCCCGACTCGGCGTCGTAGCTCACCTTCGCCCCCTCAGCCAACGACTTGAAGCCGCTGCCCTGGATCGCGCTGTGATGCACGAACAGATCCTTGCCGGAATCATCCGGGGTGATGAACCCGTAGCCCTTGTCGTCGTTGAACCACTTCACCGTACCTGTTGCCATCTTGTTCCTCCGGAGCTATGTGCATTGCGAAACGCGGAGGGTGCTAGACGCAACAACTGCGGAAACGCTCGGCACTGCTTCGTCGACCGTACGCTCGACCTCGCCGCAGTCTAGCGGCTGGCAACGGGCGCTGAGAGCCGGCGTCCCCTGACCTGTTCCTCGCCTACGGGCGGATCGCGACCAACGACCCGGAACGCGCCACATAACGCCGAGAGACGCTCCAGCCTCCGATTTGGAAACTGAAGCGTCTAACTGACGAGGTGGGACAGTTTCCGATTGCTGCGCCGCGGACGATCACGCACATGCGCCGGGCGGTTTGTACAACTGGCCGCCGCGTCGTGTACATCGTGGAGGGACCGAGCCGCGCGACGGGGACCCCGACCGCGGCATTACTTGACAGCAACCGGCGACCACACTGCGCGGCCCAGGTCGCCCCCAAGGGACCAGATCGGGAAGCTCGTAGCACGCGTGCTACGATGCCATCGATGACGCGTTCAATCACTCAGCGCGAACTCCGGAACTCCAGCGGCGAAATCATGCGCGGCCTCGATCGCGGCGAGTCATTTCTCGTCACCCGCAACGGCGTGCCGGTCGGAGAGCTAACGCCCGTGAGGTCGAGACAGTTCGTTGCCGCCGGCATCGCGCGCGCGATATTCGCCAGCGCTCCCGCTGTCGACCCCAGCCGGTTTCGATCCGACATAGACGCGGTACTGGACCAGGACATCACACCGCGTGTCTGACCGACAGCATCCTCGCGGCATCGTTGACACCTCCGTCGTCATCGAGATAGCGCAGATCCCTGAGGACGCCCTGCCCGCGGAGATCGCGGTCTCGGCAATCACACTCACGGAGCTCGCCGCCGGCCCCCATGCAACTAACGACCCAGCCGAGCGTGCGCGTCGCCAAGATCGCCTTCAACGAGCCGAGGCGACCTTCGACCCGATCCGGTTTGATCCATCGACGGCACGCTCGTGTGGACGCGTGTATGCAGCCCTCATCAGCGCTGGCCGCAAAGCACGAGGCCGCAGGGCGCTCGACGTCCTCATCGCCGCAACGGCAGTCGCCGCCGAGCTTCCGTTGTACACGCGAAACCCGTCCGACTTCGTCGGCCTCGAGAGCGTTCTCGAGGTCGTGGGCGTGGACACCACGCCCACGGACACCGGCCGATGATGCCTAGACACGCTCCAGCCTCCGGTTTGGAAGCTGAAATCGCCGATAAGGCGAAGCACCTCAGCGATTGAGCGAGTCCCCCTAGACCCCCCTAGACCTGCCCAGCGGAGACGCCTCGGCGGGTGCGGGCTTGGATGCCCGCACCCCGACGGGGCCTAACCCAGCCGGAGGCGCCGTTGGCAGCGCGAGCAGGCCGCGCGCGCCGCTGCAGCCCTCGGCGACCCACCAGCCGGACGACCCTCGCGACACCGCACTCGGTCAGAGGATCCAGGTACCACCGAGCCGGAGCCATGCCGCCGGACGACCCACTCGCCGACGAGCCCTGGCGAACCGAGGGCGGCCCCAGGGGCGGGTCGGCTCCTCAGCCGAGACAGAGCCACGGGTGCAACAGGGCCGGAACGCTGGAGACCTCGGTCGCCACGCGCGCTACTTCCCGCCGACACGCGCACGAGCGCGGGCGCCCACTCTCCAGCTAGGCGAACGCATGGTCAGCCACGACGCCCACCACAGCCGGCCTGGGCGTGCGCTCCGTCGCCCATAGCGTCTCCTGCGGTCGTACGTTCGGAGCTGGCTCGACCAGGAAGCACTCGCGCCGAGCAGTGGCCGCGCCGCTCCTTCGCCGGGCGAAGCAGGCGCCTGCCGCGGGCGATGCGGCCATCTCCCCTCTCGTCCGGTCCGACAGCGAGCGGCATGACGGCCGCGGTGCCCGTGAAGCGGCAGCGCTGGTGATTGCATCCCGGCGAGCGTTCGGCAAGCACGCGGCTCGAATGCGACTGCCGCTCGCTGGCGAAGCGGAACTGTCGACGCGTCGACTACTCGGAGTAGTGGATTTCGTCCCTAATACAGCGAGCTGGCCTCCCCGGCACCGTGCCCGGTCGGCCGAGCAGCCGTGCTTGCTGACCAAGGCGTCGGCGACTAGCGACGGCGACTGGCCATTTCGGAACGCTGAGGCGCTCGCTTCATCCGCGAGAGCGATTGCCTCGATTGGGGACGGATCGTCGGGCCGTCTTTACTCGCCGGCGGAAACGAGTCGGGGCGGTCCGCTCTGTTTGGCGCGACGTTTGAGCTGGCGACCGGGCCTCGCACCGCCGCGCACCTCGGCGTTCCGAAGACCCTTGGCGGAGCGGTTTACGGGTATCGGCGCATCCGCACCGCAGGCGCGAAGCGTGTTTGCACCGCCCCGACGACGTCGAAGCCGAGCTTTTCGTAGAAGGCCTGGGCTGGCCCTACGGTCACTTCGAGTCGGTGCGCGCCGTCGTTCCGTGCTCGCTGACATGCGTCTTCCACGAGTGAGCGTCCGATTCCACGCCGCATATGATCGGGTTCGACGAACAGACCATCGAGTTCGTGGGCACCGGCTTCGCTGGGTATGACCACCGAGAAACCGACTGGTGTGTTGTCGCCGAGCACGGCGACCCGCGTCCAGCCTCGGTCGATGAAGTGCTGCGGGAACTCGATCGCGTCGGGATGGGCGGCGAGCTGCTCGCGATACTCCTGCCAGACGTCGGACGATCGGCGCTGTAGCGCCTCGAGCGCGTTGGCCTCCTGCTGGCGTGCGTTCCGGATCCTCATCGATGTCAAGGGCCGCGCTCCAGGGGCGATTCGTTGGGATCAAAGAGTGCAGTGCGACTGCTCATCGTGGCCTTACGACCATGGACATGCCGAGTCATCGGCGATCATCGGGAAGCGTGGCGGCGTGTCGTAGTTCGCCGGGGTAAGCGGACAGGACGAATGTCGCCGCGCTGGCAGGGAGTGTGACCGGCCCGTCACCCAGAAGTGAGCCAGGTAGTGACTCATCTCGCGAGCCGTCCGTCGTGCGCTCCGTTGCGTCCGCGGCGGATCGATCGCCCGGCGGCTAGTGGGAGTACATGCTCGCAACCGGGCCATTTAGGTTGTCGGTCCTCATGTCTTTTGCTCGTTGGGTGTGTGCTGCCAAGCTTGGCGCTTTGAGATCGGGTCGGCATCGGTGGCGAACCCTGATCCGTCCTAGTTGTCTCCGACTCGGGGTTGGCGGCGCCGGGTGTTCTGCTCGCGTTCGACGATGCGAGCAACCTCAGCCCGCGACCTTGCGCCGAGCTTGGAGAAGATGTTCCGCAGATGGGTCTCGACGGTCTTCACGCTGAGGAACAGCTCCGCCGCGATCTCCGGGTTGGTGTGCCGGTCGACCACGAGGCGCGCGACCCCGAGCTCGCGCTCAGTCAGTGAGCGGATGCCCTCACCCTCCGCTTTGGACCACCTCCTCCGATACGGGACCCGCTGGCCCAAGCGCCGCAGCTCTCGTTCGGCGGCGGCAGCATCGCGCATCGCGCCGCAGTCGAGAAGGTCGGCGGAGCGTTTCCGGCCTCATTTTGCGGGCGCGGGAACTGCTCGAGCGGCTGGCGGCTCCGCGGCCGTTGCTGCTCGCTCTCGACGATGTGCACTGGAGTGACGACGCGTCGCTTGAGTTCCTCGCGCATGTGCTCCGGCGCCCGCCGGACGCCGCGGTGATGCTCGCCGCGACGACGCGGCGAGGCTCGTGGCCGATATCCCGCGGACGCAGCTTGAGCAGCTGTACGAGGAGAGCTGGCAACCCGTGCTTCCTGCTGCAGCTTTGCTCGCTCCGGGCGCGGCCTGACCTCAGCTAGGTCTGAAACCGAGTGGATGGGTGCGGAGGAGGTTCCGGTTGCCGTGGGGACCGCGATCGCTGCCCAGCTCGATGAGCTTCCATCGGACACTCGTCGGCTCGCGCAGGCGAGGATGGTGGTGGGAGATCCGTTTGAGTTGGATCTCGCCATCGCCACCGCGGCGATGGCTCCGGCGGAAGCGCTATCGGCGCTCGATGACCTGGTTTGCGCGCGAGGTACCGCGAACCGGAGATGTGCCCCAGCGGTTTCGGTTCCGCCACCCGCTGGTGCGTGAGGCGGTCTACATCACCTGTCCCCCGGGAACCCGCCTGGTCTGTCACGAGCGGGCCGCGGCGCTGGAAGCGCAGGGAGCGCCGGCGATCGCGCGGGCGCACCACATCGTGCATTCGGCACGTCAGGGAGATGCGGCGGCGGCGGCCCGTGATGGCACGGTGTCCGCGAGCCGGCGCCCTCACTCCGGGTAGGGCCGGCGACATCTCGGGTCCAGAGCGAAACGAGTGCCTTCAGTGCATCTGCATTGCTGCTAAAATAGCTGCATGTCCGTTGCCATCACTGTTCGAGACGTTCCCGACAGAGTCCGAGACGAACTTGCAGCTCGGGCCGCGCGCGAGGGCAAGTCTCTCCAGGAGTATCTGCGTGGCATGCTGATCGACTCCGTCGCCCGCCCGCCCGTGAGCGATGTCATCGCCCGCGCTCGAGCTCGTGTGCAGGCGACTGGCGTCAGAGCCAACGCAGAATCGATTCTCGCCGCGCGAGACGACGACCGACCGTGAGCACGTATGTCATCTGCGACTCGTCGGCGCTAACCGCGCTGCTGCTCGACAGCGGCCCGGACGGACAATGGGTCGCTGCCTTTGTGCATGACGCCGAGCTTGGCGCCCCGACGCTCCTCGGCTACGAGACGGCGAACATTATTCGCCGCCACGAACACGCCCGCCTCATTAGCCCCGACCAAGCGGCGCAGGCTCACGCCGATCTTCTCGATCTCGCGATCGAACACTGGCCCCACGAGCTATTGGCGCTGCGAGCCTGGGAGCTTCGAAAGAACCTGTCTATATACGACGCCAGCTACGTCGCGCTCGCAGAACTGACGGGCGCACCCCTGGCCACGCTCGATCGAAGGATCGGCCGCGCGCGCGGACTACGGTGCACCATCGCAACACCATGAGAAAGGCGCCGGGCTACCTGCTGAGCCATTTCGTTTACTCCCCACGTCGAAGACGCTCCAGCCTCCGATTGGAAACTGAAACATCTCACTGACGAACTGTGACAGTTTCCAAATGCCTTAGGCCGGGCGATTGGGGCGCTCTGCGGAGATGTTTGTACAGCTGCCCGGTCCCTTGTGTACATCGTGACCGCGACGGGTGGCCCTGGGGTACACCGGCACCTGCCGGGGAAACGCAGAGTCTGTGCTGCGAGTCGCTGCTTGCCGCTAGGCCGTGGCGCCGGAGGAGTCGACCCGCCGCGGCCTTCCTCGATCCCGATCTTGATGGTCGGGGTCTTGATCTGGTCTGGTGGAACCGGGCGAGGTGCCACCGAAGCTGATTCTATCGGAGAGCCACAAGCCAGAAGAGGGTTTGCAGGAGCATGAGAAGTCGCGCCCCAGGCTTGTTAGGAGACGGCATGCCAGAACTCCCCGTGTGCGTCTTCTGCATCCGCGCTGCCCCGCGCGGCGGAACCATATATCGCTGAGCACCTAGCGTCCGCAGACTGCGTCTGTTCGGCACAGACACCGGGAAGCGGCGAGCTGTCCTGACGATCGCATCCGCCGCCCAGACGTGGCCCACGTCGGCGATCGCGTTGGCGACTGAGGGTTGGGCGTCTGCTGGCTATGGGCGGGTCGGTCGCTGCGCTTGGAGGCGTGAGGCCGTTGGTGACGGGCAACCAAGACCTGCTCGTCCTCAGCGACGACCTGCCGATCCTCACGCCCGCACAGTTCGCGACCAAGCTCCGTGAGAGCGGCTGAGCGCTGTCGACTCCGCCGCCGCCCCGCACCCCGTACCGCTCCAACCAGACAGGATCCCCACCCGGCGCCAACCCGCCACCGACGAGTCGCGAGAAGCCGTCCCTAACGCCGAAAGACGCTCCAGCCTCCGATTTGGAAACTGAAGCGTCTAACTGTCGAAGTGGA
>Ga0187777_10001102_pt1 | contig 17581 bp, 14 predicted proteins | sample 1015_Q2_SP5_10_M_FD_132416 | JGI IMG/M metagenome (GOLD analysis project Ga0187777, IMG submission 132416) | Tropical peat soil microbial communities from peatlands in Department of Meta, Colombia - 1015_Q2_SP5_10_MG | ecosystem: Environmental > Terrestrial > Soil > Wetlands > Peat | place... | reverse complement strand
GTGTAGCCGGAAAGCCAATTAATTCTGCGACCGAAGCGCGCAACAAATTGCGATCGACAGCGGCCATACGATCCATCCGCCAGTTCTCGGCGTGGCGCTCGATCAGACCGTCAATCTCCTCCCGGTGATCAGTGGCCTCGCGGAACAGGTCTTCGGTAAATCCACGCACGTCCTCGGGTACCGAATTGTGCTCACGCCAGAAAGTTCGGCGAACCTCGTCCGGCGTTTGCCGGCCCATGTCGCCCTGAAACAACATCTGCAGTGCCAGTTCGCGAGATTTACGGCGGGTACCCATGGAGAGCAATCAGCACTTAGTGTTCAGCCATCAGTTTAAACCAGGCCACTTGCAGCTTTAGAAGTCAAGATTTGCGAGTCTTCCTTCGTTCTTGGATTGCGGGTTTCGGCAATTGGTCATTCCGAGCGGAGCGAGGAATCTGCTTTGCACTGAGTGCTGAATGCTGAGTGCTGACGGCTTTCTTCAGGTTCGCCATCTCCACCGCAGCCAGTGCTGCCTCAAATCCCTTGTTTCCCATCTTCAGCCCTGCGCGATCGATGGCTTGCTCCAACGTGTCGCAGGTAAGAACGCCGAACGCGTGCGGAACTCCGGTTTCCTGTGCCGATTGCCCGATGCCACGCGCGACCTCGTTGACGATCACGTCGTAATGAGCTGTCTCGCCACGCAGTAGACAGCCAAGACAGATGATCGCATCGTATTTTTTGGTTTGCGCGGCCGTCCGTGCGGCGGAGGGAATTTCAAATGAGCCGGGCACGCGCAGGATGGCGATAGCGTCTTCATCGGCTCCCGACCGTATGAGCCCGTCGTATGCGCTGCGCAACAGTCGTTCGGTGATGAACTCATTGAATCGGGCAACTACGATAGCGAATCGAAGGCCGGCAGCGTTCAGCTTTCCCGCAATCGCTTTCTTGCGAATCGTCTCAGTGCTTCGATCTGTGCCTCTGGACAAAATTATTTGCCTTTAAACTGCGCCTGGCGCTTTTCCAGAAATGCCGTCGTCCCTTCCTTCTTGTCTTCGGTCGCGCAGCTGACACCGAATAACGTCGCTTCGAGATAGAGACCCTCGGCCAGAGGCATCTCCAGCCCTTTGTTTACTGCCTCCATCGCGAACTGTACGGCCAGTGGCGCGTTGGCAATGATCTTATGGGCAATGGCTTCAGCACGCGGTATCAATTCGGTCGCGGCAGTGACTTCATTCACCAGCCCAATGCGATGCGCTTCCTGCGCCGTGATCATCTCGCCAGCCAGCACTAACTGCATAGCGATGCCTTTGCCGACCAATCGCGGCAGCCGCTGCGTTCCTCCGTAGCCTGGGATGATGCCCAGTTTCACTTCCGGTTGGCCAAATTTCGCATTCTCGCTGGCAATGCGCATGGTGCAGGCCATCGCGATCTCGCAACCACCCCCAAGTGCGAAACCATTGATACAGGCAATCACCGGTTTTCCCAAATTCTCGATCAGATTGAGCACAGATTGTCCCCGATGTGTGTATGCTTTCGCGCTTACGGGATCGTGCTTGGCGAGCTCGCTGATGTCAGCGCCGGCGATGAAGGCCTTTTCGCCTGCGCCCGTCATGATCACCACCCGAGTACCCGCGTCGTTCTTAATGTCGTGGAACGCTGCCCGCAGTTCTTCCATTGTGGCCATATTCAGCGCGTTGAGCACCTTGGGCCGGTTCACGGTGACATAGGCGATGGAATTTTTCTTTTCGAGAAGAATGTTTTCAAAGCTCATTTTTGTTCACCAGACCACGGAGCCACGGAGAACTGGGAGTCAAACTGTTGGTTTCTCTGAGCCTCCGTGTCTCCGTGGTTAAGGAAACTTTACAGTTTGTTGGGCTTCGGGTTGTTCGGGTCCGAATAATCGTAAAAACCTTTGCCGGTCTTGCGCCCGTACCAGCCTGCCATCACCAGCCGCTTTAACAGCGGCGGCGAAGCAAAACGCCGTTCCCTGAATTCGTCGTACATTACATGAGTGATGTAGTAGGTCGTATCGAGGCCGACGAAATCGAGGAGTGTAAACGGCCCCATGGGATATCCGCAGCCAAGCTTCATAGCATTATCGATATCTTCAATCGAGCCGACGCCTTCCTCATAGGCGCGAATCGCATCCAGCAGGTACGGCACCAGCAGCCGATTCACAATGAAGCCCGTTTTGTCGCTGGTTCGCACCGGTACTTTGCCGAGCTTCCTGGCAAATTCGTAGGCCGATTCGTAAACGTCGTTGGCGGTTGCGATCGTGCGCACGACTTCCACCAGCTTCATCAGCGGCACGGGATTGAAAAAGTGGAGACCGATGAAGCGCTCGGGACGTTTCGTCGCGGTCATCAGTTCTGTGATCGATATAGAAGAAGTATTCGATGCAAAAATCGCATGTTTCTTCACTACGCCATCGATCGCCGCGTACATTTCCTTCTTGGCTGGAACATTTTCAATGATGGCTTCGATGACGATGTCGCAGTCGGCCAGATCCTGCTTGTTTGTAGTGCCTTTCAATCGCGCCAGAATTGCTTGCGGACTTTCCTTGATCGTTCCCTTTTCGGCGAATTTGGCGAGCGACTTCTGAATTCCAGCAAAGCCTTTGTCCAGATATTTCTGCTCGACCTCAAGCACTGTTGTTTCGAATCCGGCGGTCGCGCTCACTTGAGCAATACCGGATCCCATCAGACCGCAACCAAGAACTCCTACTTTCTTGATCTCCATTGCACTCCCTTTCACTCGGCTAACGGCTTGTCATTCGGGGCCTCTACGCAGCCGCGAATTCGCGGCGAAGAGGTGCGAGAAATCTGCAGTCAGGATCGCGAAGTGCAGATCCCTCGACTGCGCAGAACGATTAGCAACGCCATCGTTCTGCTCCGGGATGGCAACAATTTAAGAGTGACTCTAAAAATGCCAGAGCTAGTTCAAACTCTCTACGATCATCGCAATCCCTTGTCCGCCACCGATACACGCCGTCGCGAGTCCGTACTTCTTCTTGCGCCGCCGGAGTTCGTACAAGAGGGTGATCACCAGCCGCGTTCCGGTCGCACCCAGCGGATGGCCGAGCGCGATCGCGCCGCCGTTCACGTTCACCTTCTCGCGGTCGAGGCCAAGCTCTTTTTCAACCGCCAAATACTGCGCCGCGAAAGCTTCGTTGACCTCGATCAGATCAATGTAATCCAGCGTCAAGCCGGCCTTCTGAAGAGCGATTTTGCTTGCCGGAACCGGACCGCGCCCCATGACGTTCGGCTCGACGCCGGCGACGCCCCAGCTCACGATCCTTCCCAGCGGCTTCAATCCGCGTTTGGATGTCTCCTCCAGCGACATGACCACAACCGCCGCCCCGCCATCAACGATTCCACTTGCATTGCCAGCGGTCACGGTACCGTTCTTGCCAAATGCGGGTTTCAGCTTAGCCAAGCCTTCCATCGTAGTTTGCGGACGACGATGATCATCTTCATTCAAGCTTTCGCCTGTCGGCTCGCCTTTGGAATTCCTCAACTGCACCGGAACCAGTTCTTCCTGAAGCCTACCCGCTTTATAGGCCGAATCAGCGGCCTGCTGGGAGCGCAGGGCGAATTCATCCTGAGCCTGTCGGCTAATGCCTTGCTGCTCGCCATACAACTCAGCTGTGTTCGCCATGTAAAGTCCGCAATAGGTGTCGAGCAACGCCACCATCAGCGAATCTTCCATTCTTCCGCCCGGGGCGAGGGTGAATCCATCACGGCCGCGAATCACAAACGGGGCTTGCGACATGGCTTCCATGCCGCCTGCCAGCACAACATTCGCCTCGCCAAGCTCGATCATCTGGGCTGCGTTCACAATCGCCTGCATGCCGGATCCGCAAAGCCGGTTCACGGTTAATGCCGGAGTTTCAATCGGTAGGCCCGCTCGAAGCGCCACATGCCGGGCCCCGTATAGTGCATCTCCGGACGTCTGCTGTGCGTTGCCGAAAACGGCGTGATCAAATTCTTTAGAGTCAACGCCAGCGCGTTCAATTGCGCACTTGCTGGCAATGGCGCCGAGTTCCTGCGCTGTGAAGTCCTTCAGTTTGCCGCAATAACGCCCGAAGGGAGTACGGGCTCCGCTGACGATGGCGATGTCTCCCGGTTTCAGCATGGCTAAAGATGAGTCCTTACCATTAGATAATTTCTGAGTGGATTGAAACCTTTTAGTCTAACAGTGAGGTGGCGGTGAACGCTACATGTCGAAGCGAAGGGCGTGAGGACAGTCTGTTCACGCCACGGCGGCTGCGGACACTCCAGGGGCCAGGGTTGCAACTTTATTTGCACCCTGGGCAATTGCGGTTTTGAGAGCCTGTTCTGCTCGATTCACAACTTCGGTGACGATGTCGACGGGATCGTATTCCGCTCGGATCACCGCTTCCGCGATCCCCGCATTAAAGCGAATGGGGGACTCCTTGTCTGGCAGCTTCACCTGGGCGGCGAGCCGCTGCAACTTTTCCGCTGCCATGATTCCTTCTTTCTCCGCAGTTTCCCCGAGGGTAATAGCAATAGTCGTGGTCTCATAGCGGAATGCCAAATCGTTCTGGCGGATGTTGGCGGCGAAAACCTGGCCGATCTGCTGCATCAGCGTTTCGACCCCAGCTTCGCCGAGTTCCTTCAACAACACCGTCTTATCGCCGAATTGCATCAGCAGTACAGACAAAGGTGTACTTTGTTGAACATTGCGCCGGGTCTCGGCCATTAGCAGGTCCAGATAAGACGCCCGCTTCAGCAACCCTGAGCGCTCGTCGGTCACGGAGAGGCTCTTCACCAGCCTTCTCAGGCCCGCGTTATTGAGCGCAAGCACGATCTGATCAGAGATGGTTTTCAAAACGACCAGTTCATTTGAGTTCCAGGCCAGCGGCGCAGCCTGCATAAGAATCAGAACCCCGACCGGCTCGGTCCCATCCACCAGTTGCAAAGCCAGCAGGGAAGTCACTCCGAGCTCGTTGAAGATCTCACGTATGGACTGCAGCTCGGCGGTAGTCTGCAGATTGCCGCAGCTCAGCGCCCCGCCTCGCTGAATCGACAAATCGTGGACGGTGGTGATGATCTTTTCCAGTGGTCCCAGATCGGCCGGCTTCACACCGTTCGCGCAAAACTCCTTCGTGCTGGTAGACCTTAGTCCCGGTTTCCGGTTGGCGACCACGCATCGTGTGGCTTTCCATTGCCCCCCGATTTCTGTTGCCGCGGTTGTCAGCACTGCGTCAGCATTATTCTGCCGATAAAGTTTCCTCGTGATTTCGGCCACGCGGGCAAAGCTGCTTAGATCGTTTGTGCCCTGCGCAGGCGCACTCTCCGTAGTGCGCGCCGATGCAGGCGCGCCAGCTGCCGTCGCCGCAGCACCGGCTGCACCCTCCGGCGCATAACTTGGAACCAGTCCGGCAGTCATGTAAAGCTGCTGCAGAGCGACATTTCGTTCTTCCTCGTGAGGAAACAACTGCTGTATTCGCTGCAAACGCTCCAGGGCTTTTGAACGCATTCCATACTGAACAAGAATTTCCGCCTGCAACATCAGGTCCTGCAGTGCGGCTGCACCCAGAAGTTTCTCTTCGGGGATTACAGGAGCGGCGACGGAATCCGCCATGCCAGTGAAGCGCGACGCGATCACTTTGTATCGCTTTTCATCGATCTTTCCCTGAAGCATCTGCAGGCGCTTTTGGTGTCCATGCTCATAGGCGTCGATCTCAGCTGCGCGATCAAGGGCCTCGGCAGCTTTGTTGTAATCGCCCATGCTGCAGTACAGATCGAAGAGCTTGAGCAGGGTCTGGCAGTAATCGTTCTCGCGATTGGCCGCATTAAACTGCTCGCTCATGAACTCCAGCATTTCGGCCGACGACGGATGTTTTGCCGTGATCTCCTGCATCATCGCCAGGAAAGGACGCCGGTCCGTTTTACGCTGAAAAAACCCTGAAAGCTTGCCCGCCAAGGCGACTGCATCCTTGTCCTGTTGCCCGTCGAGGAATAATCCAATGAGTTTGGCAATCTCTTGTGCGCTCGTGGGATTTTCCTCAAACAGCCGCCACAGAACCGGCTCTGCATCCTTCAACCGGTTCGCCTCCAGTAGCGCCTTGCCGTAGACCTCACGAATGGCTTCCGGAGCGTCACCGGCGTTTACCTGCGATTCAAGAACAAAGATTGCGGCTCCGGCTTGGCCTTGTTCGAGCAGACCGCTGCTGTAAGCCAGCGCGATTTGGGGATCCGACGCATCTTCACTGTATGCACGCTCCACCCATGGCGCCGGATTGCCGCCTGCAGTTTTCGTCAACTCTGCGACTTTCAGAAACGCCGCTGCCGCCGCCTTCCCATCCTTTAATTCCGATGACAACTCGCCCAGCCGAATCAGGTTCTTTTCGCCAGGATCAAGCCGCAAGACTTTCTGCAACACCGTCAAGGAGTTCTGTTTTCGACCCTGTTTGGTGAGCTCCTGAAACGCATTCTCGTAGGTTTCAAGGGCAAGCTTGCGATTGGTGTTCTCCAAAAGCTCGCCAAAGCGAAGCTTCTGCTCCCACGTAGGGTTGGCAAAGCGGGACAGCTTCTTATAGGTGAGGCTCGCCCGGGTGGCGTCACCGGCTTTTACCTGCCGATCGAACATGTTGCCGAGCAGGTTGACGGCTTGTGGAATGCGCTGAAGCGACAGGCTGAGGTCAGCCGCCATCTGGGTAATGGTGTCGTTGCCGGGATCGGCAACGAGCACCTGCATATACTCGTCCAGGGCCTCGGCCGTTTTGCCCTTTTGCAGCAGCTTTTCCGCCCGTTCTACCCGTTTTGTGATTTCCCCTCGGTCCATGTGTGCAGGCGTCGGCCTTGAGAGACACGCCGTCGTGGGAGTACTCAGTAAAATTCTAGGTGCGCCTTCTGGGGAGCAGCAATGAAGGAAGGTGACGGGTGATTACGGAAGTCACCCGGGTGGAGTAAGTGATTGAACGGCAGGACGCCTGATCCCGCTGAGATATGGCGCATGCACGACTGACGCGGCACCGCCCACATTGACAATGTATATACATACGTATACACTGGCCTTCGGGGTTTTTAGAATGTCACCTTCAGCACAAGCGCGCGTGCAGGTTGTGAAGTGGGGCAATAGTCAGGCTGTCCGTCTACCTAAAGCTGTCTTGAGGCAAGCTGACGTCCACGAGGGGGACGAATTGACGGTTCGTGTTGAGGGGAACAGAATCGCCCTGGAGCCGACAACGCCAGAAATCACATTGGACAGTCTGGTCGCCGGTATCACGCCGCAAAACCGTCACTCGGAGCAGGACTGGGGCAGGCCAGTCGGTAATGAGGTATGGTAGCTGCCGAGTACGTTCCTGATTGCGGCGATCTCATCAAGACTGACTTCAGTGCAGGTCAGGCAGGACATGAACAGGCCGGTTGGCGGCCCGCTCTTGTTCTCTCTCCCAAGGCGTATAACAGAAAATCTGGGCTGGCAGTCGTGGTTCCCGTGACCAATGCGGTGAAAGGATACCCATTCGAAGTCAATCTACCCGCAAACCTTAAAATCACAGGCACGGTTCTCGCCGATGCTGTCAGAAGCATCGACTGGCGGGCGCGAAGCGCGCGTTACTGCGACAAAGCGCCTGCTGAAACACTCAGAACCGTGAAAGCAAAACTGGCGGTCTTACTCGGGCTCCCCAAGCCCTGACAGAGCGCGATGATGTCAAGAAAAATGGTTGGCCGCCTCATCGGCAACGACCCACCCTCACTCTGAAAATAAGCTAGTTCGAGCTGAAATGCATAGGGCCACTAGAAGCAGAAATGTGGTGAAAGCTTGGAATCTCGCCGATCAATCCCTAGCGAAGGTGCCGAAAGAGACATCAATCTCCTGATTCGTTTTGACCGTCGGCTGGACGTTGGCTCCGAGTAGTGTATCTTCGGCACTACACGCGGCAGCGTACGATTTCTCCCTATCTAGCTTATTGACCTTCCAGAGCGGGTAGAGCCAAATCCTAACAAAATAGGTCATAAGAACTGACACAACCAAAGCTGACGCCACAGTGTAGTCGCAGATGCTGATCGTTTGGAGAAAGCTGGAACGGACATAACGAGTCGCCAGGGCGAGAAGACCCACGCCAAGGCAAACCTCCATTCAGTTTCCCGGCGGGCATTGTGCCTTGATGCCCAGTGCTCGGCGAGCTTTAGGTAGCCATCGAGCCGGTTTTTAGCAGCTTCGTCCACGAAGTACCTGCCGGGCGCAGATCAGGCCTGCGGTCGTCGTGAGGATCTACGGCGGTATCAGATTGGCGAATGTTGGAAGCGGCCCCGCACTGAACCTGAGGATGCACGTGCTGGCTGTCGGACCCCAGCCTGTTAGACCCGCCTGGGATGCGGGCAACTCTACGTTCGCCCGAAATCTTGAAGGTTTCTTCATCGCCGCCCAACAGGGCCACGTCCCACCCGATCAGCTCTTGGACGCGCGTGAGGCCGCTGACTTTTTCCGAGGTAATGAACGCCGGGTTCTGCAGGTCCTTTATCAAAGCCTTTCCGGCAAGGATTACGCCTCCCTCGTGGAATTCAGTCCCGACGGGCAACCCCTCAGAACTTGGTTTGTGGAACGATAGACTGCCCTGCGATCTCACTCTGCCTTGCTTTCGCTGGCCGGTGGACCGAAGCCACACCGCCCGCGCATGCCTTGGCGGAATCGTTCCCGTTCTTCGGGGGTCATGCGCTCCCAGCGTTGGGCCCAGCGTTCGCGCATGCGGCGGCGCATGCCCCACCCAAGGCCCCCATGCCGCCCCCTTCCGCCGAAGAGGATGCGGCAAAGCACCAGGATGCCCAGTGCCTGCCAGAAAGTGATCTGGTGCAGGCCCAAGAGCGGCGGCAATAGCCAGTTCCACAGTGCCATCACCAGTACGCTGCCGATGGCCATAACGGCCAGCACCCCCAGAATCGCCAGCGGACCTATCAAAAACCATTTGCGTTTCATATTCAGTTCCTCACGGTTTCATAAATTCGTCGTAAATCGTTTGCAGCCGCTCGCGCAGATGCAGCACTGCATAGCGCTTACGGGAGAGCAGCGTGTTGAGGCCAACGCCAGTCTCAGCCGCCATTTCCTTGAAGCTGCGTCCTTCTAGCTCATGCGCGACGAACACCTCGCGTTGCTCCTCCGGCAACTCGGACAGCGCCAACTCGAGTTCGTCCAGAAGCAGGCCGCGAGCGAAGAGCGCATCCGGTCCGGCATTGGGCGAGGGCAGCAGGTCTTCGAGTTGCCGCAATTCGTCCTCATCGTCAACGATGGCGGCCTCGCTGAAGCTCTCCGGCTTCTTGCGGAACAGATCAACGATGCGATTACGCGCCACCTGAAACAGCCAGCCGGTGACGTGCTCGATCGGCACCAGCAGACGATTTGCTTCCACCAGCGCGTAGAAGACGTCCTGCAGAACGTCCTCGGCATCGCCCGGATCGGGCACACGCCGACGAATGAAGTTGCGCAGCCGGGATTGCTCCCGCTTGACGACTTCGGAGATCCGCTCGTCCTGCTCGAGTGCCATTCGATCCAGGCTTGCCGCGCTCATCTACCGTTGTAGACGAATGAGGCGCGCAAATATTGTATGGGGAGTAAGTTGGTAGGACAGAGCTGGGTTGTTGACCCAGTTGCATACTGCACGGCATCACCACGCTCGCTGCCTTGGCCCCAGCCCAACTTTCTGATACAAGTGCCGGATGCCGCAACGCGACGAGATCGCCGCAGAAAAAGGGCTGCACCATCAGCTCAATGCCGGTCAAATGGCCATGGTTGCCGTTGGGGGATCGATCGGCACCGGCCTGCTGCTGGGGTCCGCAGCCGCCATGCAGATCGCCGGCCCGGCTGTCATCCTGAGCTTCGCATTTGCCGCATTCGTCAGCTGGACTGCAGCTATGGCTCTGGGCGAGCTATCCAGCGCCCATCCGGCGGCGGGGTCCTTCGGTATTTATGGCGACATGTATCTGAACGACTGGGCGGGATTCATCGCGCGCGCCGGATATTGGGCCGCCCTGGCAATTTCGATTGGTGCCGAGCTGATAGCTTCCGCGACATACATGGCGTTCTGGTTCCCGAGGATTCCCGCACTGTTATGGGTGGCCGTTTTCTCAGTTTTTTTGCTTTTGGTGAATTTATGGGACGTCGGCCGTTATGGCCGCTTCGAGTTCTGGTTCGCCATGATCAAGGTTGTGACTATTGCGGCATTTATCGTGCTCGGATCCAGCCTGCTACTCGGCGGACGAGTTCCCGCGCAATACACCGCGCACGGCGGATTCTTTCCTCAAGGTGTGCTCGCGCCTCTGCTGGCCATCACTTTTGCCATTTATACGTTTGGCGGCGTCGAGTTCGTCGCCGTGACTTCCGGTGAATCACGATCGGCGCAAGAAGTCGCCAAAGCAGCATGGATCACTTTCGTGATGCTTGCGCTGGTTTATCTCGGCGCCATCGTTGTGCTTGCCGGAGTAATGCCATGGACGCGGGCCGGCGTGACCGAGAGTCCTTTTGTGACCGTGTTCCGCTTGGTAAGAATCCCGGGTGCCGCCCATCTGATGAATTTCGTCGTGCTCACCGCAGCCCTGTCCGGAGCGAATGCCTCGCTCTACATAACGTCACGAATGCTGTTCTCGCTGGCCCGCACCGGATGGGCGCCCGCGCGACTCGGACATCTGAACGCGGCTGGATCGCCTAATCTCGCATTGCTGGCCTCGTCCTATGGCATCGTGGTGGCCCTTGTGCTAGAAAAATGGGCCCCCAGCGTGGCATTCGAGTACATCCTTCGGGGAGCGTTCCTTGGGATGATGCTTTCGTGGCTAGTCTCGCTCGCGGCGCATGTTTCTTTTCGCCGGCGCCTCACCCCGGAAATGATTTCGACGCTGCCGATGCGGGCGCCCTTGGGAGCAGCGGGTTCGGTAGTGGGTTTCGTTCTGATCACCGCCGCGGTTGTCAAGGGCTGGTGGGATTCGCGAGTCAATCTCATCAGTGGAGTGGGGCTGCTGATTCTGTTGACCATTGCTTATTTCCTGATCAAACCTCGACAGAGGAAAACAGATTCTTAGACCACGGACCGAGAAGAAAGTCAGGCTCGTGACTCACACTTCGGTGGTGGTAGCGATCTCCTCAGGGTCCTCTGTGTGCTCTGTGCTTTCAGGATTTCCCGCGTACAATACACCCATGCTTGACGACCTGCTCCGCTACCGCCGTGAGTTTCCCATCCTCGAACGCACCACTTACATGATCAGCAATTCGCTGGGCGCGATGCCGCGTGGGGTCTATGACGCGATGAAGGGCTATGCCGACATCTGGGCAACCCGCGGTGTTCGCGCCTGGGAAGAGCGGTGGTGGATGCTGGCAGTCGAAGTGGGCGACGAAATTGGCGCGCTCATGAACGCGCCCAAAGGCTCTGTTTCTACTCACCAGAATGTCACCACTTGCCAGGCGGTGGTCGCGTCCTGTTTCGACTTCTCCGGCAAGCGCAACAAAGTCGTTTATAGCGACATGAATTTTCCTTCCGTCATGTACTTCTGGGAGGCACAGCAGCCCCTCGGCGTACGCGTTCACATGGTGAAGACCGATGACGGCATTACTATTCCCACCGAGCGGCTGCTTGACGCCATCGATGAAACTACCCTGCTGGTGCCGGTCTCGCATGTGATCTTTCGCAGCGCATACATCAATGACGCCGAAGCAATCATCGAAAAAGCGCACAAAGTCGGCGCTTATGTGGTGCTCGATACCTTTCAGTCGCTCGGTACCGTTCCCGTCGATGTGCAAGCGCTCAACGTGGATTTCGCATGTGGTGGCGTTTTGAAGTGGCTGTGCGGTGGCCCCGGTGTTGGCTATTTATATGTGCGCCCCGATCTGGGCAGGAAACTCGAACCCAGATTTACCGGCTGGTTTGCCCATCAGGATTCGATGGCGTTCGAAACAGGCCCCATTCGCTACAGCGATGGTCCATTTCGATTCATGAACGGAACCACGCATGTTCCCGCGCTTGAAGCCGCCCGGCCGGGACTGAAGATTATTTCCGAGGCTGGCATCGAGCGCATTCGCGAGAAATCAAAGCGCCAAACAACGCTATTGGTCCAACTGGCGGACCGGCATGGCTGGCGTGTCAACTCGCCTCGCGACCCTGAAAAGCGTGGCGGAACGGTTTCTATTGATATGCCTGAGTCAAGGGAAGTCTGCCAGGAGCTGCTGAAACGCGATATCCTCGTCGATTGGCGCCCCAAGGCCGGGGTACGCTTCTCGCCTCACTTTTACAACACAGACGCAGAGATCCACACCGCGATTGCCGCGGCAGAAGACATTCTGAAAGAACGCACTGTGGCTGCTCATTAGAAAAGGTGAGGCACAAATTGGGCTCTAGTTCCTGCGCGTCAGCAACCACGTTACCCGCCTAACGTTCAGACCCTGATTGGACCTCGCCACTAACTCCAATGCTATGTTGGAGATTCACTAGAAATTCACGAATTTGTAACAAACCTGTAACATTCGCGCCTTAGAAACCATATTGACAACTTCATTATAGGAGGCAGGACTGGTGATACGCCGCATAGCGGTCTTGTGTCTCGCCTTAGTGCTTCCCGGTTTCGCCCAAACCACCTTAAACGGTGCGGGCGCGACTTTTCCGTACCCCATGTACTCGAAGTGGTTCAGCGAGTACCACAAGCTTCATCCTGACATCCAAATTAACTATCAGTCCATTGGCAGCGGCGGCGGCATCCGCCAGGTGCTGGCGGGAACGGTCGATTTCGGGGCCAGCGACGGCCCCATGACCAACGAACAGCTGGCCGAAACCAAAACCAAGATACTGCATGTTCCCACTGTGCTGGGAGCTGTGGTTCCTGCGTATAACGTTCCCGGAGTGACGACGGAGATTAAATTCACGCCGGAAGCCTTGGCAGGAATTTTTCTCGGCAGGGTCACTTCCTGGAATGACCCCGCTCTGACTGGTGCCAACCCAGGCGTCAATCTTCCCAACCAGCCGATTATTGTGATTCATCGTTCGGATGGCAGCGGCACCACGTTTATCTTCACCGATTACTTATCCAAGGTCAGTCCGGACTGGCAGAGCCAGGTTGGAAAAAACACCTCAGTGAAATGGCCGGTCGGACTCGGGGGCAAGGGTAACGAGGGTGTGGCTGGCATGATCCGGCAGATGCAGGGCGCCATCGGGTATATCGAGCTGATCTATGCCGTGCAGAACAAAATCCCTTACGGAGTGGTGAGGAACGCGGCGGGAAACTTCGTGAAAGCCAGTCTGGACAGCGTTACCGCGGCTGCGGCTTCGGTGAAGAACATGCCTGCTGATTTTCGCGTCTCCATCGCCAACGCCCCGGGAAAAGATGCTTATCCCATTGCCAGTTTTACCTGGCTGCTAATTCCGGCTCAGTCCAAGGATCCGGCTAAGGGAAAGATTATTGCGGACTTCCTTAGCTGGATGGTGGATGACGGCCAGAAGATGACAACAGAATTGACCTATGCCCCCTTGCCGGAAAATGTGGCGGCAAAGGTCAAAGATGAAATCAAACAAGTCCGGTAAGCAAGTTGTAAGTCGGGTAGCAAGTTCACCGAACCTGGTTCTGTTCCCGATCGGATCATTTTGCGGCTTCCGATGACCTAGCACCGGAAGCCGCTGCTCCCAAGGATCCATTGAGAGAACAGATTGTGTTTTCAGGATGCTGGTATCGTCCAATTCGTTTTTCCTCAATCGCAATTCGAATACGGCCTCTCCCGAGGCGAAGGAGCAAGAGATGAAGTCCGTTCTCAGGTGGTCGGTAGTTCTTTTTCTGGCAGCAGTTTCAGTGGCGCAGACACAGACAGCAACAGGTACTGCTCCAAAAAGGAAAATCGCGCGTCCCGCAGCCGTGACTGCAAATGACGTGCAGGAACTCAAAGATGCGTTGGCCGCGCAACAGCAACAGATCGAGCAGTTGCGTCGCCAGTTGGCGCAGCGCGATCAGGCATGGTTACAAACGCAGCAGCAGTTGCAGCAGGCGCAATCGGCTGCCACCGCCGCGCAAGCCAGGGCGGATCAGGCAGCGCAGGAAGCTGGTCAACAACAGCAAGCGGTCTCCGATCTGAAGACCGACATGACCGACATGAAGCAGAATGCCGCCAATGCCGCACTCAGCTTACAAGAAACCCAGAAAAACATTCGCTCGGAGTTGGAAAGTCCCCTGGCGCTGCACTACAAGGGCATCACGATTACTCCGGGAGGCTTCCTGGCGGCAGAAACCGTATGGCGCCAGCATGCGTTGGGAGCGGATATCAATACGCCGTTCAACAGCATTCCCTTCGACGGCGCCAGTGCAGCCCACATGTCAGAATTCTTCGGCTCTGGGCGTCAGTCGCGTATTTCCATGCTCGCAGAAGGCAAGCTGAAGAGCGCCAAAGTGAGCGGGTACGTGGAAGCCGATTTCCTCTCCTCGGGGATCAGCTCCAACAACAACCAAAGCAACAGCTATTCATTGCGGCAACGGCAGGCTTGGGGCCAGGCCGCGCTGAATGACGGTTGGAGCTTTACCGGCGGGCAGATGTGGAGCCTTCTGACGGAAACCAAGAACGGATTGGACAACCGGACTGAGGCTTTGCCGATGACCATTGATCCCCAATATAACGTCGGCTTCACTTGGGCGCGGCAATACGGGTTCCGCATCACCAGGAACTTCAGCAATAAGGCCTGGTTCGGCTTCTCGGTGGAAAATCCCCAGACCACCACCGGAGGTACGCTCGTTTCCGGGCAGAATAATTTCATCATCGGTTCGCAGGGTGCTGGAGGTGGGCTTTACAACGCCACCGCCAACTATTCATTCAATGCCACGCCGGATTTTGTCACCAAACTTGCTTTCCAACCAGGTTGGGGGCATTTCGAGGTGTTTGGCGTGATTCGTGATTTTCGCGACCGGATCTTCCCCTGCGGCGGCCTGATTGTGGCGAAAAATGGCGCCTTGCCCGCGACCACGACATGTAACGGGGCCAATTTCCCCAATGCCGTGGGTGCTTCCAATAACAGCAGCGTTGGTGGAGGCGGCGGAGCTAACCTCCGGGTAACGGTCGCCAAACACGTCGACGTGGGTGTTCACTTCATGGGTGGCGACGGCATTGGGCGTTACGGCTCAGCTGGACTGGCCGATGTCGTGGTCCGGCCAGACGGCGTGCTCGTGCCGGCGCGCAACTATCAGGCGCTGGGCACGCTGGAGTGGCACTCCAAGCGGCTGGATATCTATGCCAATGTGGGCGGCGAGTACGAAGAACGCGTAGACTTCGTTGTCAATGGGAAAGGTGCAGGCTACGGTTCCCCTCTGTTTAACAACTCTGGTTGCTACACAGAAGCGCCACCTACCTCAACCGTCATCAACGTAGATACGCCAGGATCCGGAACGACTCCCATCAACAGCGGCACAGTGCCGAATCCGGGAAGCGCGGGCACTCCGCTATCGGCCGGCTTTAACCCCGCTGGCCCTCCAAACTGCGCCGGAAACACTCGCGCGATCTACGAGGGCACGCTGGGCTTCTGGTACCGGCTCTATAGCGGCGACAAGGGCCGCGTCCAGTTTGGACCACAATACTCTTACATCAACCGCAGCACTTGGGCGGCGAAGGGAGGAACTCCCAGCGCCCAGGAAAACATGATCCTGACCTCGTTCCGGTATTACCTGCCGTAACTGGAGCGGGATTTCGACAGGCGCCAGCGCAAAGCTGGCGCCTTGTTTTCGCCAAACCAGCCGCTGCCTGCGGATGTTTTATACTAGAGTCTGCACGGCACGAGGCAACAGGCCTGCCTGTGTCCCGCCGTCGCAATTCAGCTGAACAAGCATCGCTTAGTTCGTCCTGACTAATACAAGTTGCAACAGAAAATGAGCATCCCCCCGCCTGCCGCAGGAACCGACAGGTGATCTTCATACCTGGGTGAGCCCCACGGAAGTTAAACATGGCTCGTGCGCCACTGGAGAATTCGGCCTACTACATTAATCGGGAACTCTCCTGGCTCGCCTTTAACCGTCGTGTGCTGGAAGAAGCCGAGGACGTGGCCAATCCACCCCTCGAACGCGTCAAATTCCTCTCTATTACCGCCAGCAATCTGGACGAGTTTTTCGAGGTTCGAGTCGCCGGACTGGTACAGCAGATTGAGGATGGATATAACGAAGCCGGTCCGGACGGACTCACTCTATTGCAGGAACGTGACGCAGTCGCCCGCGAGACTCACGAGTTCGTTGGCCATCAGTACCGCTGTTGGAACGACCAACTGCGCCCCCTGCTTGCACAGAACGGCATTCGAGTTCTGGGCCTGCACGAATTAGATCCCCATGCGCGCGAGTTCATTGACGACTACTACGAACGCGAACTCGATCTCCTGCTCACGCCGGTTACGGTGGACCCGGCGCATCCTTTTCCCCGGGTTATCAACAAAGCCCTGTGCGTAGCATTTCTACTGCGCCGCCGCCGGCGTTCCTCGACGACATATACAGGAGTGGTAACGGTGCCGAGGGCCTTGCCTCGTCTGGTGCGTCTTCCTTCCGAGGGAACCGTCGACTTCATTTTTCTTGCGGACCTCGTGGCTCATTATGCCTCGCGAATGTATCACGGCTATGACGTGGTTTCTTCCGCAGCCTTCCGCGTCACGCGCAACAGCAATCTCTATCTTGCTGAGGAAGAGTCACGAAATTTGCTCGAATCAGTACGCACTGAGTTGCACAATCGGCGTAAAGGTGATGCGGTGCGCCTGGAGATCGAGTCCGACGCTGATCCGGAAATTATTGAGCGGCTAAGAACGAATTTTGAGCTGGAACCGTGGCAGGTTTTTCCGGTAAACGGCCCGGTGAATTTATCGCGCTTGTTCAATATTTATGACCAGGTGGGACGTCCCGACCTGAAGTTCAAGGCTTTCGTTCCTCGTGAACTGCGGTTGACCGCCAAATCGCAGGATCTTTTCGAGGAGCTGCGGCGGCACGATGTTCTCTTGCACCATCCTTATGATTCGTACGATGCGGTGGTCTCTTTCATTGAGGCGGCGGCGGAAGACCCACAAGTGCTCTCCATGAAGCAAACCCTGTATCGCACGAGTGAGCACTCCCTCATCGTGCCGTCGCTGATGTCTGCGGCGGCCAAGAAGGAAGTCACCGCGGTCGTGGAGCTCAAGGCACGCTTCGATGAGGCGTCAAACATCCGATGGGCTCGCGATCTGGAAGATGCGGGCGTTCAGGTATTCCACGGCCTAGTCGGACTTAAGACCCACTGCAAGCTATCGTTGCTCGTGCGACGGGATCCCGACGGCGTAACAAGACGTTACGCTCATTTAGGAACCGGAAACTACAACGCCACCACCGCGCGAATTTATACGGACTTGAGTTTGCTCACTGCCGATCCCGTGATTACCAGCGCGGTCCACGATGTTTTCAACTTCCTGACCGCCTATGCGGAAAACCCAAGTTACGACCCGCTGATTGTGGCTCCGCTGAACTTGGCTGAGCACGTTTTGGCGATGATTGCCCGTGAGGCGGAGCACGTGCGGCATGGGCGCCCCGCTCACATCATTGCAAAAATGAATGCACTGCTGGATAAGAACGTTGTCAGGTCTCTGTACGAAGCCTCCCAGGCCGGAGTGAAGATCGACCTG
>Ga0187777_10001101_pt1 | contig 17604 bp, 17 predicted proteins | sample 1015_Q2_SP5_10_M_FD_132416 | JGI IMG/M metagenome (GOLD analysis project Ga0187777, IMG submission 132416) | Tropical peat soil microbial communities from peatlands in Department of Meta, Colombia - 1015_Q2_SP5_10_MG | ecosystem: Environmental > Terrestrial > Soil > Wetlands > Peat | place... | reverse complement strand
GACGTCGTGATCACGACCGCCGCCGTCCCGGGACGGCCGGCGCCGAGGCTGATCCCAGGATCGGCTGTCGCGAAGATGCGACGGGGGTCGGTGATCGTCGACCTGGCGGCAGAGACCGGCGGCAACTGCGAGCTCACCGTGCCCGGCGAGGAAGTCGTCCGCGAGGGCGTCACGATCGTCGGCTTCACGAACCTCGCGTCGCTGGTCCCCTCGGACGCGAGCCGGCTCTACGCGCGCAACGTCAGTGCCCTGCTCCAGCACCTCGCCCCGGCGGGTGAGCTCGCGCTCGACTTCAGCGACGAGATCACCGCCGGCGCCTGCGTCGCAGGCGCACGGGAGCCGGAGCCGACCCCGACTGAGGAAGGAGAGAAGGCGCCGTGACGCACGCCCTGCCAGGACTCCACGTCCCCCTCGTGATCGAGCTGACCATCCTCGCGCTCGCCATCTTCCTCGGCGTCGAGGTGATCTCGAAGGTGCCGGCGATGCTGCACACGCCGCTGATGTCCGGCACGAACTTCATCCACGGGATCGTGGTCGTCGGGGCGATCGTCGTGCTCGGCGTCGCCGACGACACGACGCTGAAGGTCGTCGGCTTCGTCGCGATGGTGCTCGCGACCGCGAACGTCGTCGGCGGCTGGTTCGTCACCGATCGCATGCTGGAGATGTTCAAGCGGCGGCCGGAGCCGAAGAAGGACGAGCGTGACGCCTAGGCGGCTCCGGCGAGGTGCGCCCGTTCCTCGGGGGCCGCTCCCGGTGGTCGGCCGGAGGGCACAGTGCTTGAGTACGGGCCCGGAGAGCCGGGCGCCGGGAGCGGCGCCAGGCGATTGCGGAGCCCGGCTCTCAGCCCCAGAAAGTGCTACGCACTTCCTGGGGGCCCCAAGAACCTGCCGGGCAGGAGCCATCGCAGGCGAGGGACGGGCGTGATCTCGAACCCGAACGTCATCGGGCTGCTCTACCTCGCGACGATCGTCTGCTTCATTCTCGCGCTGCGGTTCTTGTCCTCGCCGAGGCACGCCCGACGCGGGAACTGGATCGGCGGCGTCGGGATGTTGATCGCGATTGGCACGACGCTGTCGCTGGACGGGATCGGCAACTGGTGGCTGATCATCCTCGGCGGTGCGATCGGCACCGTCGTCGGGGTCGTCGGCGCGCGCACGGTGAAGATGACTGCGATGCCGCAGATGGTGGCCCTGTTCAACGGGGTCGGCGGCGGCGCCGCGGCGCTCGTCGCGTTCGCCGAGTTTCACCGTCTCGCGCCGCTGCCGGGGAAGATCGGCGGCACCGAGGTCGTCTCGATCGTCCTCTCGGCGCTGATCGGCTCGATCTCCTTCGCCGGGTCGCTGATCGCGTTTGCAAAGCTGCAGGAGCTGATCGGCGGCCGCCCCATCGTCTTCCCTGGGCAGAACGTCGTCAACGGTGCGATCGTCGCCGCCGCGGCCGCAGCCGGGCTCGCTGCAATCGCCGGCGTCCAGGGCCAGTGGGTGATCGTGCTGCTGATCGCGCTCGCCTTGACGTTCGGCGTGATGTTCGTCCTGCCGATCGGCGGCGCCGACATGCCCGTCGTGATCTCGCTGCTCAATGCGTTCACGGGTTTGGCGGCGGCCGCGACCGGCTTCGTGCTCTCGAACACGGTGCTGATCGTCGCCGGCGCGCTCGTCGGCGCGAGCGGCACGCTCCTCACGCTGCTGATGGGCAAGGCGATGAACCGCTCAGTGACGAACGTCCTCTTCGGTGCCTTCGGGCAGATCCAGGCAGGCACCGGTTCGGCCAGGGTCGATGACGGACGCACCGTGCGCGCGACGACTCCCGAAGACGTGGCGGTGCAGCTCTCGTTCGCGCGCAAGGTCGTGGTCGTTCCCGGCTACGGGCTCGCGGTGGCGCAGGCGCAGCACGACGTGCGCCAGCTCGCCGAACTCCTCGAGGAGAAAGGGATCGACGTCGCCTATGCGATCCACCCTGTCGCCGGACGCATGCCCGGCCATATGAACGTGCTTCTCGCCGAGGCGAACGTCCCGTACGACCAGCTCAAGGAGATGGACGAGATCAACCCGGAGTTCCCGCAGACGGACGTCGCGCTCGTGATCGGCGCCAACGACGTCGTCAACCCGGCCGCACGGAGCGATCCGAGCAGCCCCATCTACGGCATGCCGATCCTCGACGTCGACAAGGCGCAGAGCGTCGTCGTGATGAAGCGCTCGATGGCGCCCGGCTTCGCGGGCATCGACAACGATCTCTTCCTCGAGCCGCAGACGACGATGCTCTTCGGCAACGCGAAGGACTCGATCGTCAAGCTGATCGCGGCGGTGAAGACCCTCTAGGTCGACAGCGCCCGGCATACTGAGTCCACTCGTCCATGAGAGGTCGGTTGTGAAAGGGCGTGGATTCGTCTGGCGCTCGGCCGTCGTGGGTGCGTACGTCGCCTGGGCGCTCGTGTGCAGCTTCGTCTTCGGGGGCGGCTTGGGCGTGCTGGCGCTGTTCGGCGCCTGGGCCGGCATCTGGCTCGCCTTCTCGTTGTTCTGGCGATGGGCAGATGGAACTCGGAGCCTGCTGCTCCGGCGACGCGGCTACTACTGAGCTTTTCTCCCCCCGAGCTCGCCTCAGCTCGGCCCGCCCTCGTAGCCCCGCTCCTGGAGGAGCCAGACGTTGCCGCCCGGGTCTGCGAACTGGGCGAAGGAGTTGTAGTCGGCGCGCTCCGGATGGACGCCCGACTCACGCTCAGCGGAGCCGAAGTGATGGAGCTCGCCCACCTCGACTCCTCGCGCGACCAGCTCGTCGCGCGCCACGACGATGTCGTCGACAGAGAGGTGGAGGTCACGCACGGAGCCCGGGTCGGCGCTCGTGATCCCGACGCCGATCGCGATCGAGCACGCAGAGCCCGACGGCGTCAGCTGGACGACACGGAAGTCGTCGCCCGCCCGCCCGATGGTCGACGTCCAGTTGAAAGCCCGCCTGGTCGACGTAGAACGCCTTCGCCCGGTCGACGTCGGCCACCGGGAGAATCACGAGCTCGAGCTTGAAGTCCATCTCCGCTTTCTACCCCGTCCGGCGCCGCAACGTGGCAGCACCGAGTGCGAGAGCGACGAGCGTCGCCCCGAGCGTGATCCCGAGATCCGTCCAGAACCGAACGCCCAAAGCCGGTGGAGACGTCACGCGAGCAAGTGCGTCGTAGCTGTATGTCAGCGGCAGCACCGCCGAGATCCCGCGCAGCCAACCGGCCATCTGGTCACGAGAGACGAACAGGCCACAGAGAAGGATCTGCGGGAAGATGAGCGCGGGCATGAATTGCACCGCCTGGAACTCGCTCCGCGCGAACGCGCTGACGAAGAGGCCGAGAGCCATCCCGAGGAGCGCGTTCGAGATCGCGAGTCCGACAACGGCGACAGGCGACCGCACCGAGTCGAGGCCGAGCAGGCCGAAGCCGAGCGCGCACACGAGCGACGCCTGGACCGCCGCGAACAGCCCGAAGGCGAGCGCATAGCCGACGAGCAGGTCGAGCTTCGCGAGTGGTAGCGTCATGAGGCGTTCCAACGTTCCCGATGTCCGCTCGCGCAGCATCGTGATCGACGTGACGAGGAACATCGAGATGAACGGGAAAAGACCGAGCAGCGGCCCGCCGATCTGCTGGAACACGAGCGGCCGGTCGGCGAACAACTCGTGCAGGAGCGTGACGAGCACGGCGGGGACGACGAGGAGCAAGACGATCGTGCGCGGGTCGCGACGGAGTTGTCGCAGAACGCGCAAGGTCGTTGCGAGCGTGACGCGGGGGCTCATGGACCCCCTCCGGCTTCGATCAGGCGGAGAAAGGCGCCGTCGAGGTCATTCGTCCCCGTCATCGCTCGGAGCTCGTCGGGCGTGCTGTCGACGAGCAGCCTGCCTTCTCTGACGAGCAAGAGGCGCTCGCAGCGCGCGGCCTCGTCCATCACGTGGCTCGAGACGAGCAACGTGGCTCCTTCGGCCGCGATCCGGTGGAACGTGTCCCAGAGGTCGCGTCGCAGCACCGGGTCGACGCCGACGGTCGGTTCGTCGAGGACGAGCAAGTCTGGCTGACCGAGCAACGCCGTTGCAAGCGAGACGCGGGACCGCTCGCCGCCGGACAGGCTGCCGACGATCCGCCGCTCGTAACCGCCGAGCCCGACGGTGTCGATCGCGGACTCAATTGCCGCCCCGGCGACCCCGAGCACCCTGGCGAAGTACGCGAGGTTCTCCCGCACGGACAGATCGCCGTAGACGGAGGGGGCCTGCGTGACGTAGGCGACCCGCGTGCGCAACTCGCGAGTGCCCGCCGGCAGTCCGAGGACGGTCACCGAGCCGCCCGCCACGTTCTGCACTCCGACGATCGCCCGCATGAGGGTGGTCTTGCCGCTTCCCGAGGGCCCGAGCAAGCCGGTGACGCTCCCCGTCGCAACAGCCACGGAGAGGTCGGGCAGGACGGCGTTCCCGCCACGAACCACACGGAGGTGTGAGACGACGATCGCGTTTCCGCTCCCAACGTCGCTCATCGGGCCGATCATCGCGCAACTGGCGAGCGGAGCGTGCCGTCCAGCTCGCTCCGCCCGTCTCATCCGATCAACCGGAGAGCGGCTCTCCGGTCTCGAGCAGCGTCTTCAGACCACTGAGTACGTGCATCCAACCGGCGCCGGAGACGCTCTGAGCTGTCTTCGGCGAGCCCTCGAGTTGGTCGTGCACGACTGTCAGCAAGCAGCTGCCATCGTCCTGGGGCTCGATCTGCCACGTCACGCGGCTGTGCGGCTCGGCGGCCGACTCCTCGTCGTAGAGCGCGCGCCACGTGTGCTGGAGCCGTCGCGGCGGGTCAGCCTCGAGCACTTCGCCGTCCACCCAGAGCAGCGAGCGGTCGGTCGAGTAGCCGAAGTACGGAGCGCCCGGCTCGAAGGTGGAGTCGACGTACGAGCCGTGAAAGTACTTGGTCGTGAACTCGGGCCTCGTGATCGCCTCCCAAATCTCCTCGGGGGACGCCTTGATGTACAGCTGGTAGACCTGCGTCGTCTGCGCAGTCATCGTCGTCATGCCGTCTCCTCCAACTCGTTCTTGAGGTCCGCGAGCGCCGAGACGCGGCGCTCCGTGTACTTGTCGATCCAGCGGTCGTGAAGCAGCCGGATCGGCACCGGGTTGAGGAAATGCAGCTTCTCCCGCCCCTCCCGGCGCGTGACCACGAGGTTCGCGTCCTCGAGCACCCGCAGATGTTTCATCACGCCGAAGCGGGTCATCTCCAGCTCGGACTCGAGCTCGGTGAGGGTGCGGCCGTCACGCGCAAAGAGCCGGTCGAGCAGGAAGCGCCGCGTCGGGTCGGCGAGCGCCTTGAACACGCGGTCGTCGTCCGTCACGCCTCGGATGATATGTGACAAAATAGTCACATGCCGACCAGAGACCGTCACGAGATCCACTCCAAGATCAGGGCTGGTCGAGCACGGCGCGCAGCTGATCGATCGTGACGTTGCCCCCACTGCAGATGAGAGCGACCCGCCTCCCGGCGAGTCGCGCGCGCAGCTTCAGCGCGCCTGCGAGCGCGGCTGCACCCGCTGCTTCCACGAGCTGGCGCGTCGCGTCGATCATCTGAACGATCGCCTCGCGCAGGTCGTCCTCTTCGACGAGCGCGAAATCGTCCAGATGCTCCCAGAGAATTCGCTGTGGCAACTCGAACCCGACGCGCGTCGCGAGCCCCTCCGCGAAGGTGCCCATCGTGTCCTCGACGATTCGGCGATTCCGCCAGGATCGGTACGCCGCCGGAGCGGCCTCGGACTGCACGCCGATGACCTCGATCTCCGGTCGCATCCGCTTCGCGACAACGCACGCACCCGCAGCCCCGCTCCCGCCGCCGATGGGGACGAGGATCACCTCGATCTCCGGCTCTTGCTCGAGAATCTCGAGCGTCGCCGTCGCCACGCCGGCGATGAGGTGCGGCTCGTTGCCGGAGTGCACGTAGCGCAAGCCTTCTCGCTCCGCCCGCGCGGCGCAATGCTCGCGAGCTTCGTCGAAGTCGCGCCCGTGACTGACAATCTCCGCGCCGAGCGAGCGAATCGCCTCGACCTTCAGCGGGTTCGCGCCCACGGGCACGCAGATCGTCGCATGGACGCCGAATGTGCGCGACGCATACGCGATCGACTGACCGTGATTTCCGGTGGAGGCTGCGATCAGGCCGCGATCCCGCTCGTCCCCGGAGAGCTGCGCAACAAGGTTGATGCCACCTCGCACTTTGAAGGCGCCGGTCGGGAGCTGGTTCTCGTGCTTCACCCATACGTCGGCGTCGATCAGCTCGGACAGGGCTGCGTAGCTCCGAAGCGGCGTCGGTTGAAGATGCGGTGCGATCCGCTCGGCAGCCCCGACGACGTCGTCGAGCGTCGGGATCTCGAAGGGCTGGTCAACTGCCACACCGTCATCTTGCCGTCGTTCGACGTTCGCCGTCCCTCTAGCCACTACGCTGCGCCGGTGGCCGCGCTGTTCTTCTCCCGGGCCGACGTCGAGCGTGCGGTCTCCCCACTCGAGGCGTACGACGCCGTTCGAGACGCCTTCGTCGCACACGCGCGCGGCGACTGGACGATGCAGCCGAAGCTCTACGTGGCGAACTACCCGGCCGGCGACTTCCGCGCGATGCCCGCACTCGGAGGCGGCCACGCGTTACTCAAATGGGTTACGTCGTTCCCAGACAATCCGGCACGCGGCTTGCCCACGGTGTCCGGCTTCGTGCTTCTCTCGGACGCGACCACGGGGATACCCGAGGCCGTGCTCGACGCGGCCGCGGTCACGGCACTGCGTACAGGCGCCGCAGCAGCGCTCGCCGCGATGACGCTCGGCCGCGACGGCTCGGTCGCCGTGGTCGGCACCGGCGTGAACGGAGCAGCGGCGGCCAGGACATTTGCGTCGATCGGCCGCGAGCTCGCTGTCTGGGATGTCGAAGCCGCACGTGCCGCAGCGCTCGCCGACGAGATCGGTGCGAGCGTCGCTTCCAATCGAGAGGACGCGCTCGCCGCGGAAGTCGTCGTCACCGTCACGCCCGGCCGCGAGATCCTCTACCCGGCAGGATCGCTGCGCGCTGGACAGCATGTGTCCTTGATGGGCGCCGACGGTCCGGGGAAGGCCGAAATAGCCGTCGAGGAGATCGCCCGCGCCCACGTCTTCTGCGACGAGTGGGAGCAGGCAAGCCACAGTGGCGAGCTCGCCGCTGCCGTCGAGGCCGGCGTGATCGGGCGCGGCGAGGTGACCGAGCTCGGCCGCGTGCTCGCAGGCGAGGCGGAAGGCCGACGGTCGGACGACGAGGTCACGCTGTTCGACTCGACCGGTCTCGCAATCCAGGACCTCGCGATCGCCGTCGCTGCGCTTGCGAAAGTAGACGAGCTGCAGCTCCAAACGCTCGACGTCTAGCGAGCACGGCTGTGAATGCGATCCGTGCGGAAGGTCTGACGAAACGATACGGGGGGACACTCGCGCTCGACGGACTCGACTTGAGCGTCGAGGCAGGCGAGGTGTACGGCTACCTCGGCCCGAACGGTGCCGGCAAGACGACCACGATCCGCCTGCTGCTCGGCCTCCACCGCCCGACGAGGGGCCGTGCCGAGCTGCTCGGGATCGATGCGTGGCGCGACCCCGTCGCAGCCCATCGTCACGTCGCGTACGTCGCCGGTGAGCCAGCTCTCTGGCCCGGACTGACGAGCGCGGAGACACTCGCCTATCTCGCGCGTCTCCACGGCTCCACAGACGGTGCGTACCGCGACCTCCTCGTCGAGCGGTTCCAGCTGGATGCGGACAAGAAGGTGCGGGCACTCTCGAAGGGGAACCGGCAGAAAGTGCAGCTGATCGCCGCGTTCGCGAGCCGCGCCGACCTGCTCATCCTCGACGAGCCGACCAGCGGGCTCGACCCGCTGATGGAGATGGCGTTCCGCGAGACCGTTCACGAGGCGAGGGAGCGTGGCCAAACGGTCTTCCTCTCCTCGCACATCCTGAGCGAGGTCGAGGCGCTCTGCGACCGGGTAGGGATCCTCCGGCGCGGGAAGCTCGTCGACGAGGGGACGCTAGCCGAGCTTCGGCATCTCACAACGCAGACCGTCGAGATCACCTTCGACGGATCGGCACCGACGCTCCCCGGCCTTCCCGGGGTGATCGTCGAGCCAGCTGGCTCGAACGCTCTCCACTGTGAGGTGTCCGGCAGCGTGCAACCTCTGCTGGCCGCGCTCGCCGGCCTGCCCGTCGTTTCGCTGACGAGCCGCGAACCGTCGCTCGAGGAGATCTTCCTCCACCACTACGACTCGAGCGACGGCCGTGTCGGCGGCTAGCGCGATCGCGAGACGGACGTTCGCGGACGGGCGTGTCCGGACCGGCTCGTTCGCCGCGCTCCTCGGGCTCGTCGCCGCCGCGAACGTCATCGGCTACCGGCACACGTACCCGACGATCGCCGACCGGCTTGCGTTCGCGCGCAGCTTCGGTGCGAACAAGGCCGTCGAGTTGTTCTACGGCGTGCCGCACGACCTTCTCACCGTCGGCGGCTACACGGCATGGCGTCTCGGCGGCCTGGGCTCGGTCGTCGCAGGAGCTTGGGGTTTGCTGGCTGCCGTCCGCGGACTTCGTGCGGAGGAGGACGCCGGTCGGCAGGAACTCGTGCTCGCCGGTGTTGTCGGGAGACGACACGCCTACACGGCGGTACTCGTCGCAGTCGGCGCAGGCGCCGCGCTGATCTGGCTAGCCGTGTTCCTCGGGCTCGTCGCCGGAGGCCTTGCGATTGGAGGCTGTGCGTATCTCGCCCTTGCAACAGCCTCTCCCATCGTCGTGTTCGCGGGCGTCGGCGCGCTCGCGAGCCAGCTGATGCCGGATCGGCGGAGCGCCCTCGAGGTGTCGAGTGCGGCGCTCGCGCTCGCGTTCCTACTGCGGATCGTCGCAGACACGTCGACCGGGCTCGGCTGGCTCAGGTGGGGCACGCCGCTCGGCTGGGTCGAGGAGATGCGCCCCTTCGCCGACCCGGCACCCGCCGTTTTCATGCTTTCACTCGTTCTTGGCGTCCCCCTGTTCATCGCGGCGGGCTGGATCTCGACACGGCGGGACGTCGGCTCCGGGCTGCTGCGTGGGCGCGACAGCTCGCCGCCGTCGCTGAAACTGCTTTCCTCGCCGTCGGCGTTCGCCCTTCGCGACCAGCGAGGGAGCGTTGCGATCTGGCTCGGCAGCACGGGCGTCTTCGCGTTGATCATCGGCGTGCTCTCGACGAGCTTCACGGCCGCGAACCTACCGGAGAACCTCCGCGAGGAACTCGCGAAGCTCGGCGCCACGTCGCTCACGACCCCGGCCGGAGCCCTCGGCTTCTACTTCCTCCTCTTCACGCTCGCGATCAGCCTCTTCGCGATCTCGCAGCTTGCCGCGATGCGTCGGGAGGAAGCCGATCAGCAACTGGAGACGCTCTTCGCACTCTCCGTCGGCCGCGTGCGCTGGCTTGCCGGTCGGTTGGGCCTCGCCAGCGCAGGGGCAATCGCTCTCGCCCTCTCGGCCGGAGTGCTCGGCTGGGTCGGTGCCGCCTCGCAGCATGCGCACGTCCCGTTCGGGCGAATGCTCGAGGCGGGCGCAAACTGCCTGCCGACCTCGCTCCTCTTCCTCGCGTTGGGCACCCTCGCGTTCGCGCTCGTGCCACGAGCGACTTCGGTTCTCGGATACTCCCTCGTAGTCGTCAGCTTCGTGTGGCAGCTTCTCGGCGGGCTCGTCGGAGCCCCACGCTGGCTTCTCGACCTCACGCCGTTCCAGCACATCGCGTTCGTCCCAGCTCAGCCGTTCCGGGCCGGCGCCGCTGCCGTGATGCTCGCGGCGGCTGCCGCCGGCACCCTGGTCTCCCTTCAGATGTTCCGACAGCGAGACCTGACGTCCGCGTGACTACGTCCCCAGAAGGCGCGAGGGCTCGCAGATGTCGAGGAGCGGGTCGCGATCGCCGAGGATCGCGCGCGCCACGAGCTGCCCGCACATGAAGCCTAGGACGTTGCCGTGGCCCGAGTACCCCCCGGCCGTCCAGAGGCGCCCGTCGCCGGGCACTCTGCCGACGACCGGAAGAAAGTCGAGCACGAGGCCGAAGATCCCCGCCCAGCGGTAGTCCACACGGAGTGGCCTGCCCGCCAGTTCGGCGGCGAACGCTTCCAACGCTCCCTGGACGGCTGGGGTCGTGTCCTCGACCGCGGTGAACTCGGAATCCATCGAGACGTCGCGAAAGCCGCCCGCGAGAATCCGCCCGTCGGACGTCTGGTGCCAGTAGTCGTAGCCGTGCCGACCGTAGTGCGGCACCTCGAACCAGCGCTCCTCGAGCGGCTCGGTCGCGATCATCTGTCCGCGCGTCGGCACGATGAGCCCCTCGAGCTCGCCGAGCAGTCCGCTCGGGTATCCGTCCGTCGCGACGAGGACGTCAGGCGCGTCCAGCTCGTCCAGAGACGCCACCCGGCTGAACTCTCTGATCTCGACGCCCGCTCGGGCCGCCAGCGCCGCCAGCCGCCGCACCCAGCGCGCGGGTTGGAGCACGGCATCGGACGGATGGAAGATCGCGCCCGTGAAGCGCCCCGTGACGGGGCCCCCGACCTCCGAGCCCTCGCGCCATGCGACCGCGAATCCGTCCTCCTGCATCGCTTCGAACTCGCGCCTCAGCTCGTTGCGCTCCTCATCGTCGTTCGCGAGACGAAGGCTCCCGAGACGACGCGCCGCGTCGCCCGCCAGGGAGCAGAGCTCGTCGAGGGCGCGCTCAGTTGCATGCCACAGCTCAGCAGCGCGCTCCCGCCCGACGGACTCCGCGATCACGTCGTACGGTGCGGCACCGCCGCGGAGCGCGAAACCCCCGTTCCGGCCGCTCGCGCCAGCTGCGATCTCCCTCGCCTCGTACAGGCGCACCTTACGACCCGCCTGCGCGAGGGTCAGGGCCGCCGAGCAGCCGGTCACGCCACCTCCGACAACGACGACGTCGGGAGTGCCCTCGATCGCGTTCACGAGCAGCGGCGAACGCGGCTCTGCAAGCCAGTACGACGTCACGGCCGCGATGCTAGACGCCTGGCGGGCGGGACCTCGCCAGGACCCGGCCGCTTCGACCGCAAAGTAGGATCGGCACGCTTCTGCAGCCGCCGCCCCGTCACAACCCCGTCGCCGTGGAGGCGCTTCTCGCCGCAGCGGTCGCGGCGGTACTCGCGACGCTGCTCTTCGCCCTCGCGCCAGCCGGCTCCGACCTTGCGGCGCACGTCTACCAGACCTTCTTCCTCCGACACGACGGCTTTGCCCTCTGGAACGACTACTGGTACGCGGGCCGCTACAGCTTCGTCACGTACAGCTTCCTCTACTACCCGCTCGCCTGGCTGATCGGGGTCAAGCCGCTCGCCGTCCTGAGCATCGCAGCTGCGTCGTTCGCCTTCACCGTGGTCGTCGCGCGCGAGTGGGGGCCGATTGCTCGCTGGTCGTCCCGGACGTTCGCCGTCGTCTGGGCCGGCATGGTGCTGTCGGGGGCCTTCCCGTTCGCCCTCGGAGCCACTCTTGCGCTCTTCGCCCTGTGGGCGCTGCAAGCCGGCAGTCGTGGCCGCTTCTCGATCCTCGCGACAGTGACGCTGCTGGCGAGCCCGGTCGCGTTCGTCCTGCTCGTCGTCGTCCTCGCGGGCCGCGCCCTCAGCCGACACTGGACGCGCGGGGATACAACCGTGGCGGTCGTGCTCGGGGTACTCGCGCTCGCCGAACTGCTGCTCTTCCGGCTCTTCCCGTCGCACGGCCGATTCCCGTTCTCTTCGGCGGAACTCGGCGCGGCGGTCGTGTTCTGCCTTGTCGCCGCCGCGCTGACCTGGCGCATTCCACCGGCACGCACGCTCTGGTGGACCTTCGTGATCTACCTCGCAGCCTGTGTCGCCTCGTACCTCGTGCCGTCGGCGATCGGGGAGAACATCGCGCGGCTTCGCTTCGCGGCTGCCCCGGTGATGGTGCTCGTCGTGGCGCTCCGACGCTGGCGCCCGCTCCCGGTGTGCGCCGCCGCGCTCGCCCTCGCAACCGCGTGGAACGTGTCGCCGCTCATCGGCAGCTATCGCAAGGGCCACAGCGACACGTCGAGCAGCGCCGCCTACTGGCAGCCTGCGGTCGACTACCTCCGCACGCACCTTACGCCGTCGTATCGCGTCGAGGCTGTCGATACCGCCGATCATTGGCCGGCCGTGTACCTGCCGGAGGCCGGCATCCCGATCGTTCGGGGCTGGTTCCGGCAAGACGACTTCCCGCAGAACGCGCTCCTTTACGACGGGCCGCTCACGGGGGCTGCCTACGTGAACTGGTTGCGTTCGCTCGGCGTACGGTACGTCGTGCTCCCCGATGCGGGACTCGACTACAGCGCCGAGCGCGAGGCGACCCTCCTGCGCACGGGAGACTCCGGGCTGCGGGTTGCGTATCACTCTCCCCACACCACCGTCTACGAACTGCCCGACCCTCAACCCCTCGTCGCCGGCCCCGGCCCGGCCCCCATCGAGTCACTCAGCGCCGACGAGATCGTCGTCCGCCTGAGTCGCCCCGGCAGCTACCGTGTCGCGACGAGTTGGTCGCCCTATTGGCGTGCGCCGGGGGCCTGTGTCGAACCGAACGGCGACGGGATGACGCGGCTCGTCGCGAAGCGGGCGGGAACGTTCCGACTCGAGTTCGACGTCACCGCGCACGCGGTGCTGGCAACACTCTTGGGGCGGCAGCCGCAGCACTGCGGCGCAACGGCGCGAGGGGGTCGAGCTCTTCCCACGTCCTGAGCGCGGCGCACACGAGGGCGCCCCAGGCGATCACGTCCACCGGCGAGTCGTTCACGATCAGTGAGACGAGGAGCGCGACGAACAGCGCGTCGACGACGTCGGATCGAGGTCGCAGCACCGCGACGAAGACGAGTCCGAGGAACGTGAGTCCGGCGGAGATCATCGCTTGTATGGTCGCGGTCAAACCGTTCCACGAGACACGCCAGCGGTGGACGAGGTCGCCGGCGAGCGACCACGGATGGTGGCCCACGGCATGCGTAACGTGGCTGGAGCCGCCGGTTGCCGCGTCGATCCCGACCGCGATGAGGCCGAGCGCGACGAGACCCATTCCGGCGAGGACGACCCGCTTCGCGCTCCAGCGCACCCCTGTCCGGAAGCTCCAGAGGACGAAAAGACCGGTGAGGACGACGAGCACGCCGCCGCCGTCCGCCCCTGTTCGGCTCCATCCCACGACGATCACCGAGAGCACGGCGAGCAGGGGCATGGTTCTCGGCGCCACGAGCCCGCCGGCCGCGAGGATGGGCGCCAGCAGCAGCGTCTCCACCTCGTTCGTGACGCCGAAATACCGCCCGCCTCCGTCCGGGTGCGGACCGATCACCGAGAGCGCGTTCGTCTCGGGCCAAAGGACGAGGACGACTGCTGCGGCGACGAGGAAGCCTACGAGGAGCGGGAGCAGCCAGCGGGCTCTCCGTGCCCCTAGGAGGCCGAGCGCGACGATCCCAACGGTCAGAAGCGCCGTCGTCGCGCGGAGATTGTCGATCTGCGCCGCGGAGAGCAGGAACGCGGTGGTCAACGCCGCCGGTATTCCGAGCAGGGCGGCTCGTGCGATCCATGCCGAGCGCAGCAACAGCGCGATCCCCGAAAGCACGAGGACGGTTGCGACGAGCACGATCGTGGCTGCGTTCCGCGCGTCGTGCGCTCGCCGAAGCTGCTTGTCGAGTCGATTGAGAGCAGCGGCCGGGTCACGATCGGCGCGCCATCGGATCCTGGGGACCTCCCCGTTCTGGAGTGCGACGACTGTCGGTGCGATGTCCGCGATCGAGACGAGTCCCGGCACACGGGTGGACGTCGATGTCAGGAGTCCGCGGTACCTGCCCCCGACGACCGCGATCGGGTACCGCGTCACGTTCCGGCTTCGTCCCGGCGGTGGCAGCGAGACGTAGATCGTGGTCGCGGCCGGCTTCTTCGAGAGCCGAACGACTGGTGCTCCCGTCGCAACGCCGCCCAGGAGCGACGTGACGGTCCGTCCGTGAACGAGGGACGACAGGGCGCCCGCGCGGTTCACCGTCGAGCCCGTCCCCGGGACGAGCAGCCCAACGGCCCCGCGGCGGGCGTATGTCTCGGGGTCGAACCGGGGGACGACGACGACTGCGACACCGTTCTCCCGGGTGACGGCGGCGCCCGGGCCGGCAGATAGTGCAAGCGCCACGACGAGCGCCGCCGCCCACGGAAGGTGCCTCATCGCCGCACTCAGACGGGCCCGGAGAGCCGAGTCACGCCGCGATCGTAACCCGGTACACGCCGTCGCCGGCCGCGACGCGGCCGTCGAGCTCGAGCTCGACGAGCAGCGATGCGACATCTCCGGCCGCGAGCCCCGTGGCGCGTGCGAGCTCGTCGGCAGTCGCAGGCGTGTCGCGCAGGGCGGCGAGGAGCCGCCCCGCGTCGCCCTCGGGTTCAGCGGCGGGCTTCCGCTCGACGACGATACCGATCGACTCGAGCACGTCGTCGACCGTGAGCGCAGGAGCGGCGCCGAGCCGCAACAACGCGTTCGAGCCCGCCGAGAGGGCCGACGTGATCTCCCCCGGCACTGCCAAAACATCGCGTCCCTGCTCGAGCGCGAAGTCCACCGTGATCAACGCCCCGCTCCTCTCACGCGCCTCGACGACGACAACGGCGCGAGACAGGCCGGCGATGATGCGGTTCCGCGCCGGAAACCGCCAGGGTGCAGGTTCGACGCCCGGTTCGTACTCCGACACGATCAACCCCTGGTCGCAAATACGCCGTGCGAGCTCGGCGTGCGCCGCCGGATAGTCGCGGTCGATCCCGCAGCCGAGGACGGCCACTGTCGAGCCGCTCGCCTCGAGCGCGCCTCGATGCGCTTCGCCGTCGACGCCGCGCGCCATTCCGCTCACGACCACGACGCCTGCCGCAGCCAGCTCGCGCGAGAGCGAACGCGCCACGGACCGGCCATACGAGGAGCACGCCCGCGCACCCACGACTGCAACGGCTGGACGGGCGAGGAGCTCCAGCGGGGCCGCGCCGCGACACCAGAGCGTCGCCGGCGGATCGTGAATCGCGGCGAGCAAGGGCGGGTACGACCGCTCGCCGCGGCGTAGGCGGCCGATCATCCGTCGTGCAGATCGCGCGGCGAGCGATAGCTGAGCGCCTCCGCGAGATGCTCGGCCTCCACCGCGTCCGACTCTGCGAGCGCTGCGACCGTTCGCGCGACCCGCGCGACCCGCGCGCGGCCCCGGCCGGAGAGCGGGAGCCGATCCACTGCACGGTCGAGCAGCTCGGACGCGGCCGCAGTCCGGCGTGCGGGGGAGCGCTGTCGTTCCCGGGCCGCGACGACTCGCACGCGCACGGCACGTGACGCCTCACCGGATGCGGCAGCGAGCTCGTTCGCGCGAGGCCTCGGCATCGCGACGACGAGGTCGAAACGGTCGAGCAGAGCCCGCGAGAGCCGCTCCCGATACGCGACGATCCGCTGGGTAGTGCAGCGGCATTCGACTGCCGAGTCGCCCCGTCCGCCGCACGGGCACATGTTCATCGTCCCCACGAGCGCAAACCGCGCAGGGAAGATCGCAGCGCCCCCGACCCGCGAGACTGCGACGAACCCGTCCTCGAGCGGCTGGCGCAGCGCCTCGAGCACGTTGCGGGGGAACTCCGGCATCTCGTCGAGGAGAAGCACCCCGCGATGGGCGAGCGATGCCTCGCCGGGACGCGGCACGGCTCCGCCGCCGACGACTGCGGCAGCCGAGACGCCGTGGTGCGGAGCGCGAAACGGCGGGTTCGTGACCAGCGGCCGCCCGGGTGGCAGGACGCCGGCGACGGAGTGGATTCGCGTCACCTCGAGCGCCTCCTCGCGCGTGAGCGGCGGCAGGATCCCTGGGAGGCGCCGTGCGAGCATGGTCTTGCCGGTGCCGGGCGGCCCGACGAGGAGGAGGTTGTGGCAACCCGCCGCCGCCAGCTCGAGGGCGCGCCTTCCCCGCTCCTGCCCTCGCACGTCGGCGAGATCGGGGGTCTCGACCGTCGAATCCTCGAGGTCCGGCGGTCGTGCGGGATCGATCGCCTCCTCGCCGCGCAAGTAGGCAACTGCCTCTGCGAGGTGCCTGACCGGAAACGCATCCACTCCGGCAAGGCCGGCCTCCGGCGCCGACTCGGCCGCGCAGAGCACCCTGCTCAAGCCGTGCCGCTTGGCTCCTTCGGCGAGCGCGATCGTCCCTCCGACTGGCCGGACACGACCGTCGAGCGCCAGCTCGCCGACGACCGCGTGCTCCGAAAGCCGGTCGGCAGGAACCTGACGCGACGCAGCGAGCACCGCTAGCGCGATCGAGAGGTCGAAACCCGAACCCTCCTTGCGAAGCGCAGCAGGAGCGAGGTTGACCGTGATCCGCTTGTTGGGCCACTCGAGCGCTGCCGACGCGATGCCGCTGCGGACGCGGTGCTTCGCTTCCTGGCACGCCCGATCGGCGAGACCGACGATCGCGAAGCCCGGGATGCCCGACTGCAGATGCGCCTCGACCTCGACACGGCGCGCATCGAGGCCGACGAGCGCGTGCGTGAGTGCGCGAGCGACCACGCACCGACGCTACGCGGGGAGCTCAGACGCGTCTGTGCCGAAAGTGCGTCAGTTCGCGACTGCGACGAGGATCGACTCGAAGTACTCGCCGGCACGGCGGCCCGTGCGGCGGTTCACATGCCGCTCGTACCGTTCCTGCATGCGGAGGCCGGCCCGGGAGAGGATCTCCGGGTAGAGGTTGCGCTTGTCGTTCACGACGATGCAAACGGGTGCTCCGAACTTGAGTGACGAGCGGACGTTGCGGAGGACGTCGGCGATCCCGTCGACGTACTCAGCGATCGCCGCGTGGCTTGTGCCGCGACGCGGTCGCCCGAGCTCGACCTCACGGTGCTCCTCGAGCCCGAGGAGCTCGTACGCGTACCGGTGCTGCTCGTGGTAGTCGATCAGACCCGGGTAGGGCGGCGATGTGACGACGCCGTCGTACGGTCCGCGCAGGTCGAGCTCCCTCGCGTCGCCGTGGAGCACTTCGGCGACGAACCGCTCGTTCCGAAGCGCCGCGAACGACTCGATCCGTTCGAGCGTGTCCGTCGTGTAGCGCAGCAAAAAGCGGCGTGCCGAGTCGACGGGCCGACACGTACGGCGGTGCTTGAAGCACCAGTACTCCTCCGTCTGCGGCTCACGTGGGAAGTCGAGGTCGAAATGGGGCGTGCGCCGCGCGGAGCGAGCGGCGCGGGCAAGTACGACCCTGAGCACGTCCGAATGGCCGACCCGCTCGACGAGCGTCCCGAAGTGCAGCAGCTCCTCGGCCGCAGCCGGGGCGAACCAGGAACGGACGTACTCCGTCGCGTCGCCTGGATACCCGCCCGTCGGAGCGAATGCCTCCACCTGATCGTGAACCCACACGAGGTCGTGCCGAAGAGCCCCGACGTTGTACCGGCGCACCTTCGTCCGCATCAGGAGCGCGTTGAAGCCGGCTACGTCGACACCGGTGGCGTCGTACCCCGACTCGAGCGCCTGGACGAGCGTCGTCCCGGAGCCGGCGAACGGATCCAGGACGCGGCCTCCTGCCGGGACGTAGCGAGTCAGCAGAGCCTCTGCGAGCTGCGGAACGAACTTCCCCAGGTACGGGTGCAGACG
>Ga0187777_10001100_pt1 | contig 17615 bp, 17 predicted proteins | sample 1015_Q2_SP5_10_M_FD_132416 | JGI IMG/M metagenome (GOLD analysis project Ga0187777, IMG submission 132416) | Tropical peat soil microbial communities from peatlands in Department of Meta, Colombia - 1015_Q2_SP5_10_MG | ecosystem: Environmental > Terrestrial > Soil > Wetlands > Peat | place... | reverse complement strand
GTTTGCCTGGCATCTTGGAGGGACGACGAGGCCCGTCTCTCCAGTTTTGAAACCAGCACTTCGTCGATTTCGACCGCTAAAATCTGCATCCGTTTTTAGTTCTGCACAGGCACATCTTCAAAGCGAAAAAGTCTTCGGTAAAATTGTCGCGAAGTGCGGCCCGTTTTTGCTCTCCGGAAATTGGTGGGATGAAAAATCGTGGGCGCGCGAGGAGTGGGACATGCAATTGGAGAATGGTGAGCTCGTGTGTGCTCACGAAATAGAAGGAACTTGGAAAGTCGACGGGATTTACGACTAAACAATCCAACGGCTCGACTTCTCAACTTGCGAAATGTCTTACACCGAACTTCACGTTTGTAGCGCCTTCAGTTTTTTGCGCGGCGGCTCTTTTCCGGAGCAATTAGCTGAAGTCGCCTCCGAGCTCGAAATGCCCGCGATGGCGTTGCTCGATCGCAACGGCGTTTATGGTGCGCAGCGATTTTCGGTCGTGGGTCGTGAAAATCACGTTCGTCCGATTATCGGCTGCGAGCTGTCGATGGCAGGTGGCGCAATTTTACCGGTGCTCGTCGAAAATCGAGCCGGCTATAAAAATCTTTGCGAGCTGCTGACTCAGGCACATCTCCGGAGCGAAAAAGGGAAATGCGCCATCCAATGGAACGAGCTACTGCAATTCGCAGATGGATTAGTCGCATTTGTTAACGCCTCGCTCCCGCAAAAGCTTGACTGCTTTGAGCACTCAAGCCGGCAAAGCTCACTTGAGATTCTGCTTCACGCCTTTCGGCGGGAAAATGTTTTTGTTGAAATTCAACGCCATTTCGTGCGCGGCGAAGAACAGATCAATCGGCAACTTCTCGATCTCGCGCGCGCGAACGGTTTGCCTTTGATCGCGACAAACGGCGTGCAATACGCGAAACCAGACGGTCGCGAAGTGCTCGATGTCTTCAGCTGTATTCGCGAGCACACCCATCTCGATGCCGCGGGAAAACTTTTATCCCAAAACGCGGAACGGCATCTCAAGAGCAATCGCGAGATGCGCGAACTTTTTTCCGACTTGCCGGAAGCAATTGAAAACACCGCGCGCCTGGCGGAGCGGCTCACATTTTCACTCGAGAACCTCGGGTACGAATTCCCCGAATTCCCAGTGCCGGCCGGCCACAACATGGATTCGTTTTTGCGAACGATCGTCTGGTTTGGCGCGCAACAACGTTACGCTGCCGTCAGCGCGAAAGTGAAACGTCAGATCGAGGAAGAGCTCGGCTTGATCACCAGGCTCAAATTCTCCGGATATTTTTTGATCGTTTGGGACATCATTAATTTCTGCCGCGAACACAACATCATGGTGCAGGGGCGCGGCAGCGCTGCGAACAGCTCAGTTTGTTATTGCCTCGGCATTACGCCGGTCGATCCGGTCAGCAGCAATCTGGTCTTCGAACGCTTTCTGAACGAAAGCCGCAAAGGCTGGCCCGACATCGATCTCGACCTTCCGAGTGGCGATCGGCGCGAAGCGGTCATCCAGGAAATTTATCGGCGTTATGGAAAACAGGGAGCGGCCATGACCGCGAACGTGATCACTTATCGCGGACGGAGCGCGGCCCGGGAGATCGGCAAAGCGCTGAATTTTCCGCCGAGCATTCTCGATCGTTTTTCGCATTTATTCGCGAATGGCGATTTTCCGCACACGCTCGATCTGCAATCGCAAATCGAGCAGGCCGGTTTGCCGAGGGAACATCCGAGGATGCCGGCCTTCGTCAGGCTTTATCGCGCGATTTATGGATTGCCGCGTCATCTTGGTCAGCATTCCGGCGGCATGATCATCTGCCAGAATAAACTGAGCTCGTTCGTGCCGCTGGAAAATGCGTCGATGCCGGGACGGGTTGTTGCGCAATGGGACAAGGACGATTGTGAAGATCTTGGAATCGTAAAAGTCGATTTGTTAGGCCTGGGCATGATGTCGGTCATGCAGGACGCCCTGGAGTTTTGCCGCGAGCGCGGCCGGTCGCTCGATCTCGCCCACATTCCAAAAGATGACGAGAAAACGTTCGAAATCATGCAAGCCGCGGACACGATTGGGGTTTTTCAAATCGAGAGCCGCGCGCAAATGGCGACTTTGCCGCGGATGAAACCGAAATGTTTTTATGACGTCGTGATCGAGGTGGCGATTATTCGGCCGGGACCGATCCAGGGCGATATGGTGCATCCCTATCTCAATCGGCGTGCCGGCAAAGAAGCGGTCACCTATTTCGACGAACGATTGAAGCCCGTCCTCGAACGGACGCTGGGCGTTCCATTGTTTCAGGAGCAAATGCTCAAGATCGCAATGATTATGGCCGATTTTTCCGGCAATGAGGCGGAAGAATTGCGGCGGGCGCTCAGTTTTCATCGTTCCGAAGAACGGATGCAAAAAGTGAGCGTGAAATTGCGCGCGGCGATGGAACGCAAGAACGTGGCCCAAGATAAGATCGACAAGATCATTCAAGCGATCACGTCCTTTGCTCTTTACGGATTTCCGGAATCGCACGCAATCAGCTTCGCCATCCTCGCTTATGGCAGCGCGTATCTGAAAGTGCATCGCGCCCCGGAGTTTTTCGCCAGCCTGCTCAATAATCAGCCGATGGGTTTTTACACGCCGGCCACGATTGTGAAAGACGCCCAGCGGCACGGCGTGAAAGTAAAGCCGGTGTGCGTAAAAAAGTCCGGCTGGCGCTGCACCGTTCTGGACGACAACACGTTTCGGCTTGGTTTTTGCGTGGTGAACGGACTACGCCAGCAACACGGCGAACAAATCGAAGGCGAACGAAATGCCCGACAATTCGAATCGCTCGAAGATTTCAAACGACGCATTTCGCTTTCCAAAGAAGAATTGCGAACGCTGGCGGAATTAGGGGCGCTCAATTGTTTCTCCAAGCATCGGCGGGCAGCGATGTGGAAAGTGGAAGAAGCACTTTACGATGACTTGGCTACGCAAAGATCGACCTCGTCATCATCGCCGCTTCTGGCGATGACGGTGCAGGAGCGGGTGACAGCGGATTATCAGACGATGAATCTTACCACTGGGCCGCATCCGATGAAACTTTTGCGCGAAAAATTGCCGAATATCTGGCGGGCGATCGATCTCAAACACGCGCGACACGGCGCAACCATTCAGATTGCCGGTAACGTGATTTGCCGTCAGCGTCCCGGCACAGCGAAAGGTTTTGTTTTCGTCAGTCTGGAAGATGAAACCGGCGTTTCAAACGCGATTGTCGATCCTGATTTATTCGAACGATTTCGTCTGACGATCACGGAGGAAAATTTTTTGGTGATCGAAGGAGAAGTGCAAAATTCAGACAACGTCGTTTTGATTAAGACCCGCGAGATCAGGCCATTGACGCATGACCAGCTCATCGGAAGCGAGTCGCACGATTTTCATTGATTGTACTCGGACGCCGCGTGCGGAGTAGACTCTTCCGACTCGGGCGGCGCTTGCACCGGCTCCCGATCGGACTCGACCCATTCGGTGTGAAAAATGCCGGGCTTATCCATGCGTTCGTAGGTGTGGGCGCCGAAGAAATCGCGTTGTGCCTGCAATAAGTTCGACGGCAGTCGGGCAGAACGATAGCTGTCGAAGTAAGCCAGCGATGCGCTGAAAGCTGGCACGGCCACGCCTTGTTCGATCGCGCCCGAGATGGCGATGCGCCAGTTGTCCTGCGTTTTTTCGATAATGCCGGTGAAATAAGAATCGAGCAGCAAATTGTGAAGCTCGCGATTGCGTTGATACGCTTCGACGATCCGATTGAGAAATTTTGCCCGAATGATGCAGCCGCCGCGCCAGATGGTCGCGATGTCGCCGAAATTCAGATTCCAGTTGTATTGTTTGCTGGCGGCGGCAAGCAGCTCCATGCCCTGCGCATAGGAAACAATTTTTGACGCGTAAAGCGCGTGGCGAACAGCCTCGACCAGTTGCCTGCGATCACCGCCAAACTTTTTAGGTTTTGGTCGGGGAAGAATCTTGGAAGCAGCGATTCGTTCGTCTTTTCTCGATGAAATCACTCGTGCTTCGACTGCGGCGTTGATGGTGGAAATGACGACCGATTGTTGAATCGCGGATTGTAGCGTCCAGATGCCGGTGCCTTTTTGCCCGGCTTTGTCGAGGATCACGTCGACCAGCGCCTTGCCGGTGCCGGGGTCAGTCTTACGGAAAATCTGTGATGTGATATCGATTAAATAACTGTCGAGTTCGCCTTTGTTCCATTCAGTGAAGGTGTCCGCGAGTGCTTTGTTATCCATTCGCGCGACGTCTTTCAGAATTGCGTAGGCTTCGCAGATCAATTGCATGTCGCCGTACTCGATTCCGTTATGCACCATTTTTACATAATGCCCGGCGCCGTCCGGCCCCATGTAACGGCAGCACGGCTCGCCATCCACTTGCGCGGCGATCTTCCGAAATATCGGCGCAATGATCTTCCATGATTCGCGCGTCCCGCCCGGCATCAACGATGGCCCTTTCAGCGCGCCCTCTTCTCCGCCGGAGACGCCGCAGCCAACGTAATGAATTCCCTTTGCCTCGAGCTCTTTGCCACGCCGTTGCGTATCGGTGAACAGAGAGTTGCCTCCGTCAACAGTCACATCGCCTTTTTCAAGAAGCGGCGCGACTTCGGCAATCACCTCATCGACGGGCTTGCCGGCCTTGATCATGATCATGATCTTGCGCGGGCGTTTCAACGCCCCGACCAGTTCCCCGACCGTTTTTGTCGGCCGAATATTTTTTCCTTTGGCGCGCGTAGCGGCAAATTTTTCGGTGACCTCGTTTGTGCGATTAAAAACGGCGACCGAAAATCCCTTTGATTCCATGTTCAGGACAAGGTTCTCGCCCATTACCGCCAGGCCGATCAGCCCAATATCACATTGATTCGCGGTCATTTTGGGGTCTGCTTTGTCTCGCGGCTTGAGCCGTCCTTGTAACGTAACGATTGATCGGAAATTATGGCAAACTCAGTTTGTGATGTCTTGGTAACAGAAAAGCAACTCAACCGCCCGATCGGTGATTTCGATCCCGAGAGTGGAGCGGTTGTGGATTTTTTTGGAGTCGTTAGGCGATTGGAGAATGCGCGAGAGATCGAAGGAATCGAATACGAAGCGCATCTCGCGATGGCTGAGAACCAACTGCAACATATCTCGGAGGCGGCGGTGGAGAAGTTCTCGCTCCGCAAGACGATTGTTCATCACCGAATTGGTTATGTTCGGGCCGGCGAACCTTCACTCATGATCCGGGTCGCTGCCGAACGCCGGAATGCTGCCTTGGATGCGAGTAAGTGGATCATTGATGAATTGAAAAAAAAGGTACCTATTTGGAAACAGCCCAGATTTAAAAAGGAGGATCAGCGCACGGGCTCGCTCATCAGCACGGTCGCAACGAAATGAATTGGGCAAATCGATTAACACTTAGTCGCTTAGTCCTGACCGTGCTGTTCGTGGCGGCGCTTAGTTCTTCCCTGCCGTATGCACGTACAACGGCACTGATTACGTTCTTGATTGCCGGTCTAACCGATTTTGTCGACGGCGAAGTGGCGCGGCGTTATGGGATCGTGACCAACTTCGGCAAACTGATGGACCCGCTGGTCGATAAAATCATGATGGCAGCTGCGTTCATTTCGCTTGTGCCTTTGAAAGCGGTTCCGGCATGGGCCGCGACCACCGTCGTCGCGCGGGATTTTTTAATCACCGGTCTACGTTTGATGGCAAGCACGAAGGGGCAAATTTTGCCGGCGGAGCGGCTTGGCAAACAAAAAACGTCATGGCAGGTGATCACAATCATTTTCTTTCTCGGTTTGTTGTCGGCCAGCGAATTGCGCTACGCGAACGAAAGATCAGTCTGGTGGTTCCGGGCCTGGAACGAAGCTGGTCCAATTCTGGTCTGGATAACGATTGCGTTAACCGTGTATTCGGGATTGGGATATGCCTGGCGTTACCGGGAGCTTTTCGTGCGGGAACAATAACCAAATCGGCCCCGTAGAAGTCATTAAAAGAAGCTCTGCGGAACCTCGATACGGTCGCCTGGCTGCAGTTTTACGTCCTGGGACGGATCCTTCCGAAACTGCCGCACGTCGTAAACCCTAACCTCGCTGCCGCGCAAAAGGCGAACGTGTTTCTGATCGGCGAAGTCGTTGAAACCACCTGCGCCGTTGATTGCGGCCAGCAACGTGAGGTCCTCGGTAAACGGAACACGCATAGCCTGGCGTACTGCTCCGCCGACGTTCACAAATCGGGCCATCGGCTGCATCACAATCGTGATGTTCGGATTGGTGAAAATCTTGGTCGCGCGATAGCTCTCTTCGATCGCCCGGGCCAGTTGTGCCGGAGTTAATCCAGCCGCCTTGATTTTGTTGATGTAGGGAAGATTGACCGAGCCATCCGCACTGACGGTGTAAGTGTTGTTGACTTGTTGCTGTTCCTCGTACGGAACGCCACCTATCTTAATGTCGACCGGATCGCCGACTCGTAAAGTAGCCTGGCCGAAAGCGGCGCCGGCAACGCCGAAGAGCGAGACAATAATCAAGAGCGTCCGGCAAACTTCAATATTCATCAGGTCCGGAAGAACCGTTTGAGTTACCAGCGGCGACGTTTGAGCGAATGCCAACCTCATTTTTGTCGCGCGGACGATAATAGCCGTAATAGTTTGTGTAATAAGAGTAGTTCTGGTCGTGTTTAAGATCGACGTTGTTCAAAACGACGCCAAGAACAGTTCCGCCCACGCCCACGATCGCTTGTTTCACTCGCGTTAACATCGCGCGGGGGAAGCGGCGATGTTGGACAACAATGATTGTCTGATCCACCTCGCTGGCGAGGACCGAAGCATCGCTTACTCCAAGCATGGGCGGGGAGTCGAAAAGCAGGATGTCATAACGAAGCTTGAGTTCCGTGATCAAATCCGACATCCGCTGCGAGTTCAGAATGCCGACCGCGTCTGACGGTAAAACTCCGCTCGGAAGGATTGCCAGATTTTCGACACCGGTCGAAACGATGACCTGGTCGAGCGGGGTTTCGGCAGTGAGATAGTTCGTTAGGCCGATTCTATTACTAACGTCAAAGAGCTCGTGTTGAACCGGACGCCGCAAGTCAGCATCGACGATCAAGGTTGAATAACCGCCCTGGGCACAGATGAATGCGAGATTGGCGAGGGTAGTCGATTTACCTTCACCTGGTCCGCCGCTAACGAGAGAGACGGTATTGGCCTCGGGACTCTTGCGATTGAACTCAATGTTCGTTCGCAGGATGCGATAGGCTTCGGCGTCGGGCGTGTCGCCAAGTTCCTTATGCAAGAGTCGGACGTTTTTCGGAATGATGGCCAGAACCGGAACGCCGAGCAAATTCTCGACATCTTCCATTGTCTTGACGCTCGTATCCAGATATTCGATGAAAAACGCGAGGCCGAGACCCACCACCAGACCAACAAGCGTTCCTAGCATGAGATTGAGTGTGACGCGTGGCCGGGACGGAAAGTCGGGCCGCTCAGCGGCTTGTTTGACGCTGACCGCGAATCGCGGCATGGCCAACTCCATGGCCTGGCTTTGCGCGCGGTTGCGGACGCCGTCGAGCAGGAGCTTCTCTTTAACATAAGTATTTTTAGCGCGGGTGTATTTCGCGCTCAGGTTTTTCGACGCCAGCTGCTTGCTGTTAATTTCATCAAGGCGCTGACGAAGCTGGTCACGGGTCGCTTGCGCGCTCTTGAGATTCTTTTCCAACGCGCTCCGGACGCCGCTCACCTGTTGCTCGAGCTGGCGGGTATAAACTTCCTGCGCGGCCCGCTGAGCTTTCACCTTGGGATGATTTTCTCCCAGGCCGGAATTTAAAAGCAAAGCCTCCTGCGCGACCGCCTCTTGATAATCGGAAAGAATCTTTTGGAGCGTGACATCGGGAATATCGAGTGTGGGTAGCATCCGCATTAGCTCGTCGCCTTTTACTTTTTCGATTTGGTCGAGCTTGCTGCTAAGCATCGCCACCTTTGCTTCAGCATCGTTCACTTCAATCTCTTGTTTGCGCACCACGTCGTTAACCGGGGCCTGAGTGTCTTCAATTCCTTCCGGGTTAAGGTCGACAATGTGTTCCTCGTCCCTGATGCGATCCATTTCTGCCCGAGCGTCATCAACGCGCTTCTGCTGCTGGGTCACTTGTTCATTCATCGTCGTCACCGCGCGATTCATGATCTCCTTTTCTTCGTCCACCCGCGTGTCCTGGTAGACCTCGACGATTTTGTTTGCGATATCGGCGGCTTCCTGCGGATTCGTATCGAAAACGCTGATCTGAAGAAGATCGGTGTTGCGAACCTCATCGACTTGCAGGTGGTAGCGCAATTTTTGATAAGCTTGTTCCCGGCTGAGTGGGCGTCCACCCATCGCCCATTTTTGCTGAAGCTTTAGTTGTTCGATCACCGGATAAAGCACACCGGTGCGCTGAATGACTTGAAACACGGTCGGCGCGAGTTGCGGGTCGTGGATGGGGATATTCGGCCCTTCCACACCGAAGATGCGCGGGTTCTCAGCAGTCGATTTTACTTCGATGAAAACCAGTCCCTGATATTCGCGCGGTTGAAAATAAGTGACGACAGCTGCCGTGACCAGGACGATGAGGAAAGCCAAAACCACGAGCACCCAGTGAATTCGGATCACTCGCCAATAATCGAGAAAGTGCAGCCTAACTTCTTCTTTGTGTGCCATAACCCCAACCCGCGCGAGCGGTCGACAACCTAGCAAGAAAACCGCTCTTAGTAAACTCTCGGCGCGGGGCTAAAAAGCAAAGTTCAGGCCAGCGAAAACGCGGTTCCGATTGTACTCGAGCGCCGAAAAACCGGAAGTAACGTCGGTATAGTTGTAGCCGGCCTCGAGACCGAAATAATGAGTGATGGCGTAGTGGGCTGAAACCGCGACGTCGACCGAATTTTCGGTAAACGACTGGATCGTGGCGGAACCTTGGTTGTCATCATGCTGATAATAGAAGCCAAGCTGCGCGGTGAACCGCGACATTAATTCTTGCTTAATCTGGAGGCCGGTGCGGTATGTGGTCCTGCTCTGTACTTGAACAAAATCAGGCTCCTCGAGGCCGTAACGCGTCGTCCATGAAATCGAACTGCTCTTTCCGGACGCATAAGTGACTGTTGCTTCCACATATGGCTCAGTCCGGTTCGGCGTTTGGTCGTAGTTGCGAAACTGCGCTCCCGCGCGCACCGAAGCCAGAAAACGCGGCGTGAAATTGTGGTCGATTCCTCCGAGGAGATAATGAGTGGTTGAGTCATTATTTCCGCTATGGAGGTAGCTGACGATCTCGTAGCGATACTCCGCCACCAAGGTAGTAGTTGGCACCAGCAGAAAGCGAAACTCGTTGCCGAAGGTGTTCTCCACTCGGTCCTCGGATTGGCCGATTGCACTACTGTCGTAGTTCAATGCATCGATCGTGTAGCTGGTCGCGGTCGAGAATCGCGGCTGCCATTGATAAGCGGCCGTAAACTGGTCGGTGGTAAAAAAATAGTTTCCTACTCGCGCATTAATTCCAGAGCCATAAGTGAAGTTCGGTTCTGTCAAATAGGCCAGATAGAGTTTGGAACTAAGAGTGAGTCGGGGACTCGCCTTGTAGGTAATGTTCAGCCCGCCGTGAAGATCGATATCGTAATCCTGGATTGCGATATGCTCGTAGTAATAGGTGCCGCCGGCGCCAGCGACGAGACTTAGCTGAAGTCGGGGGTCCCCGAAGTCGTAGGCGACATCAATGCCGCCATTGGTAAACCAGGAACTTTGTTTGTTATTTGAAGCGTTGTCAGGATTGTCGTCGTATCCCTCGCGAACATTTAGGGTAAGTTCGAATGGCAATTTCGAAAAACCGCCGGTGCCATTAGCAGATCCGCCCGTAATGGCCTGCTCGGCGCCGTTGCTGGCGGAGACACTTGAGGACGAAATCGTGCCCGAAGACGGATCTGCGCTCATGCTCGAACTGGACACTCCGCCAGAACTCGATGACGAACCGGAGGTTGTATTGCTGTCCTGGCCAAAGGTGGAGTGGGCGCCCAAAACTGCGACCGACCCGAGCGTTACAAACACTAGAACCCTCACGCCTTTTAAGTTTGTCATATAAGCAGCGGTGGCCGCCGTCGAGGTGAATATCTGAATGCGACGTCGATAAGTATCCTATTGGCTGTCAATTTGGGTCAACAGAAATCAGCCTGCTGCCGCGCCACTGGATAACAGCCTCGCCAAACTGGAGCGGGCAACGGGAATCGAACCCGCATGGCCAGCTTGGAAGGCTGGAACTTTACCATTAAGCTATGCCCGCGCGAAATGCCGGCAGTCCGGCTCGGATTAAAATGCCGCGGGTCATTCCCACTGCCAAGCGCTTTTATCATGCGATCTTTCGGCCGGCGCGATGTATAATCAACCTCCGGTTTACGTGAGCGCGCTTCTGCTTGCTTCCAATTCTCCACGCCGGCGTGAACTACTCGCTGACGCAGGATTCGAGTTCGAAGTGATGCCGCCAAAGGTTGTTGAAAGATTCGATCTTAATTTGACGCTGCGTGAGTTGGTCTCCTGGAATGCAGTCCGAAAAGGGATCGCAGCCGCCCGGACTCACGCGGCCAAAGTTGTGCTGGCAGCAGACACGTTGGTTGCGATTGATCAGCGTATCCTCGGCAAACCGCGGAACCGTTCCGAAGCGCTGACCATGCTGCGACGATTGAACGGCCGGGCGCACGAAGTTTGTTCGGCTGTTTTCATTTGTCATCTCGCGACAGGCAAATCGATCAGTTTTTGTGAGCTATCGCGCGTCCATTTTCGTCGTTTGAGCGACTCCGCCATCCGCAGTTATATCGATAAGGTGAATCCGGTCGACAAAGCCGGCGGTTACGCCGCCCAGGAATCGGCCAGCGAAATTATATCGAAGATCGACGGCTCGTTCACCAACGTCGTCGGTCTGCCGATGGAGCGGACCAAAATCGAGCTCGCCCAATTTGGCATCGAACCGAAGTAATGCCGGTCCTGCCTGCGGCCTAACGAGTCTCGACCAATTCCTCTTTGTGCTCGATCGAGCGTTCGGGCTTGTCGCGTCTGAGAACAAGATACAGAAACCAGACAATAAAGCAGTTCGCCAAAAGAATCAGTAATGGCGCGATCAGTGGGCCGTGAGAAAAAAAGCGATGCCAAACGTGCCGTACTTCCAGCGGGATCAGCGCGGCGGTTGCGCAAATCATTAACCATTCCGCCCATCGCTTTTGCATGTAAACACCGATCCCCTCCGTCAAAAGCACGCCGCAATAGAAAAGAGCGAGGATCCCGGTCGCGCGCAATGTCCCGCCACCATTCGACAGCTCCTGCAATTTATTTAACAGGTAAATGATTGGCTTGCTATGGTGCAACAGCAGCTGGTCCTCGGACCAATCGGAAATTTGGTCGAGCCAGACCGGCCGACTGTTTAGAAACAAGATTGAAAAACCAAGCAGGAAGAGCAACAGGCCCTTCAGGATCTTGAAGAGCGCGATAATCTTGAGATAACGAACGCGCCGCCGCCCCTGCAAAATGCGGGGTTCATGCGCTGAATTTCCCATCCGCAGACCTTTCGCCGAATTCTGTTACTCCGCAACGATTGGATTCTCCCGGCAACAAATTTCGAGCTTGTTACCGTCGGGATCCTCAAAAAAGAAGGCGTAGTATCCGGGGGTATAATCCGGCACCACTTCGGGTCCTTCCAGATTCTTACCGCCCGCCTGTCGCACCAATTTGGCGATTTCGTCCACTTTCTCGCGCGTGTCCGCCCAGAACGCAATCCGGGTTCCGTTTGGCCGATGATTCTCGTCTGCGGTCAAGCCAAAAAACTCCGAGGGCCTGTCGCCGCCCGCGGAATAAAAGGTATGGAACGTCTCGCCGAGACTTCCTTCGGGCGGCGCTTCGTGTTTTTCCCGAACAAATCCAAGTTGCGGCAGAAATCCCGCATAGAACTTCGTCGTGGTCTGAATGTCTTTTACCCGCAGATCGATGTGGTCGAGCAAACGCGTCTTCATCACTTTGATTTTCGATTCTCGCGCCGAATCATCAACTTCAATCCCGACCAAATCTCGTCCACCGCGCAAACCTTTACATCAACGAATCCAAGTGGCAGGCCCACCTTACGAATCGTGTCTTCGGTCACGTCGCTTGGGACACCGGAAGATTTTTTCGGCCATGAAACCCAGACGACACCAGAGTCGGCGACTTTTGCGCGTAACATTGAGAGTCCCTTCTCCAGTTCGCGCCTGCTAGTTGTGAAAAGGTGAACAAAGCTGGCGCCTCGAACAGCGCGATGGGAGAATTTGACATTGTGCGCAGCTTTTCCGAGCAAACTCTCGTAATTTGCCGGTTGGTTGAGTGCGACCACAGTGGATCCCGGCTTGATGCCAAGTTTTTGCGGGAGCGGCGTTCCGGAATATCCAGCCATCTCGGACCGGTTTACGGCGCTCCGTCGACGTTTGCAAGAGTTTCGCCTTCATGCGACTAGCGACGAAGTGTTGAGATAAATGAAAATCGGCGAACCCTGTTTCATCGCACTTGCGCTCGCTTTCGCGATCTTCACGACCGGCTGTGACAGTCGTCGGAACGCTGTTTCCGGCACGATTGAAGTGGACGAGGCACATCTCGGTCCGCGCGCGAGCGGGCGCGTGGAAAAAATCTTTGCCCAGGAGGGCGATCATTTGCACGAAGGGCAGCTGATCGCGCAACTGGAAGCAAACGAGCTGCGCGCGCGGCGCGAGCTGGCAAGAGCGCAAATCGATACGGCTATTCGCAACGCCGATGCGCAGGCGGCGCAGTTAGAATATTTGCAGGCCAACGCGCGACGGGAGGCGGACCTGCTTCAGCGCAAAGTGGTTTCGCCTAACGAAGCGGAGCAGGCAGTGAGCGCGGCCAATGCGCAGGAGAAAAACGTCGAGGCCGCGCGAATGCAGGTGGCACAAGCGCGTGCGCAGTTGGCAGATATCGAAGCCCAGCTGGCCGAGATGCAGGTGGTGGCGCCGGCGGAGTGTGTTTTGGAAACATTGAGCGTAAAAGTCGGGGACATTGTCGTGCCGCCGTTCAGCGAGGAAGTCGCGACGGTCCTTCTGACCAAACATCTTTGGGTGCGCGTTTACGTTCCCGAAATCTGGCTGGGTAAAATCAAAGTTGGAGACGCGGTGCGGGTCCGGGTGGATTCATTTCCAGGCAAGGATTTTTCGGGCGTCGTCGAGCAAGTGAATCGGCAGGCTGAATTCACTCCGCGCAACGTCCAAACCGTGGAAGACCGGATTCGCCAGGTATTTGGCGTGAAAATCCGTTTGCCTAACGATGATGAACGCCTGCGCGCCGGCATGTCCGCCGATGTTTATTTTCCGAATGTGACAAAATGATAAACCGCCAAAAACAGAGAGATCACGACCGTCGGAATAAATTCAGAGGAAATCTGATTTCAATTTGCTCCGCAGTCTTCGTGTTCTTCGTCTGGATCTAATCATGGCGGCGGAACAACAGCCGATGATCGAATGTGAAGGGCTGACGAAGCGCTTCGGCTCATTCACTGCGGTCGATCACGTTTCGTTTTCGGTCGGCAAAGGATCGATCTTTGGATTTCTTGGCCCGAATGGCTCGGGCAAATCGACTCTAATCAGGATGCTTTGCGGCATTCTTGAGCCGAGCGAGGGCACCGCGCGCATCGACGGTCACGATGTCATCCGCGATACCGAATCGATCAAAGAGATTATCGGTTACATGTCGCAGCAGTTTTCGCTCTATGACGAATTGACCGTGAATGAAAATCTTATCTTCGCCGGTAAACTCTATGGCTTGCGCGGTCATTCGTTGCATCAGCGACGGGATGAAATGATCGCAGTTACGCATCTTGAGCCGTACCTGAACCGACGCGCATCACGGCTTTCGGGTGGCTGGCGACAGCGTCTGGCGATGGCCTGCTCACTCATGCACAAACCGACTGTTTTATTTCTGGACGAGCCAACCGCCGGAATCGATCCGGTCGCGCGCCGTGAGCTGTGGGATTTGCTTTTCGAATTTGCCGGTCAGGGAATGACTTTGTTCGTCACGACCCATTACATGGATGAGGCCGAACGGTGCGATCACGTCGCTTACATTTATCTCTCGAAGTTGATCGTTTGCGGCGAGCCGGATGAATTGAAGAAAATGTCTGAAGTTAATCCGCCGGGAACGCGACGTCTCGACGTCACCTGCGATCACCTGACGACCGCGCTTCAGGCGGTGAACGAGCTCCCCGGAGTGCGCAGCGCCACCGTTTTTGGCCAATCGATGCATTTGCTGGTCGATAAGAATGTCGAACGCGCCACGATAGAGGAGAAATTGCGAAGCGTCGGCGTTCATCACGCCGACATCCACGAGATCGGACCGTCGCTGGAAGACGTTTTCGTGGAGCTTTCGGCCAAACACGCTGCCGAGCAGCAAAAGGCCGCATGACCAGGCACAACGCATTTCGCGGACTGGGTGCGATTTTGTTCAAGGAATTCATCGTCGTCTGGCGCGATCCGATGACGTTGTTCTTCATGTTCTTTCCGCCGTTGATCGAGATGATCGCCTTCGGTTACGCCCTCGATAACGACGTCAAACACATGGCGTTGCTCATTTTGAACGAAGATCGCACCGTCGAAAGTCGCCAGTTAATCGATCGGTTTGTGAACACGGAGACATTTCGTGTCGTCGGCGAGGTTCAAAATCTGGATGAGTTGAAAAGCGATATGCGCAAAGGCCGGGCCTATGCCGCCCTGGATATTCCGCCAAATTTTACGCGTGAACTTCGCGCCGGTCATTCGGCCCAGGTGCAGTTATTAATCGATGGGTCGAATTCGACCACGGCGTTGCAAGCCTTGAATACCGGTCTCGGCGTCGCTCTCACGCAATCTGTCGAGACGCTTTTACACGCAACCAATCGCAGTGGCGTGCCGATCGATCTTCGGCCGCAGATGCTTTACAACCCGGCCATGCGCAGCCCGAATTTTTATGTTCCCGGCGTGATCGGCGTTGTTTTGCAAATCGGGACGGTGGTGGCAACTGCGATGGCACTGGTGCGCGAGCGCGAGCGCGGGACGCTCGAACAATTGCTTGTCAGTCCGCTGAGCCGCGCTGGACTGATGCTCGGGAAAATCGTTCCCTACTTGTGTATCGGGATGTCGATGGCGGTGATTTTATTTTTAATCATGCGGTTTGTCTTCGCCATCCCCATTCAGGGCAATGTCCTGGCTCTTCTTTTTTCCACGGTGGTTTATGTGTTTGCGCTTCTCAGCCTCGGTCTGCTCATCGGAACCAAAGCGGAAAACCAAATGCAGGCTCTTCAAATCGCGATGGTCTTTCTCTTGCCGAGTGTTTTCTTTTCCGGTTTTATTTTTCCGCGCGAAACCATGCCTTGGATTTTCTACGCACTCGGCGCGATCCTGCCGACCACCTATTTTATTTCGCTGATGCGGGGGATCATTCTGCGCGGCGCATACTTTTTGGAATACTGGCCGCAACTCGCCATTCTGATTGCAATGTCGATCTTGCTTTTCGTGCTATGCGCCCTGCGCTTTCGAAGGAAAATCGGATAGCCCGAGTGTTTGGTCGCCAATCTTTCACGAGAGAACGGCGGGAATCTGTGCGTTTCGAGCAATCGACGAAGCGCTAGTCGCTTTCGTCTTTGAGCATCATTTTCAGCTGCGTGCGCAGCTCCGGCGACTTTTTATGTCCGTGCACGGAGGCTGCGTGCTCGACCGCGGTGTCGAGCACTTCTGTTTCCGTGCCCGAGATCTTCAGCGAGCAATGCTTCTCGCTTGGGTAATCCCGACAATCGATCGACTTTCTATTGGCCATGTGAATCTCTTCAGCTTTTCTTCAGGTCCGCCAAATCTTTCAAAACCTGTTCGCTGTGATCGGCCGGTTTCACACCGGTGTACACTTTCGCAATCTTGCCTTCCGGATTGATCAGAAACGTGTTCCGCGCGGCCATTTTCGCGCCTTTGTAGTCCATAATGGACCCGTATTCGGTCGAAACTTTTCCGTCGGTGTCGGCCAGCAGTTTGAAATTCAATCCTTCCTTGGCGCAAAAATCCTTGTGTGATTGCGCGCTATCGACGCTCACTCCGAGAATGATCGCGCTGCTATTCTGATATTTTGCCAAGTCGCGCTGAAAATTCTGTGCTTCGAGCGTACAACCGCTGGTGAAGTCCTTCGGATAAAAATAGAGAACGACCCATTTGCCTCGAAAGTCTTTGAGGCTTACCTGCGAACCGTCGCCGCTGGTTAGGCTAAAGTCCGGCGCCATCGTGCCGGCCTCCGGCTGCTTTTGTGTTTCCGCACCTTGCATGAGGGCGACTGTAACAAAACCGACAATTGCTGATAGAAGTAATTTACTCATTTTGGTTTCGAAATAATCTGAACAGTAACAGGAAAACCCCCTCCGATCAAAGAAGCTAGCGATGGTCTCTCGCATCTGGACAATTGGGCATTCGACCCGCGCGATCGAACCCTTCATTTCCATGCTGAATGAAAATGAGATCAAACTGATCGCCGACGTGCGAATGTTTCCTGGTTCGAAACGTTACCCGCAGTTTGGCAGAGAGGCATTAAAAGAGTCGTTAGGCAAAGCGAGGATCAGTTACGAACATTTTCCAGAACTGGGCGGCCGGCGAAAGGCCAGGCCCGACTCAAAGAACAACGCCTGGCGCAACGAAGCATTTCGCGGTTACGCCGATTACATGGAAACGCAGGATTTTCAGAGAGGGATCGACCGGTTGCTTGATCTCGCAGAAAAAAATGGGCCGACTGCGATCATGTGTGCCGAGGCTGTCTGGTGGCGGTGTCATCGCTCGCTCATTTCGGATTATCTCAAAACGCGAGGCATCGAAGTTTTGCACATTCTCGATCGTAAAAAAGTCGAAGCGCATTCATTCACGTCGGCAGCGAGGATTGTGAACGGCCAGTTAAGCTACGCCGCCGATAACGAATTGTTCAGCGAGGGTCGGTCACGTGCCCGATAAACAGACACGCACCGCTCGGCACGTGTTGGATCGCGTACAAAAATGGTCTATCGACTTTCACTTCGATCGGTTGCGGCGCAGGCTTTTGGATTGCTGACATTGTCATCATCGCGACCGCCGTGGCGGCCGCGGCTTCGGTTCCTTTTTCGTCCACCGCAATGAATGTTTTGTGAAATACCTCTGAGATCGCCAAATAATCGTTGGGTTTGCGCGGAGCGATCTTATCGAAGTTCGCGCTGCCCGGCGGATCATCGAAAGCCGATTTCATCCCGAGCGCTTTAAGTTGGTCTGCTAGTGCGATCGTCGGTGGCTCAAGTTTAAACTTCGGCAATTCCAGATCGACATCGCGTGCTTCAAGCTTGGCACACTTTTCCAAGATTTCGTTGGTAAGCTTCGATTCCAGCAGATGGAGGCCATTCACCTCATCTGGGATGAGAACCAGAAATTGCAGTTCATCGCCCGCATAGGGCAGCGTCACAGCCGTGAACCCATTCTCTTTGGAATAACCGAACCTTTTCCTGCTCGTCATCGTCGGAACGTCGACAGGCATGTCGCCGCGCACATGAAACGCCTTCAATTCGGTCGATCTCTCCGAAAACCTTGATTGCCACGGCGCTTT
>Ga0187777_10001099_pt1 | contig 17619 bp, 17 predicted proteins | sample 1015_Q2_SP5_10_M_FD_132416 | JGI IMG/M metagenome (GOLD analysis project Ga0187777, IMG submission 132416) | Tropical peat soil microbial communities from peatlands in Department of Meta, Colombia - 1015_Q2_SP5_10_MG | ecosystem: Environmental > Terrestrial > Soil > Wetlands > Peat | place... | reverse complement strand
GCCTCGTCGTAGCCGAGCGGGTGGTCGGGATCGGAGTACTCGATGTAGGTGACGGCGGGGATGTTGTCGATGTGCGAGCGCAGGCGCGCCTCGGCCAGGCGGCGTTCGAGCTCGACGCGCTGGCGGTCGATGGCGACGCCGAGCGTGCCGGCGGCCGCTCGAAGCGCCTCGACCTCCAGCTGCGACCAACTCCGGGCGCTCCCGTGGTCCTCCAACGTGAGGTAGCCCCACCACACCTCCCCGACGAAGACCGGTATGAGGGCCGTGGACAGCACACCCCGGGCACGCAGCCGGGCGGCCTCCACCGGCGGGAAGGTCTCGGCGGACCCGTGGATCACGCCGCCGCCGGCGAGGACCCCGATGTAGCGCACGTAGCCGTCGGCGTAGTCGATCTCCGCCGGCGCCGCTCCCCCTCCCGGTGCCGGCTGTTCACGAGCGGTCCACGCGGCCCGCTCGATCATGCCGAGCTCGGCGTTGGGGAGCGTGATGTTCTCGAAGATGGCCGCACGATCGCTCGCCGCCGCGCGGCCGAGCGCTCCGAGCACGTCTGCCGCCGCCTCCTCCCAGGAGGCGGCGCGAGCAAGCCGCCCGACCGCGAATGCCACGGCCTGGACAATGGCCTCCGCGCTCGTACTCTCCTTCTCCGGCTGCTCCCGCTTCATGGAACCGTTGCTCCTTCGCCCTCCATAAAGATCGGTTTTCGCAGGTCGGTTGATGAGCCGCCCGCGAAAGCGCAGGTCAGACCAAGCATGCACCCTCACCGGGCGCGTCCGGGGGAGGCAGAGGGCTGCGGGCCGGACATATAATGCGCGTCTCGTGGGCCACCACGTCCGTTTCCCTGGCGCGACCCTCATCGCCGCTGCCACACTCCTTGCGATCCTTCCGAGCTGTTCGGGGTCCGGCGGCTCCCAGGCGACGTCGACCAAGGAGGGCGGCGTCCTGCGGATCGGGACCGACTCGGGGATCGACTCGACGAATCCCTACGTCGCCGAGAACACCGACTCGTGGACCACGTTCGAGTACATCTATCCCGAGCTCGTGCAGTACGACGCCAAGCTGCAGATCGCCCCGGACTTCGCGTCGAGCTGGACCACCTCGCCCGACGGCAAGACCTGGACGTTCCACACCCGGGCGGGAGCGCACTGGTCCGACGGCACGCCGCTGACGGCCGACGACGCGGCATGGACGATCCAGACCGACCTGCGCTATCAGAGCGGCGCAACCGCCGCGTTCGCGGCCACGCTCGCCCATGCCGTGAGCGCCTCGGCCCCGAACACCACCACGCTGATCATCCACTACGCGCAGCCCGTGGCCAATGTCCTGGCCCAGCTCCAGCAGCTGGTGATCCTGCCCGAGCACATCTGGGGCCGGTACGCGGCGCACGGGGGCTCGGGCCTCAAGACGTTCCAGAATCCGGCGCCGGCCGTTTCCGGCGGTCCGTTCATCCTCCAGGAGTTCAAGAAGGGCGACATCGCGCTGTTCAAGAGAAACCCCGAATGGTGGGGGCCAAAGCCGCACGTGGACGGCTTCGGACTGCAGATGTTCTCCGACGACGACGCGATGATCGAGGCGCTGAAGACGCATCAGCTCGACGCGGTCGAGCTCGTCCCGCCCACGTCCGTCAAGACCGTCGATCAGGCGGGCTTCGTGGTGAGCCATTCGGCCGGCATCCAGACGACGTACCTCTCGATCAACTCCAACCCGAAGAAGCCGGCCCACCGCGAGCTGCTCAACCCGCTCGTCCGACAGGCCTTCGATCTCGCCACCGACCGCGCGGGCATCGACAAGGTCGCGTACCTCGGCTACGCAGAGCCGGCGGGGTCCGTCATCGCCCCGGCTACGGGCCTCTGGCACGACCCGGCCATCAAGCCGGAGCCCTTCGACATCGCGCAGGCCAACGCGCTCATGGACCAGGCCGGCTACAAGATGGGGGCGGACGGGATCAGGATCGCGGACGGGCACCCCATGTCGTACAAGGTGATCTTCCCGAGCTGGTTCCGGGGAGCCGGCGACCGCATCTTCAACATCCTGCAGACCGACTACCGGGAGATCGGTGTGCAGCTCATCCAGCAGAACATGGACGGCGACGCAGCGTTCAACGCCATCACGGCGCCCAACAACAAGTACCTGAACTTCGACCTCAACCTCGGATGGTGGCAGCCCTACGTCGACCCCGACTTCCAGCTCTCGGTCTTCATCTGCAGCCAGTACGGCGGCTGGAGCGACAGCGGCTACTGCAACCCGGCGTACGACCAGATGTACCAGCAGCAGGGCACGCTCATGGACCTCAGCCAGCGCAAGGCCCTCGTGTGGAAGATGCAGGAGCTCCTCGCCAAGGACCGCCCCTACATCAATATCAACTACCCGGACTGGATCGAGGCGCACAGCCCGACCTGGACGGGCTTCGTCATGACGCCGCAGGGCTCGTTCAACGAGATGTCGGACCTCACGATGCTCGAGGTCCATCGCGTCTGACGGCACCCCGATGGCGCTCACCACCGACCTCGGCAACGCGGCCGCGGCCATCGACGATGTCGTCGAGCGGTGCCGGGAGCCGATGAACATGCCCGGCGTGGCGCTGGCCGTCACGGACCGGGACCACCTGCTGTACACCTCGTACGCGGGAGTGTGCGACGCCGGCACGGGGGCGGCGGTCGGGCCGGCGACGCTGTTCGAGATCGGCTCGATCAGCAAGTCGTTCACGGCGCTCCTCGTCCTCCAGCTGTGGCAGGAAGGCGAGCTCGACCTGCACGCGCCGGTGACCGACGTCCTTCCGTGGTTCGCGGTCCGATCGCCCTACCGCCCCATCACGCCGCATCACCTGTTGACGCACACCGCCGGACTGGTCCAGGGCTCGGAGGCGACGCCGGCCGGCCCCTCGGAGGTCTGGGGGCTTCGGGACCTCGACGTCGGAGGGCCGCCCGGGTCCCCGTTCCACTACTCGAACCACGGCTACAAGACGCTCGGGCTGATCCTCGAGCGGATCACGGGGCGGCCGTACGGCGAGACCCTGCGCGAGCGGATCCTCGGGCCGCTCGGCATGGAGCGAACGGAGCCGGCGATCACGCGCGACCTCGTGGATCGCATGGCGACCGGCTACGAGGCGCTGTTCGATGACCGCCCGCTGGGAGCGGGCGGCAGGCTCGCGCCGGTCGCCGTGCTGGAGACCGACACCGCCGACGGCAGCATCGCGTCCACCGCGGAGGACATGGCCGGCTACCTTCGTGTGTTCCTCAACGACGGGCGGGGGCCCGGCGGTCCCGTCGTCACACCCGATGCGCTCGCGATCATGATCAGCCCCCACACGCCGTCGTCCGATCCGCCGTATCACGACGATTCCTACGGCTACGGGCTGAACGTCGAGGCGGTCGACGGGAGGCGCCGGGTGGGCCACGGAGGCGGCATGGTCGGATACAGCGCCCACATCGGCCTCGACCTCGACGTGGGTGTCGGCGTCGTGGTCCTCACCAACGGCCCGTGGAGCCCGTTCCCGGTCGCCGACTTCGCCCTCCGCGCCGCGTGTGCCGCGGTGGACGGAGGTCTCCCGCCGCCGTCCGCGCCCGACCCCGGCGGCGTGGCCGACCCGGGCGCCTATTCCGGCACGTACGTCGAGGCCGGGTCGGCCGGCGGGGCTCGGCGAATCCGCGTTGCGGCGAAGGAGAGCGAGCTGGTCCTGGAGATCGATGGAGGCGGCGTCCGGCTTCGGCGAACGGAGGATCCGGACGCCTTCGTGGTGCCGGAGCCTTCGATGGAACGCTTCTGCCTGGTGTTCGAGCGCGCGAACGGCGAGGTCACCGGCGTCGTCCACGGGGCCGACCGCTTCGTGCGGGAGGGAAGCCCCGGCTCCGCTGCGCCGGGCGAGATCCCCGAGGCGTGGCGCGCGTATCCCGGTCACTACCGCTCGCACAACCCCTGGTTCACGAACTTCCGGATCGTCGGGCGCGGCGGCGCGCTGCTGCTCATCGCACCCGGCGGCGTGGAGGCGCCCGGCAGCGAGCAGGTCCTCGTGCCCCGCGACGACGGGTCGTTCCGGCTGGGGAGGGCCGACTCGCCGGAGCAGATCCTCTTCGACACGACGATCGACGGCATGACGGTCCACGCCAACCTCTCCGGCGGCGACTACTACCGGACCTTCACCCCGTGACGCACCGTCCTCAGGCGTGATCCGGCGGGACGTCCGGCTCCCAGTCGCGCAGGCGCTCGCCGAGCGCGACCAGGAGAGCCGCCCCCCCGGCAAGCTCCGCCAACCGAAGGGCCCAGTGCCGGCGCAGGCCCGGCATCCGGAACAGCAGCGGGCTCCCGAGGATGAGCGCGCCGCCGACCATGCGTCGCATGCGGCGGCCGGAGGGAGAGGCCAGGTAGTCGCGGAGCGAGTCGAGCGCATCGAAGACCATGCGCATCAGCATAGGGCCTTCCCGCGCGGGAACCGCGGATTGCCGCCGGTCACCTAGGCGCGCGGTCCGGTCCCCGGCAGCAGCCAGTAGACGGCGAGCGCGGCGTAGATGCACAGGCTCACGAACGGGGCGAACAGCGCGATCACCACGGCGGACCCGTACACGGCCGGGCCGAGCAGGTAGCTGCGGTAGGTCCTGGCCAGGGTCGCCCGGTCCACCTCCGAGCGCAGGAGCCTCCCCCGTCCGGAGGCATAGAACCACACCACGCAGAACATGACGGCCACGCCGACCATGGTCAGCCCGTACACCACCGCAGCGACCCTCCGTCCCGACGGATCCCGGATGTAGTCGGCGACGAGCGCGGTCGGCCACGGCAGGAAGGCGATGGCCATCAGGAACACGACGTTCATCATCAGGAAGGCGTGATTGGTCCGCCCGATGAGCTTGAACATGTGGTGGTGGTTCACCCAGATCACACCGATCGTCAGGAAGCTCACGACGTACCCGGCGTAGCTGGGCCACTGGTGCAGCACGGCGTGCGCGAGCCGGCCGCCGGGCACGGGCGGCACCCGTACCTCCAGGATCAACAGCGTGATGGCGATCGCCATGACGCCGTCGGAGAACGTCTCCAATCGAGCCGTCTCGGCCATCTGCTCCCCACGCGCCCCGGGATCGGATCCCGCCCCCACGGGCGCTTCGGAGTCCGTCATGTCGAGCCGAAGCGAGTCAGCAGGCGCTCCCGGTCGAAGAGCCGGACCACCACCCGCCACGCCAGGCTGTCGATGACCAACAGCCCGAGGGCGCCGAGCAGCGCGACCCGGACGCTGGGCGTCACGACCTGGAACGTGAAGAGCGCGATCACGCCGATCATCGGGATCATCGCCAGGCCCGAGAGCTGCTGCGCCACGCGAACGTCGTTGGAGCGCACCGAGATGGCAAGGACCACCCAGATGGAGAAGGTGGCGAGCAGTGGGGTGAACAGAATGTCGGCGACGACCCAGGCCGGCCGGCTCTCGAGCTTCACCACCACGGGCGCGGCCGCGGCCTGCACGACGATCCGGTAGCTGAGATAGAGGGCGTACGAGATCAGGACGCTCGGCACGACGGCGGCGAGCGCCTTGCCGATCAACAGCTCCCGTTCCAGCACCGGCGTGGTCAGCACGGGCTCGAGCGTTCCCTGTTCGCGCTCTCCCACCACGGCGTACGCGGCGATCACGGTCGGCAGAATGAGCGGTACGAGGAAGAACGCGAGACCCGCTCCTCCGAGGGTGCCGCGCACCACGTTCTCCGGGGTCCCCTGCTTGATCGCCAGGACGTTCGCGATCTGCAGCAGCAACAGGAACAGCGGCAGAAAGACCATCGTCGCCACCACCAGCTTGTTCCGGCGGAAGTCCCGGAGCTCCTTGCGGAAGACGGCCACGGCGCGGAAGTTCACCGGCGCACCTCGACGTCCTCGTTGACGAGCTGCAGGTAGACGTCCTCGAGGGTTCGCTGCACCTCCCCGATCCGCAGGACGTCGGCGTTCGCCGCCACCAGGGCACGGGTCAGCTCCGGCGTGACCGCTGCGATGTCTCCGGCCGTGACCTGGTAGCTCCCGTCCCCGTCCAGGGACCACGTTCGCACCCCGGGGACGCCGCCGAGCACGCTCTGCGGATCGACGAGGGGAACTCTGGTCCGCACCTCGATCGTCGAGTCGAACAGCTGACGGCGAAGGTCGTCGGGACGGCCGACCACGCGGAGGGTGGTGTTCATGACCGCGATCCGGTCGCACAGGCGCTCCGCCTCGTCCAATCGGTGCGTCGTCAGGAAGACGGTCACCCCGTGGCTCCGCAACCCCTCGATCAGCTCGCGCACCTCCCGCGTGGCGACCGGATCGAGACCGGACGTCGGCTCGTCGAGAAACAGGATCTTCGGCTCGGACAGGAGGGTCCGCGCCAGGCTGGCCCGCTGCCGCAGTCCCTTGGACAGGCTTCCGGCGGAGTCCTGTGCTCGCGACGCCATGCCGACGGTGTCGAGCGAAGAGAGGATCCGGCCCCGCACGTTCGCCTTGGGAACGCCGTACAGTCCGGCGAAGTACTCGAGGTTGTCGTACACGGTGAGCCGCAGATACAGCCCCGGGTTCTCGGGCATGATGGCAACCAGGCCGCGGAGCCGGGAGTCCGAGCCCTCACCCAGGGGGACCCCGGCCACCTCCGCGGTCCCGGACGTCGGCCGGATGAGCGTGCCGAGCACCCGCACGGTGGTCGTCTTGCCGGCCCCGTTCGGACCGAGGAAGCCGAACACCTCGCCGGCTCCGACCTCGAAGCTGAGATCCGAGAACGCCGTCCTCGGTCCGAACTGCTTCGTGAGGCCCGTGGCGCGGATCGCGGCTTCATCCATTGCTGCCTTATAGCACGCGACCCGGATTCGAGATCCCGGTGGGGCCCCCGTGACAGGCGGGCGGTGGCCGTGTGCCGGCGGAGCGATCACCACCTGCCGCTATGCTGCGTGCTCGTGGCCGCCACGTCCCCTCCCGATTGGGTCCGGCGCTTCACCGCGCCACGGCTCGGCTTCCCCCGGTGGAGCGTCGAGCGGCCGCAGCGCCTCGTGTTCGTCTCCACGCAGAGCGGCTCGTGGCAGGCGTGGACCGCGGACCTCGCGACGGGAACCCGCCGCCGGATCTCCGGCGAGCCGATCGGGGTGGAGGAGGTGCTCGTCACGCCCGACGGGGGCCGTGCGGTGTGGTGGCGCGACGCGACCGGCAGCGAGCGGGGCCATTGGGTCACGGCGGGCCTCGAGGGAGGCGACCCGGCGCCGCTCGCCGAGGACCTGCCCGACGGATGGGCCGCCGGCATCGCGATGGTCGGCGACACCACGGCCGTGGGCATCGCGACGGAGGACGACTACCGCGTCTACGTGATCGAGGCGGGGCAACCTGCCCGCCTCGTCTACCGCCACACCCAACCGGCGGGCGTCGGGCGGGAGTGGCCCCAGGGACCCGGAGGGCTCTCGGCAGACGGCGGCCTGCTGTGCATCCGGCACGCCGAGGACGGCGACATCCTTCACAGCGCGTTGCGGGTGCTGGACGTGGCGACAGGCGAGACGGTTGCGGATCTGGTCGATCCCGGCCGCCGCCTCGATCCGGCCGCATGGTCGCCCGTTCCGGGCGACGACCGGATCGCGTTCGTGAGCGAGCGAGGGCCATTCGAGCGACCCGCGCTGTGGCGTCCGAGGACCGGCGAGCGCAGCGACCTGGGCGTCCACGATCTGCCCGGAGCCGTCTTCCCGGTGGACTGGTATCCGGACGGCTCCGCGTTGCTCGTCCGGCACGAGCACGACGGAGTGGACGAGCTGCACCGGCTGGATCTTGGGACGGGACGCACGACGTCGGCGGCAGCCGGGCGTGGCGAGATCCTCGACGCGGCCGTTCGCCCGGACGGCGGTGCGTGGCTGCTGGTGGGCGACGCGGTACACGCGGCCCGGCTCGTCGACGCCGGCGGCGCCGAGATGCTCGCTCCCGAGGGCGAACGCCCCCCGGACGGACTGCCGTTCCGGTCGCTCTGGTTCGACGGCCCGGCGGAGCGGCCGGTTCAGGCCTGGGTCGCGACGCCGCCGGGCCGGCCTCCGTTCCCGACCGTGATGTACGCGCACGGCGGCCCCGAATGGCACCAGCGCGACGGGTACGACCCCGAGATCCAGGCGCTCGTCCACCACGGCTTCGCCGTCGCCATGGTCAACTACCGAGGATCGACCGGATACGGCATCGCGTTCCGGGAATCGCTCGACCGAAACATCGGGTTCCCGGAGAGCGAGGACCTCCTTGCCTGTCTGGACACGCTGGTCGCCGAAGGCACGGCCGACCCGGAGCGCGCCTTTCTGGCCGGCTGGTCGTGGGGTGGCTATCTCGGGTGTCTCGCGGTGGGCCTGCACCCGAGCCGGTACCGCGCCGTGTTCGCCGGCATCCCGACGGGCGACTACGTCGACGCCCACGAGCACTCCTCGCCGCAGCTCCAGGCCTGGGACGTCGCGATCATGGGCGGGCATCCCGCCGACGTCCCGGACCTGTACCGCGAGCGCGACCCGATGACGTACGTGCAACGGGGCCGCGCTCCGGTGCTGATCATCGCCGGCAGAAACGACAGCCGGTGCCCCTTCAGCTCGGCCGAGCGGTGGGCGGAGGCCTACCGGCGCCACGGGGGCGAGGTGCAGATGCACGTGTACGACGCGGGGCATCACGCGAACGACACGGCGGAGCAGGCGCTGCACGCTCGCCTGATCTCCGAGTTCTTCCTCCGCCACTGCTGAGGCCCGGCGCCTCGGCGTCGCCGGCCGATACCCTGTGCCGGTGGACGCACTCGACCTCGATCGCACCGGCTGGGAGGACGTCATGAGCCGCTGGGGGCTGCCGGCCTTTCACGGCAGGCAGATCTACTCGGCCCTATGGCGGCGCGGCGCCGGGTACGCGGACATGAGCGACCTGCCGGGAGCGCTTCGGGAGCGGCTGGCGCGAGACCTGCCGGTCTCCGGGGAGGTGCTGGCCGAGCAGACGGGTGACCGCGGGCGAACGGTGAAGGCGCTCCTGCGATTCGGGCGGCACACCGTCGAGACGGTGTTGATGGGCTACCGGGACCGCATGACCGTGTGCGTCTCCTCGCAGGCGGGATGCGCGATGGACTGCGGCTTCTGCGCGACCGGTCGCATGGGGTTGCTCGGCAATCTCTCCGCGGGCCAGATCGCCGCCCAGATCCGTTGGGCGATGCACGCCGCCGCCCGGTTGCCCGCTCGCGCGCGCACGCGGCCGACCAACGTGGTGTTCATGGGGATGGGCGAGCCGATGTCCAACTATCGCGCGCTCAGCGGCGCCGTCACCCGGCTGCTCGATCCGGCGGGGACGAACATGGCCGCGCGGCACCTGACCGTGTCCACCATCGGGGTCCCCGCCGGCATCCGCCGCCTCGGCGCCGACCACCCGCAGGTGGGACTGGCGGTCAGCCTTCACGCTGCCGACGACGGGCTGCGCGACCGACTGGTCCCCGCCAACCGCCTCTGGCCGCTGGCGCAGGTCCGCGCCGCGGTCGGCGAGTGGCGGGACCGGACCCATCGCCGGCCCTCGATCGAGTGGGCGATGATCCGCGGGATCAACGACGAGGACGGGCAGGCGCGGCTCTTGGCGCCGATCGCTCGCGACCTCCGGGCCCACGTGAACCTCATCCCGCTGAACCACGTGCAGGACAGCCCCTGGATGCCGAGCACGCCGTCCCGTCTCGGCGCCTTCGCCGACCTGCTGCGATCGGAGGGCGTGAACGTCACGATCCGCGACACCCGGGGGAGCGAGATCCAGGCGGCGTGCGGCCAGCTCCGGCTTCAGCACACTGCGGAGCCTGCGTTCGTATAACGCACCAGTGTGCGAACCCCCGCACGAATCTGCAGAGCGGTCCTTGAAGTGCCGTTGGGCGTCCCGGACAATTGAGCGCGAGGTCGCCACCGGGGCGACCTCGAGGCGTATCTGACGGAGGGCGGGGACCATCCCCGCGGGGGAAGGAGACCGGATATGGCGCAGTACGAGGCTTACTGCGTGAAGTGCAAGGCCAAGCGTGAGTTCGAGGGCGAGGAGACCACGCTCAAGAACGGCCGGAAGGCCGCCAAGGGCAAGTGCCCTGTGTGCGGGACGACGGTCATGCGCATCCTGGGCAAGTAGCCGGGAAGGCAGGGCCCCCCGGGCCGCTCCTTCAGGAGTGGGGCCGAATCAGCTCGCTCGGGGAGAAGACCTGGGTCCGCCGGTGGTGCCGGGCGGCCAGGTCGGCGATCGTCATTCGCTCGAAGACCTGGCGGATGGCCACGTGGACGTCCCCCCACAGCTCCTGCAGCCCGCAGTGAGAGTCCTGGAAGCACGTGTGGTCGCCCGCGTCCAGGCAGGTCATCGGGTACATCGGGCCCTCGATCGCGTCCACCACATCCGCGACCCGGATGTCGGCCGGGTCGCGGGCCAGGCGGCATCCGCCGCCCGCTCCGCGAAAGCTCTCCACCAGGCCGGCCTTGTGCAGCGTCCCGAGCTGCTGCTCCAGGAACCTGAGCGGGATGTGCTGGGCATCAGCGATGGAGCGCGCGGGCACGAGCCCGTCCTCGTCTTCCGAGCGGCGCACGGCGAGTTCGATCATGGCCCGCATCGCGTATTCGGTCTTCTGGGAAACCTTCAGCATGCCTTTGACCTCGAACGACAAGGTATCCGGGCCCGGGAGCAGCGTCAATCGGCCTTGCGGCCGTATCACCCCGCGCCGCTGGCCGGCTCGTCCGGGGCGGCCCGAACGGGCACCACGCGCGGCGGCCACTGCGACCGCGTGTCCCAGACGTGGAGCAGGATCACCTTCAGCGCGGCCACGACCGGCACGGCCAGGAGCATCCCCCAGATGCCGAGCAGCGCTCCGCCGACGAGCAGCGAGAGCAGGACGGTCACGGGGTGCAGCCGGACGGCCTCGATGTGCAGCCGTGGCGAGAGAATCCGCTGGTCGAGCTGCTGGACCAGGACCAGCACCACCACGGCGGCGACCGCGAGCGGCCAGCCCCCCCGGATGGGAAGCCCGAACCCCGTCTGGTTCGGCGCGGCGATGGCGACGAGCAGGACCGGGACCGCCGCGAGGAACGTGCCGATCATCGGGACGAGGGCGAGCAGGCCGGTGAGCGCCCCCAGCAGCGCGAAGTAGGGCAGGCCGATCGCCCAGTATCCGAAAGCGGCGGCGTTGCCGACGATCAGGGCGACCAGGAGCTGCCCGCGGAAGAAGCTCCCCACGGTCTCCCCCACCTGATGGGCGACCGTGAGGACCTCGTCGCGCCGCGCCACGGGGACGAGCCCCTCCGCCCCGCGCCGGATCTTCGGCAGGTCGGCGAGCAGATAGAACGCGATCAGCGGCCCCAGCACGAGCGTGAGGGCGAGCCGGACGACCCCGGTCGTCCACGACGTCAGGCGTCCGAAGAAGGACGAGGCCGCGCCGCCGCGCTCGAACGCGCTGGACAGATCGGACGCACGCACGTGCAGGCCCAGCCGGGCGGCCGCGGTCGTGAAGCCGGCTTGGGCCCGGTTCACAAGGTTCGGCACGCCGGCGACGAACTGGCTCGCCTGGTGCGCGATGATCGGGATCAGCAACGCCAGCCCGATACCGACGACGACCAGGAACACGACGTACACGAGCAGGCTGCCGAGCAGCCGCCGCACCCGCCAGCGCCGCTCCAGCTCGGACACGACGGGGTTCAACAGGTAGACGATCACGAGCGCGACCACGACGGGCGGGAAGACCACCCGAATCGGGTACAGGACGAACCGGAAGACGCCCAGCGCGAGAATCAGGATCCCGATCACCGACCAAGCGAGCAGGCCGAGGCGCGCCGCTCGCGCGACGAAGGGGTTGGAGAAGAACGGTTTGCGGTCGGACGGTGCGGGCAACGAAACCCCCGGAGCTGTGCGGGGAGCCGAGGCAGCCCCATTATATTGACCGGATGCTGCCGTCCGTGCCGGTCCCCCCTCGAACTGTCGACGAACTCGTCGAGCACGCGGGCGAAGAAGCCGTCTCGAGGCTCCGCGAGTCGGCGAGGGCGCTTGCCGGGGCCCGAATCCTGCACCTGAACTCCACCAACTTCGGAGGTGGGGTGGCCGAGCTGCTGTTCACGCAGGTCCCGCTGATGAACGACCTCGGGCTGGCGACCGACTGGAAGGTGATCCAGGGCCACGAGGACTTCTTCACGGTCACGAAGGCGGTGCACAACGCGCTGCAGGGCGCCACGGTGCCCTGGACCGAGCACATGCAGGACGTGTATCTGGACCAGTGCCGGGAGAACGCCGAGGAGTTCGCCGACGACTACGACTTCGTCATCGTGCACGACCCTCAGCCGGCCGCGATGCTCGCCATCCTGGAGGACGCCGGTCGCCGCTCCGGGAAATGGGTGTGGCGGTGCCACATCGACCTGTCGAACACGTTCCAACCCGTTTGGGACTTCTACGCGGGCTATGTCTCCCGGTACGACGCGGCCGTGTTCACCATGAAGGACTTCGTGCAGCCCGGTCTGGAAGGGCCGGAGACGTTCCTCATCCCACCCTCCATCGATCCGCTGTCGACGAAGAACGCCTTCGTCGCGGACGACACGATCTACGAGTGTCTGGTCCGCTACGGCGTGGACCGCACCCGGCCGATCATGACGCAGGTGTCGCGCTTCGATCCGTGGAAGGACCCGGTCGGCGTCATCGAGGCATACCGCATCGTCAAGCGGGAGATCGGCGACCTGCAGCTCGTGATGATCGGGTCGATGGCGAGCGACGACCCCGAGGGGTGGCACTACCTTGACGTGACGGAGCGCAGCCGCGAGGGAGACCCCGACATCTTTCTGTTGACCAACCTCCAGGGCGTCGGTCATCTGGAGGTGAATGCCTTTCAGCGCGCGTCCACGGTGATCGTCCAGAAGTCTCTCCGGGAGGGATTCGGACTGGTCGTGGCCGAGGGGATGTGGAAGGAGCGGCCGCTCGTCGCAGGCAACGTCGGCGGGATCCGTCTGCAGATCGAGGACGGCGTCAGCGGATATCTCGTCGACTCCGCGGAGGGCTGCGCCGCGCGCGTGCTCGACCTCCTCGCCGACGGCGCCGGTCGCACGTCGATGGGACGAGCGGCCCGCGAACGCGTGCGGGAGAGCTTTCTCACCCCCAGGGAGCTCGACGACTACCTGCGGATGCTCGGCGCGCTCTGAAGGCCATGACCGTCCCGGTCGTCGTCGCGTCCAATCGGGGACCCGTTGCGTTCGCCCCCGGACCCGCGGGCGACATCGTCGCAAAGCGCGGCGCCGGCGGGCTGGTCACGGCCCTGTCGGGAGCGCTCGCCGCTGGCGGCGGCCTGTGGATCGCAAGCGCGCTGACCGAAGGGGACCGCGCCGTCGCCAAGCGCGGGCGGGTGGACGCGGGATCCGACGCCGGCGCCCCGTACGGCGTCCGCTACCTGAGCTTCGACCCCGAGGTGTTCGATCGCTACTACAACGGGTGGGCCAATCGCGTCCTGTGGTTCGTGCACCACTACCTCTGGGACCTTCCCCGCACGCCGGTCTTCGGCGACCGGGCGCAGGCGGACTGGGACGCCTTCGTCGACGTCAATCGGGCCTTCGCCGCAGCGATGGCGCACGAGGGCGCTGCGCTCGGACCGTCGGCCGCGTTCCTGATCCAGGACTACCACCTCTGCCTGGCGCCGGCGATGCTCAAGGAACTGCGTCCCGAGGCACGGATCGCGCACTTCTCGCACATTCCCTTCGCCGGCCCAAGCTACTTGCGCATCCTCCCGGAGCGCTACCGCACCGCCATCCTCGAGGGTCTGCTGGGCGCCGACGTCGTGGGCTTCCACGCGCCGGCATGGGCCGAGCGATTCCTGCTCTCGTGCCGGTTGCTCGAGGACACGCGCGTGGATCTGCGGCGCCGCGTCGTCCGCCACCGTGGGCGCGAGGTGCGCGTCCGCGTGAACCCCATCGGCCTGGATGTGCCCGCGCTGCGCGCCGAAGCGGCCGGGGAGGACGTGCGCCGAGCCGAAGGGGAGCTCCGCGAGTGGAAACGCGACGCGACGTTGCTGCTGCGCGTGGACCGCGCCGAGCTGTCCAAGAACATCCTTCGCGGCTTCCTCGCGTTCGACCGGTTCCTGGAGACGAACGCGTCGTGGCGCGGGCGGGTTGTGTTCCTGGCGCTGCTCAACCCGTCGCGCGAGAACCTCCCCGAGTACGCGGACTACGTGCGGGACTGCGTCTCGGCCGCGGAGCGCGTCAACGAGCGCTGGGGGACCGCATCGTGGCAGCCGGTCGACGCTCGCGTCCGGGACGAATATGCGCAGACGCTCGCCGCGTACGGGCTCTACGACGCGCTCATCGTCAATCCGACCCTCGACGGGATGAACCTGGTGGCCAAGGAAGGGCCGACGCTGAACACGCGCACGGGAGCGCTGATCCTGTCGGAGACCGCCGGCGCGTTCCAGGAGCTGCGCCGCTGGGCGATCCCGGTGAATCCGTTCGACGTGGAGCAGACGTCGCGGGCGATCGCCGGCGCGCTCGACATGCCCGCGGCCGACCGGGCGGCTCGGGCGCGCGGGCTTCGCGGCGCCGTGCGGCGCAACCCGCCGCGGCGGTGGATCGATGCGCAGCTCACCGACCTGGGCCTCGCCGACTGATCGCGGTCGGGGAACGTCAGTCCGACAGTCGCTCGAGCAGGCGCACGAGTCCCGGCGGTCCGTCGACGACCTCATCCGCGGCCGCGCGGAGATCCGCAGGCGTCTCGGGGCCGTCGACGGCGACCCTCAGGGTCGCAATGCCGCCTGCCGCGAGCTCGTCGAGCGCGCGGAAGGCCTCGAGGTCGGCCACGTCGTCGCCGGCGAACAGGCACGCTTCGAGCCGGCGGGCGCGCGCTTCCCGCGCCACGGCCGTTCCCTTCCCCGGGGTGTCGGCGGGGACGACCTCCAGGACCATCTTCCCCTCGAGGAGCCGCAGGCCGCCGTCCGCGGCGATCCGCTGAAGGAGGGGACGGAGCACGGCGGCCGCTTCCCCGGGCGATGCCGAGGCGCGGTAATGCACGGCGAGCGACGGGCCCTTGTCCTCCACCCACGCGCCGGCCACGGCCCCGGCGGCCGACTCGACCGCCCGGCGAACGCCGGCCGCCCGCTCATCGGTCGCGGGATCCCCCGCGCCCGGCTCCAAGCCGTAGTGGCCAAGGATCTGCATGCCGCGAACGTCCAGCTTCGCGCGGACCTCTCCCGCGGGGCGGCCGGTCACGACGGCCACGATCGCGCACTCCCCCGCGAGCTTTGAAAGGACGGCCGCCGCGCCACCGACGGCCACCGCCGCATCCGGGTGCGCCGTGATCTCCGACAGGGTGCCGTCGAAGTCCACGAACACGCCGGCACGGCGGCGCACCGCGCGTATGCGGTCGAGGGGATCGCCGGCCGCCGCGCCTGTGTTCGCGGGTGCCGGCGCAGGCACGCGAATCAGGTCGAGGACGGAGGAGACTGGTCCGAGCCCACGATGACCGTGAGCTGCACCGGTGCCGTGAAGAGGTTGCCGGCCGCCTTCACCTGGGCTCCCTGGAGGTAGTGCTGCTCCATGTACTCGCCCCGGTTCTTCTGCCCCTTCTCGTAGTAGATGATGGTGGTCGCGTAGGTGCTCTTGCCGGCGTTGCTGACCGCGTAGATCTTGTAGCCCTTCCCCCGGAGCCGGTCCGCGACCACGCCGCCCAGCCCGTTCACCTTCGTCCCGTTGAGCACCTGGATCGAGACGCCCTGGACCGCCTCCTTGTGGGTCAGCCCTCCCTGCGTGGTCGGGCTCGGAGACGCCGGCGGCGTGGACACCGTCGGACTGGGCGAGGGCGAGGGCGGAGGAGCGGTGAGAGCCGAGCTCGTCGAGGACGAGAACCCCTGGCTGATCATCAGGGCTCCCACGGCCACGGCCACCACGAGGAGGATGCCGCGCAAGGTGGATGTCGGCACGATCGGTCAGCCTCCCTCGTGTTGCTCGCGCGCCATGATCTCCCCCTCGAGCCGCCGCGGACGCACCCGAAGCGCCCCGGCGTCGTGGCCCGGCGGCCCGAACCGCATGCGGCGGCGCCGATCCCTGAGCCGCCGGAGCCGGCGGACCAGGATCGGATCGTACTCCAACGCCGCCCGCAAATCGATTGCGCGGTTGAGGACCTGGTAGTAGTGAATCGGAGCGAGCCCGAGCCGTTCACGGATCGCGGCGTCCTTGGAGGCCCCGGCTTTCCACCAGGTTCGCTCGAAGTCCAGGACGTCGCGCCAGCGCCCGTCCGGGCCTTCCCCACCCATCGGGTAGCTCACCTTCCCTCCGGCCGCAGGGCGAGCCTAGCAGCCGGGAACGACAGTGAGTTCACGGATACAGGCCGCGCGTCTGGTGAGCCGCGGCGACGCGGCCCACCCCGAGGACGGTGGCGGCCTCCCGCATGGTCACCTTCTTCTCCTCGGACAGGGCGAGCACGTCCACGTAGGCGCGCTCCATGATCTTGCGCAGCCGCTCGCTCACCTCGTCGTCGTCCCAGTAGTAGGACTGGATGTCCTGGACCCATTCGAAGTACGAGACGGTGACGCCGCCGGAGTTGGCAAGGATGTCGGGGACGACGAGCACGCTCTCCTCCTTGAAGACGTCGTCGGCCTCGGGGGTGGTGGGGCCGTTGGCCGCCTCGACGATCACCGAGGCCTTCACGCGTCCGGCGTTGTCCTCCCGCAGCTGGTTCTCGATCGCGGCGGGGATCAGCACGTCGCAGTCGAGCTCCAGCAGCTCCTGGTTGGAGACCTGTTCCCCGCCCTCGAAGCCCACGATGGTGCCCGCCTCGCGCGCGTATGTCGAGAGTCCCGTGTGGGACAGGCCCGTCGGGTTGTAGACACCCCCCTTGACGTCGGAGACGCCGACCACGACGCAGCCCATCTCCTCGAGCAGCTGTGCGGCGTGGAAGCCGACGTTGCCGAACCCCTGGATGACGACGCGAGCTTCCTCGACGGCCATCCCCAGGTGCTTCAGCGTCGCGAGGGTCACGTACGTCACGCCGCGGCCGGTTGCGCTCTCCCGCCCCTTGGATCCGCCGATCGCCATCGGCTTGCCGGTCACGACCCCGGGCACCGAGTACCCCTCGCGCGTGGAGTACGTGTCCATGATCCACGCCATGATCTCGCCGTTGGTTCCCATGTCCGGAGCGGGGATGTCGCGTTCGGGACCGATCAGGGGAAGGATCTCCGACGCGTAGCGCCGCGTCATCCGTTCGAGCTCCGAGCGGGAGAGCGACTTGGGATCGACCACCACACCGCCCTTGGCGCCGCCGTAGGGGATGTTCACCACGGCGCACTTCCACGTCATCCACATCGCCAGCGCTTTCACCTCGTCGAGCGTGACGTCCGGGTGGTAGCGCAGGCCGCCCTTGGACGGCCCGCGAGACGTGTTGTGGTGGACTCGATATCCGGTGAAGACGCGGATCTCCCCGTTGTCCATGCGCGTGGGGACGGCGACCTCCAACGTCCGGCGAGGCGTGCGCAGCACCTCGTGAACGCCCGGATCGAGGCCGATGATCCGTGCTGCGTCGTCGAGCTGGAAGAGGGCGGATTCCCACGCAGACCCGGTGCTCACGGCCGAATACTGTACCTGCTCCCGAGCTGGCGGTGGGATTCGAACCCACGACCTAGCGATTACAAATCGCTTGCGCTACCGGACTGCGCCACGCCAGCGTTGGTCGATCGTACCG
>Ga0187777_10001097_pt1 | contig 17636 bp, 15 predicted proteins | sample 1015_Q2_SP5_10_M_FD_132416 | JGI IMG/M metagenome (GOLD analysis project Ga0187777, IMG submission 132416) | Tropical peat soil microbial communities from peatlands in Department of Meta, Colombia - 1015_Q2_SP5_10_MG | ecosystem: Environmental > Terrestrial > Soil > Wetlands > Peat | place... | reverse complement strand
TCGTTCTTCGATCTAAAAGGAGACATCGAAGTTCTGCTGCACGCCTTTGAACACAAGACAATTTGCTGGGATACGCAAACTCCAGACTATTACCATCCCGGGCGCTCGGCGCGCGCCTTGATGGGCGGAGAAGTGGTAGCGCAATTCGGGCAACTGCAGCCGGACATCGCCGCCAGTCGCAAGCTTCGCCAGGATGTGTTCATCGCCGAGTTCTATCTTGATGTTCTTTACAAGTGCGGCCTGCGTGAACTCCATTACGAACCCATCCCTCGCTATCCCGCTGTTGAACGCGATTTTTCCTTCATCTTTGATGATTCCGTCACTTTCGAGCAGATTCAGCGCTGTGTCACCTCACTCGGCTTGGCTCAACTGAGGAGCTTCGTGCCGGTTGAGATCTTTCGCGGCCGCTCAATCGGGATGGGCAAATACTCGATTCTGCTTCGCGCCGAATTCCAATCCAGCGAACGAACGCTGCGCGAGGAGGAAGTTGCGCAATGGTCGGCGCAGATCATCAAAGCTCTGGAAGCGCTCGGCGGCGTCCTCCGCGCTCAATAGCGACAACGTAGGGACAGCCGCCCTCGGCTGTCCGGCCGAGCGGAGCTCGGCAGGCCTTGGCGCTGCTCCCGCGAGGGTTGTCCGAGCGAAGCTCAGCAGCGCTGTGCTAGCCTAGGCGACTATGGCCGACGTCAGCATCCAACCCAAGCACTTTCTCAGCGATAAAGTCGAGCATTTTACAGAATCTGTGATTCGCGAGATGACGCGCCAGGCCATGCTTTACGGCGCGATGAATCTCGCCCAGGGGTTCCCGGATTTTCCGGCCCCCGCTGAAATCAAGCGTGCTGCGCAAGACGCAATTGCGGCGGACGTGAATCAATACGCGATCACTTGGGGTGCAAAGAATCTGCGCAATGCCATCGCTCGTCAAGCCAAGCAATGGCAGGACATCGAAGCTAATCCGGAAACCCAAATCACCGTCTGTTGCGGTTCGACCGAAGCGATGATTTCCACTCTGCTTGCGGTGTGCAACAAAGGCGATGAGGTTATCGTCTTCGAACCCTTCTACGAAAACTACGGGCCGGACTCCGTTCTCTCCGGTGCGCAGCCCGTCTTTGTGAAACTGCGCCCTCCGTCTCAATCAGACGGTGAGTGGACCTTCGATGAGCGCGAACTTCGTGCCGCGTTTCGCAATCACACCAAAGCCATCATTCTGAATACTCCGAATAATCCGACCGGAAAAGTCTTCACACGCGCAGAGCTCGAACTGATTCGCGATCTCTGCGTCGAATTCAACGTGCTCGCCATCACGGATGAAATTTACGAGCACATTATTTACGACGGCACCCGGCATATCTCGATTGCCAGCCTGGACGGCATGGCTGAGCGCACCGTCACGATCAATGGGCTGTCAAAAACCTACAGCGTGACCGGGTGGCGTGTGGGATGGACAATCGCCCCGCCGAACATTACCAACGCCATTCGGAAGGTTCACGACTTTTTGACCGTTGGAGCGCCCGCGCCGCTGCAAGAAGCCGGAGCGGCCGCTTTAAGCCTGCCTCAAAGTTATTATCAGAGCCTAGCCATAAGCTACTGCGCGCGCCGTGACCGGCTTATGCCAGCTCTTGCCGAAGCTGGCTTTCGTTGCTTCCGGCCGCGCGGTGCATATTATGTGATGACCGATATCAGCGCCTTCGGATTCGACGACGACGTAGCGTTCACCAAATATCTGGTTAAAGAGATCGGTGTAGCTGCGGTGCCCGGCTCAAGCTTTTACAACGACCCTCGCGATGGCGCAAAGCAAGTGCGATTCGCCTTCTGTAAACGGGCTGAGACCTTGGACGAAGCTGGTAAACGTCTACGCCGTTTGCGCGACAAATTCGCGTAGGGACAGCCGTCTCGACGGTCTGGCCGAGCAAAATCACTGCCCTAACGCCCTGCCGTCACCACTGCGACCTTATTCACTCCGCTGCAGGCCAGATAAATTTTCCCATCTTTCGCCACTGCCATGTTCCGTACCACGCCGCCCCCGGACGGTATTTTTTCGCTGGCAAAAGTCTTGGCCTTCGGATCAAAGCGGACCAACATATTCGGCTTGACGCCCGTTTCAACGTACCAAACCATTCCATCCGATGTGACCGCAATGCCGTACGGTTCGGAGTTTGCGCCGCCAGGTGACGCCCATTCCTCTGCTTTGGCGGTGGTGGGATCGAAATGCCCGAGCTTTCCTTGCGCAAAATCCGAGAAATAAATTGTCCCGTCCGGTGCGACCGCCAGTCGCCGTGGGCGCGCACCGCTCTCAGGTAATGCATACTCGCGAATCGTCATCGATTGCGGATCGATGCTCGCCAACCTGTTCGTATGGAACTCGCAGAAAATGGGCACACCGTGCGGCGTAACGACAATCCCATAAGGCACCGCGTGAGGAGTCGGCGTCGCGACAAGTTTCATCTCCCCAGTTTTCGGATCAAGACGGCCAATCAGGCTCGATTCTTCGTTGGTGAACCACAACATCCCATTCTGATCGAACACCGGCGTATGCGGATCAATCTCCTGGCCACCCGAAGGCCGATATTCCGTCACTTGCCCGGTCTTCGGATCCAGTTTCCCAACATATCCTTTGGCGATCGCCGTGAACCAGATGTTTCCCTCGCGATCGGCTACCAAGCCGTGAGGACCCGATCCGGGCGTCTTCAGCGGATACTCGCGCCATTTTCCCGTGTTGGCGTCAAGATCGCCTAACTTGTTCGCTGCCTGCTCCGTTGTCCACAGTGAACCATCAGGTCCGACCGCAGGATCATGCGGGCGAGCATTGGCCGTGGGAACGTCATACTCTTTAATTTGAACCGACAGCGCAGTGGTTGCGGCGAAGGCCAGAACCGCTGCGAACAATGCGAATGCACGGGTGAGATGCTGGATTCGCATATACAACTCCTTAACGGAAGTCTGTAAGTAAAGATAACACTTGCGCAGCTGTGGTTGTGGCCCGGCCTAGGGTGCGCCGAACCACTGCTCGACCACGCTCAGATCGGTTGTCCTCTGATAATTGGGCAGGCTTTCGAGAAAAACTCGACCGTACTGCTTCTTGAGAATGCGATTGTCGAGCAGTACCAACAGCCCGCGATCGTGCAACGAGCGGATCAGCCGCCCAAAGCCCTGTTTCAACGCAATGACCGCCGCCGGAACCTGGTATTGAAAAAATGCATTCCCACCCTCCGCATCGATGGACTTGACCCGAGCCGCCACCACGGGATCGCTCGGAACCGCGAACGGCAGCCGATCGATAATCACGCAGCTGAGCTGCTCGCCCTGGACATCGACACCTTGCCAAAACGACGACGTTGCAAACAGCACGGCATTCGGCGTGAGCCGGAACTCCTCCAGCAACGCGCTCTTTGGCGCATCACCCTGCAGTAGCATGGGAAATTCCATTTCACCCAGCAGACGCTGGTAAACGTCTTTCATCTGCGAGTAACTAGTGAACAAAACGAATGCTCGCCCGCGAGTGACCTCCAGCACACGTCGGATTCTCTCCGTCGCCTTCACCGCGAACTGCGGAGTACGTGGATCCGGCAAGTCTGGCGGCACATAAAACAATGCCTGATTTTCATAATCGAAATGCGATGGCAGCACGACTTCCCGTGCATATTCCAACCCTAACCTTTTCCGCACGTAGTCAAATCCACCGCCCACCGCCAATGTCGCGGAAGTCAACACCGCGCATTCCAGCTTGTCAAACAGCGACAACTTGAGAATCGGAGCGACATCAATCGGCGTAGCTTGCAGAAACACCCGCGATTTTTCACGGGCGGCGGAACGTGGCCCCCGCCGCTCGATCCAAAAGACGGTATTGCGATCCTCGGATTCCATCAAAAAACCAAGCTGGACTTGCAGTTCCTGTGTTCGCCGAACGAAGGTGAACATCTCCTCAGGTTTTGTGGAAAGACTCTCGATTTCAGAGGTGAGCCGCTGAAGCGATTGCTGCACGGCCACAAACTCATCACCATTCTCTTCCAAAAAATCCTGGCGGTTTTCAAAGGTGAAGCGGCCTTCACCCTGCGGCAAGAGTGCAAAAAAGAACTGCGAGTGGTCCCGCAGCGACTTAAGCGCTCCCGACATTTTGTCGGTGTAGAGCCGGTTTCGCTGAAGCGATGCTTCCACATCTCGACAAAGCTCTTCCACACGCGAGTTGCTGACCGAAACGCCAAAATAGCTGCCGGCCACATTCTCCAGTTCGTGGGCTTCGTCAAAAATCACTGCGCCAACTTCCGGCAGAATTCCCGCATCGGGCGCGTATTCCGACTGTTGTTTGATGGCGAGATCAGCAAAGAACAGATGATGATTCACGATGATGATGTCGCTCTCCATCGCCCGCCGGTGCATTTCCGTAATGAAGCATTTTTCCCAGGAGCTGCACTTCTGGCCCAGACAGGTGTCGGAGCGCGCATCGAGCTTGGACCACAGAGCGCTAACTTCCGGCAGAGCAGCCAACTCAGCGCGGTCCCCCGTCTGCGTGGCTTTTTCCCACGCTGCAATTGCGCGGTAGTGCTCGATCTCGTCCAGTCCGCTGAGCACAGGCTGGCCGGTCAAGTCATAGAGCTTCTTGCGGCAAAGATAATTTCCTCGCCCCTTCATGTAGCAGACGCTTAGTTTGCGGTCTCCAGCCGGAAAGAGCGCCCGCTCAAGGAAAGGAATGTCTTTTTGAAAAAGCTGTTCCTGCAGGTTCTTTGTATTTGTGGAGATGATGACGCGCTTGCCGGACCGGATTACCGGCAACAGATAAGCCAGAGTCTTGCCTGTGCCCGTGCCAGCTTCCACGATCAAATGGCGTTTTTCTTCGAGCGCCTGCTCGACCGCCTGCGCCATCTGAAGCTGCCCGCGACGAAACTCGTATGCTGGATGCATACGCGAAAGAATGCCGCCACTCGCAAAAAAATTGTAAAGCGAGATCTCGTTCAACTTCACGGGAACTGCGGGCTGAGAGGTCGAGGCCACCGACTCTCTATAATAACCAGTTCCAGGTGGCTGCTAGCGAATGATCAGGCAAAAATCGTTCGGCTCACTAGCCAACGTTCGTCGTACGGTACACGAATGGCGGTATCAACCGATACGCTACACAATTTCTCCATGGTTCCAGTGATTGCCATTGTCGGCCGGCCGAATGTGGGAAAATCCACCTTGTTCAATCGCATTGTCGGCTCGCGCCGCGCAATCGTCGGCGACGAGCCTGGGATCACTCGTGACCGCTTGTATGGCGAAGCGGAATGGCGCGGCCATCGATTTCGCGTTGTGGATACGGGCGGAATTATTCCCGACGAAAAAGACCAGATCCCTGCAGAAATTTTCCGGCAGGCCCAGGTTGCACTGAACGAAGCTGCCGCAGTGATCCTGGTTGTTGACGGACGCAGCGAACTTGCCGCTCCGGACATCGATTTGGCCCGTTTGCTGATCCGCACCGGCAAGCCAATCATCCTCGCTGTAAACAAAATTGACACCGACAAGCAGCAAAGCCTCAGCGATGATTTTCATCGGCTGGGAATCCGGCAATTGTTTCCCATTTCCGCCGAACACGGCCGCGGAGTGGATGATCTGCTGGATGCCGTACTCGAATTCCTGCCGCAGGACGAAAAAACCACCGAGAACACGGGGAACGGCGAGGAGCAGCCATCAGAGATCAAAGTCGCAATCATTGGCCATCCGAATGTCGGAAAATCCACCCTGCTGAACCAGTTAACCGGGACGTCGCGAGCCATTGTGTCGCCGATCCCTGGAACCACGAGGGATGCAGTCGACGAAATCATTCAGTGGAATGGTCGGCGTTTCCGTTTTATCGATACCGCCGGTATCCGCCGCAAAGGCAAGACCCATCTGATGGCCGAAAAACTCTCTGTCATTATGGCCCGCAAGCACCTTGAAGCCGCCGACATTGCGCTCCTGGTGATCGATGCGACCGAAGGAGTCAGCGCTCTTGACGCCACCATCGCGGGTTACGCGCATGAAAGTGGGCGGTCGCTAATTATCATCGTCAACAAATGGGACTTGATCATCAGCGGCCAAAAGAAACCGGTCAGTCAGTCGAGAGCTGCCAGGATTCAGGAGAGTAAACGCCCTGCAGACCGCGCCGCTTACGAGCAAAGACTTCGTTACGCATTGAAATTTCTCAACTACTCTCCGGTATTGTTCGTCTCCGCCCAAACCGGTAGAGGCACGGAAAAGATTCTCCCAACCATTGAGCAGGTTGCCGCCGAACGTCGCAAGCGGGTTCCTACTGCCGAGATGAACCGCTTTTTACAGCACGTCGATTTTGAGCGAGCCTCAGTTCCGCTGCGGCAGCGGGTAAAGATTTATTACATGACGCAAGCTGCGGTCGCCCCTCCTACATTCATTCTCTTCACCGATCGCAACGTTAAATTACATTTTTCCTACCAGCGATTCCTGGAGAACCAGATTCGCCGCGCTTTCGGTTTCCTCGGTACGCCAATCTGGATTAAGAATCGCGCCCGCGAATAGCCTCCCGCGCACGCAGTTGCACATACCAGTCTCACCGTGCATTATGAAAGCCTGATCTGCGTGGCGCCTCTCCTCGCAAACCGCAGCGGCTTCCTGATCGTTCTGGTATTGCTGGCCCCAGCTTTCCTGATTACCCCTTCCCTCGCTCAAGACAACTACGAGATCCAGGTCTATGGCTCCGATACAGTTCCGGTTGACCACACCATGGTCGAACTGCATTCGAATTTCACCGCCGAGGGCAGCAAGACAATCACGGATGGTGTCCTCCCTACCAACCACGCGGAACATGAAACGGTAGAAATTACCCAGGGAATCACAGAATGGTTTGAGACTGGCTTTTACATCTTTACCAGCATTCAGTCCGATGGCGGCTGGCAATGGGTGGGAGATCACATACGTCCGCGCTTTCGCATTCCCGAATCTTGGCACTGGCCTGTGGGAGTCAGTTTGTCGAACGAAATCGGTTACCAGCGCCGGCAGTTCTCACCTGATACCTGGACTTGGGAGATTCGTCCCATTGTCGATAAAAAACTCGGGCCTTGGTACTTGTCTTTCAACCCCTCGCTCGATCGTTCATGGCATGGGGAAAGCGTGCACAAGGGCGTCGAATTTTCTCCCAATGTCAAGGTCAGTTACGATTTCACCAGAAAGATCGCCGGCGGCCTTGAGTACTACGGATCATACGGACCGATCACCGGCTTTGACCCGCTCCACGAGCAGCAGCAGCAGTTTTTCCCAACCATCGATGTCGATTTTGGCCCCCAGTGGGAGTTCAATCTTGGAGTAGGAATCGGAACCACGGCTTCCACCGATCACCTGATCATCAAGTGCATTATCGGAAGGCGTTTCTCCTGGGGCCACGATCAGAAGAATGCAAATCCATAAAAAGCGTCCCTTAGACCGGTTGCCCTGGCGCCGCAACCAATGGTGGCGACACAGGTGTTACTGGCGCCACCGGACGTAGTAAGGCCTCGAGCGCCGGATATCGTGAAGCAAAGAAGTAGATCGCGTAAGCAGGGAAGAAGACAATCGCTGGAACCGCGACTAACGAGACCACATAAAGAATCGCCGCAAGCACCACACATCCCACGATCACCGCAGCGGTGATCGTGTAGAGATTCCAGCCAAATCCTGCCGCCTTCCCCATCAGCACAACTAGAGCTCCTAGGCCACCGATCGGGATCAGCAATAACACGATAATGATCGTCGTGACGATCCCCAAAACAATGCCTACCGCGATGGTCATTACGATCTTCATCAGCACATATCCAACGTAGGCGCCTTTCTCCATATCGATCATCGGTAAGAGGCAGCGCCACGCTTTGAACGCGGATACATTTTCGATCGCCATTTGTGGGATCACGAAATCCTTCGTGAAGACATGCACGACCGACAAGATCACCAGAAACGCCATCAAAATCATAAACAGGGCTATTCCGAAGAGGATCAGAGGTGCGAGATGCTCTTTGGGCTTTGTCAGCCAGCCTGCGGCAAATGCAAACGCGGCCGGAATGCCGATTAAAATAACAAACCCGCCAAACATGACGATCGCAAAAACGATTTGCCACAGAAAATACCGCAATCCTGGCCCTTGTCGTCGGCTCCAGCCCTCTCGGATTGCACAATTCTTTGCAATCACGCTGTCGAACAGGGTGAACCGCATCACGCTGTTCACGTAGAGCAAAAAAATCCAGAACAGAAATCCCAATCCAACCAGCAGGCCAACCAACAAAACCAACAGCACAGGATCAATTTTGGAAAAAGGCTGACCGACAAAATGATTCGGGTGTCTGGGCGGCTGAAAATTGCCACTGAAGTTGCCGCAACTACCGGTCGTCAGTTCGCCAGCCAGTAGGCCCACGAATGCAAGCTTGATCCATTGCCCCGCCTTGAAAGGCTGAAACAGTTGTTGTTTCGTATGCTGGAAAGCTGGGCTAATGGCATCGATCGCAGAAATCGGCAAGCACACCTCACGGAGTAACGAATGGCAGCAAGGTACTGCGAAGTTTTCCCAGGGTCAACAGGATTTCGATCCCGCAACCATATCACAGCATCATCAGCTGCTTACGGGTAAACTAGCTCAGAAGGTCACTGAAGGAAATCCTTTATGCTGCGCAAAAATCGCCTGTTTACGCCTGGTCCGACTCCGCTCCTTCCCGCGGCTCAAACCGCAATGGCTTCCTATGCCATGCATCACCGCACCGCCGATTTTCGCGCGTTGTTTTCGCGCGTCCTGTCCGATATTCGCGAATTTATCGGCACCAACAATGACGTGCTCGTACTCGCTTCCTCCGGCACTGGCGTCATGGAAGGTGCGGTGTCAAACCTGACATCGCCCGGCGATAAGGTTCTCGTTTTATCCGCCGGAAAGTTTGGCGAACGCTGGCGCGATTTGGCTAAAGCCTTCAATTGTGTGGTGGAGACAGTCGGCGCAGCCTATGGTCAAACTTTCTCCTCGGATGAGCTCCGCGCCAGGCTGACTCCTGAAATCCGAGCTGTGTACGTGCAGGCGACTGAAAGCTCCACCGGGGCCCGTCACAACATTCAATCGATTTCCGAGCTGGTGCGCCAGTCTGGTGCGGATACCCTGCTCGTAGTCGACGCGATTACCGGACTCGGCACTACTCGCTTTGATGTGGATCGATGCGGCATCGACGTCATTATCGGAGGATCCCAAAAAGCGCTAATGATCCCACCCGGTCTCGCCTATTGTGCGATCAGTGAACGCGCCTGGAAACGGATGGAAACCACCAAGTCTCCCCGCTACTATTTCGATTTGCGGAAAGAGCGGAAGGCAGCCGCCAAAGGTGAATCGGCTTACACACCCGCAACTTCGCTGTTTGCTGCTCTGGCAGCGGCGCTGGATTTCATCCGTCAGATGGGCGATGGCGACTTGGCAGCGGGACGCGAGGCCCTGATCGCCAATGCCGAACTCGCCGCAGAAATGACTCGCGCTGGGGCACAAGCGCTGGGTATGGAACTGTTTGCCCCTTCTTGTCCTGCGGCCGCTCTTACTGCCATCCAGTCACCTGAGGGAATCGACTCCGGGGTCATTGTGAAGCAATTTCGTGACAAATTCGGTGCCGTGGTGGCGAACGGCCAAGGAGAGATGAAAGGAAAGCTGTTCCGCATCGCTCATTTGGGATACTACGATTATCTGGACACGATCGGCGCACTAGCTGCATTGGAGCAGATTCTCGCCGACATCGGTCAGCCTATCGAGTTTGGCGCCGCATTGAGAGCGGCGCAAGCTGTATACGCAAATAAACAGCGGCAGCCCTATGCACAATCTGAGTTGGTCAGTCGCTGATATCGCCTGACTCGAATGAACAAGTTGGGGTAATTGAAATGAAGATTGTTGTAGCTGAGAAGATGTCGGCATCTGCTGTCGATCTGCTGCGGGAGCCCGATTGGACCGTAATCACGCCGGAGCAGATGAACGGCGATCTCCCGAGATATCTGGAAACAGCCGACGCCCTGATCGTACGCTCCGCTGTTCAAGTGAATGCGGAGTTGCTGGCCAAAGCACCAAGGCTGCGGGTGATCGGACGCGCTGGCGTCGGCGTCGACAATATAGAACTCGAGCCGGCCACTCGTCAGGGCATTGCAGTGATGAACACGCCCGGCGCGAATGCGGTGGCTGTTGCCGAACATACCATGGCGCTCATGCTCGCCATGGCTCGGCATCTCTGCCGGGCCAATGACATGACGCATACTGGCAAGTGGGAAAAGAAATCCCTCCAAGGCACTGAGCTTCGCGCGAAGACTCTGGGGATCGTTGGTCTTGGAAGAGTTGGAATGGAAGTGGCCCGCCGGGCACGGGCATTCGGAATGACGGTCATCGGACATGATCCATTCGTGTCAACCGCCGTAGCGAAAGAGCAGGGAATTCGGCTGACCGTCCTGGATGACGTCTACGCGACTGCCGATTACCTTACTCTTCACGTTGGGCTTACAGCGCAGACCGCCGGCATGATCAATGCCGAATCTCTCAAAAAAATGAAGCGCGGAGTACGATTAGTCAATTGTGCGCGCGGCGAACTGATTGATGAACGCGCGCTTGCGGATGCACTAGTGGAAGGGCAACTCGCGGCGGCCGCGCTGGACGTGTTTGTCGAAGAGCCTTTGAAGAATTCGCCCCTTACCGCTCTAAGCAATGTGATTCTCACCCCTCACATTTGCGGCTCGACCCATGAGGCGCAAGAGGCGGTCGGATATCAGATCGCATTGCAGGTCAAGGAATATCTCAAACACGGCGTTATCCAGAACGCAGTCAATGTGCCCTCGGTGTCACACGATGAGTATCTCGAGCTACAGCCGTACATCTCGCTTGCCGAGAAATTGGGTGCATTTCTCGCCCAGATCAGCGAAGGTGCGCTCGAGGAAATTTCGCTTCGTTACAGCGGGCACATTGCCGAACAGAAAACCGAACTGATTCGCAACGGAGCGATCAAGGGCATGCTGAACCAGGCCTTGGAAGAAAAGGCCAATCTCGTGAACGCTGCGGCCATCGCTGAATCTCGCGGATTGCAGGTACACGAATCCCATAAGCCCAAGAGTTCAACCGGAGGCGCAGGCAGCGTACTCTCTATCATGGTCAAGACCGTGAGCGAAGAGCACATCATCAAGGGAGCAGTTCTGCACCAGAACGCCGCTCGCCTGCTTCATGTGGACGGAATTGAAGTGGAGGCGCCGCTGGAGCGTAATCTTATCTACCTGCGCAACCGGGATGTGCCCGGTGTGATCGGAAAGGTAGGCACGATCTTGGGAGATCACAATATCAACATTGCCGATTTCTCCCTGGGGCGTCGCGCCCAGGATGCTGCTGCCGCGCGAGAAGCCATCGCAGTTGTTCACGTTGATGGCATTGTGCCCCAGACTATACTGGCTGAACTGCGAAAAATTCCAGCCGTGGAAAAGGCCAAAGCCGTGAGGTTGTTCTGAATGCCTTACGGCTGCCCACTACATCAATGAGAGGACAATGGATGCTCAAGACAATAGCCATCCTGGCTGCGCTGGTGTTTCTAACTTCGGCCGCCGTTGCGCAAGACAAGCGATTCGATGTCAGCGTCAGCGCGAATGCAGTATTCACAAACCAGGTAAGCGGCAATGGCATTACCCAGACCGCGACCGATGGTTTCGGAGGTTTCGCTTCAATTCGCGTGCGATTCAATCCCAAGCACTCGTTCGTGTTCAACTATGGACGAGAGAAGAATTCTCAGATTTATCATTCCATCCAGGACTTTCACATCCTCGCGAATATCTCCGAATATAGTGGCGCTTACATGTTTACCCCGTTCAAGAAGGGGCATTTTGAACCCTTTCTGTTCGCAGGTGTAGGCGCACTGCGGTTTTCTCCACGCAGCACCTGGGTTTTCTTGCCACCGCTTGAGCCGCCACAGGGAAACAACACACCCGACAACATTCAGATCAATCTGCACGCTGCGAAACAGACGCAGCTTGGCTTCCTCTATGGGCTTGGCGTTGATTACCAACTCCCAAAATTCCACCGATTTGCCCTTCGCTTCCAATATCGCGGCTTCCTCTATAAGGCCCCAGACTTCAAGATCGACGCCGGCTCAGGAAGCGACGTGAGCTTCTTCACGGGAGCGAGAAGCCACATGGCGGAGCCATCAGCCGGATTGGTTTTCCGGTTTTAGCCGCCAGTGCTTCAAATGTGAAGCTTAGGAATTGAGTGCGGTCTTGCGCAGCTTGCGGCTCTCCGCCAGCAATGCCATGGAGTGCATCAGGTTCTGCAATGTCACGATGCCAACCAGGTGCTGGTCTTCGACCACGGGGATGATGCTCAGATTGCGAGCGGTGAGTTTACGGAACGCTGAGGCAAGCGACTCCTTCTTCTGCGCAACCTCGAAAATACGGTTCATCACCGATTGCACATAGCCATTGCCTTCCGCACGCAATGCCTGCAGGATTTTTTGTTTGGAAATTACACCGACCATGTCGCTGCCCCGGATCACGGGAAAATCATCCTGCAGTGAATGAACCGCCTTTTCCAAAGCATCTTCCAGCGTGTCAGCTGGAGAGAGCGTGGCAAAATCCGTTAGCATGATGTCTTCCAGCCGCACGGTTTCCAGCACCGACTGAAAAACTGCCGACCGCTCTTCCAGTTGCGCCGCGATGAACAAAAAAAATCCGATCAGTGTCAGCCAGATGTTCCACAGCATGCCAACCAGCATGAACACGGTGGCAAACGCCTGGCCGATCGTCACGGCACGTCGCGTGGCGCGGACCGCATCCATGCGCCGGCTGAATACCGCGCGTAACACCCGGCCGCCATCCATGGGATAAGCAGGCAGCAGATTCAGAGCACCCAACCACAGATTCACCCATACCAGGCTGCGCGGCAGATTAGCCGAGTGAACCCACGGCCTCATCCACAAATGGATTTCCGGCGCGACAGAGAGCAGAATGCTTCCGGCTGCGAAGGCTATGATCAGATTGACCAGCGGTCCAGTTAAAGCAATGCGAATGTCACGTTTCCATGTCAGGGCACCCGGCTCTATGGGATGCTGACTCTCGTCCAGGACGGAAACCCCGCCAATCGGAAGCAGAATGATCGCCTTCGCGGGAACTCCGGCATGCATACTGGCCAACGCATGACCTAGCTCATGAAAAACAACACAGCCGAAAATAATCCCGACCAGAGCCAGGCCTCGTCCGGCGCTGAGATTCCCGTGGGGGGCCGACTCCGTCAGCCACACGAAAATCAGCAGGAACACAAACGTGAGATGAATACGAAGCTCCACCCCAAATAGGCGTCCTGCAGGAATGGACCAGTTCCTCATCCGGAAGCAGTGTACCTCCTGCTCTATTATAGGGTTTTAGACGCTTGCACCTGCTCACAAGTTGTGGCTTCGCTAACCAAAGGTGCAAGCACTTCGTGTCGAATCTATGAGGGTGATCAGCGGTAAGTATCGGAGCAGGCGCCTCCGGTCGCTGCCGGGTTTGGATCTTCGTCCCACTGCCGACCGCTTGCGCGAGACCCTGTTTGATGTGCTTTCCGCAGGTGAACCGAATTCTCTGGAAGCAACCGCCTGGATTGATTTGTTCGCCGGGACTGGTGCCGTGGGCATTGAAGCCCTCAGTCGTGGAGCGAAAATGGTTTACTTCGTGGATTCGTCTTTGCGCTCGGCAGAATTGATTAAGGCCAATCTGCAGCCGCTCAACGTGGAAGCGGAATTCAAAATCCTCCGGCAGGATTTCATGGCGGCCCTGCAGAAGATTGAGAATATGGGTTTCCAGGCCGATTTTGTCTTTCTGGATCCTCCCTACGCGATGGAGGAAGCCTATGACCGTGGGTTGAATCGCTTGGCGAAGTCGCCTGTGCTGAAACCCGACAGCCTGGTCATCGCCGAGCATCAAAAGCGATTCGATCCCGGAGAGGCATTTGGGAATCTGCGGCGAACCAGAAAGCTGGTGCAAGGGGATGCCGCCCTGAGTTTCTACCGGCGCGCGTAGAACCAACGCCCTGTGGAAGGACTTGCCGCAGCCTCCACTACATCAGCAGTTCGCTTGCGCGGCGCGTGATCGGATGCTGCATCTCTTGCAAATCGTTCTTCACCCGATTCAGACCGTAGACACACTGTTCAAAGTGGCTGGAGAGGCTCGCAAACAGAGGCGCAACCTTCGTATATTCGAAGCAATCAAACTTGGAAACGATGTAATAACTTTCTTTCCCGGCTTTCATCCAATCCACAAAATTTTCCAGGCGATTCCGCCGCAGCCGGAAATGATTAATGCTCTCGGGAAACATGCCCGTGAAAAATAACGTGTAGTCGCCGATGTGTTTGCGAACCTGGCGTTCTCGATCAAATGACGGCGCCGGCCCGTAGACCGGATTGGATTCCACTAGCATCTCGCCCACATCCGTAAGTGCGCGCCCGGCGGCGTCACGAATCTTGAACAGTTGTTCCACCTCACAGAATTCCGTCATCAGGTGGGCCACATAGTTAACGATCTGAGGATCGCGAAGACCGATTTCTTCTGCGTAGTGGCGTGCCACCAGTTCCATGAACAACTGTTCTAACGGATGCGATTCGGAAATCATCCCGGTTTTTACCTCCCCAACCCCGCCATTCTCGCGGGAACCGCCGCTATTGCCTTGAATTCTCACCTACGCTCGTGTCGATAGCAAGTGACTTTCGTGTTTCAAAGCCAATCGCGTGGCACCTAATTAGAACGCAGCCCCAGATCAAAGGTTTTACTTAGTTTCTGCTGGCAGTCACTGTAGCTGGCTGCCAAACCCTTCCCATTCTCCAGATACAATATCGGCCACGGAGGAATTGTGGCGGTGGAACGGAAGAACATATCGAGTGGTACACCTTGGGAACCGATCGTCGGCTATTCGCGGGCGGTCCGCGTCGGCAACTACGTGCACGTCTCCGGGACGACGGCAACTGCCCCAGACGGAAAACTCGTCGGCATCGGCGACCCGTATGCCCAAGCCGTGCAAACTCTGAAGAACATCGAGACGGCCCTTCACAAGGCGGGTGCCAGCATGCAAGATGTCGTGCGCACCCGCATGTACGTCACAAATATTGCCGATTGGGAGAAGATCGGCAAAGCCCACGGCGAGTTCTTCGCCAATATTCGTCCTGCAACTTCCATGGTGGAAGTCAGCAAGCTCATTTCTCCTGAAATGCTCGTGGAGATTGAGGCTGACGCGGTGGTCTCAGGATAAAAGGGAGTGAATTTGTCATCCTGAGCAAGCCTCTTTTGCGCAGCGAAGTTGAGGCGTTCAGCGGGCGTATGAGCCCGCTGCCGAAATTGAGGCGTATGTGCGGCGTCTGAGCCGCACGCCGAAATGCTGAGCCTGTCGAACGCATCCCGAGCGCTGTGGAGGGAGCCCTGAACTTAAGAATCGACGAAATATTTGGCTCGCTTCTTGGACAACCTGCTATGGCGCGCTCTGTTGCTGTTTCAACTCGGCCAGTGCCTTCTTGGTTTCCTTCCATTTATGTCGGCCCAACTTGTCTCTGGGTGATCCACTGGCGAAATAGGCGAGAATGTTGGCTTTCAAATCAGGCGTGAGGTGCGCGAATTTATCTTTCGCCAGCCGCCGAACCAGATCGTCGTAACCCTGGTCCGCCAGGTCGTATTTCCCTGCTCGAGTAAGGTCCCCGACATCCAGATTACGATTGGGAATTTTGTAATCGCCACGTTCTACTTGGTGTACGAGATTTTTATATTCACTCACCACGTTATCCAGACTCTTAAAATACTCATCCTCCGTGGCCGAGGTTGGGTCTTTGAATCCGAGCGCCTTGAAAGGCCCAAATCGCGGAATCAGATGATGCAGCAGGAATCCAAGAATTCTGGCAAAAGTGCCCGGCCCCCTGTAATCGTTTCCGAATTCCCGCTCGTAATCTGCGCGCGACAGGTGATACAGAAACTGCTGCCGCGCCGGATCGTTCTTCTCCGCAGGCAGATCGATTTGCCGGGACACGATTGCTACTTGCGTCATCTCCGGAATTACGCGGCTGACCCCGAATCGATACGTCCCAATCGCCAAACCGCCGGTTTTGAGAAACTCGCTTGATTTCACTCCGTAGGTGTCGAGAAAACTTCGAGCGATCAAGTCTTGTGGAACCTTGAAGCCAATAAAATCGTGATACTGCTGCGACAGGTACCGATGTTTGGCAACCTGCACCACATCGAAGCTGAACTCAGTTTCCAAATGGGCTTCATGGTCCTCCTCGTATGTGACGATGGGCCCATACTTGGCGCGTAGGTTGGGATATTCTGCGCCAACTCCGGCATTCACCGCGGGATGACCCCAACTGTCTGCGGCATAATGACTCAGGGCACCCAGTGCGAACGCATAATCGTTCAAATTATTCGCATCCCGCAGCATGCTCGCCACAAAATCGCCGGACCTTACATAATGCAGATAGTTAGTGAACTCGTGGCTGCCAAACGGATAGTAGCCAACATCCTGTATGACCGAACCGCCGTATGCATAAGCATGTGCCTGCTTCAGTTCGGCGTCAGTAGCGGTCGGGAAGCGCTTCACCAGGGCCGGTCGGATATCTGACTCCCAGCAGATATCAACTATCTCCTCGTGCGACAGGACTCCGTAAGCCAGTGCATTTGCCGGGCTGAGCAGCGCAGCGAGGAAGACACTGGCAAACAAGAGCTTTATTTTCATGCCTCAGCGATCCTAAACGGAGCTAGACCAAGGGCGCGAACTTGGATGCTGAAAATGTGAGCGGCGGAACCAACAGAGGAATTCGAAAAGACCGGGCATTCATCCGAAAAGCTGTGTTAGCTCTTCGACGCTATCTACGCTGACATCCGGCGGAGCTTCGGAAAATGTCTGCGGAGCGAAGCCGTAGGTTACCCCGCACGTCCATAAATCGGCATTGCGCCCTGTGATCACGTCGACTGCGGAGTCACCGATCATTACCGCTTCTGCAGGACTTGCCTTCGCATCCGTCAAAATTGTTCGTACTCCTTCGGGGTCGGGTTTCTTGGTCGGAAAGCTATTGCCGCCGTAAACCTGTGTGAAGAATTCCGCCACCCCCAATGCTTCCACGATGGCGCGCGACGGCACCACAGGTTTATTAGACAGGATAGCCATTTGTCTCCGCACTCCATTCGAGCCACCTAAAGTCCCCAGCATCTCCCTTATGCCCGGATACAAATGCGTATGGTCCAGCTTGTGAACCCGATAATAAGCAAGGAAATATTCCAGCGCTTCCTGGACTTTGCTTTGGTCCTCGGGATCGCCCAAGGCTCGCCGAATCAGTACCGGCGCGCCATCTCCCACGTATGAAGCGACGACCTCGTCCGGGAGTTCAGAGCGATTAAAATGCCGCAACATCGCATTGACCGAATGAACCAGGTCCAAACGGGAGTCAATCAGGGTGCCATCAAGATCGAAGATCAATAACTTGATGTCCTGCGGAACAAACCGGCGGTTGAAGCGGATCATGCCTATTTTCAGGATAGCATCGCCGAATATCGGCTGGGCTCACCGGATCCGACAAAATACCGAAATGAAGTCTCCCTGACCGCTAGAAACTCTCCTGCGAAGTTGAGGCGCCTGCGCGGCGTCTGAGCCGCGCGCCGAAATCCCGAGCGTCAGCGAGGGACCTAGGGACGCTAAAACT
>Ga0187777_10001095_pt1 | contig 17647 bp, 12 predicted proteins | sample 1015_Q2_SP5_10_M_FD_132416 | JGI IMG/M metagenome (GOLD analysis project Ga0187777, IMG submission 132416) | Tropical peat soil microbial communities from peatlands in Department of Meta, Colombia - 1015_Q2_SP5_10_MG | ecosystem: Environmental > Terrestrial > Soil > Wetlands > Peat | place... | reverse complement strand
TCCTCGATCTTTTTCCCGTTCATCGGATCCGTGGACTTCGCTGTTTTTTACCCGCTCATGATCACAGTCTACATCCTTGTTGTTGCAAATCTTGTAAACATGCATTCGGGAATGAACGGCCTCGCACCGGGACTTTCACTCATTGTCCTGGCCGCACTCATTCTCAAAGCGCTCTTCTTCGGTACTATCACCAATGCCCTTTTCATTGTATGCCTGACAGGCTCCCTGCTGGGGTACTTCTGGTTTGAAAAATATCCATCGAGAATTTTCTGGGGCAATATCGGGGCGCTTTCGATCGGGGCAGCTATGGGAGCTGTGATCGTGACCCAGGGGTTCATCATCAGCGGGGTAATCATGCTGATCCCCCATATTGCGAATTTCTTACTTTACGTGTACTGGAGACTGAATAACAAGCGCTACCCGACCCAGAAATTTGGTTCGACCGGCGATGATGGAAATCTCATTGTTCCCAACCCGCTGACCCTGAAGTGGGTGCTGCCGTATTATGTTAAGATGACCGAACGTGCTGCCACCAATGCGATGTTTGCAGTCACTGCCGTGTTTTGCATGATCGGGTTTTTTATACCGGGGTGAATTATGGGTTGCACACACGTCCGGATCGGAGATAACGGAGAATTGCCGAAATGATAGATATAATCGGGTTCATGATTGAATCGGTGCGAATGGTTACCGCTTTTGCATTATTGCTCTTTATCCCGGGTTTTGCACTAATGCTGATCTTTTATCCAAAGCCCAATGACATCCCGGTCTTTGAACGGGTTGCATTGTCGGGAATACTCAGCATCGGAACTGCAATCGGAGGTTTATTGATCCTGGATCTATTCCTCGGTATCGATACAACCACGGAAAACAGCTTTTTAGCCTTGTCCGCGATTACGGTGGTTGCGCTCACGATCTGGAGGGTGGAGCTGTTTTTAATTGAGAGAAGAGAGACACGAAGAGGGGCCAGCCGTTCTCTGCTTGCGTCGGTAACGACCAGTCGTTATTTTCATGAACTGGCAAGAATTTACCGGGCCGGCGAGGATAGGATCAATGCGTATTCCGGGAAAAACAGGACCGATGGCAATCGTAAAGAATAGGATGGGACGGTTCTGAAAAACAGGTGGTGGAGCGATGAAAATTTCCAGGACCATGGATGAGTTGGTAAGGGATCTTACCGCTTCACTCCCCCGGGATGAACGCCAGTGCGATAATACCGCGAGGCTGGCTGGTCTCTCCGGGGCATTTTATTCCAGGCTTGGAATTGACGCCCCTCTTAAAGATTCAAGAGCCCCGGAGTCCGTTATTCTGGAATCGGGTCACCAGCCCAATTTTCTGCCCCACTGCGGGATGTGGAAAAAGGCGTTTCTCCTTTCATGGATTCAACAGAAAATAACCGGGTCTGGCGGTGAGTCGGCAGCTTTTTTCGGTTTCGCAGACCTGAACCTCTCGACTGCAAAATACCTCTACCGCAACCAGGTGCCTGCGCTCAACACGAGCGGCTCCGAACCTGTCGGTTTTAAAATCGATGAGAAATGTCGCTTCCGGTCGTTTCATACTCACCAGAAACCTCCGGCAGAGGCATGGCAGAAAGAGATGGATCGGATCCGGCGGTTTTATCTGGGAAATGCAAGAAAGCTGGCTGACAGCCCTCCGTTTTTTCAGTCCTCCCTTGACACGCTGATGGAAACGCTCTGGCAAAGTTATGAGCGGGCTGAAAATTTCGCCGAGCTCAACGCGTTTATCTTCGCGAGAATATGTCATGAGATCCTTGGGTTTGATTTGCATTTTTTCATGTATTCCGATATCCAGAAAGAGAAGATTTTTCTCGACGAATCAATCAGGCTTCTCAACCAGCTCCCCGCCTATAACCGGGTATATAACAGGACGATAGAGGAGAGGGAACTGAAAATTCCGGAAGTGCCCGCGGGGAGGATGCCCTTCTGGTACCACTGCCCTTGTGGAGCCAAAGTCGATATTACGATCAGCGAACCGTGGACCGGGCAGGGGATCTGCCCTTCATGTAAAATGGAACATTCACTGGAATTCGGAAAAGATTTTAAAGACCTCGGGAACTATTACGGGAGAATGGATTTTACGGCCGTATCCAGGAATCTCGTTGTTTCGGAGGGGACAGGAAATGCTCTTTTCATTCCCGGGTCCGGTGGCTCCCTGCAGTATGGTGAAATATCGGACGCAATTGCCGGGATCTGTTCTTTCCACCAGCCGGTCGTGCTCACGTGGCGATCGACAGATTGTTATCTCGGACCGGTCCATGCTGTTGCCCTGAAAGATCTGATGAAGGCCGGGGGTATCGAAAGGGGGGACATGATCGGTCCGGGTATTGCGAATAAAGTGACCGGAAAGGTTGAAGCCATTTCAGCAGACATTGCCCGCAGGGAGCAGGCGAACGAAGACAAAAAGAACATAAAAACCATGAAAAATACGCTCCATAATTTTACCAACCTCGTGGAATCGGTCGGAAAAATTTTTTCCCTGACCCCGTCTGCACTCGATGTACTGGTGAGCACCGATCAAAAAAAGATCCCCGATCTCTGGAGGGTCGCATGCGAACAAACCGCGGTCATGACTGAGGGCAGGCTGAACCATATCGAAGGAAAGATTCTCTATCCAAATGTTCTGCTCCCGGAGCTTGAACCCGTTGCTCTCCCGGAGCTTTATCGATCCATGCGAGAACTGGAGGCTATCCATGACAAGAAAAATTCTCATCATTAGCCCGCACACTGACGACGGCGAACTCGGGTGCGGAGGGTCCATTGCTAAATTTATCGAAAACGGTGATACGGTAGAATATGTCGCGCTTTCATGTTGCGAAAAATCCGTACCGCCGCAATATCCTCCGGATATTTTATCCCACGAGGTCAGGAAAGCGACAAAAGTTCTGGGAATAACAGATCCTGTTCTGTTAAACTTTGAAGTGCGGGAATTCCCCCGGATGCGCCAGGAAATTCTTGACGCACTGATCCGGCTCAAGCGACAGATCCGACCGGAGATCGTATTTGCTCCGTCAAGGAATGATATGCACCAGGATCACAAAACAACAATAGAGGAGACTGTGCGGGCATTCAAGAACTGTACGATTCTCGGGTATGAACAACCGTGGAACAATATCAGTTTCAATACCCATGCATTCGTCCCGCTCACTGAGGCCCACCTCAGGAAAAAGATCGAGGCGCTGCGGTGCTACGAAACGCAAAAGGACCGGTCCTACCTGAGCGACGATTTTATCCGCGGTCTCGCAGTTACCCGCGGGACGCAGATCGAGGAAAAATTCGCCGAAGCCTTCGAAGTCATCAAATGGGTTATCCGGTGATTTTCATATGAAAATCCTTATAGATATCGGGCACCCTGCCCATGTGCATTTTTTCAGGAACCTCGTGTTCAATTTGCAGCGTGACGGACACCAGGTAAAAATTACGGCTCGTGACAAGGAAGTGAGCCTCGCCCTCCTCGGGGCATACGGGCTGGACTATGAATTGCGGGGGGAGATGCACACGGGAATGCTGAAAAAGGCATTCGGCCTGCTTTCGATCGATTTCAGACTGCTGGGAATAGCAAGAAAATTTCGGCCGGACATTCTCATGGGGGTACATAACCCGTACGTTGCCCATGTCGGGGCGTTGTTAGGGAAACCGGTCATCATTTTCACGGATACGGAAAATGTGAAAATTGCAAGCCTGCTGACGTACCCGTTTGCGGATGTCATAATCACGCCGGTTTTTTTTAAGGATGTGATCAACCCGGAGAAACACGTAACCATTAAAGGACTAAAGGAGATTGCCTACCTCCACCCGAATTATTTCACGCCTCAACGCGATATCCTCGACACGGCAGGGATCGATGAAAAAGACCGCCTTATCATTCTCAGGTTTATCTCATGGGGTGCTTCCCATGATGTGGATTTAAAAGGTATCCGGAAGGATAAGGAAAAGGTTTTCATCGATACGCTCTCGAAATACGGAAAAGTCCTGATCACTTCGGAAAGGCCACTGGACAACTGGCTTGAAAAGTACCGGATCCGTGTCCCGCCGGAAAAAATGCACTCGCTCCTGTCGTACGCCAGCCTCTATATCGGTGAAGGCGGGACAATGGCCGCTGAAGCTGCAGTTCTGGGAACACCATCGATTCATATCGAATCAACCGGTGACGGCCGGGCCTCGGGGGAACTCAGCGGAAACTTCATGGAACTCAGGGACCGGTACGGCCTCATGTATTTTTTCGCGAGCCAGGACGAAGCACTGACGAGGGCGATTGAGATTCTTGAGGACCCGCATTCAAAGGCGGAATGGCAGGAGAAAAAGCAGCGCCTGCTTGGGGATGTTGTCGACGTCACTTCATGGATGACGGAGTTTGTCGAGAATTATCCCGGAAGTTTTGAGAACTACCGGAAAAAACAAAGCGCGAAGTCATGATAACCCTCTCCTATAACCCTCGTAATGTGTACGGGCGTTACGGAATGGATCATTTTGTCCGGAGATCCGGCATTCCGTTCGAGAGGGGATCGTCTGTCCCGGAGGGCTACTTAAGCTACGCGGCCGGCGTTGAGGATCAATTCAGGATTATGGTACGCGGGACCTCCATCCTGGACCGGGTCTGTGGTCAGGTCTCCTGGCGCGATACGCTTGTTTCAGTCTGTGAAATTCCGGATACTACCGGGCCTGGAGAAAAGGATCTTGCATTCTTTACTGCAGAGGGAACAAATTATCCCTGCATTACCAAAATTGCTGAAGGAATTGATATCGGTATTGACATCTTCCAGGAGACCGGGTACCTTCTTTCCGGGCATTACGACAGGATCTGGGGAACCCTGGACGAGGCCGGCCGCAACCGGGTGGCATCCCGCCCTGCCGTTGATACCCTCGAGAACCTCCTGATCGAATCCATTCTCGAAGGCTGCCGTTCCCTCAAAATCCCCCTGGTCCGGAAATCACCCTGGCCGGATGCAAAAAAATTCGCTGTCTGCCTCACCCATGATGTCGATGAGGTCAGGAAAACGTACCAGTGGCTCACCAGGCCGGTGCGGTGCCTGCGCAGAGGGGATTTCCAAGGGCTCGGGGGTCAGGTGCGCTCCCTGTTCCGTAAGATCGGGGGGAACGACCCATACTGGACATTCAACGAGATTGCTTCTATTGAGAACCATTTCGATGCAAAATCCACGTTCTTTTTCCTGAAAGAAAGCGGAAAATCCTCGGTCTTCTCCCCTCACACCTGGAACCTGTATGGCAGGTGCCACAGCTACAAAGAACCCGGGGTCCTCGAAGCGATACGGGTGGTATCCGGGTGTGGCAGTGAAGTCGCTGTCCATGGTTCGTTTTACTCGTACACTTCACCGGGGCTGATAGAAAGCGAGACCCGGGAACTCGAGGCACTTATCGGGGAGAAGGTGATGGGAACGCGGCAGCATCACCTCAACCTCTGTGTCCCGCAGACATGGGATTACCAGCGGGATGCAGGATTGCTGTACGACAGCTCGCTCGGGTTCAGGGACCGGCCCGGTTTCCGCTGGGGGACCTCATACCCGTTCTTCCCTCTCACGGGCGACACTCCCCATGCGATTCTGGAGATCCCGCTGGTAATTATGGATATCATTCTTCTCTCCCGCAAAGACCCCGTCGGGGAGTGCCTGGCCCTGGCCGGTGAGGTTGAGCGGGTCTCAGGTGTCCTTACGCTCCTGTGGCATCCGCCGTCATTCAATGATCTCGAAGTCCCGGGATCGGGAGAGATATACAGAAAGATCATCGAGTGGTCGTCACACCGGGGAGCCTGGGTAACCAGTGCAAAAGAGATCTCGTTATGGCAGCAGCGTCGCGATTCCCTGGGAATTTCGTTTTGGAAAAATGGAAACACTTTTGTGATTCCGGTCAATTCCGGAGAGAACTGCTACCTCTCGGTTTATCTCCCGTTGAACACGAACCCGGAATTTTCAGGAAATACCGTTGTTATTGGGAAGGAAAACGATCCGATGACCGGTACTGAGTGCCTTCATCTTCGGGTACAGGCTGAAGGCGATACTGGTGAAATCAGGGTGAACTTAAAATGACCGTCGAGATAGAACTACTCAGCCGAAAAGAATCCTACGCCTGGAATGAGATCGTCGGAAAATCCCCGGATGGAACCCTGTTTCATTTATGGGACTGGCTCGAGATCCTTGAACGGCATTCGAAAACCAGGTTGTCGCCGGTACTTGTTAAACGGGACGGTGCTCCTCTGGGCGTTATCCCGCTCTTCTTCCAGAAAAAAGGAATCATACGGATGGTCTTCTCCCCTCCGCCCCGGGGCGGACTCTTCTACCTCGGACCGGTCCTTGTCGACGAATGGAAGGACCGGCAGGACAAACGGGAGGCTGATTACCTCGACTTCCACAAAGCCGTGGAAGATTATGTCGCCACAGAACTCAGGCCGGATTATACAAGGATCTCCCTGCCTCCGGGGCTTACGGATCCCCGCCCCTACGGTTGGTCGGGTTATACGGTTGAGCCCCTCTACGATTATATAACCGACCTTACCAAAGGAGAAGATCATCTCCTGTCCTCCCTGCCAAAAAAACAGCGTCAGGGAGTGAACAGGACCATAAAAAAAGGGGTGACCATAGAGAGCGGGGGAAAGGATGCACTCAGCGCAGTCCTCGATCTCATGGAAATCAGGTACGAGCAGCAGCAGAAGGCGGTATCCATGTCCAGGCAGTACCTCATGGACATCTTCGATAAGTTCGGGGATAACATGACCATATTAACCGCGGTATACAACGGAGAAATCATCACCGGAATGATAGATCTTCACTATCGCAGCGAGGTTCTGAGCTGGATTGGAAACCCAAAACCACGGGTGACTGACGGCATCTCGCCGAACGCTCTCATCACCTGGGAGGGTGTCCGTCTCGCCTGCAAAGGGGGATTCAGATCCTATGTCACCCTCAGTGCCGCCGGGAACGAGCGCCTCCACGAATATTACTCGTCCAAGTTTGAGCCAAAACTTGCCACACGGTTTGCAGTAAAAAAATCATCCTTCACAGCAGGCGTGCTTGAGAAAGGATACACATGTATTGTGAAACCACTGAAGGGGAAATTCCAGGGGGCGGCCGGGAACGGGGAGTGACGGGTCGATCCGGACCCGCTTTTCTTGGGAAAAAAGAGCTCTGCCATGAATCTCAAACCGAGTTCCAGGCCCGGGGGCAGATTTGGCGAAGGCCTTCTGCCGGTCAGTATAGCCACTGATACCGATAGCGAAGAATGGAACCGGTTTGTCGACCGGGAATGCGGCAGTTTTTTTCACTACTTCGAGTGGAAATATCCGTACGAGAACAGAGATCGGAATCGGTTCATCCCTCTGATAATCCGGGACGAAACACGCGATATCCAGGGAATTTTCCCAATAGTGGAGCAGCCCGGGCCGCTTTACCCTTCATTATCTTCGCTTCCCGAAGGGGCATCCGACGGCTTTTTGATCAAACGCACCCTTGACGATCCCGAAAAAGAGAGGGTACTCTGTTCATTCCTGGATTCTATCGACAGAAAATTTGCCCAAAGCCATGCTTTTTTCTCCCTCAGGCACTACCTCCCGCCTTCCGGTGAGCCCGCCCATCCTTCCCGCGTGCTGGTGAAAAACGGTTACCGGTGGCGGGACAACCGGGGATCGGGGCTTCCCTGCACCTTTGTTATGCATCTCGGGAAACCCTTTGGGGAGAAGATATTCCCTTCCATGGCCAAAAACCTCCGTAACAGGATACGCCACGCAGGAAAATGCGGTGTCCGGGTAATTGCTGATGACGATTTCGAATTTTTTGATGAATTTGCCCGTATGCACACTGAAATGGTCAAAAAATTCGGGATCAGGAGAGAGAAGAGTGATTACGATGTCCTGCTCGCGTCCTTCAGGGAAAAGATGAAGTTGTTTGTCTGCCTGGACGGTACGGAACCGGTCTCAGCGCTCCTGAACTACTATACGCCGACCACTGCCTATGCCGCCATGGGACCTTACACCCCGAAAGCGAGGCATATACAGAATAACCTTCTCCCGATGTACCATGCTATCCGCCATGCGTGTGATTCGGGCTTCCGTTATTTTGACATGGGGATCACACAAACACCTTCGCTTGCCGCGTACAAGCAAAAGTTCGGTGCAAAGGGGGTGCCTCTCATGGTTTATCAGAAAAAATTTTCTTATTTCAGGATGATCGCAAACAAGACTGCCGGATCTCTGGGCCGGAACAGGAAATAAAAGAGCCCGGATTAAGGAGGGATACAAAAAGGGGTGATCTCACCCCCGGGCGATTACGTCATACGGGCGGTAATAAAAATCTTTTTCCGGTATCCCCGGTTCATTGGGAAGACTGTGCTGGCACTGAACGGGAGCGGAATCTCCGGGCGGACCGAGAGGGATGCTACATCTTTGGCGGATGGGCCCAGTAGTATCCGGGATCGTTTATCCGGAACGCATCCCTCAGCCCGGAAGAAGTGAGTTCCATGATATCAACGGTCGGAAGGCGGTTTATTTCAAGGGCTACCGGGCCGTCGGGAGTCAGTGCAATATCCCAGCCGATATACGTGAGGAAGGGCAGTTTTTTGGCGGACTGGATGGCAAAATTCCGGATTGCTTCCCACCGGGGAACTGAGAAGGTGTCAAAATGGACATGAGAGTCCGGGTGTTCCAGAAAGGTTTCTCTCTCCATGGATACTGCAAAATCACCGGTTTTTCCGGTCACGATATCTATGTACGTGCACATTCCGCCCGAAGATACGTTGTCGATCTCTGACGGCCCCCGTCCCATCCGCAAGATTGCGCAGACTGCCCGGACTCCCCCACCCTTGTTTTCCGTTATAATCCGGCACGTATTCACCGATTCCGGATGGATCCTTGAAATCACGGGGTCCTGGGGGATCCCTTCCTGGACAATCGCATCTCGTTTTTCGATCCTGAGCCCGGTGATGAAATCCTGGAATCCGGTGCCGTCTGTGGAGAGATATCGGCCATCACTACTCCTGTGAAAAATGTGAATACCCCTGCCACCCCACCCGTCAACCGGTTTAACAAATAGTTTCCCGGCACCAGTCTTTAGCATCTCGTCGAATTTCAGGGCTTCCATTCCGGCGGAGTACAGTGACCCTTCCCTTACTATCCCAAGGGTCACCGGATGAGAGATTGCCACCGACCGGAAGAAATGTTCGATCACGATCTTATTCTCTCCGATAAACGAGTACGACCGGGGCGTGTGATAGGGAAGGAACAGCTTGTACCAGAAGAAAGGAGGAATATAACCGCAGAGTTCATCGCTGGAGAGCTCCCGGTCAGTCCGGTAGAGGTCCTGGATAAAGTACTGGTGCGGGCGACACCGCCAGTACTTTTGGCAGATGCCGGTTTCCCGGCGAATCCGGGCCCTGCTTTTTTTATCCGGACACCGGTTAAACCGCTCGTGCGCCTGAGCGATGTGAATCCTGACTTCCTCATCGCGGGTGAAAGCCGGGTAGAATTTCTCCCGTATTTTCATGCCGAGGGTAGTCGACCTCAGGTTGCTGAACATATCGTCATCGTCCCGGTTTCCCGTTGATTATAGAGTTCATATACCTTTTGGAAAAACAGTTTGCCGGGATTTCCTTTTCCATCCCGCCGTTTTCTACCGGCACAGAACACAATTTTTCTGGCGGTATGCGGTCTAGACCGGGGCAACATATGATAAACGAATTTATTTAAGACTTTAAAGAGCCGGAACAATTTTAAAGCCGTTCAGCTCTAATGAAACTCCTGATAGGAACTCCGGGTTCAACCTTCCGTATACCTACGGACGGAGATTTTGGCGGGTACAGCTGAATTATGAAAGCGATCTTGCATTCGAACGGGGATCACCACTACGGGCTTGCAGTTGCACGATCGCTGGGGAAGAAAAATGTCGATTTTGCGGTTATCTCAAGCGATCACCCTTCAATTGCGGCATACTCAAAATATTGTCGTGAAAGGATAATATCTGGGCCGGATCTCCGGATATATTCACGCCTGTCTGAAGAAGACATCGTTTTTCCTCTGGACGAGGAAATAATGCTGAATCTTGCAAAAAATGCTTCCCGTCTGAAATGCACCCTTGGTTTTTCCGGCTATTCCCTCCTTGAAACGATCATTCACAAGAACCGTATGGTTCGTCACGCTATCGATGCAGGGATCCCTTGTCCCGAAACCCGGTTCGTCGACAATAAGTCCGATCTCGGGAATCTGAACGGGATCTCCGGTTATCCGGTTGTCCTGAAAAAAGATCGCGGGGCAGGTGGAATCGGTACGTTCACCGTGGACAATCCTGATGAAATCCGGCAGACAGGTGCCGACATCCTCAGGAAAAGCGGCCCGTTCATGATCCAGGAAAAGATCCCGTATGATTACAAGTGCACGGTGGGCGTGCTCTGTAACCGGGAATCAAAGATCCGGCGAATATGCATCCTTAAGGAGGTCCGGAATTTCCCCATGGATACAGGGCAGTCGTGCTGCGTCGAGACCATATACCGGAAGGATCTCGTGGATATTTGCGAGAATCTCGTGAAATCACTTGGCCTTTTCGGGGTAGCGGATATCGATTTCCTGATAGATAAACGCGATGGGAAACCCCGGTTCATGGAGATCAACCCGCGTTTCTGGGGCTCGTGCCAGGGCGCGATTATCGCGGGGGTCGATTTCCCGTTCCTGTTTTATCGCATGCTTACGGAGGGCGATATCGATACGGATCTTACGTACCGGAAAGGTGTCCGTTGCCGGTATGCTGTGTTCAATGATCTTGCCAGACTGGCGTCCATCGTCGGGGGAAAGTATCCGTTCAGGTTCAAGATGCGATCGTTTTTGGATTTCATGGAATTTTACCATGATGACGGGTATTACGTCTTTTCGTGGAATGACCTCAAGCCTTTCCTGGGTCTGGTATCGATAAAATTCATGCGGTACCTCTCCCGGAACAATATCATGAAAATCAGCGATTTCTCCGGGTAATGGCGCCGGTCTGATCCCGCGAAAAACAATGGAACGTTTTAATGATCCGGTTTTCAAGGTACTACTTTCCCGGATAAGAGATGCAGATCCTCCCGACACTGGAGAGCGGGGATATGGACTATTTCCTCACCTTCCCAAGAATTCCACGGACAACACCGGAAAATCCTGTTCTCAGCTGGTCATCATTGTATACGATTACGGAATAATAGAGAACTGAAAGGATCGCCACGAAAGCGATGATAAGATAAGGTGGTGCCGAAAACAATTTTGCGACCAGCAACGGCAGGCAGAAGCAGGCGCTGATCGAGAAGAACTTTCCTAATTCCCTGCCTGCCTCCCCCAGCGGGACTCCGGAAATTTTTAAGGAGTACATATTCATCCAGCCATAGAAAATTACTCCCGTAGCGGACAGGAGGATCATTCCGGTAACCGGGTTGTCCAGGAGTCCTCCGACAATAAGGGCGATCACGCTCGAAAGGAGCAGCAGGAAGTTGAACCACATGCTCGCTGCCTGTTCCTCAAGAACACTGTACATATAGGCCAGCGGTGTTGAGATAAATGCCACGAAAAAACTCGGGGCAAAGATCTGGGCGTAAACACCGGCAGTGGCCCACTTGGATCCGAGGATGAACGAGAACAGTTCCGGCCCGGTTATCATCACGATCAGGCAGGCAAACATGCCAAGGGATACCAGGCGGGTATGGACCACGGCGACAACCGTTTTTACTCCCCCGGTAAGATTTTTTTCAGAACTTGCACGCTGGAAAAAGACCGTTCCAAGGGCATTCCCGATGAGTTTTGACGGCAGTCTCAGGATAAGGTACGCCATGGAATAATAGCCGACTACAACCGGGGAAAAGAAAAGTGCAAGGAGGAACGGGGTTACTTGCACCGCGGCATTTCCTGCAAATTCTGAACTCATCCCGTACAGCGGGAATTTTTTGTAGCGTGACGCAAGTTCCCAAATCTTTTTGTACGAGATCCGGGAAAAAAGCAGGAAATCGTCCATCAGTTTCTTGCTGAAGATGAGACAGATTGTCGCATCGTTGACGATGGACCCGACGATCAGGCCAAACGGGGATGGTGAAATGAATCCGTACCCGGCGGTTATTCCCTTTCCGGTAAACGAACTGTAAATATTTGCTTTCGCAATAGTTCCGAACTCTTCTTTTTTTGAAAGGCGGTACCCGATCATATAGGCAAAGCTGCTGAACCCTATACCGAACGGGAGCAGTGAAAGGTACAGGGAGAATCCCGGAGCATGGAGCACGGTCTCAAGAAAGGCGGATGAAAAATAGAGGATAATTGTTGCGGCAAGTACGGTTGCAGTTATGAGAAAGGAACACAAAACCACGACGCCCGCAGAATCCTCTTCGTCTTCTGGCAGAAGGATTGCGTAAAAGTAAGAAAGGCAGGATATGGGGGCGATTACACCGACAATGGATACGAATAGCTGGAATTGCCCAAAATCGGCAGGAGAATAAAGCCGCGAAAAGATCGGCGTTACAAGAAACCCCAGTACCTGTCCAAGCAGTGTGGATGTGGACAGGGTTATCATATTCGAGAGAAACTTCGACATCGGTATATTATCCTGAAGATAACCCATCTAGTCATGCATAGGATATAGAACCTTCCGGGCCACCGCTGGTTGTGCGGCTTTTGAAATTCCTCGCAGGCCCCGGGTCGGACTGAAGGAAAAGGATTGTGTTTTCGGTCTTTACCGGATACCTTTTCGCGTGATGTTCCAAGGGAGGGTACGCTCATTTTTTCATGTTTTCTAAAAAGCGTTCCGCAATCTCCCGCCGGAATATCGAGCATATGCAGAGTGTGCCGGGGAGTTCTAGCAGGCCATCCCGGCTAAACCGCATAAAAATGGTAAGGTGAACCTTTGAATATGTGGCGTAGTCACCCGAAGAACCGGCAGAGAGGTCACTGACCGCGAAACCGGTTCTCCTTACATTCCGGCTTCCGGGAAGAAGTCCGGCAGGTCAACGGCTATTACCCGGCATTTTTTATCCGGGACGTCATCCGATTCGAGACGTCTGCCCCGGCAGAGTATACGGGTTTTCTGTATTCCCCTGAGAGTCACGATGCAGGTTTGTGATCCGGGCAGCTGAAAGATTTTCTTGAGGAACCCGGAGAATATTTCCTGGTTTTTATCGGCGACCGCCTCCTGGAATGAATGCGGAGGTTCTTTTTCGGGCCCTGTACCGATGAGCTCCGCCCCGCTCTGGTTGATCTCGGTAATAGCCCCTTTTTCATCGAGAGTAAAGAAACCTGCCGGAGCGGAGTCGAAGTTTGCCACGCATTTTTTCTCCGATTGTTCGGAGATCTGCTGGAGCCGCTGCAGCTCCTGGCTCTGGGCATTCAGTTCTATGTCATGCGCTTCGAGTTTCTCAACGAGCCTCTGTGAACGCTCGATATAAGCCTTCAGGACGGTGATGTCCATCCCTACTATCAGGAACTCCCGGAAACTTTCACTCGCATCGCGCAATTCCTTGATTGTCCAGGCCACCCATGCCATTTCCCCGGTTTTCCTGATCACTTCAGTTTCCTTGAACATCATGTGTTTTGCTGGCCTCAGGAATTCCTGGTTGAGCTCTTCAGGACTTTTCCGGGAATTTATCGGAACCGGAATAATGGTCCCTATAACAGCCTTACCCAGGACTTCTGTTTCGGGCGTCCCGAAAAAATTCTCCGCAAATTCACTAAAGAACGTGATGTGTCCTTTTTCATCGGTCCGCAGGATCATGCTGTTGGCATTTTCCACGAGCTCCCGGTATTTCTTCTCGCTTTGTTCAAGCGCAATGCTGGATTTCCACCGCTCCTTTATCTCATTCACCAGTTTTTCATTCGCGGTCTTCAGTTCCACGGTCCTTGCCTCGACCAGCTGCTCCAGGTGGTCCTGGTGTTTTTTGAGCTCCGTGAGATCTTCGAAAATGATTGCAAGTCCCTGTTCGCCCTGGTCAAAGACAACCGAGATTATTTTTATTCTGAAAAAATATGGCAGGCCCCCGATCTCGATCCTGTCCATTTTTGTGTACTCTTTTCCGGTCTGGGCCGTCTTGATGAGGTCGAGATTTTTTTCCGATATGAACCTCCGGAGGGAAGAACGATCTATTCTCACTCCAACGAGTTCGCCCTGCGGGATTCCGAAGAGCTTTACAAATGGCTCGTTTACCTGGTTTATGACGAGATCGTGATCCAGAACGAGCATAAGATCGGATGAAAGGTTGAGCATCTGGGAGAAGGGAACCCTCTGCGAAAGAGTAAACACTTTCGCGCGACCGAATGTCATCAGGTCAGCCTGGCCGGAAATCAGGAGGGTATTAAGATATTTTGCCGTGGAGGTCCTGTTAAGAGGAAGCTTTTTGGCAATCTCTTCGATTGTCAATCCTTTGGGATGCTCTTTAAGGATTTCACGAATCCGGGAGATTTCATCCGCCTGATCCTTTAATAAGTCCATAAATTTGGCCTGATTTAATTAACTCTATCATGCTTTATATTAATATCTTTCGTCATTGTATTGCGTCGATTTCAGGAGTAAAAAGATAGGGCAGGTACGATCATGTTTTTATAGTTTACAACAAAATTATGCATTATTGTAATGCATTGATATGAAGCATTGCGACCAAACGAAAAAGGTAGAATTCGTATGACCAGCAAGACGAATTTGATAATTCTCCTGATGGGAACGATAATAATCGGTTCCCTCCTCATCCCCGGCGCAAGTGCGGCCGGTACTGTATCGACGACCCATCCCTACATGCTCTTCCATGATATCTCGCAGGTTCCCGGCTACCAGAACCAGGCGCAGGACCCCTGGAAGACATGGCAGAGCCAGGTTCTGACTGCTTCAAACGGTTATCTCAGTGATAATTTTGCGGGAAACCTGGGATCGTATGACAGGATAAGCTATCGTGCGCAATTTGCCGAATATCTTGGTCTGTCATACCAGATCACCAAAAATGCAGCATATGCGCAGAAAGGAAAAGAAGCCCTTCTCAACATGAGCGTAGGCGGCGTAGAAGCAACCGCTGACTACGGCCTCGCTCTGGAAGGGTATTCACTGGCATATGACTGGATCCAGCCCACGCTTGATCCCGCAACGGATGCAAAGATCCGGGATAACCTTGCAACGCTTGCTGACACGGTGTACAAGGATACCACCACAAACGGAAAAGGCTACATCGACTTCCCTGATCTCCACGGCCACCTCTACCCGGCACTCGGGATGGCCTCTGCAGCTCTTTCAGATTACACCAATCCCAACAAGCTTGCGCTGTCTTCGGGACCGTCCGACTGGTACCACTTTGGTACAGATTACATGTTTGTAAACGATCTCCAGCACACGTACGGTAACTCACTGTTCGCTCATGCTTCAGATCCAACAGGAAAAGACCTGCTCGGGGCATACAAGGCATACACGGTGGATGATCTCTCGACATGGTTCCAGGTCTGTAATTACTCATACGGCATCAACCTGATGAGTACATACCCGGTCGCTGAAAAGTACTTTACCTCTGAGACCTGGGAATCGCTGCCCAACGAGTACAGCAACGACTTCGTGACGAACGGGAACACGATGTGGGACACTTCGAAGGGTGTCCTCAGCCTCATGACTCCTGCCGACCAGGCTGCAGTCCTCAACCATATCAACCTTGTCGAGGCCGACAAGATCCTCCCGAACAGCAATTATATCAACGGTGGCACAGAAGGTGGGATTTCTACCGATCTCCTCTATTGTGTTTTCCCCTCGAATTACAAGTCCATAACTCCGGCGCCTACCGCAGCGACCAGCCACATGGATTCGGCCGGCGTTCTCCAGATCATCCGCCAGAACTGGAGCAACACCGCAGACTGGATGTCGTTTACCACATGGAACAATGTTGCCGACAGCAACCGGAACATGATCCACAACGACCAGCTCGGTGTCGAATATTACAGCCGCGGCGACCTCCTCCTCGCTGATGCGGGTGAACCAAAGCACGTCCTTGACGGAAACTACGGCGAGGAAGACATCGACCACAACGTCATCGCCCTTGACAACCCGCGGACACCGTTCACCCTGTCGCCCTGGTCCGGCAGCACATCCGCCGGTCTGCACAAAGGCGCCGCTGACCAGCTCACAACCCCCGCATCCATCGGATCGATGTTCCAGCTCCCCTGGATGCAGCTGATCCAGTCAAATGTCACCGCAACCACGGTTGAGAGCGGTGCATGGGGGTCGACCCAGGCACTCTCAAGCCCGATCAAGTACGAACGGGATATCCTGTACCCTGAGTCCGACTACTTCATCATCGTCGACCGCCTGCAGGGTACCGAAACCTGGGGATACCGCAACATCTTCCGGCCCTCGAGCCTGATGGTAACCTCCAGCACAGGGACAGCGGACCCCAACATCGGACATGACAATGTTGCCCTGACGATCGGCTCCACCCCGTATAACTGGCAGTCTCTCGCATACCGGACCGAGACAGACACCGGCCTGACCGCCAACTCAATGACCTGGACCACGACCAACCCGTACGGAAAAGCAGTCACCGCAAACCTCGTGACATCCCCGTCATCCTCAATCCTAGTTGAGAAGAACGATGGCAGGATCGGCGGGTACAGCTCTGCAGCCGAGGTCTATACTCCGGTTGTCTACTTCAAGAACGCTCCGGCCACGACTGATTACCGTGTAACTGCGCTCCTCTCGAGCTACTCTACTGAAACACCCAAGACAGGAACTGAACTGGCAGTGACCGGAACAGGTCACGCACTGAACGTCCACGCACCTACCTACGATGACTACATCTACACGGGAACCGGCGTATCCACGTTCGGCACCTATACTACCGATGCCGACACGGCCTACGTCAGGACATCGGCCGGAGGAATATCCGACCTCACCATGGTGAAAGGCTCGTACATCAACGTAGCAGGAAACCCGGTAATAACGCTCTCAAAGAAAGTGGATTACTTCACGGCAAAACAGAGCGGCAGCACCTTAACATTCCAGATCAGCGGGCAGACCAGCGCGGACATCACCATCAACGGTGTCGCGGTAAGCTCGGTCACCCGGGACGGATCGCCCTATACCAGCTGGGTGACGCAGAACAACGGCACTGCAGTCAAGATCACCACCGATCTCAGCACGCACCAGTTTGTTGTCTCGCTGGGAAGCTCCCTGACTATCAACCCCATCTCCCCGGTAAGCGTAACACCGGGGACCGCCATCACCATCCCGGTCAACACAACGTACACCGGGAAAGGCACCGTAACGTACTCGGCATCCGGCCTCCCCTCCGGTGCTACGTTCAATGCATCAACCCATACGTTTGCGTGGACACCTACCTCAAGCCAGGTCGGTACGTATACGGTGACGTTCTCGGCAACCGATGGCACGCTGTCGGCAAACGCCAATGCGGCGATCACCGTTGCAACAACGGTGAACAACCCGCCGGTCATCACCGCAATCCCGGCGCAGACGGTCACCGCGGGCAACCCCCTGAGCTTTACCGTTACGGCATCTGACCCTGACGGTAACACACTGACCTACTCCGCTGCAGGCCTCCCCTCAGGAGCAAGCTTCAACGCCAGCTCCCATGCATTCGCGTGGACCCCGACTACCAGCCAGGTCGGGAACTACACCGTCACCTTCACCGTAAGCGACGGATCG
>Ga0187777_10001094_pt1 | contig 17653 bp, 16 predicted proteins | sample 1015_Q2_SP5_10_M_FD_132416 | JGI IMG/M metagenome (GOLD analysis project Ga0187777, IMG submission 132416) | Tropical peat soil microbial communities from peatlands in Department of Meta, Colombia - 1015_Q2_SP5_10_MG | ecosystem: Environmental > Terrestrial > Soil > Wetlands > Peat | place... | reverse complement strand
GTCGAGGGTTGGCGCCTCCATGTCCTGATCGAAGCGGGCTACCCACTGCCGCTCGCTGAGAGACTCGCGGGAAGCGACGCCGACCTCCACCGCGCCGTCGAGATGGTGCGCTGCGGCTGCAATGCCGAGACCGCGGTCGAGATCCTGCTCTAGGCGCAAGGCCTCAGGCACGGCCGCCGCGCAGGCCGTCATCGATTCGTCGCAAGACACTGCGCAAGCGCGCACGGCCCCGCGTCTACGATCCGAACCGTGAAGGTCGAAGCCGTCCAGCACGGCGACCGAAAGGTCTACACGGTCTCCGCGTTCAATCGCGGCGTCGCCGACTGGCTCGCGCGACTCCCGACCGTCTGGGTGGAGGGAGAGCTGACGGAGCTTCGTCGTCACGAGCGTTGGCAGACCGTGTTCTTCACGCTGAAGGATCCGAGCGACGGCGCTTGCCTCGGTGTCACGATCGGCCGCTCGCGGTTCGACGCGCTCCGCCTCGACGTTGCCGACGGCGATCGTGTGCACGTCTTCGGACGTCCGGAGCTGTACCAGGCGCGCGGAGACTTCCGCCTGCGCGCGCTCTCGATCGAGCGCTTCGGCCTCGGCGATCATCTGGCGGCGCTCGAGCGGCTGAAGCGCAAGCTCGCAGGAGAAGGTCTGTTCGCGGACGAGCGCAAACGGCCGCTGCCGTCCATGCCGCGCCGGATCGGGATCGTGACGGGCAACGACGCCGCGGCGAAACGCGACGTGGTCACGACGATCACGTCCCGCTTCCCGCCCGCGCGCGTCCTGCTAGCGGAGACGTACGTGCAGGGACCGTTGGCCGCGTCGGCGATGGTCGCCGCTCTCGGCGACGTGAGCACGGCGGCCGAGGTCGAAGTGGTCGTGCTCACCCGCGGCGGTGGCAGTTTCGAGGATCTCCTTCCGTTCAGCGACGAGCGGCTCGTGCGGGCGATCGCGGCTTGTCCGGTGCCGGTCGTGTCCGCCGTCGGGCACGAGCAGGACACGCCGCTGTGCGACCTCGTCGCCGACGCGCGCGCATCGACTCCCACCGCAGCCGCGCGCCTCGTCGTCCCGGACGCAGCGGAGCTGCGCGCACGGCTCGAGCGAGCACGGCTCGGCCTCGAGCGCGGCGCTCGTCGCTCGTTCGAACGTACGACGCAGCGACTCCGGCAGACGCACGACCGACTCCGGCGCGCTCCGGCCCTCGCCGTCGAGCGCAAGCGGGCCCGTGTCGAGCACGCGGCCGGCCGTCTTCGCGCCCTCTCGCCGCGATCGACGCTGGACCGCGGGTACGCGATCGTCCGCGCCGACTCGGGCATCGTCCGGACGACCGCCGCGGTCTCTACCGGCGACATGCTCGAGGTGGAGGTCGGTGACGGCCGCTTCGGAGCGCGCGCAGAATGACGACGTTCGAGGAAGCGCAGCGCGAGCTCGAGCAGATCGTCGAGCGGCTCGAGCGTGGCGACGCCGATCTCGACGATGCGATCCGTATGTGGGAACGCGGTGAGGAGCTCTACAAGCTCTGCGTCGCCCGACTCGACGCCGCGCACGGGAAGATCGACGAGCTTGCGCGCCGCGCCGAGGAATTGCGGCCGCCGACCTAACCGCTCGGCCCTCGTTCGCCGAGGCGCCGGCCGAGGTCGCGCAAGTCCGTCGACGCCCGCGCCGGGTCGCCCGAGAGGGCCACGACCTCGAGCCCAGAAGGTGGATCGAGCACGCGCCCGCCGAAGACGACGCAACGGACGCCAGCCTCGCGGCAGCGACGCGCGACCTCGGCCGGCGCCTTCCCGTGCCCTGTGGTGGCGTCGAGGGTTCCCTCGCCCGTGACGACGAGGTCGACGCCCGCTACGTCGAAGCCGATCGTGTCGAGGACGAGCGACGCGCCCGGCCTCAGCTCGGCGCCGAGGACGGCGAGCGCAGCCCCGAGACCACCTGCGGCTCCTGCGCCCGGCAACGCGGTGACGCCGCGCAGCACCGCCATCGCGGCAAGCCTCCGCTCGAGTTCCGACGCCTGCTCGGGAGTCGCGCCCTTCTGGGCTGCGAACACACGCGCAGCGTCGAGCAGCGGGACGTCCACGTCGCACGCGACCCGTGTCGGCGCCGGCAGAGCGCGGACGACCTCCCGGAGCCCGGCGCCGCCGTCGACGGTGGCGGTCCCGCCGAGGCAGACGAGGAGCGTGCGCGGCCGGCCGACCGCGGCGATGGTCTCGCCGAGCCCGCGGGACGACGCCGCCATCGGGTCGAGCCGTCCGTGGTCGAGCGGGACCGCCTCGGCCGCCTCGACGACCGCGGTGCCGTTCGGCAGCGCCAGCCAGCGTGCGCGGCGCGGACGTCCGAACGCGTCGTGGACGTCGACCTCGTGCCAGTCGCCGCCGCAAGCGGCGCGAAGGACGTCGAGCGTTCCCTCGCCGCCGTCCGCGACCGGGCACAGGCGCGGCGACGACCATTCCCGCAGTCCGTCGGCGAGCGCCGCGCCCGCGTCCTCAGCCGACAGGACGCCTTTGAGGCTCGCCGGGGCGGCGAGCGTGCGCCACTCGCGCACCGTTCGGTCCTAGCCGGAGACGCGCGCGGGCGGCCGCCGTTCATCGCCGGCCGGCGCGACGAGGCCGGGCTCGTCGTCCGGCAGTTCGGTCTGCGATGCGTCCGGCATCACCTTCAGCATCGCGAACGACAGGCCTTCGCGCGCGAGGAAGATCAGCCCGATGCTGACGCCGACTGACGCCTCGATCGCCTGCAGCCCGAACCCGAACGCGATCCCCGTTGCACGCGGGACGCCGTAGTACCGCGACAGCGGCAGCGCGATCGTCGCCTGCACCAGGCCGACGTTGCCGGGCCAGAGCGGGAAGATCGTCGCGACGTTCATCAGGACGAGGACGAGGCCCGCAGCCGGCAGCGGCGAGTGGATCCCGAACGCGTGCATCGAGGCCCAGACGGCGAACAGCTGGAACGTCCATCCCAGCAGCTGGAGGAAGCACGCGAGCGCCGCCGAGGCGGGATCGCGCATGACGCCGAGGCCGTGCCGGCCGAGCCGCACGACCTTGCGCACGGCGCTGAGTCCTCCGAGATCCGACAGGTGGTGCTGGCGAGCGCTGATCACGGCGATCGAGAACAGCAGGACGCCGGCGACGGCGACGATGACCAGGCTCGTCACCGCCCAGCCGGGTATCTGCGCCGTCGCTGCGACGAACGCGATCATCACGAGCACGGAGACCAGATCGAAGATGCGGTGGGCGAACACCGTGCCCAGCAGCGTCGCCCAGGCGCCCTCTTGCTCCGGCATGCGCCGGCTGAGGACGCCGACGCGCGCGAGCTCGCCGATCCGTCCTGGCAGCACGGCGTTCGCGAGCAGGCCGACCGAGAAGGCGGAGAAGACGAGCAGCGGGCTCGGATGCGGCTTCGGCATCGCCTGGTTGATCACGGTCCGCCAGGCCGCCGCGCGCACGATCACGGAGAGGAGGTTGAGGCCGATCGCCGCCGCGACCCAGTGCCACTCGACGGCCCGGAACGCGTCGAGCACTGCGCCCCATGCCGGGCCGCGCCACCAGAGCAGCGCAACGACTCCCGCCGCGGCGAGGACGATGATGATCGCTCGGACCCAGCCCTTGTGGATGTAGGTCACGCCGTGACCCGCTCGTAGATGGAGAGCAGCCGCCGGGCGAGATCGTCCCACGAGTAGCGTTCGACCGCGAGTCGCCGCGCCTCCTCGCCGAGCGCGCGACGCCTCGGCTCGTCCTCGACGAGCTTCACCACGGCCTCGACGAGCGCACGCTCGTCGCCGACCGGAAACGCCACCCCCGCCTCGGGTGCCATGACCTCACGGTACCCCGGAATATCGGATGCAATCACCGGCGTGGCACACGCGAAGGCGCGGGTGAGCACCATCCCGAAGCTCTCGCCGCCGACGGACGGCGCAACGAGAGCCTTGACGGACAGCAGCTCTTCGGTGAAGGCGTCCTGGGAGAGGAAGCCGAGGACGTCGATGCCGTCGTCCGAGACGCGCTCGCGGGCGAGCAGCAGGCGGACGGCGAGCGGATCCGCACCGGCGATGCGCAGCCGCAGGCCTGTTCGACGCCGGATCTCCGGCCACGAGCGGAGCAGCACCGGCAACCCCTTCCGCGGCTCCTGCCTGCCCGCGAACAGGATGTGGTGCTCGCGACTCGCGGGATCGGCCTCCGGAGGAATCAGCACGCCGTTGGGAACGACCTCGTACTCGCCCGGCAGCCAGTTGTTCGCGCTGTCACGCGCGAGCGACGAGACGGCGATGCGGGCGTCGAGACGGTCGGCCAGGAAGCCCCACATCGGCTTTGCGAACCGCATCCAGGCGAGCTGACCATGTGCATGGAACGTCGCGACCATCGGCATGCGCCCCAGCGAGAGCGCGGCGGTGCAGATCGTGGGAGTCATCGGCTCATGCAGGTGGATCACGTCGAAGCGCTCGCGTTCGAGCGTGCGGCGCATGCGCCCGACCGAGCGGGGCGACAGGACGATGTTGGGAAGCGAGCCGTTCGCCGGGACGATCACCGACCGGCCCACGGGGATCACGTCGGCGGGCAGGCTGCCGTGCCGTCCCGATCTCGGATGCAGGACGCGCGTGAAGCTTCCGGGCGGGTCGTTCCCCATGATCGTCCGTGTCTCGACGCCGAGCCGTCGAAGGGCCGCCGCTTGAAGCTCGGCGTGCTCGACGACCGCGCCCCAGAAGGACCACGAGTACGGGACGACGATGCCGAGCTTCATCCGCGCATGAGAATACGCGGGCCGCGGCGCCATAGACTCACGCCGGTGAACCTGCTCCACGTCCTCGGCGAGACGATCGGCGCACGGCAGGCCGGCACGCCCGAGGCGGAACGTGCGGCGGACGCGATCGCGACGGCCTTCCTCGAGCTCGGGCTCGAGCCGCGATTCGAGGAGTTCCCGCTGCTCGGGTACGACGCGGAGGAGCCGGAGCTCATCGTCGACGGCGAGCGCTGGGACGCCGGTCCGTGTGTGTACAGCCATCCCACTCGCGACGGCGGCGTGAGCGGCACGCTGAAGCGGATCGGCGAGCAGGTCGGCCTCAGCGGCTTCCCGCCGACCGCCGTCTGGGCGATCGTCGACGACCGCGGTGCCGATCTCGCGCGCGTGTACGAGAACCCGATTCGCGGCGGCGCGATCCCGTTCGTGAGCTTCGGCCCGGTCCTCACCGTCGGCCCGGCCGTCTTCGTGTCGACCGACGACGCTCCACGTCTCCGCGACGGAGCTTCGGCGACGTTGAGGACCGGCGGCCGCTTCGTTTCCGGCCGGATCGAGCGCAACGTCGTCGCGGAGCTGCGCGGGGCGAGCGAGGAGGCCGTCGTCGTGTCGGCGCACTACGACTCGGTCTGGCGGGGGCCCGGCGTGATCGACAACGCGAGCGGCGTCGAGGGAGTTCGCCGCATCGCCGAGCGGTTGGTCGGCAAGACGCACCCTCGCTCGGTGATCTTCATCGCGTTCGCGGCCGAGGAGATCGGATTGGTCGGCTCCCACCACCTCGTCTGGGACTGGAAGCTGCGCGGCGAGCTCGACCGCGTCGTCGGCGTCGTCAACCTCGACTGCATCGCGCACGGCGACAAGCTCCAGCTGATGGTCGGACCGGACGAGCTACGCGAGATCGCGCTCGCGCAGATGTCGAGGCTCGGGCTCGACGAGCGCTACGAGTCCACCGTGATCGGCCCGGTCACCGGCACCGACCACTTCTACTTCGCGCAGGAGCAGATCCCGGCGGTCAGCGTCCTTCACTTCCCGTACGAGGAGTACCACCTGCCGTCCGAGCGCATGGAGCTCGTCGACGACCAGAAGCTCGAGGACGCGGTCGACCTCGCGACCGCGCTCGTCGAGCACCAGCTCGCGGAACCGGCTCAGAAAACAACCTGATTTGCAGCCTTTTCGGAGAGGCTTCCGCTGCGGCTCGTCAACGCGGCAAGCAGATCAGTCGGTCGCGGAGGCCGTCGACGAGGTTTGGCGGCAGGTCGATCATTCTCGCGAAGTCGTTGACGTTGTCGAAGCCGTCGATCCGCTCTCGCACATCGACGATCCTGTGCGCGATCTCAGCACTGAACCCAGGCAGCTTCGCGAACTCCTCCGCGGTGGCGTGATTCACGTCGACCAATCCGCCCCACGAGTTCGCAGCTGCACCGACGCCGGCTTCCTTGGCGAGCTGAGGATTCGTCGCTGCGATCCGCCCGGCGGCCCCTCGCGTCTCCAGTCGCCGGCGAGCCTGACGCAGCCGCGGATCCTCATCGACGCTGAGTAGATCGAGCACCCGCCCTCGGATGCTGAGGCCGTGGACGAAGCTGCCTGCCCAACAGGCGATGATCCCGAATGTTCCGAGGCCCGCCTGCCACGTGTCCACGCCGTAGCTGCCGACGAGCACGACGCTCACGACGGCAAGGAGGAGGTAGAACGCAGCCCAAGCGAACCAGACGCGTTTCCCCGTGCGGGCAGCGATGTATCCGAACGATGCCCAGGAAAGCACGCCGAACGAAACCACGATCAACACGAGCCACCACGAGTGCTCGAGTTCCCAAAGACGGCTTCGTTCCGGGTCGCTTCGGTCCGGCTCGCTCGTCACGCCGTAATAGTCGCACCCTCCGCCGTTAGACTCGACTCATGGACGGGCTTGCCGAGCTGCACACGCACCTCGGCGGATCGGTTGCGTCGGAGATCCTCTGGAGCCTCGCCCACGAGCAAGGCATCGCGCTTCCCGTAAAGGACTACTGGGAGTTCGATCGGCTCGTCACGGTCTCCGACCCGCGAGGCGTCGCGAACCTCGACGCACTCGACGCCATCTACCACTGGACGGAGCTGATCCAGTCGAGCCCGCTCGCCGTCGAGCGCTCGGTGCACGCCGCGATCGGTGGCGCGTACCGATCGCAGGGAATCACGACGCTCGAGCTCCGCTTCAACCCGATGAAGCGCAACCGCGGCGGCGAGCAGGATCTCGACCACATCATCCTGGCGGCGATCCGCGGACTCGACCGCGCGAGCCTCGAGTACCCGCAGGTGCGGGCCGGTCTCATCCTGATGATGGACCGAACGTTCACCGCGGAGCTGAACTCGATCGTCGTCGAGAAGGCGATCCGGTGGGCCTCGCGCGGGATCGTCGGCGTCGACATCGCGGGGCCGCGCGTCGGCGGCGCCCGTTACGACTACCGCCAGGTGTCCGCGATGGTGGACGAGGCGCGCGGCGCCGGACTCGGCATCACCATCCACGTCGGCGAGGAGGGAGGAGACGTCGGGCGCGAGGAGATCGCGGAGGTGGTCGATTCGCTCCGGCCCGACCGCATCGGCCACGGGATTCTCGCCGCCGGCGATCCCGAGCTGATGGAATCGCTCCGCGAGGCGGACGTCGTGCTGGAGATCTGCCCGACGTCGAACCTGCTGACGAAGGCGCTGTCGAGCGAGGACGCGGTGCGCGACACGATCCGCACCTTCGTCGAGCACGGCGTGCAGTTCACGATCGCGACGGACGGCCCGGAGATGATGCGCACGCACCTTCGCGACGAGCTCGACCTCCTGCGACGGATCGGCGCGCTGGACGAGGACGAGCTCGCGGAGGCGAACAGGCGGGGACACGAGGCGAGCTTCATCCGCGGCACGGCCGTGCCGTCGACGTAAGCCCGGGAAATACACCTTCCGGCCAATAGTCCGACCCCTGTCGCCTCGGTACGGTCGCGGCCATGTACGACGCACTGCACGAGTCGCTTCCGGTCTTCACGAAGCGTCAGCGTGAGGTCATCGAGCTGATCGCGGCGGGCTGCTCGAACGATGAGGTAGGCGAGCGTCTCGGCATCTCGGCGCGCACGGCCAAAGCTCACTCCGACGTGCTGCGTCAGAAGCTCGGCGTCACGCGGAGGCGGCAGATCCCCGTCGCGTATCGAGCCCTGACCGGGGAAGACCCGCTTTCCAAGAGCCTGCGGTCGGCGGCGTCCGACAGCGGGGGCTGACGGCAACCGTGCCTGCGGACCTGTGGTCCGCAGGCACGGGTTGGCCAAGGAGCGCTTCGATCGACTCGCAGGCGACTTAAACTGTTTCGAAAACTGCGGGCGTCCAACAGGGGGAGGTCGCTTGGGCGAGCGCACACTGGAAGTGCCGGCGGGCCGCCGACACATCATTAAGCGGCCCAGGCTCACGCGTCTTCTCGACGCGGCAGAGTCGCGTCTACTGACACTCGTGGCGCCAGCGGGGTACGGCAAAACAACCCTCGCACGGGAGTGGCTTTCCCAGAGTGATCGGCTCGCGGCGTGGTACCAGGCTCGCGAGGCGTCAGCGGACATTGCGGCGCTTACTCTTGACCTCGCAAAGGTAGTCGGCTTGGTCACTCCCAATGCGGGGGTGCGTGTCCGTGAGCGCGTGAAGACAACACAGCGACCTGAAGCCGAGGTCGACGTATTCGCAGAGATGTTGGCCGAGGACATCGCCGACTGGCCAAGCAACGCGTGGTTGATCATCGACGACTACCACTACCTGACCCGTTCGCCCCTTTCTGAGAAGTTCGTAGAGCGTCTGAGCGATGTAGGCAGCCTCAACCTCATGATCGCATCCCGAGTGCGGCCCTCTTGGGTAACCCCACGCCACTTGCTATACGGCGATTGTCACGAGCTCAGTCGCAGCACACTGGCAATGACTCACGACGAGGCATCAGCCGTTCTCGGCACGATCCAACGCCGAGACATCGCAGGGCTGATCGCGTTGGCAGAGGGCTGGCCCGCCGTTATCGGTTTAGCAGCCATGGTCGACCCCACATTGACCTATGAGCGACCGATAACCGACGAACTGCATGGCTACTTCGCGGAGGAGCTTTTCCAAGCGGCGGACGCCAGGCTACAAGACGCGCTCGTCGAGTTATCTCTCATTCCGCACATTACGATTGACAGGGCCGAGTCTCTACTTAGTTCTCGCGCTGAGTTCGCGCTGGAAGCTGGGGAGCACATCGGCTTCTTTGTACGTACAGGGACGTCATATGAACTCCATCCTCTCCTAAGAAGTTTCCTGCGATCGAAGCTGAAGGAGTGGCGAGAGCCCAAACTGAGCACGGTTCTGTCGGGAGCGATTGCCTCGCTTTATGAGACCGGGGAGTGGGACGACCTGTTTGCACTCCTAGTTGACTTCGGTCGATTCGAGGAACTGCCAACACTCTTAGAGGGATCGCTCTATGCACTTCTGGGTGAGGGTCGTGTCGCCACGCTCGAACGCTGGCTTGACGCGGCGATCGCTGTTCACGCCGCAGATCATCGCGTCCGACTACTGCAGGCCGAAGTCCTCTTTCGACAGGGGAATTGGGCGGAGTCTGAGAGACTCGCAGCTGCTGCGGCAAGAGGGTTGTGCGCTAACTCGAGCCTGACGTCGAAGGCTTACTATCGCGCCGGTCAAAGTGCCTTGTTCGGAGATCGCCACCCGTCAGCACTCACTTACCATCAGCGCGCACGCAAGACCGCTGTCGTGCCTTCAGATCTCAGCCAGGCCCTCTGGGGCGCGTTCATCACGCAAAGCGAGTTGACTGATCCGTCGGAGGCTATTGAGTCACTTGCGGAATTTGAGATGGCTCGGACGGACAGCGCCGAAGATGAGTTGCGCTTTGCGACTTCTCGACTGTTTCGTGCCCTGCGGCTTGGCGGCCTCACGCAGGCCCTCCGCTCGATGCATAGTGCCCGGCACCTCCTAACTAGGGCGTGCGATCCTGTCGTTCGTACCGGAGCGCTCCAGGTCTACGCTACGGCCCTCAATCTAGGCGCCCGTTATCGCGACGCACTTGATGTCGCCGACCACGAGCTTAAAGAAGCGACCTCACATCGATTGTCCTTCGTTCTTCCACATGCCTACGTGAACCAAGCGTACGCATATCTCGGCTTACGAATGTTCCAGCGTTGTACATCCGTCCTCGAGGCGGCTGAGGCCCTCGCTGCAGATCAAGACGACATCCACTCCCAAATGAATGTCGCTGGCATGCACGTTCGATTGCTCGTTACGAGACAACGGGCGAACGAAGTCATGGAGCTAATCGATGTGCCGTGGGAACGGGCGCCTAACCCCGGCATGTACGGCGACTTCCTTGCCGCGCATGCTCTAGCCGCTGCATGTGGGGGCAAGACTGACCGCGTTTCGCAGCTTGTGACGCAGGCGAGCAAGATGTCGAGCCAGATCGATTGTCGAGTCCAATGCGCCGCCGCTCAAGCCATATCAGTCATGCGACTCGAGGTAGACGATTCAGAGTCGCATGCACTTGTGCTGGATCTCGCTGCAGAGGCCGTAGCCACCGGCAATTACGACGGTCTCGTCCTGGCATATCGAGGGTTTCCCCGGCTGATCAAGCCACTCTCGACAATACCCAGCTTGCAAGGTCGGTTCGAGAGACTACTTCGCCTGTGCGGCGATGCGACTCTCGCGCGCAGAGCTGGAGTCGAGGTTCGAAGTCGCGATCCTTCTCTTCTTACGCCACGAGAGCGCGAGATACATGAGTTGCTAAAGCAAGGTTTTTCTAACCGAGCGATAGCGAAGCACCTGTGGATAACCGAAACCACCGTCAAAGTTCATGTCCGGCATGTGTTTCAAAAACTCGGCGTCCGGACTCGAACCGAGGCTGCGCTCAAAGACGTGGACTAGGCGACGCGCATGTGAGTTGCGCGCGTCTCACGGTCATTCGCGGCAAACGTGAAGTCCGACCGGTTCCCCAGTCGATAGGACTCAGGCGCGCCAGCGAGTATCGCCTCGAATGCCGCAACCACAGCAGTATCGAATTGCCCTTCAACAGCCTGGGCGAGTCTCACTCGCGCTACTCGGCTCGGCATCGCGTCGCGATAAGGCCGCACAGAAGTCATCGCGTTGTACGCGTCGGCAACGGCAATGATCCGAGAGATAAGTGGGATTCTGGCACCGGAGAGGCCATCGGGATAGCCCATGCCATCTATCCGTTCGTGATGATGACGAACGATGTGTGCAACCTCTTCGTAGTCCTCAACCTTCGCGAGAATTCGCTCACCGATCGCCGAATGCTCTTCCATCTGCCGTCGCTCTTCCAAGGTGAGGGCTCCTGGTTTTTCGAGAAGGCCAGCCGGCAAGCCGACCTTGCCAATGTCATGGACGAGGCCGCAAAGATGCGCGAGCTGTTGTTCCTCCTCACTCAAGCCCATGCGCAACGCGATGTCGCGCGAGTAGATCGCGACTGCAGCAGAGTGACCTGCCGTGTATTGGTCTCGAGCGTCCAGCGTCGTCACGAGAGCCGTGGCAAATGAAAGGTTCGCTCTCTCGAGTCGGCTGTTCACCTCGCCGATCTGTTCCAGAGCCTCTCTCTGCTCGCGGTACATCACGAACAAACGCTGAGCGGCGAACGCCGGGATGAAAAAGAGGGCGGCGCTCCACGGAGTGAAGGCTGTGTAGCTGTAGGCAAGTAGCCCGACAATCGTCGTATAGAGCGGTATCCCAGCCAGAGCGACGGGCCCGGCTGCGCGCGCTAGATCCTTCGCCGACCCAGTGTGACGAAGGACCAGCGTCAACGAGTTGAGCAGCAAGTCGAGCCCGAAGTCAACGATGGCGGCACAGGCCGTCGCCAGAAGCACGCGCCCGACTGACGCCGGTTCGCCACTCGTGACGCTCCAGGCAGCCAGACCTGCCATACCTCCGATAAGCGTTCGATTGCACGTCCAGATCGCCCAACGCGTGTATGGCCGGCCGAAGTCAGTGAGTACGGTTAGCGCCCCAATGCCAGCAGCCGGAAGCGGGCCAAAAACAACGGCCACGAAGAGCAGCGGCATGAAAGCGACGGAGAGACGAATGGTCTCCGTGAGGCGAACGCTCTGGCGTTCGGCCAGCACGGCCAGCACGGCGAACCCGATAAGCGGCCAAGCTGAGAGATGATCCGGAAGTCCGGGCCCCACCCTCCAGAGGCCAAGCACAAGGCTAACGCTCGCGATTACGAGCGTTGCCGCATAAAGCTGGACAGGCTGGAAAGCCTGGGGCGTTCGTTTAAGCGATGCCTTGAAAGAATCGCCCACGTGTGCGTAGACTTGCGATGCCGTCAGTCCCCCGATTGAGGGAGTCTCCATGCGCCTCTCGCCTCGCCTCTTGTCGGCCGTAAGTGCCGCTGTCTTTGTGGCCTCGGTCGCCGGCCAGTCCAAAACCTGGTAGAGCCCGCGTAGCTTCGAGTTTCCACAGCGTGTGGACATCCCCCTAGCGAGGGATTTCCCCAGGCAGTGGAAAAAGCCCTCGAACGAGGGCTAAGAGCTATCCGATGAGGCCGCGGCGAAAGCCGACGGCGACGGCATGGGCGCGTGAGCGCGCCTGGAGCTTGGCGAGCAGGTGGCGGACGTGCGACTTCACCGTCTCTTCGGAGAGGAAGAGACGCACGCCGATCTCGCGGTTGACGAGCCCGTCGGAGATGAGCTGCAGCACCTCGATCTCCCGCATGGTCGGCTCCTGCTCCAGCTCGCGAAGCGGCCCGCTGAACGGGATCACCTCGCCCTGGCCGTTCTGACGGCGGGCGGCAGCGGCCTCGAAACGCCGCTGGTGATCCATGTATCGGGACAGGATTTCCTTCCGCTCTGCCGCGTCCATGGTCAAGCTATCGGCCGCCCGAAAGCGCCTCTTTAGTCGCAGTCCTACCTCGACTCAGGGATGGAAGTGAGCCCTCAGGCCGCTTGGCTCCTAGGCCCGGCCTCCATTCGAGTGAGGAAACCGTCGAGCGTCTCGAGGTATCCCTCGGTGTCTTCCACATGCGCCATGTGGGAAACGCCTGGATAGATCACGGACTCGGCCCCGGGAATCCCTCCGCTGACCGTCCGGTTGATCGCCGGCGTCGCCTCGTCGAACTCCCCCGTGATCACGAGCGTCGGGATCCGGATCTCGCCCAACCGGTCGGTGATGTCCCAGTTCTTGAGCAGCCCGGTCACATGGAACTCGCTCGGGCCGTTCATCGTGTTGTAGACGACCCCGTGCTCGGCGATGAACTGGAACGACCGCAGCACGCAGTCGGGCATCGGATCGACCCGGCAGAGGTGTCGCCGGTAGAAGACGGCCACCGCTTCCTCGTATTCCGGATCGCCGGTCGTCTCGGCCTCCTCGTGCCTCGTCAGCGTCGCCTGGACGTCCGCGGGGAGGTCGCGGCGGAGCCGGGTTGCCTCGTCGACCCACTGGATCATGCTCGAGGGCGAGCTCGCGACGATCATGCTGCGGACGCCCTCGGGCTGCGTCAGCGCGTACTCCATCGCGAGCATGCCGCCCCAGGAGCTGCCGAAGATGTGCAGCCGGTCGAGGCCGAGGTGCTCGCGGACGGCACCGACCTCCTCGACGAAGGTCTCTACCACCCAGAGGGACGGATCATCCGGGAGATCGGACTTCCCGCAGCCGATCTGGTCGTAGAAGATCGCGCGCCGGCCCGTTCTCGCGAGCTCTTCCAGCGGCTCGAGGTAGTCGTGCGTCCCCCCAGGCCCGCCATGGAGGCAGAGGACGGGCAGCTTCCCGGGCTCCTCGCCCTCGCCGACGACGCGGTACCAGGTCTTGTACTCCCGGAACGGGAGGAAGCCCTCGCCGGTCCTCACTTGTGCGGCTCGGGCGCGGCAGACACTCCGGCCTGCACGAGCTGCTTCGCCTGCGCCTCGGCGCGTGCGAGTGCGGCGCCGTCGACGTTCAGCGGGTGGTGGCAGGCGGCGAGGTGGCCGGGCACGTACTCGACGAGCGGCGGCTCGACCTGCTTGCAGATATCCGTCATGTACCGGCAACGCGGATGGAAGCGGCACCCGCTCGGCGGATGGATCGGGCTCGGCACGTCACCCTGGAGCACGATCCGCTCGCGCTGGTCGCTCAGATCAGGGTCCGGAATCGGGACGGCCGAGAGGAGCGCCTCGGTGTAGGGCATGATCGGGTGCGCGTAGAGCTCCTCGCCAGGCGCGAGCTCGACGAGCTTGCCCAGGTACATCACCGCGATGCGGTCGCTGACGTGACGGACGACGCCGAGGTCGTGCGCGATGAACACGTACGTGAGATGGAACTCCGTCTGCAGGTCGTCGAGCAGGTTCAGCATCTGCGACTGGATCGACACGTCGAGCGCTGAGACGGGCTCGTCGGCGACGATCAGCTTCGGCCGCAGCGCGAGTGCGCGTGCGACGCCGATCCGCTGGCGCTGACCGCCGGAGAACTCGTGAGGAAAGCGGTTGTAGTGCTCCGGTGAGAGGCCGACGATCTCGAGCAGCTCGCGCACCCGCTTCTTCTGCTCCTTCCCGTCCCCGACGTTGTGGATCTGGAGCGGCGCCCCGATGATCGCGCCGACACGCTTTCGGGGATTCAGGCTCGCGTACGGATCCTGGAACACCATCTGCATCTCGCGGCGAAGCGGCCGCAGCTGGCGCCGTCCGAGCTTCGCGATCGATCGGCCGTCGAAGCGGATGTCGCCGGCAGTCGGCTCGAGCAGGCGGAGGATCGTCCTGCCAAGGGTCGACTTCCCGCAGCCCGACTCGCCGACGAGCCCGAGCGTCTCCCCGTCGCGCACCGAGAACGAGACGTCGTCCACCGCATGCACACGAGCGACCTCGCGCCCGAGCAGACCCTTTCGGATCGGGAAGTACTTCTTGACGTTCTCGATCTCGAGCAGCGGGGCGCCGTTCGTGCTCACGCCGCGGCGGTCTCCCCGTGAATCGTCTTCGTGCGGATTGCGCGCTTCGTGTCGACGTCGAGCCAGCAACGGTCGAGGTGGTCTCGGTCGTCGACGTGCGACGCGAGCTCCGGCTCTTCCATGCAGCGCTCGAAGGCGTGCGGACAGCGCGGCCGGAACTTGCAGCCTTGCGGCGGGTTGATCAGCGACGGCGGCATTCCCTTGATCGAGTGCAGGCGATCCAGCTTCGGCCGGTCGAGCCGCGGGATGGAGCCGAGCAACCCCCAGGTGTACGGGTGCTGCGGGTCGTAGAAGATCTGGCGCTTCTCCCCAAACTCGACGACCCGGCCCGCGTACATGACGCCGATCGTGTCGGCGATCTCCGCGACCACGCCGAGGTCGTGTGTGATCAGGACGACGGCGGAACCGAAATCGTCCTTGAGGTTGTCGATCAGCTCGATGATCTGCGCCTGGATGGTGACGTCGAGTGCCGTCGTCGGCTCGTCGGCGATGAGGATGTCCGGGTTGTTCGCCAGCGCCATGGCGATCATCGCCCGCTGGCGCATCCCTCCTGAGAACTGATGCGGGAAATCGTCGACGCGGCTCTCCGCGTGCGGGATGCCGACCTGCTTCAAGAGGTCCACCGCTCGCGCCCGCGCCTGTTTCTTGTCGAGAGTCTGGTGCGTGACGACCGCCTCGACGATCTGATCGCCGACTCGGTAGACCGGGTTCAGGGACGTCATCGGGTCCTGGAAGATCATCGCCATCTCGCTGCCGCGGACCTCGCGCATGCGACTCTCGTCGAGCTGCATGATGTCCCGGCCCTTGTAGAGCACCTCGCCCTCGACCCGCATGTTCGGGTCGTTGATCAGGCGCATGACGGACATCATCGTGACGCTCTTCCCCGAGCCGGACTCCCCGACGATCCCGAGCACCTCGCCCTGGTCGACCGTGAACGAGACGCCGTCCACCGCCTTCACGACTCCGTCCTCGGTGCGGAACGAGACCTTGAGGTTCTTGACCTCGAGCAGATGCTCGGCCATCGCGCGATCCTAGGCCGGTCTGATCCGCGGGTCGAGGCGCGCGTACAGGACGTCCACCATCGCGTTCGCGATCGTGATGAAGAACGCCCCGTAGATCACGGTCGCCATGATCACGGGCAGGTCGAGCGCGACGAGCGACCGGTACGTCAACAAGCCTACGCCGGGCAGCCCAAACACGACCTCCGTCAGCAGCGCCCCGCCGCCCACGAGCACCCCGAAGTCGAGGCCGAAGAGCGAGACGAAGGTGATCATCGAGGTCCGCAGCATGTGCCGGACGAGGACGTTCCGCTCCGTCAGTCCCTTGGCACGTGCCGTCCGCACGTAGTCCTCGTTCTGGACGTCGAGCAGATTGGCGCGGAGCACGCGCGCGTAGAACCCGATGTAGAGGATCGAGAGCGAGATCCACGGGATGATCAGGTGCAGGAACCACTGCCACGGGTCCTCGGTCAACGGGACGTAGCCGAGCGGCGGGACCCAGTGGAACAGGAACGTGTTGTGGAGGCGGTCCTGCGTGATCAGGTTCAGGACCTCACCCAGCCAGAAGACCGGCATCGAGATGCCGATCAGCGCCAGGATCATGATTAACGGATCGACGAACGTCCCCTTGAACACCACGGCTAAGAGGCCGAGGAGCACGCCGAAGACGACCCAGATGATCGCCGCGCCGATCACGAGCGACAACGTCACCGGCGTAGCCGCGATGATCGCGGGCACCACCTTGAGCGCCTGGTTGCCGTAGGAGACGAGGTCCCTGGAGATGAAGAGGTGCTTCATCATCAGCGCGTACTGGACCGGCAGCGGCCGGTCGAGACCGAACTGGTGCTTGATCGCCGCGATCGTCTGCGGCGTCGGGTTGCGGCCGGCCAGCTGACGGGCCGGGTCGATCCCCGGAGTCGCGAAGAAGATGAGGAACGTCAGCACCGTGATCGCGAACAGCACGACGACGAGCCCGATCGTCCTGCGAACGATGAAGGTGAGCATCGCCTAGCCCTTGATCCGGAGCTTGGCTCTCGGGTCGAGCGCGTCTCTCACGCCGTCACCCAGGATGTTCAGGGCCAGCACCGTCAGCACGATCATGATCCCCGGCACGATCGCGACCATCGGACGCGTGTACAGCAGATCCTGGCCGTCGTCGATGATCGTGCCCCAGCTCGCCTGCGGCGCTTGCACGCCGATCGAGAGGAACGAGAGCGCCGCCTCCGTCAGCACGGTCGTCGCGATCATCAGCGGAAGCATCACGACGATCGTCGAGATCACGTTGGGGAGGATCTCGCTGAACATCAGCCGGAAGTTGGACGCTCCTTGCGCGACCGCAGCCTCGACGTACTCCTTCTCGCGCACCGAGAGGACCTGTCCGCGCACCGGCCGGTAGACGTAGGGGATGTAGACGATCGCGATGATCCAGATCGGCACCCAGAAGCTCGACGGATTCACGTGGATGGGGCCCCACTGGAGACCGTCGGGCTTCGTCAGCAGGACCGTCGAGAGCGAGATCGCGAGCAGGTAGACGGGAAACGCCCAGATCAGATCCATCGTGCGGGAGAGCACGGCGTCGGTCGACCGGCCGAAGAACCCCGCTGCCAGGGCCAGGACGAGTGCGAGGACGCAGCAGATCACGGCGGAGCCGATGCTGATCTCGAGTGAAGCGCGACCCCCGTAGAGGACGCGCGCCATCACGTCGCGCCCCTGCTCGTCGGCGCCCATGAAGTAGTTGAAGTGCCACGTCGGTCCGATCGGGATCTCGCCGAGCCCGAGCGGGCCGGTGCCCTGCTGGATGACCTGGACTTCCTTGCCGTCGACCTTCGTCGTCCCGGTCAGATTCGAGACGAACGGGTCTGTGTGCGCGAGGTGGTGCGCGTAGAACGGCGCGAGGAAGCTGACGACAACGATCAGCAGGAACAGAACGAGCGCCGCCATCGCCACGCGGTTGCGGAGCAACCGGCGCCCGGCGAGCCGCCAGGGACTCCGACCTGCGAAGTCACTGGCGGACTCGCCCGGCGCAAGGCTGATCTCTTCCTGCTCGTAG
>Ga0187777_10001093_pt1 | contig 17682 bp, 15 predicted proteins | sample 1015_Q2_SP5_10_M_FD_132416 | JGI IMG/M metagenome (GOLD analysis project Ga0187777, IMG submission 132416) | Tropical peat soil microbial communities from peatlands in Department of Meta, Colombia - 1015_Q2_SP5_10_MG | ecosystem: Environmental > Terrestrial > Soil > Wetlands > Peat | place... | reverse complement strand
GGCGGTCTCGGCCTCCATGAGTTCGAGCTCCTTACCGCCGACTACGTTTATCTCCTCGGGCTGTACCTCGGCGATGGATGTATCTCCCAACACCGACGCGGGGTTTACCGATTACGGCTCGCCGTCCACGCCAAGTATCCCGGCATCGTCGACTCCGCTGTGCGTGCCATGAGCGCCGTGCGCTCTAACCGAGTCTCGACACAGCTCCGTCCGCAGAACTATGTGGAGGTCTCCGGCTACTGGAAGTGCTGGCCGTGCCTATTCCCGCAACACGGCCCTGGCAAGAAGCACGAGCGGAGCCTGACCGGCTGGCAGAACACGCTTGTCGACCGCTGGCCGGATCATCTGCTTCGTGGGCTGATCCACTCTGACGGCCGCCGCTTTCAGAACAGTGGCACGAACTGGTCATGGCCGCGGTACAGCTTCAAGCAGGTGTCCGCCGACATCCGAAGGATCTTCTGCCACGTGTGCGACGAGCTTGGGCTTCACTGGAGCCGACGCGCGCACCACGATCTGGGTCTCGGGCAGCGCGACGTTGCGGTCCTCGACGAGTTCATCGGGCCTAAGCGATGACGCCCGCAACCAGCTCTGGCTCGAGGACGATCACATGGTCGGCGCGAGGCGGCGCGGCTAGAGCCAGCCCATCTCCTCCGCCACGCGCACCGCCTCCGCCCGGTTGCGGGCGTCGAGCTTTTGCATCGCCGAGGAGAGGTGGTTGCGGACAGTTCCCGGTGAGAGATACAGCGCCTGGGCGAGCTCGGCGACGGTGGCGTGCTGGCGTGAGGCGACGAGCACCTCGTGCTCGCGCGGGGTCAGTGGGCTCTCGCCCTGGCTGAGCGCCGCGGCGGCAAGGCCGGGGTCGACCACGCGCTCGCCGGCAACCGCGCGGCGGATCGCTGCGGCCAGCTCGGTTGCGGGTGCGTCCTTGAGCAGGAAGCCTGCCGCGCCGCCCTCCATCGCGCGTCGCAGATAGCCGGGTCGTCCGAACGTCGTCAAGATGAGAACCCGGCAGTTTGGGAGGGCACGGCGCAGCTCGTCGGCCGCGTCGAGGCCGCTCGACCCTGGCATCTCGATATCGAGCAGAGCGACGTCGGGCGAGGATGCCGCGGCGGCGGCGACAACCTCGTCGCCGCGCGAGACCTGAGCGACGACCTCGATGTCGGGCTCGAGATCGAGGAGGCTGGCGAGCGCTCCGCGGACCATCGTCTGGTCTTCGGCCAGGAGTACGCGGATCACGCGTGCGAGACGGGGACGGTGACGGCGAGCCGATAGCCGCCGCCCGCGAGGGGGCCGGCTTCGATCCGGCCGTTCAGGAGACCCGCTCGCTCGGCCAGACCCTCGAGTCCATGCCCGCCGATCGACCGGAAGCTGCCCGGACCGCTGCTGACGCCGTTCCCTGCGACGACAGAACTCGCGACGCCCGCGCGGCTCGCTCCACCGGCGCCGTTCGGTTCGCCGTCAGCGGCGGTCGCGGCGCGCTCGCCACCCTCCACCCCGGCGTGGCTGGGGGCGCCGGCGTAGCTCGGTACGCCGGCATACGTGGGTACCCCGGCGAAGCTCGGTACGCCGGCACCAGCGGCCTCGCCCGCCCGACCGGCCTCGCCCGCCCGACCGGCCTCGCCGGCCCGACCGGCCTCGCCCGCCCCATCGGGCGCCGCAGCCCCGACGCCACGGCCGTCGTCGATCACCTCGACGGTGGCGTCGGTCAGGCTGGCGCTGATCTTCAGCGTGCAGTGGCGCGCGCCGCTGTGGCGGATCACGTTCGTCGCGCCTTCGCGGACCGTCCAGGCCAGCACGGCCTCGACGGCGGGATCGAGCGAAACCCATGCCTGCTGGACGTCGGCATCGATGCCGGCGGCCGACAGCGCCATGCGGGCGCCGGCGAGCTCGCCGTCCAGCGTCGGCTGGCGGTAGCCGCTGACCGCCTCGCGCACCTCGCCGAGCGCGGTGCGGGCGACCTGCTCGAGCTCTGCCACCTCGTGCGCGGCGTCCGACGGTCCATCGGCCAGCATCCGGCCGGCGAGCTCGGCCTTCAGCGCGATCACCGACAGCGAATGGCCAAGCAGGTCGTGGAGATCGCGAGCGAACCGCTCACGCTCCTCGGCCACGGCCATCGAGGCGAGCTCCGCCCGGGCCTCGTTGAGCTCAATGTTCCGGACGCGCAAATCGCGCATTACGAGCATCAGGATCCCAATCCCGGCTGAGCTGGCGACGAAGCCTATGACCGTGCCACCGTCAGCGCCGCCGGCCGCCGAGCAGACGCCCGCGAGCACGGCGCACACAACGACTGCCCAGAAGCCGGCCGCCGTCACCAAAGCCGCACACGCGGCGCAGTACGTGAACAGGAACCCCCAGCCCGACGCCTGCCAGATCGTCAGCGCCGCCGAAACCGCCAGCATCAGCCCGAACAACAAGAGCGGCGTGGGGGTCCGGCGGTGACCCCGCCAGTGCAACACGAGGGTCACGTACGTCGCAACGAACACCGCGGCGCCGGCGATTACGAGGCTCTCGTCGACCGGCGTGCCCTTCTTGCCGATCGCGTTGGCGAGCGGGAAGACGATGAACGCCAGCCACACGGTGGCCGCCACCACCCGCACCGCCTGCGGGTTGCGGCTGTGCAGCGGGGAGAGGGGGAAATACCTGCCTAACCGCCCGCCGGACGTGTCCGCCGCCGACGAGGCGGCGGCGGAACCACAATCGTTCCCGTCTGGGTTCATCGCACCTCGCCCTGCGGGTGGCGCAAGAATCTGAGCATCACGAAGATACCCACGGCCGTCCAGATCACCAGCGTCCGCACGTCCTGACTATTGATACCAGCGCCCACGGTCCTCGGATCGAACGCGTACTGGAGGCCGTCGGCCAGCGCCCGGATCGGGAAGATCTTGGCGATGTCGACCAGCGCCTTCGGCATCCCATCCGTAGGGAACCAGATGCTCGAGATGAACGTCAACGGCAGGATCACGAGGTTCACGACGACCGGCGCGGCCTCGGCGTTCGGGATGAAACGGGTGATCCCGATCCCGAGCGCGGTGAACGCGGCGGTTCCCAGCGCCAGCGTGATCAGCAGGCCGGGGATCGTCGAGGCCCGGACGTGGACTCCATACGCGGCCACCCCCAGCGCGAGCGTGATCACGGTCATCAGCAGCACGATCACGAGGGTCGAGCCGATCCGCGCCGCGACGTATGCCCAACGTGGGAGGGGCGTGCCTTGCATGCGTTTGAGCACTCCCTGGTCGCGGAGGATCGCGGTGCTGATCGCCATGTTGACGAACGTCGTCGCGATCACGCCGTAGGCGAGGATGCCGGGGACGAAGAACACGTCGTAGGAAATCCCACCGCGGCTCGAGATGTGTGCTCCCTTGTCCAGGGACCCGAAGATCACGAGGAACATCAGCGGAAACACGAACGTGAAGATCCCGCGGCCACGATTGCGCCAGTACGCGCGCTGCTCGTACCGGATCTGCCACCCGACGAGACCGAGATCGCGCTTCAGTGACGGTGTTGCAACGGCACTCATCGAGCTACCCCCTCCGAAGCGTGAGTCTCAGTTTGACCGTCAGATCCGCCTCCAGTGAGCTCGAGATAGATGTCCTCGAGCGTCGGCTGATTGACGGAGAAGTGACCGAGGTCGACATCGTGGTCGAGAGCCCATGTGGTTATCCGCTGCGCGGCCACCACTGGCTCCCTGGTCACCACCAAAACCCGATCACCGTCGAGCGAGCGTTGCTCGCACGGGGTGTCGGGCAGATCGCCGAGCGACCAGGCCGTCGGAAGTGAGAAGCGGATCTCAGCCGGCCGCAGGTCGCGTCCGCCAAGCTCCTCGGGTCGCCCCAAAGCGATGATCTGACCGGCGTTCATCACTGCCACCCGGTTGGCGAGATGCTGTGCCTCGTCCATGTAGTGAGTGGTGAGGAACACGGTCTTCCCCAGATCGCACAGTGACCGGATCGTCGACCACGCCTGACGCCGCGCGCCGGGGTCAAAGCCTGTCGTCGGCTCGTCGAGGAAGATCAGATCCGGATCCCCGACCAGCGCCAGGGCCAGGTCGAGCCGCCGCTTCTGGCCGCCCGAGAGCTGTCGGGCGCGAACGTCACGCTTCTCGCCCAGTTCGACCAGCTCGATCACTTCGTCGACAGGACGCCGCCCGAGGTGATACCGGCCGTACATCTCGACCAGCTCGGTAACGGTCAGATCGTTCTGCACGCCGGACTCCTGAAGCACGATCCCGACGCGCTCGTGGAGCTCGCGCTCCCCTCGCGCCGGATCCATCCCCAGCACCCTGACTTCACCATGAGTGCGCGTGCGGTAGCCCTCGAGAATCTCGACGATGGATGTCTTGCCCGCCCCGTTCGGCCCCAACAGACAGAACACCTCACCCCGCCCGACCTCGAAGCTAACCCCGCGCACAGCTTCCACCTCGCCATACGACTTGCGCAGATCGCGCACCTCGATGGCGAGTCCATCCGTCTGTGTCTGGGTCGTTGTCATATCAGGCAGCCTAGGATGCGACCGCCGATCGCGTAAGTGGTGCGCGACCGAATTCCGGCATGACAAACGTCACGGCGCCGACGCGCGCCGCCCCGGAATCCGCGCAGGCCGGCCCGGGCACGCGCAGGCCCGCCTCGGCCCCGTCGGCAACGCGAACCGGCTAAGGCTCCCTATTCCAGAGCTGAATTACCTCGGTCTCGCGCTCGAAGCCGAGCACGCAGAGCGCGCCGGCGCTGAGCGCGAACCGGGCGCCGGCGGCCGCGTCCATCTGCAGCCAACGCGCGGTCAGGACCCGGAAGATATGTCCGTGGGCAAACGCCAGGGCATCCCCGTCAGCCGCTCGCATCCTCTCGATCGCGCGGTCGGCCCGGGCCCCGACCTGGGCCGGCTGCTCGCCTCCGGGACAGCCGTCGCGCCACAGGCTCCATCCCGGATCCAGCTCGCGGATCTGGGGCGTGGTCAGACCCTCGTATTCACCATAGTCAAATTCGCGCAGGTCCTCGCAGATCTCCGCTCGATCGGCGAACCCTGCGATCTCGCATGTCTCGCGCGCCCGCCGCAGCGGGCTGGTCAGGACCAGCGCGAAGTTCCATTCCGCAAGCGCCGGCCCGAGTCGCTTCGCCCGCTCTCGGCCCTGCTCGGTCAACGTCAAATCTGTGCGGCTCGTGTGCTGGCCGCTCAGGCTCCATTCGGTCTCGCCGTGGCGAACCAGGACTATCTGCATTCCCCCGTACCCCCTCCCCTGGTCCCGCCGGCGCCTCAGGCGTCGGCGGCGTCGTAGGCCTCGCGCGCGATCGTCTCGCGCGCCTCCTGTGCGTCGAGCGGCGACGCGTCGCCGTGCTCTGAGTTGTGGTGCTCCTGCATCTGGCGCAGCAACTCCTTGTCGGTCGCCGCGGCCAGCGGCTCACCGCAGATATTGCACTCGATCACTCGCTTGGTCATGACCCGCTCACTTCCTCTAGGCTTTGAAAGATTGTGTGGCCGCCCGCCTGTCTCCGGGTGCGCCGAAGCTGGACTCGACCTCCTGCGCCGCGAGCAGCGCGGCGCCGAGCACCCCGGCGCGCACGCCGTGCCAGGCCAGGCGAATGCTCGTGCGCCTCCCGAGGCCGGGCACGACGTAGCCTTCCGCCACCCGCTTGGCCGTTTCGAGCATCCGCTCACCGGCGCGTGCCGCGCCACCGCCGATCACGACCTCGTCGGGGTCGAACGTGTTGATCGCGTTTGCGATGCCGATCCCGACTCGCTCGGCCCACACCTCGATGATCCGTTGCGCGACAGCGTCGCCCTTCTCGGCGGCCTGGACGGCTTCGGGGCCTAATACCGGCTTCCCCTGCGCTTTGAGCTGCCCGAGCGTGGACTGCGGATCCGTAGCGGCGGCCTCGGCGACGAGCCGATCGAGGGCGTGACCCGCCGACACGTACTCGAGCGAACCGGGCTGCGGGAAGCCGGTCGGAGCGGGAACGGACGACCCAGAAAGGTCGAGACCGACAAGCGTGTGTCCGAACTCGCCGGCGCCACCCGTCGATCCTCGGTAGATCCGCCCGCCCAGCACGATCCCACCCCCCACCCCGGTGCCGATCGTGATCATCACGAGGTTGTGCGCAACCAGCCGGAGCTCGGCATCGTGCGCCTCGGCCAGCGCGGCGACCGTAGCGTCGTTGTCGACGAACACCGGCACCCCGAGTCGCTCCCCCAGCACGGACCGCAACGACACGTCCTTCAGCGGGACGTTGACCGATGACACGACCGTTCCCGTGTCGAACTCGACGATCGACGGCACGCCGATGCCGACCGCCGCGAGGTCGTCACCCCGGATCTTGTCCACCATCGCGACGAGCTGGTCGATCAACAGGCCGCTGTTTGAGCGGTCGGTCGGAAGCACCACCGACTCTCCGAAATGGCGCCCGACAAGGGGCGCCACCGCAACCTTGGTGCCGCCGAGGTCGACGCCGATGACCGAGGTCATGCCCGCCCCGTCCGAGACCCGAGACCAGCGGCGGCCGCCGGGTCAAGCAGCACCTTGATCTCCTTGGCGAGCGGCGCCAGCAGCGAGGACGGAATGTGGGGATCCGGCTCGGCCCGGGGACCGAAGGCCGCGGCGACGGCGTGCGCCTTGGACTCGCCCGTGACGAGAAAAACGATCTGCCTGGCGTTCGCGAGCCTGGTCAGCGTCATGCTCACGCGCGGCACGAACGGCTCGAGGCCCGCTTGCTCCACGCCCACCACCGAACGTGACCGCTCAGACAGTGACTCCTGGTCCGGGAACAGGGAGGCGCAATGGCCGTCGGGGCCGATCCCGAGCAGCACCAGGTCGAACCGAGGCGACCCGGCGTCACGAAGCTGACCCTCATACTCCTCGGCTCCGGCATCCGGCTCAAGCTCGCCCTTCATCCGATGGATCGTCGGCAAGCCGCCGTCCCCGAGTGGGTCGAACATCGACTCCTTCGCCATCCTGTAGTTGGAGCGCTCGTCGTCGGGCGGCACGCACCGCTCGTCGCCGAACCACATCGTGCTGCCAGAGACGTCGAGCCCGACCGCGCGGACCGCCTGCACGAACTCGCCATAGGCGGCTCTAGGCGTCGATCCGCCCGTGAGCACGATGTGGCCGCCGCCGGCCGCCACCCCTACGAGCATGGCCGAGCAAGCCCGGCCGGGGTCGTCCACGACCTCTATCTCAACCGGCATACGCGCAGAATCCCCTGGCAACGCCGAGCGCCGGCCCGTACGTGGGATCGCGCAGCAATGCCTGCCGTACCCCTTCCCCGAGGATCCCGCCCTCGCCGCGCGACGCGCCCAGAACCAGCCAGCTGTGCTCGCCGTGGCCGGCAACCGCTTCCCGGGCGTGGAGTCCGCCCTCAGCGCGGTCCAGCGAGAGCTTGTATCCCTCGCACGTCACGGTGATTCCGGCGAGTCCTGGGACTTCCTGCTCGGCCGTCTCGAGCCTGATGTCGATGTAGCGCGAGCTGGCGGTGTAGGCCCGCCCGCGCAGACCGGCGCCGTTCGCCGAGACGAGCGGCCGGGTGTCCCACTGCAGACGGGCGGCGAGCCACCCCGCCAGAAGCAGCGCGCTTGCGGTCGAGCTCGACTGGTGGCGGATCGCGAACCCCTCGATCGCAGCCAGCGATGACCGGCGCGCGGGCGGGTCGAAGCTTGCCGCCAGGCGCTCACGCCACGGCGTGGTTCGCAGCCAGGCAAGATCGACGACATAGGCGGAGTGCAGCTCCTCCTGCGCCCGCGCGAGCCCCTCGTCCGCGTCGGGCAAGTCGTCGGAGTCGAGCAGCATCACGTCCGTCATCTCCCGTAGCGCGCAGATCGCATCGTCGTGACCGTGCGGGCACCACAAGACGGTCGGCAGCTCGGATACCACGACCGGGTCGACGATCGTCTCGAGTCCGATCAGATGCTCGGGCCCCATGTCGATCTCGACGGTCTCGCGCATCACGCCGATTCCCCCGCCGGGCGAGTCCTCGTAACTCATCACCGCGACTGCGTCGAGCGTGTCCCGCCCCTCCTCGACCGCGCACAGGATGGTGCGCGACGCGTGGTAGCGGCCGACCCGCTCGAGCCGGTTGGCGATCTCGCCTTTCCAGGAGCGGTCGACGACCACCACGAGGTTCAGCACGCGAGCCGGAGCGAGCGCCTGGTTGGCGGCGTGGCGCTCGCGCAGCATCTCCCGGAGCGCCGCTTCGATCGCGTCCGGATTCGTGTCGCGCTCAGACCAGACGTCTTCGCTCACAGCCGGCGCCACTTCCGGTCGCCTTCGAGCAGCGCGTCGGCCTCCGGAGGGCCGGCGGATCCGGCGGGATACTGAGGGATCGGCGTCGTCGTGTCCTCGTGCCACGCCGTGAGAATCGGATCGATGATCCCCCACAGCGCCTCGATCTCGTCGCCGCGGGTGAATAGCGTCGCGTCACCGCGCATCGCGTCGAGGATCAGCCGCTCGTACGCCTCGGGCGACTCGGACAAGAACGACGTGCCGTAGCGGAACTCCATGTTGACCGGCCGGATCCGCATGCGCGCGCCCGGGATCTTCGCCCCGAGCGAGACCGACACACCCTCATCGGGCTGGACGGTCAAGATGATCTGGTTGGACTGGACGCCGACTGAGCCGCTGCTCTGGAAGGCCAGGTGCGGGACGGGCTTGAGCGTGACGGCGATCTCGGTGATCTTGCGCGCCAGCTGCTTGCCGGTGCGCAGGTAGAACGGGACGCCGGCCCAGCGCCAGTTCGACACGTGGAGGCGGAGAGCGGCGTACGTCTCGGTGCGGGAATCCGTGGCCACGCCCTCCTCGTCGTGGTAGCCGACGACCCGCTTCCCGCCCACCGTCCCCGGGCCGTATTGCGCCCTCACCGTCATCGAGGGAACGTCGGAAACCGCAGGCGGGACGATCGCCTCGAGCACCTTGAGCTTCTCGTCGCGGACGCGGTCGGCGTCGAACGCGGTGGGTGGCTCCATCGTCAGCAGCGCCAGCAGCTGCATCATGTGGTTCTGGACAAGGTCACGCAACGCACCGGCTCCCTCGTAGTAGCCGGCGCGGCTGCCGATCCCGATGTCCTCGGCGGCGGTGATCTGGACGTAGTCGATGAAGTTCCGGTTCCAGACGGGCTCGAACAAGGCGTTGGCGAACCGGAGCGCCATCAGGTTCTGAACGGTCTCCTTGCCCAGGTAGTGGTCGATCCGGAACACCTGGGACTCGTCGAACACGTCGAGCACCTCGGCATTGAGTTGGCGCGCTGAGGCGAGGTCGTAACCGAACGGCTTCTCGATCACGATCCTCGTCTCCGCATCGCGCTCGCGATTGAGGCCGCCGGCGCCGAGCTTCCCCGCGATCAGCGGGAAGAACTGAGGCGCGGTCGAGAGATAGAAGATGTGGTTGAGCTCCTGCCCGGCGCGCTTGTCGAACTCGCGCAGGACCTTGTGGATCTGCTCGTAGACGCCGTCGTCGTCGAACGCTCCCGGCACGTAGCGCATGTCGTCGATCAGGCCGTCCAGCACCTTCGGATCGGGGCGGCGGCGCGAGAAGCGCTCGATCGACTCACGCGCCATGACCCTGAAGTCATCGTGCTCCTGATCGCGACGCGCGACGCCGATCATCTCGAATCGCTCGGGAAGCGCGCCTTCGTGAGCGAGGTTGTACAGCGCCGGCAGCAGCTTGCGGTGAGCGAGGTCGCCGGTGGCGCCGAAGATCACGAGCGCGGTCGGGCGGACGGGCAGCCGCTCAAGCCCCTCGATGAGCGGGTTTTCCTGTTCGACCTCGGTGGCGACGGCTGCGCTCTGCATGCGCTCAGCTCCTCTCGAGGATCGCTTTGATCCGGTCGGTCAAGGTACGGACTGCCGAAGCTGGGTCTCCCTCGAACTCGACGCGCTCGACCGCCAGCCCGTGCGACCGTAGCGTTTCGAGGTCGCCGGCGGCCTGCGCTGCGATCAGTGTCCCGAACGAGTAGCCGGCCCCGGGGATGTCCGCGTCGCGCGCCGGCGAGCCGACCAGCTGCAGGAACCGGCCCGTCGGAGGCCCGCCCTTATGCAGCTGGCCGGTCGAGTGCAGGTAGCGCGGACCGTACCCGAATGTGGTCGCGGCCCCCGTCGCCGACCTGATCGCTGTACGCAGCTCGGCGACGGCCTCGTCGAGGCCCTCGGACGGCGGCAGGTACCCGAGAATCGCCACGTACTGTGGCGGCTTGGCGTCGGCCAGGAGTGCCCGGAGCTCGGCGTCACCCGCGACGGCGACCGAGGGAACCGAGCCGGACTCGAGCAAGCGCGCGGTTTTGTCCTTGGCCTCCTGCACGTCGGGCTGGTCGAACGGGTTGATCCCGAGCGCCCAGCCCGCGACCGCAACCGCGAACTCGGTCAGGAAGAAGATCCGGCCGAGGTCGGCCGGGCCGTGGGCCGGGAGCGTGATCGTGGGATGCCCGGCTGCGGAGATCTGCTCGATCGCGGCGTCCAGACGCTCCTCGGGGTGCTCGAGGTTGCGCCGATACACGAACACCCGGTCCTCTCCGTAGATGTCGGCCGTATCGCTCAGCGGCTCGTCGACGACCGGCACGATCCCGCGGCCGTGCTTGCCGGTCGACTCTGCGATCAGCTGCTCGGCCCACAGCCCGAAGCTCTCGATCGGCGGCGATATGAGGAACGTCAGCTTGTCGCGACCGCGACGCGCGAGCTCTCCGATCACGGCGCCGAACCACAGGCCGGAGTTCGATTCGCTCGAGTCATAGTGCGCGCACATCTGCTCGGCGACCTGGCAGCGGTGGAGCAGCGCCTCGATGTTCACGCCCATCAGCGCCGCCGGGACGAGGCCGAAGTACGACAGCACCGAGTAGCGCCCGCCGATGTCGGAAGGGTTGAGGAAGGTCCGGCGCAGGCCGTTGTCCGACGCCAACTGCTCGAGTGGACTCCCGGGGTCGGTGACCACGACGAACTGCGACGGCTCCGCCAGCGCCTTGAAGTAGTGGTAGTGCGACAGCGTCTCAATCGTCGAGCCGGACTTCGACGAAACGATGAACAGCGTCTTGTCGAGCTCGATCGACTCCCGCACGCCCAGCACCGCGTCGGGATGGGTGGAGTCGAGCACGATCAGTCGAAGTCCACCTGGGACATCGCCGAACGAACGACGGATGACCTCAGGCCCGAGCGATGAGCCGCCCATGCCAAGCAGCACGGCGTCGGTGTAGCCGTCGGCCCGGCACCCGTCCGCGAACGCATGCAGATCGCCGGCGTGTTCGAGCATCGGCTCAGAGACGGTCAGCCATCCAAGGCGATCCTGTATTTGATCCCCGCCCGCCTCGCCCGGCCCGCCCCACAGCGACGCGTCGCGCCGCCACACCCGCTGGGCGACGTTGTCGGCCACGGCCTGACGCACCCGCTCGGCGACCGGCGGCTGGAGCAGCAGCGGGAGCCGCGCGTTGATCCGGCTCGGACGGCCCGTGACGACCGCTGCGCGCCGCTCCTCGATGCCTGCGAGCAGCCGGCTCATCGCCTCCTCGAACTGCTCGACGCCGTCGACCAGCAGCTCGTCGGTTACCTGCTCGAGGTCGATGCCGGCGTCGACCAGCGCGGCCAGGTCGCCGCTCGGATCTTGCTCCCCGGTGAGCCCGGGCACCGAGCCGTGGTCGGCGACCGCGAGCAGCGTGGCCAGCGGCATCGTGTTGACCGTGTGCGGCGCGATCAGCCCGTCGACGTACATCGTGTCCGAGTAGTGGGGGTTCTTCGTGCCGGTCGAGGCCCACAGCGGCCGCTGGACCACCCCGCCCGCAGTCGCCAGCGCATCCCATCGCTCACCCGAGAAGATCTCCTTGAACTTCAGATACGCCGCGCGCGCGTTGGCCCGCGCCGCCGTCCCGGCCAAGTCAGACCGTCCCAGGTGCTCCAACCGCCGGTCGACGTTCGTGTCCACCCGCGACACGAAGAACGAAGCCACCGAGTTCACGCTGAGCTCCAGTCCCTCGGCGTGGCGACGCTCGAGCGCACGTATGTACGCCTCGGCCACCTTCTCGTACGCCGCGACCGCGAACAGCAGCGTGACGTTGACATTGATGCCCTCGTACAGCGCCTGCTCGATGGCGGGCACGCCCTCCGGCGTCCCCGGAATCTTGATCATCACATTCACCCGGTCGACCCGTTGCCAAAACGAGCGAACCTGTTCGAGCGTGCCCTCGGTGTGGTGGGCGAGCTCCGGCGCCACCTCGAGCGAGACGAATCCGTCGCGGCCTCCGGAGTCGCGATGAACCCCCGCGAGCACGTCGGCGGCGAGCTGCACGTCGCGGATCGCGATGTGCTCGTAGATCGCAACCGAATCGAGGTTCTCGCGGGCGAGCGTCTTGAGGTCCTCGTCGTAGTCGTCCGAGCCGAGGATCGCCTTCTCGAAGATCGACGGGTTCGACGTAACACCGCGCAGCGATTCGACCGCGACCATCCGTGCGAGCTCGCCGCCTTCGATCATCGAGCGGCGAATCTGGTCGAGCCACACGCTCACGCCCGCCTCGGTTACCGCTAACAACCGGGGGTTCAGCTCGGTTACGGCGCTCATGTCGGTCCCTTCGGGCTAGCCGGCTCCGCTCGAGCGCGCGCGCTGGACGGCGGCGCGTCCTGCGTCGGCGACGCGCGCGGGAGTGAAGCCGAAGTGCTTGTAGAGAGCGCCCGCCGGAGCGGACGCGCCGAATCCCTCCATGCCGATCGCCTCGCCGAGGTCCCCGACCCACTGGTGCCAGCCGAAGGTGGCGGCCGCCTCGAGCGAGACGCGCGCTCGGACCCCGGGCGGAAGCACCTGATCGCGGTACCCGGCGTCCTGCGCCGCGAAGTTCTCCATGCACGGCATGCTTACGAGCCGGGTCGCGATTCCCTCGGCCTCGAGCGCATCGGCCGCGCGGGCGCAGATGTGGACCTCGGTGCCGCTGGCGATCAGGATCAGCTGCGGCGGCTCGGGCTCATTGAACGAGTAGCGCAGCACGTACGCACCGCGGTCGATCGCGTCCGCGGGCACAGCCGACGGGTTCCACGTGGGAATCCCCTGCCGCGAGAGGACGAGCGTGGTCGGGTGATCGGCGGACTTGATCGCGTAGTGCCAGGCGAGCGCGGTCTCGTTCGCGCCGGCCGGCCGGACCACGCGCAGCACCGGCATCGCCCGCAACCCCGCCAGCTGCTCGATCGGCTGGTGGGTCGGCCCGTCCTCGCCGAGGCCGATCGAGTCGTGCGTGAATACGAAGATCGACGGTAGGTGCATCAGCGCGGCCAGCCGGATCGAGCCGCGCATGTAGTCGCTGAACGTGAAGAACGTGGCTCCGTAGGCGCGCAGGTAGTGGAGGTTCATGCCGTTGACGATTGCCCCCATCGCGTGCTCCCGGATCCCGAAGTGGAGATTCCGGCCTCCGTACGATCCGGCCTCGACGCTGTCCGCGTCTGCGATCAGCGTCAGCGTCGACGGCGCCAGGTCGGCCGATCCGCCGACCAGTTCGGGGACGTTCGCCGCCGCCCACTGGATCACGGTCTGCGACGACTTGCGGGTGGCGGTCATCGAGCCCGAGGCGTGGAACTTCGGTACCTCGCGGTCCCAGCCGTCGGGGAGTCTGCCGGCGATGATCCGCTCGAGCTCGGGGGCCAGCTCGGGGTGCGCCTCCTCGTAGGCGTCGAATCGCTCGCGCCAATCGGTCTCGAGCTGCTCGCCGCGCTCGATGCAACGGCGAAAGTGCTTGAGCGCCTCGTCGGGCACGTAGAACGGCTCGAGCGAAGGCCAACCCATGTGCTCCTTGGTGAGCCGGACCTCGTCCTCGCCGAGCGGCGAGCCATGGGCGCCAGCGGTGTCGTGCTTGTTCGGGCTGCCCTGGGCGATGTGCGTCCGGACGATGATCAGCGAGGGCCTGTCCTCGACAGCGATTGCGTCTTGGAGCGCCTGCTGCAGGTGGTCGAGCCCGATGTCCTCCTCGAGGTCCTGGATGTGCCACCCGTACGCCTCGTAGCGCTTGCCCACATCCTCGGTGAACGCGAGCTTCGTGTCGCCTTCGATCGAGATGTGGTTCTGGTCATAGAACGAGATCAGCCGGCCGAGGCCTAGGTGCCCCGCCACAGAGGACGCCTCACCGGAGATGCCCTCCTCGAGGTCTCCGTCGGACGCGATCACGAATGTCCGGTGATCGACGATCTCGTGGCCGGGCCGGTTGAAGCGCGCCGCGAGCATCCGCTCGGCGAGCGCCATCCCGACCGCGTGTGAGATTCCCTGTCCGAGCGGACCGGTCGTCACCTCGATGCCGGGCAGGTCGCCGTACTCGGGGTGTCCGGCGGCCATCGATCCGAGCTGTCGGAACCGCTCGAGGTCGTTCTCGAGGCTGACGTCGTAGCCGGCCAGGTACAGCGTTGAGTACAGCAGCATCGACGCGTGTCCGCACGAGAGTACGAACCGGTCGCGGTCGGGCCACTTCGGATGGCGCGGGCTGTGGCGCATGACGCGCGTGTACAGGACGTAGGCGACCGGCGCCAGCGCCATCGGCGTCCCCGGGTGCCCCGAGTTCGCCTTCTGCACCCCGTCCATCGACAGCGTGCGGATCGTGTCAACACACAGCCGGTCCAGCTCGGTGGCGGCATCGGTCGCGGTCACGGGCGCAGCATAACCCCATCGCCGCGTCGGAAAGAAACGCGCGGTGAATTCACCCGAACAGGACGTCGAAGTGCTCGTACTCCTCGACGGGAACGTGGCGCACCTCGGCGACCGCGTCCGCGAGCGGCACCATCTCCACCTTCGTCGAGCGGAGCGCGGCCATCATGCCCCACTCGCCGGCATGCGCCGCGTCGATCGCCGCGAGCCCGAGCCTCGTGGCCAGCACCCGGTCGAACGCCGTTGGGGTGCCGCCGCGCTGGACGTGGCCGAGCACGGTGGCACGCGTCTCATAGCCCGTCCGGTTCTCGATCTCGCGCTCGAGCGCATATCCGATGCCGCCCAGCCGCGGATGGCCGAACTCGTCAACCGCGCCGGTCTGCGCCACCGGCATCGTCCCCTCCTTTGGCATCGCACCCTCGGCCGCGACGACGATCGAGAAGTACCGGCCGCGAGCGTGGCGCCGGCGGATCAGCCGGCACACCTCGTCGATATCGAATGGGATCTCCGGGATCAGGATCACGTCGGCGCCACCGGCCACGCCCGAGTGCAGCGCGATCCAGCCGGCGGTGCGACCCATCACCTCGACCACGAGGATCCGGTTGTGGCTCTCGGCGGTCGTGTGCAGCCGGTCGATCGCCTCGCTCGCGATGTGCAGCGCCGTGTCGAAGCCGAACGTCACATCGGTGCCGCCGAGATCGTTGTCGATCGTCTTGGGGACGCCGATCACGTGGACGCCGTCCTGGTACAGGCGGTTCGCCACCCCCAGCGTGTCCTCACCGCCGATCGCGATCACGCCGTCGAGACGAAGCTTCTCGAGCGTGTCGCGAACCCGCTGGACGCCGTCATCGCGTTTGTACGGGTTCGTGCGCGAGCTTCCGAGGATCGTTCCGCCCCGAGGCAGGATGCCGCGTGTCGACTCGATCGTCAGCTCGCCGTGGGAGTCCTCGAGCACCCCACGCCAGCCGTCGCGGAATCCGACGATCTCGTCGTCGTAGGCGTCGATCCCCTTGCGCACGACTGCGCGGATGACCGCGTTGAGCCCCGGACAGTCGCCGCCGCCGGTGAGCATCCCGATACGCATCGGCGGGAATCCTAGGGATCCGTCGCCTCCGACCGCAGTCGCGTACAGAACTCCCGGAAACCGCTAAGTTGGCTTGACCCGATGCGGGTAGCAGGAGACCCAGCATGAAGCTCCCGTCCGTCGCGAGGCATATCCAGGACCGCGATCACTGGCTGTGGGCCGGCGTCTGCCTCGGCGCGCTCGCGGCCGGTGGGGTGATGCAGGCGGTCCACATGCGCCGGATCTCGCACGACCCCGAGCACGAGCCGCTCGGCAGACCACCGGAGGGCCGCGTGCGGCTCGTCGGCTCGGCCGACGGGACGATCCTTCACGCGGAGGTGTTTGGGCCCGAAGACGGCCCGACGGTCGTGCTCATACACGGCTGGACCGAGGCCCTCCAATACTGGATCTACGTCATCAGGGCGCTGTCGGAGCGCGGAGTCCGCGTCGTCGCCTACGACCAGCGCGGCCACGGCAAGAGCGAGTCCGCCAGAGAGGGCGACTACGGCCTCGAGCGGTTCGGCGACGATCTCGAGGCGGTGTTGACCGCGTGCATGCCCGAGGGACAGCGGGCCGTCGTCGCGGGCCACTCGCTCGGGGCGATGTCGATCGTCGCGTGGGCCGACCACCATGACGTGACCCGGCGCGTGGGAGCGGCGGTGCTTCTCAATACCGGCGTCGGCGATCTGATCGCCGAACAGTTGCTGTTCCCGCTCCCGCAGATCGCACAGGTGCTCAACCGGACCGTCGCTACTCGCGGCTTGCTCGGAAACAGGGCGCCGCTCCCGCGCTTCTCGACGCCGCTCAGCTCCGCGTTGATCCGCCACGTCGCCTTCGGACCCGAAGCGTCCCCCGCCCAGGTGGCGTTCTACGAGCGGATGCTGGTGACGTCGCCCGCCGACGCCCGCGCCAAGACGGGGATCGCGATGTCAGAGATGGAGCTGCACCACGCGCTACCGCGCCTGACGGTCCCGGCGATTGTCATCGCCGGCGCTGAGGACCGGCTGACCCCGCCCTCGCACGCCACGCGTATCGCCGGCCAGCTGCCACAGCTCCGACGCCTGACGATCCTGCCCGACACGGGTCATATGGCGCCGCTCGAGCGGGCGGACGCGGTGATCGCAGCTGTGGTCGAGCTGGTGGCCCTCATCGCCGAGCGGGTTGCCGTCTGACGGCCTTTGACACAGTGTGCGGGGTGGGAGTCAGCGCCGTGCCCATTCCGTCCTCCCTGTGTCACGTGCTGAAAGAGGATCCCGAGCTCGCGGACGCGATTCCGGCCGAGCGCCGGCAGCGGGCGATCCAGGACTGCACGGCGCCGGAGCTGAGGATCCCACCGGGTCCCGTGGCCAGGGATGGATCGCTCGGCTTTCGCGGAGGCATCGGCGTGCTCGTGCTCAGCGGTCTGATGATCCGGCGGGTCGGCATCGAGGGCCGGTACGGAGCCGAATTGATCGGCGACGGGGATCTGCTCCGGCCGAGCGATGAGGCCGTCTCGCCGTTGCTGCCGGTGACGACGGACTGGACGGTCCTCCTCCCCACCCGTGTCGCGGCGCTCGATTGCCGGTTCGAGCAACGGCTGACGCAATACCCCGAGCTGGCCCGGTCCCTGGTCGGCCGTGCGATCCAGCGCTCCAAGAATCTCGCCGTCAACATGGCGATCGTCCACCAGGCGCGGGTCGATATCCGGCTGCACATGCTGCTCTGGCACCTCGCCGCCCGCTGGGGCCGGGTCCGGAGCGACGGGACGGTGCTACGGCTCCGTCTCACCCACGCCGTGCTCGCCGATCTGGTCGCCGCCCGGCGTCCGACCGTCACCACCGCGCTCTCGGACCTGACCCGGCGAGGCCTGATCAGGTCCGATGGCGAAACCTGGGTATTACCCGGCGAGGCGCCGGCGGACCTCATCGCCTTCGCGCACGCACCCGCCGGCGGGGCCGGCGATCCGCCGGCAAGCCCGGATCTCAACTGACGCGTGCACATCGACCCGCACATCGCGAGAGCTGAGGTCCCGGTCGCCGGCGGGACGCTGGCGACGTTCCGCCTCGGC
>Ga0187777_10001092_pt1 | contig 17700 bp, 14 predicted proteins | sample 1015_Q2_SP5_10_M_FD_132416 | JGI IMG/M metagenome (GOLD analysis project Ga0187777, IMG submission 132416) | Tropical peat soil microbial communities from peatlands in Department of Meta, Colombia - 1015_Q2_SP5_10_MG | ecosystem: Environmental > Terrestrial > Soil > Wetlands > Peat | place... | reverse complement strand
TTTCTGGTCGGGGCGGCGGGATTTGAACCCACGACCCCCAGTCCCCCAGACTGGTGCGCTAACCGGGCTGCGCCACGCCCCGACCGAGAAGGCGCGGACTATAGGGACGCGCCTAGGTCCACGCAATAACGCATGGCTCCCGGATTTACCTATCCGGCAATAGATCGGCCTTTCGCACGTTGGATTAACGGAAAGTGCACGGGCGCCGGGCGAAAACGTGCGCACGCGCCAAGGCGGCGCAGGGCGAATTCGTACGGTCATGACCGAGGCTATGTACGCACGCGTCGACGCGATGCCAGCAGCAGACACACCGCCGGCTGGCGCGCGCACGCTTGCGTGGAGCCACTCGTTGCCTGCCGGCGTCAGCATTACCGTCCATGACGATCTCTCGACGGTCGCTAACGACTGGCGCGCGTTCGAGCGCGAGGCCGACGGCACCATTTTTCAGGCTTACGAATGGCTCTCCACCTGGCAGCGCTGCATCGGCGGGCCGCACAAAGTGCGGCCAGCGATTGTCGTCGGGCGGGACGCCGCAGGCAGCACGCTTTTCCTGTTTCCGCTCAGCGTCCGCAAGACAGGTTTCGGGCGCGAGCTGCGATGGCTGGGCTCGGATCTATGCGACTACAACGGGACGTTGCTCGCGCACGCATTCTCGGCAATGTTCGATGAAGCGGCCGCGGTGGATCTCTGGCGCGCAATCGAGCAGCGCGTGCAACAGCATCCGGGTCTGGGGTTTGATTCTATCAACATGACCAAGATGCCGGCAACAATCGGCGCGCAACCGAACCCGCTGCGCGGACTCGTGCTCGCGGCGAATCCGAGCGGCGCCTACCGCACGGCGCTCGGCACCGACTGGGAAACGTTCTACTCGGAGAAGCGGTCGTCCGCGACGCGCCGCCGCGATCGCACCAAGCGCAAGCGCCTCGCTGATTTCGGCGATGTGCGCATGGTCAACACCGCGGGCGATGATACACGCACCGCGCTCGACACGCTCATGGCGCAGAAGGCGCGCGCTTTTGCCCACATGGGCGTCGCCAACCTGTTCGCCAATCCGGGCTACACCGATTTCTATCGCGCGCTGATCGATGACCCGTCAACGCGTCCGCTGGTCCACATCAGCCGGCTCGACGTCGGCCTAACGCCCGCCGCCGTCAATCTCGGATTGGTGTGGCGGGGCTGCTACTATCATCTGCTGGCGAGCTACACCGACGGCGAGATCATGCGCTTCGGTCCGGGCGCCGCGCATCTGCACGAGCTGATGAATTACGCGATCGAGAACGGTTGCTCGGTCTTCGACTTCACGATCGGCGACGAATCCTACAAGCGCGATTGGTGCGGCGAGGCCAATACGCTCTATGACTACATCGCGGCGGTGACCTGGCGCGGTGCGCTGGCCGTCGGGCCGATGATCGTCAAGCAGCGCGTTAAGCGCTGGATCAAGCAGACGCCCATCGTGTGGAACGTGTTCAGCCACGTGCGCGCGCTTATCGGCTCCCTGGCACGGCGACCGAGCGTGCACTGATCGGGGGCGTCACGCGCTTGCCGGCGTGACTTTCGTAAGCGAGCCGGATCGGACCGCGGATCATGATCAGCAGCGAGCCAAGCGCGCCGCCGGCGTAGACAGCGGCGTAGGCTTCGAGGAATCCGACGATATCGAGATGCGCGAACACGGCGAGCGCGCCGACGCCCGTCATGGCCGCGACATTGCACAGGCCGAGGCGCGCGACGTCTTTGAAGTAGCCGTTGTGAACCAGAACGCTTTGCGTGACCATGTAGACGAGGTTGCCGGCAATCAGCATAAGCAGGATAGGCGTTGTCGCAGGCGGCATGGTTGCTGCCTTGCCGAGCAAGGTCGCGAACATCCAATCGCCGGCGAAGATCAGGATCAGGCCGGCGATCGTTGCCGGGATCGCGCACAGAGCAGTCGCGATCAGCGTCGCGTGTACCAAAGTCGGACCGTCGCGTTCGGCAAGCGCGCTGGTTTGGCGCGGCACAAGAATGTCCGATACCGCGCCGAATACCATGGCGCCGCCGCGAAACACCTTGAACGTGGTGTCGAGGATGATGGGCGGTGCGCCGAGGCCGAACATCGCAGGCACGATCAGGTAGGGGAAATTGTAGATGTAGATGTCGCTCGCCGCGTAAGTGCCGCTGCGCATTAGCTCGCGTCGGTTGGCGTGGAAGAACGAGATTAGGCTCGACACGAAGCCGCCGATGCGCGGCACGAGCGCGTGACGCTCGATCATGCGTTTGACGCAGACAAACAGCACAATCGCCCACAGTGCGTTGAGGGCGATCAGCATGCTCAGCATCGGCATGCCGATATACAGTGCGGCAAGGCCGACGAAATATCCAGCGCGGCGCGCCGTCTCAAGCGCCTCAAACAGCACGTACTCGTCGACCGCGATGGCAATGTTGCGCAGCGCGAACCACGTCAGATTGACCGAGACGAACAGGAAGAACAGCCCGAATTCGCCGGCTTCGCGCAGCGATGCCCCGTTTTCTGCCGCCATGAAGACGAAACAGACGAACGAGCTGCTGACGACCAGGCCCGAATAAAACAGCAGCACCGCGGTGGCGTGGCCCGCGATCGCATTCATCGATTCTTTGGCTAGAAAGCGCGCGCGTAGCCCTACGAACAGGATTTTGACGATGCCGAAGTCGATCAGCCATAGCGAATAGCCGATTGCCGCAACCAGAATGAAGATCGAGAAGCGGTGCGGTGTCAGCACATGCGCGAACACGAAGGTCTGCAAAAGTCCGGTGATGAGCGCCGCGCCGGCTGTGCCAGCGCGCAGCAGGAAGAAAGGAACGGAGATCATCGGCCTTTTCATGTCAGACCGCCTTACGCACATTGATGCGCTCGCAGTGATCGAGCAGAGACCGCGCGGTTGCCGCCCAGGTGAAGCGCCGCGCGCGCTCCTTGCCGACCGCTGTCAGCTTCTTGCGCAAGGCGGCATCGCTGCTGAGAGAGCGCATATACGTCACGATGGCGTCGGTGTCGTCGGCGCCACAGTGGAGCACGGCGCTGTCACAGACCTCCATCAGCGCCGGCTGCTCGCTGACGATCACGGGGCAGCCGCTGGTCATGGCTTCGAGCGGCGGTAGGCCGAAGCCTTCGTAGTAAGAGGGGAACACCAGCGCCAATGCGCGTTCGTAAAGCGCGCGAAGTTCGGCATCGGAGACGAAACCGACGAGATGGACGCCGTCGGATTCGGTGAGATCGAACTCGCCGAACACGCGCGTATCCTTGGCGCCGGTCAGCACCAGCGCCGCGTCGTTGAGGCGCGCGCGCTTGAACGCCTCAATCACGGTCTTGATATTCTTGTTGGCGGAGTCGACGCCGACGCCGAGGAAGAACTTGCGGTCGCCAAGGCGGAGGCGGTCGATCACCGACCTGTCGGCGGGAACGGCGGTGATATGGTCGCCGCCCTCGAAGCAGACCGGCATATGGTCGACGTCGGCGCCGTACCACTTCGCGATCTCTTGTCGCGAGAATTCGGAGACCGTCACCGTGAGGGCAGAGCGCCTGCACAGTCGCGGAATAAGGAACTTGTAGGCGGCGCGAAAGCGTGGTGAGAAGTTCTGCGGCAGCGCTTGCACCGTCGCATCGTGTACCACCAGCACCTGATGCCGCGTCATGAGCGGCCCGAGCATGCACAGATTGAGCAGCAGGCTGCCGGCCGCATGCAGCGGGAATTCGACTTGCTCCCAGAGATATCCCGACGAGAAGCCCACGCGGCGCATCGGGATATTCTTGAGCGCGAAGGCGCGCGCCTTGGGCGGCGCAACGATCTCGACATGCCCCTTCAGCGCCGCATAGTCGGTGTCGAGTAGTGCGTCGATGGCCTTGATGGTCTCGGCGGCAAAACGCTGCACCCCTGACAATCGCTGCGCCAGGAAGCGCCCGTTGATGGCGATCGTCGGCTGCATCAGTGGCGTTCCCCGGCTTCGATCAGCGAAGCGACGTTTTTTGCAAAGCGCTGTGGCGACAACTGTGCGGCGACGTCGCAAGCGGCAGCCGCGCCAAGCTTCGCGCGAAGCTCTGAGGAATCCGCAAGGCGCTTGAGCCACTCGGCGGCGGCACCGGCATCCGCATCAGCCCAACGCTGGCCGTCGACGCCGAAAGTGCCTTCAGGATCGTCGACCGGAATGAGCGAGTAGGGCACCAGCGCGGAGTTCTCGTCGGTCATAAATTCAAGATTGCCGGACCAGCCAGTGGCAATGACCGGCTTGCCGAGGCTCATTGCTTGCGCCGGCACGAGGCCAAAACCCTCCGAACGATGCAGTGAGATCACGATGTCGCTCGCGGCCATCAGCCCGAGCATGTCGGCCTCGGGCAACATGCTGTCGATCAGGCGGATGTTGGATGCGCCGGCGATCGCCTCACTAAGCGCGCGCTGTGCCCATTCGGTGGCGCCGGCGGCCACGAGCTTGATGACCAGCACGCGGTCTCTGGCATCGCCGAAGGCGCGGCGGAACGCGTGGATTGCGGCCAAGGGATTCTTGCGCGCGAATGACGAGCCGAGATGCACGGCGTTGAGCACCAGGAGCGCATCGGATGGAAGTCCGAGCTTGCCGCGCATGTTCGGGGTCACGGCGCCCGTCGACAGCGGATGCGGCAAGACGTGTACCGGCTTGTCAGTCGCCGCGGCGATTGCGTCGCGCGTGAACGTCGACGGCACCCAGATCTCGTGCGCATAGCGGAAGCCGGGCTGCCAGTCTTCCGGCAGGCGCGGCAACTCCCACGCCCAATAGCCGACAACACGGCGCGATTGGAGGCGCGCACGGCCGAGCGCCCATAGCGCGTGGGGCATGAACGGCCCGTTGTGATGCACGATCAGCGTGCCGGAGCCGGGCACGACCGGACGGCGCTCGCCTGTGTCGCTCAATTCCACTTGGCCGAAAGCAGGGCTGAGATCGTAAGCCGACGGCGAATAGCCGCCCGCCTCGAGTGCCGCGTAGGCGAGTCGCGCGCCTTCGCCGAGGCCGCCGGCGCTGGTCATCATGCCGGCAATGCCGACCGGGAAACCGCCGGTCGGATGTGCGTTCGGCAGCGGTGCGATGGCGCGGCTGAGATCGAACAGGAGTTGGCGGCGCGTCGATTGCGGCAAGAGCTGCCACAGCCGCCGCAAGGCGCTACGCCGCGGTGGTCCGAAATCGCCTGTGATTGATTCAAGCTGCGCCGACATAAGCCCGTCCCCCGAGAAATTGCGGTTGGCGGCGCAGCGACGCGAAGGTCGCCGCGGTCAAGCCCCAGACCATGCCGAGCAGCAAGAAGAAATGCCGCCAATGGTCGGTATCGATCACGAAACCTTCGGCCATCTCGCCGATGAAGGCCGCGATCGCGGTGATGAGATAAGGTTGCCATGGCGTGCGCACGAACACGGCGCGCAACCCGATCAGCACGGTCGAGAGCAACAGCAGAATGTAGGCCATCGCGCCGCCCCAGCCGTAGACGAGGAAGGCCTGGAGATAGACGTTGTGCTGCTGCAAGCCATTAACGCGCGAGAATTCGAACGGTCCCATCCCGCCCGGAAAGTTGAGCACCGAGCCGATCGCGAGTTCTTGCAGCTGGAAACGGCCGCCGGAGCCGACGTCGTAGGACTGAATCAGCTGCGCGCGTTCCGTAAACATCGTCGAGATCGACGAGAACGAGAGCAGGAACACGACGAAGGCGGCGAGCAGTCCGAGAGCGACCGCACTCAAGGTCAACACACGCAGGCGCTCACGGTTGGTGGGCGCCGTCAGGAATGCAAGCGCGATCATCACGAGGCACGACACAGCGAAGTGGAACCAGGCGCCGCGCGAGAAGCTCAGCAGCAGTCCGAACAGCAGAATGCCCGCAACGACGACGTCGGTGATGTGGATACGGCGCGCCACCATACGGTCGAGCGTGAACAGCGCCGGCCAGATCAGGAACGGGCTGTAGACGTTGGGATCCTTGAACAGCGCCAGCGCGCGGCCGCCGGGGGCGAGTAGTTCGCCCGTGCCGGCAATGTTGAAATAGCCGGCGATGCCGAGCAGCGATGCAGCGACGGCGGCTGCGACGTAGGCGACCCGCATCGTCGTCAGCCGCGGCATCGTGTTCTGGGCAAACAGCGTGGCGAAGACCATGGCGGCGACCGCGAGGTACACCGACGTGCCGGCATATTGGATGGTCTTTTCTTCGCCGATCACGCGGAACAGCGCCCAGAGCCCGCCGAGATTCCACAGCAGCAGCAGCACAAAGGGCACGAGCAGAGTGCGGTTGAAGCGCACGCCGGAGATCAATGCGGCGAGCGCAAGCAGAGCCATCAAGCCGTCATGCGGCGAAGGCTCAACGATCGCGACCGAGCTAGCGAGCACGGTGACGAACAGCACGCAGAGCAGAATGCGTTCGCGCAACGGCGCGACGGCAACCGCCGCGGGCGCATAGTGGCGAGCCGCCATGTTTCCCGCGGTGATCAATACGCGTTCTCGGTCTTGAGCAGCGCAAACGGCGTGCGCAGCATGATGTAAAGGTCGAGCAGCAGCGACCAGTTCTCGATGTAGTAGAGGTCGTGTTCGACGCGCTGCTGGATCTTCTCGTGCGTGTCGGTCTCGCCGCGCCAGCCGTTGATCTGCGCCCAGCCGGTGATGCCCGGCTTGACGCGATGGCGCGCGAAATAGCCGTCGACCGCTTCGTCATAGAGCCGCGCCTCGGCCTTGGCATTGACGGCGTGCGGGCGCGGTCCGACCAGCGACAGGTTGCCCTTGAGGACAACATTGAAAAGCTGAGGCAGCTCATCGAGACTTGCTTTGCGGATGATGCGACCGACGCGGGTGACGCGCGGGTCGTCCTTGGTGACGAGCCTGTCGGCCCTGGCGTCAGCCATGTCGACATGCATCGACCGGAACTTGTAGACCTCGATCAGGTCATTGTTGAAGCCGTAGCGCTTCTGCTTGAACAGAACGGGCCCGCGGCTGTCGAGTTTGATCGCGATCGCGATGATCGCCATCGCCGGCAGCGCGCACAGCAATGCAAGTCCGCCGCACACCTTGTCGAACAGCCACTTCATCACGACATCCCAGTCGGCGATCGGACGATCGGCGACGTCGAGCACCGGCACCTGGCCGATGTAGGAGTAGGAGCGGGGGCGGAATTGCAATTTGTTGGCGTGCGCCGCGAGACGAATATCAACAGGCAGCACCCAGAGCTTCTTCAGCATCTGCAGGATGCGTCCTTCGGCCGAGATCGGTAGCGAGAAGATCACGAGGTCGACGCGTGTGCGCCGTCCAAACTCAACGAGATCATCGACGGTGCCGAGCTTGCGCTCGCCGGCGCATTCAGCGGCCGCGCGATCGTCGCCGCGATCGTCGAACAGGCCGACGATCTTGACGCCGGTGTCCTTCTGCCGCTTGAGCTCGTCGATGACGTGTTCTCCCGCAGAGCCGCCGCCGACGACGACAGTCCGGCGCGTCAGGCGTCCCTCCTGCGTCCACTTGCGCACCAGCAGGAACACCATGCGCCGCGACAGGATCAGCGCTACTAGTCCGCTGACGTAGAACGTGCCGAGCCAGACGCGCGAGAACATCTCGCCGGCCTTGGCGAAGAACGATGCGCCCATGATGATCAGGAAGACGATCGACCACGCGGAGGCGAGTCGCATGTACTGCTTTTCGTGGCCGCGGAAGGCTTGCACCTGGTAGATGTCGGCGGTCTGGAAGGCCAGCATCGACAGCAGGCCGATGGCGAAGGTGGCGACCGGATAACGCCACTCGAGCCCGTCGTAGCGGCCGACATAGGCGGCGTAGAGCGCAAGGCCGATCACGACAATCAGCGAAAATTCGCCTATGCGGACGAAACCCGCGAGCACGATCGGCGAGATCGGGGAAGGCAGGGGCTGTGAGAAGACGGCAATCGCTTCGGGGGAAAGCGACGATTTGGCCGGGGCCTGACGCGGCAATGCACGCACGCGTTCAATCGCCGCGGCGGGGCCCGCTTCGGTTGCGCGGGGACGCGTGTCGAGATCACTCATCGGTTTACGCCACAAAACGCCCGAACCGGCGTGAGCCGGTCCGGTAAGCAAAGCCCCCGGAATTCCGTTGGTTTTTCTAAGGAAAGAACCTCAAGAAAGGCTTATCGGGATGCTAAAAACTGTCTTAACGGCGGCCGGTTTTTTGCAGAGTTTCAATGGCATCCCGGTACCCAGCGAGCACGCCATCGACCATGGTCTGGACCGAGAAGCCGGCTACCACGCGTTTGCGTAGCTCGCGGGCAGTATCCGCAGCCTTGGAATTACCATCGAGGGTTCCTACAATCGCGGTCGCGAGGGCGGAGGCGTTGTCCGGCGGAACGAGGCGGTCCGATAACGAACCATAGATTTCCGGAACCCCGCCGACCTTTGTGGTGATCAGCGGCTTGCCCGCAGCAGCCGTCTCCAGAACGACATAGGGCAGGGATTCGGCCCGCGACGGTACGACCATGACGCGGCCTAGCGACAGCGCCTCGCGGGCGGGCATGGCCCCTTTGAAGCAGATATCCGAGGTAAGTCCGGACTTTGCGACCAATGCTTCGAGTGCCTCGCGATCCGGGCCGCTGCCGACCAGCGTCGTGGTGACCTTGCGGCCGGCCCGCTTGAGAATGCCAACCGCGTCGATGAGGACGTCGATGCCTTTCACCGGACGCAGTTCGCCGATGAAAACGAGGTCGGTCGCGTCGAACCGTACTTCGATTGGCGCGAATTCAGCGCGCGATACGCCATTATGAACGACCCGCACCAACCCCCTCGGATTACCGATTTTGCGGCGGAAGATCTGCTCGCTGTAGCCACTCTCGAATAGAAACAGGTCGCCGCGCGGCATCAGCAGCCGCTCGGTTGCCAGGTAGAATTTCCCGGCGAGCGTCTCGTGGCCGAACAGCAGGCTCCCTCCGTGTGGCGTATAGGCGCGGACCGCACGCCGGTCTTTGTAGACGAGCCGCGCATAGGCACCGCCTTTGGCGCCGTGACCGTGAATGACGTCGGCATTGGCCTTTTCGACCCGGCCGACCACATGGGCCAGCGCAAACATGTCGGTCGGATTGGCATGGCGTCGCATTGGGTAGCGGGAGAGGCCCAGCGCGAGCGACGGCGCGAGCTCGGCAAAAATCTTTTCGGCGTTGGCGCCGCCAGTCAGGCTGTCGGCGATGATGCCGACGCGGTGACCGCGCGCGACCTGCTCGCGCGTCAGATCGAGCACGTGCCGAAACAGCCCGCCGACAGGTGCGCGGAACACGTGAAGAATATTCAACGGGGTCATCGGCGCGACAAATCCGGCTCGGGCCGGAGGGCGGCCCGACTTCGATTAGGCGGGCGGATGGTTAATAAAACCTCACCTGCGGTGTCGCCGAACCGCCGATTAACGCGGTAGCAACCATAATGGTTTGTCATCACGCTGGCGCCACAGAGTCCGTGTGCCGGAGTCGCGATGTTTTTCAGTCGGAAGTCGAAAGCCACCGTTGCCCCGACGCCTGTCGCGCCGGTGATGACGCCGGATGGCGAAGCGGACATGGCCGGTTTGGGCCGCGCCTTGTGGCGCAAGAAGGCGACAATCCTCGGCTTCACCCTGTTTGCCGCCGGCGCAGCTTTCATCGTCGTGAACGCGATGACCCCGCGCTACAATTCCGAGTCGCGGCTGTTGCTCGAAGGGCGCGAGAACGTCTTCCTGCGCGCTGAAGCCGAGAAGAACAGCGGCGAGCGTGCCGCGCTTGATCCGGAAGCAGTCACGAGCCAAGTGCAACTTGTGCTGTCGCGTGATCTCGCGCACAGGGTGATCGAGCAGGAGAAGCTCGCCGACAATCCTGAATTCAATGGAGGTTCGTCCGGTATTCTCGGTGCGCTGCTCGGCGCGATCGGCGTCGGCCGCGACCGCAGCACCATGACGCAGGAAGAGCGCACCCTCGAGATGTACTACGATCGTCTCAACGTGCAGGCGATCGAGAAGTCGCGCGTGATTTCGATCGCATTCAGCTCCGCCAACCCGCAACTCGCCGCCAACGTCGCGAATGCGATCGCGGAGAATTATCTGAAGATGCAGCAGGACGCGAAGCTCGATCAGACCCGGGCTGCGGGTAGCTGGCTTGCCGGCGAGATCGAAAAGATGCGCGCCAAGGTTGCCGATGCGGAGGCGAAGGTCGAACAGTACCGCGTCAAGACAAATATGTTCGTCGGCTCCAACAATACGCCGCTGCCGGCGCAGCAGCTCACCGAGATCAACTCGCAGATTTCCGCGGCGCGCGGACAGAAGGCCGACCTCGAGGCGAGGGCGCAGCAGTTGCGCGATCTCATCCGCTCCGGCAAGTCGATCGACTCGTCCGACATCGCCAATTCCGACACGATGCGGCGTCTTGTCGAGCAGCGTATTGCGTTGCGCGCGCAGCTTGCCGAACAATCGACGACGCTTATGGACCAGCACCCGCGCATCAAGGAATTGAAGGCGCAGATGGGCGAAGTCGACCGTCAGATCCGCGTCGAAGGCGAGCGGCTGGCGCGCCAGCTTGAGAACGACGCCGCCGTTGCCGGCAATCGCGTGCAGACGCTGACCGCGAGCCTCGATCAGGTCAAGAAGCTCGCCTCCCAGAACAATGAGCAGGATGTCGAACTGCGTGCGCTCGAGCGCGAGGCCAAGACGCAGCGCGATCTGCTGGAATCCTATCTCGCCAAATACCGCGAGGCGACGGCGCGCGACAGCATCAATGCGGCGCCGCCCGAGGCGCGTATCATTTCGCGCGCATCTCCTGCCATCAAGCCATCTTATCCGAAGAAGGCGCCGACTGTGCTGATCGCGGCCTTTGCCGCCTTCATGCTGTCGGCGGGTTTCACGGTCACGGGCGCGCTGCTCGCTGCGCCGGCGGGCGGCGCCTATGGCTACGCCTATGCCCCGGGGTATTCGCAGGCCGGGTACATGCCGCCGATGATGCCTGCCACGCCCGTTCAGCCGCCGCCAATGCCGCGGATGGCTGCACCGCCTTTGGTGCCGGCGCCGGCGCCCGTTGCTCTGGCGCCGCTCGCTGTCAGCTCGATCGACCAGATCGCGGCGCGCCTGCGCAGCGCCGGCGAGCTTGGCCGCCGCGTGAGCGTGGCCGGCACCGCACGCAATGTCGGTACGACGTTCTCGGCCATCACGCTTGCGCGTACGCTTGCCAAGGATAGCAGCGTGGTGCTGGTCGATCTTGCTTTCGGCGCGCCCAACCTTTCGGTGATCTCGACCAATCCCAATGCCCCCGGTATCGCTGAACTGGTTCGTGGCACAGCATCATTCGGCGACATCATCACGCGCGATCAATATTCGCGCGTTCATCTGGTTGCGACCGGGAACGCCGGCGGCGATGCAGAAGCGTTGAGTGCTTCGCCAATGCTGTCGACAGTGGTCGAAGCGCTGGCGCAAAGCTATAATCACGTCGTGATCGATATCGGCGCTGCGTCTGACGTGGCTATCGAACAGTTTGCGCCGCTCGCCGCGCAAACCGTGCTGGTGACGGCCGACCCGGGCAATGGCTCGACGCGCGAGCGCATGATGCGCGGCGGCTTTGGCGAGATCACCATTCTCGCCGGCGGCGCGCAGGCGGCAGCAGCCTGATTTAGTTCGACGGAGAGAAGTGGGCGCGGAAACGCCGGGTCGCGCGCACCAGCGACCACAGCGGGGCGTGGCCTTTGATCGAGCGCTTGAGCATTGCACCTGTCGATGAAGCGAGGCCCAGCAAGCGTCCGCTCGCGCTGAGCGGCAGATAACTGTCGAACAGGGGCTCGGCATCGTTGCAGAACAGCGCCTTGTAGGCGGCTTCGCCGATGCCGAGATCGAAGCTGTCCAGGCCGCGCTCGCAGCAGCGCTCGACGAGGCGCAACAAAAGTTGCTCGCCTGGGCTTTCCGCGGCATAGCGGTCCTGGATGATCGAATTGAACATGGCGCAGAAGCGGCCGCCGCCGACGATGCCGCCATAGGTCGCGACCACGATGTCACCAACCGAGAGCGCATAAAGCTCGATCGGCGCCTCGCCGTCCGGTGTGCGTTCGGCCGCCGCGGCCTCGATGAAGCGGCGAACTTCCGGCGGCGCAAAGGCGTCGGTGACACCGAGGTGACGCATGCGCGCGCTCTTCTGCTTGAAGAAGACGTCGAGCATGCGCCGCACGTCGCTCGTGCCGCGCGCTTGCGTGAATTCGACCGCGCCCATGCCCGCGAGCGCGCGTTCCTTCTTCCGCATCTTCTTGCGGGTCTGCGAATTCGTCCGCGCGCGCAGCAGCGCATCGAAGTCGGGGATCAGCGCGCCGCTGCATCCGGCATTGGCCGAACGCTGCCGCGGCAGCAAGGCGAAGGGATTGGTGGTGCCGGCCCAGGTCAAGGGCTGATTGATGAGCTGCAGCAGATCGGCGTGACCGGCGAGCCGCGCCAGGATGGCGCGCATGTGGCCGGCGTCGATGCCTGCCGCGATGTCGCGGCGCCAGAGCCCCATGTTGAAGTTAGCGTGCTTGCCACCGAGGAATTCGACGACCCGGAGCGCGGCAAGCCTTCGGCTGCCGAACGGCAGCAGGAAGAGCGGTACGCCGCGGGCATTGAATCCGACGACAATGAAGGGGGTGACGTCGCTCGCTGTGCCGACGTGGCGCTGCCAGAGCTTGAGAAAATCGTAGCGCTGGTAGGGCGTGCACAGGCTTTCGCCCGCTTCGAGGGCGCGCCAATGCGGCTCCGCCTCCGCCATGCTCTCGACCACATCGACCTGCTCGATGCGGAGATCCGCGGCGGGCGAGGGCCGTTCGGTGAGCCATGGGCGCAACGCAAGGACGTTCATGGGGACGGGCGCCGCCAACTTGGTTAATGTTGGCGGCAGCGTCGCAAAGATTTCTCAATAAAGGGTTGGAATATTGGCCCCAATTGGCCGGGAGCCGAGCAAAGCGTGGCGACACTGAAGAAAACCATCATCCGCGGCGGGCTGGAGACGCTTTATTTCAGCGGCCTCCACCATTGGATGCGGCCGCTGGTCGGCGGCGTTGGCTCGATCCTGACGCTGCACCATGTGCGGCCGCCGCGGCCCGATGCGTTCCAGCCGAACCGGCTGCTCGAGGTCACGCCGGTATTCCTTGAGCGCCTGCTGCGGCAGCTCAAGCGCTCGCGCCTCGACGTCATCTCGCTCGATGAGATGCACCATCGCTTCATCAACGGCGAGTTCAAGCGCCGTTTCGTCTGCATCACCTTCGACGACGGTTACAAGGACCTGATGCGCTGGGCCTACCCGCTGCTGCGTAAATACCAGGTGCCGTTCGCCGCTTACATCGCCACCAGCTTTCCGGACCGCCTCGGTGAATTGTGGTGGCTCGCTCTCGAAGCGGTGATCGCGCAGAACACGCGCGTCGGCATGTTGATAGACGGCGAACAGAAGTTCTTCGAGTGCCGCACCGTCGGCGAGAAGCGCGAACTCTACAACGCGATCTACGGCTACCTGCGCAGCCTCAAGACGGAAGACGAGCTGCGCAAGGTCATGCGCGATCTGTGCGCGACCTACAGCGTCGACATCGCCTCGTTTTGCCGGGAGCTGTGCATGGACTGGCAGGAGATCACCGATCTTGCGGCCGATCCGCTGGTAACCATCGGCGCGCATACCGTCAATCACAAGATGCTCATGAAGGTGCCGGACGATACTGCAGTGCGCGCCGAGATGGAGATGAGCCGCGCCGTGCTCGAAGCGGCGCTCGGCACCCGCCCCAATCATCTCTCCTATCCGGTCGGCGATCCGACCTCGGCTGGACCGCGCGAATTTCGCATCGCCGCTGAGCTCGGCTTCAAGACGGCGGTGACGACGCGGCCGGGCGTGCTGTTCAAGGCGCATCGCGATCATCTGACCGCGCTGCCGCGCATTTCGGTCAACGGGGAATTCCAGCGCCAGCGTTATCTCAAGGTGCTGATGTCGGGCGCCGCCACCGCGATGTGGAACGGTTTCCGGCGGGTCAACGCGGCTTAGGATTGTCCGGCCGCGCCATCCATTTGATCAGCAACATGCCCGGCAAGACCCAGCCGAGCCCGGCAACAACATAAAAGATCGCGGCGACCAGTCCGTTGATATTGGTGAGAACGGATTGCGCGAGCGCCATCGCGAGCAAGCTCCACACTGCGATGAGCACCAGCATCGCGAAGGCGCCGATGAGCTTGCGGATGCGGATCGTCATGGCAGGTTTTTTGCCGCGTGATTTGCAGTAGGCCGACGCCGACTATATGGTCCGCGTCATCTCCTGCAAGCAGTCCCGCATGGCCAAAGCTTCGGTTCCCCCAACACGTACGGTTCAAATCTGGCTGCTTGCTGCGGCTACGATGATCTTTCTCACGCTGGTCGTCGGCGGCGCGACGCGGCTGACGCAGTCGGGCCTGTCGATCACCGAATGGAAACCGGTGTCGGGTGTGCTGCCGCCGCTCTCCGACGCGGCATGGCAAGCGGAATTCAAGGCCTATCAGGCCATCCCGCAGTACCAGCAGCTCAACAGCGGCATGAGCCTTAATGAGTTCAAGGTCATCTACTGGTGGGAATGGACGCATCGCCTCCTAGCACGCTCGACCGGCGCGGTGTTCCTGCTGCCGTTTCTGTTTTTCCTGTGGCGCGGCACGGTGCCGCCGGCATTGCGCGCCCGGCTGTGGTTGATCTTCGGGGCGGGCGCGTGCCTCGGCTTTGTCGGCTGGTGGATGGTGTCGTCGGGGCTTGCGGGCTCCGGCCGCGTCAGCGTGTCGCAGTATCGGCTGGCGTTTCACTTGACGCTCGCCGCCGCGATCTACGCCGCCGTGCTGTGGACGGCGCGGCAGATCGTGCCGCAGGCGGACAGCGACGCCACGCCGCGCGGGCGCGTCGGCGCCATCATCATCGCCGCCATGATCCTCTTGCAGATCTATCTCGGCGCGCTCGTCGCAGGGTCGGGTGCAGGCCTTGCCTACAACACTTGGCCGTTGATCGACGGCTCGCTCATTCCGTCCGGCGCAAGCCTGTTCTTCCTGCAGCCGGCGTGGCGGAATTTTTTCGAGAATGCCCTGACCGTGCAGTTCGATCACCGCATGCTCGCTTACGCGATCTGGCTCGCTGTTCTTGCACATGCCTATGGCGCCTGCAGCAAGGGCGCGCTGATCCTTGCTGCCGTGGCGACGCTTCAGGTTGTGCTTGGCATTGCGACGTTGTTGCTGCAGGCGCCGCTCGTCCTCGCCTTTGCGCACCAGTTGATGGCGGTCATAACCTTCACCATTGCGGTGGTCCACGCCGAGCATCTGTGCCATCGTCCGCTGGTCGCGCCGGCGCTGGCGGGGGCCTCAGCATGATCGACACCAAGGTGATCGACGGCGTTGCCGTGCTGACGTTGCAGCATGGCAAGGTCAATGCGCTCGACACCGAGCTGTGCGAAACGCTGGCCGCTCGCTTCAATGAGCTCCGCTCGTCGGATGCCAAGGCGGTGGTGATGACGGGGCAGGGCAAGGCCTTTTCCGCTGGCGTCGATCTGATCCGCCTCAGCAAAGGCGGCGCCGCCTATATCCGCCAGTTTCTTCCGGCGCTTCACAGATTGTGCGAGGCGGCGTTCTTTCATCCGAAGCCGGTGGTGGCCGCCGTCAACGGCCATGCGATCGCCGGCGGCGCCGTTCTCGCCTGCTGCGCCGACCGCCGCATCATGGCGCGCGGCACTGGACGTATCGGCGTCACCGAATTGCTGGTAGGCCTGCCGTTTCCCTCGCTCGCTTTCGAGACGGTACGGACGACGATCCCGACGCGCTATCTGGCCGAGGTGACGTACAGCGGCGCGACTTACGATCCCGATGCGGCGCTCGATCGCGGCTGGGTCGACGAGCTCGCCGAGCCGGAGGAATTGCTCGACGACGCGATCGCCGTCGCCGATGAGCTTGCGGCGCTGTCGGCGTCGGCTTTCGCGCACACCAAGGCGCGGATCCGCCAGCCGGCGGCCGACCACCATAAACGCTTTGGCGAAGCGACCGATAAGGCCGCGATGGACATCTGGTGCGCGCCGAAGACCCTCGATTACATCCGCGCCTACGTCGCGCGCACGCTCAACAAATAGCGCTCATTTTCCCGTCAGGCCCTGCTCGAGGTCGGCGATGATATCGGCGACGTCTTCGAGGCCGATCGACAGCCGCACCACGTCCGGTCCGGCGCCCGCCTGCACTTTCTGTGCATCGGACAGCTGCCGATGCGTCGTCGAAGCTGGATGGATGATCAGCGACCGCGTGTCGCCGATGTTGGCGAGGTGCGAGAACAGTTTGACGTTCGACACGAGTTTGACGCCGGTGTCGTAGCCGCCCTTGAGGCCGAAGGTGAACACCGCGCCGCAGCCCTTCGGTGCGTATTTCTTGGCGAGCGAGTGGTACTTGTCGCCCGGAAGCCCCGGATAGCTGACCCAAGCAACTTCCGGCCGTTTCGACAGCCATTGGGCGACGGCGAGGGCATTTTCCGAATGGCGTTGCATGCGCAACGGCAGCGTCTCGGTCCCGGTCAGGATCAGGAATGCGTTGAACGGCGACAGCGCAGGCCCGAGGTCGCGAAGGCCGAGCACGCGGCACGCGATGGCAAAAGCAAAGTTGCCGAAAGTCTCGTGCAGCACGATGCCGGAATATTCCGGCCGCGGCTCGCACAGCATCGGGTACTTCTTGTCGCGCGACCAGTTGAAGCTGCCGCCGTCGACAATCATGCCGCCGATCGAGTTGCCGTGGCCGCCCAGAAACTTGGTGAGCGAATGCACGACGATGTCGGCGCCGTAGTCGATCGGCTTGCACAGGTAGGGCGTCGCGAGCGTATTGTCGACGATTAGCGGCACGTTCGCCTTGCGGGCGATGTTGGCGACCGTCTCGATGTCGGTGATAACGCCGCCGGGATTGGCAATCGACTCGATGAAGATCGCCTTTGTCTTCGGCGTGATCGCCTTCTCGAAAGTGCTCATGTCATCGGGATCGGCCCAGACAACATTCCAGCCGAAATTCTTGTAGGCGTGGTTGAACTGGTTGATGGAGCCGCCATAGAGCTTGCGCGAGGCGACGAATTCATCGCCGGGGGTCATCAGGTTGTGCATCACGATCACCTGCGCGGCGTGACCGGAGGCAATGGCGAGCCCCGCCGTGCCGCCTTCGAGCGCGGCAATTCGCTCTTCGAGCACGGCGCAGGTCGGGTTGCCAATGCGGGTGTAGATGTTACCGAAGGTCTGCAAGCCGAACAGCGCCGCCGCGTGATCGACGTCGTCAAACACGAAGGACGTCGTCTGGTATATCGGCGTTGCCCGCGCGCCCGTGGTCGGATCGGGTTTGGCGCCGGCGTGAATTGACAGCGTCGAAAATCCCGGAGTGCGTTCTGCGTCGGCCATAAAGCCCCCATTCATGAACGGTCATTGCGATTAAACGGGCCGCCTTGGCGCGCCGTCAAGGCGGCATAACGGTATTGGTCGGCATTAAAAATCCGTCGATTGAAGGATGGCCGCGCGCTGGAATTCCTTTCCAGCGCAAGCGCGTCGCTCAACCTGTGTTTTCCTCCCCCGGCTTTGCCCGGCCGGGCGCGTCATTGCCGAGGCTCATGCGCTGCACGCCTTTGCCGAGCGTCTGGGGGCGCTTCGACGACAGGGTGCGTGAGTTGACGCCGATCCAGGAAATCTCGGATGAGAGCCGGCCGTATTCGATTTTCGGGCAGCGATTCATTACTACCTTCAGCCCGGCATCCTCGGCGAGCTTGGCGGCCTC